>Ga0181534_10000926_pt1 | contig 20023 bp, 17 predicted proteins | sample PEATcosm2014_Bin_37_FD_119758 | JGI IMG/M metagenome (GOLD analysis project Ga0181534, IMG submission 119758) | Peatland microbial communities from MTU Mesocosm Facility, Houghton, MI, USA - PEATcosm2014_Bin17_10_metaG | ecosystem: Environmental > Terrestrial > Soil > Wetlands > Peat | place... | reverse complement strand
CGGATGGCAGCATCATGAAGAACTACGATGCGGTGCTCGCGGCCAAGCCGGAGTATGCGAACCGCACTTCGTATGTCATCGCGCCGACAGGTGACATCATTTATTCATACACGGAGCTGAAGCCTGACCAGCACGTCGAGAACACGATGGCTGCCGTGAAGAAATGGCAGGACGAGCACAAGAAAGGTTAAGCGAAGTCCGCCAGAACCGCTGGCACGTGGCGGCGCAGGAGCAGATTCTGCGCCTCCCACTGTTCCTTCGGCTCCAACTGCACCAGGAATTTCACTTCGCCGCCGGCTAACAGCGCGATGGGGACGCCGTCTCGGTAGAGGAGGCGGTTGGAGCTGAGTGCGGGTAGGCGTGCACCGGGCGTGACGATGCCGACCAGGTTGAGTGGGTCGGCGCCGGACAGGGATACATAACTGTGTGATTGGGGTTTGTGGCGCATGTCGCGCAACAGCCCGATGGCTTCGGGCGCGGCGTATTGCTCGCCGGTAAACCCAGCGACAAATCGCCCGCCACGGATTTCGCCGCGCGCTTCGAGGCGGCGGAAGCACATGAGCAACTCGCGCCACGGCGGCAGCCAGTCGGCCTCGCGAGCTAACAGCCTCCAGAACACTACACCCCAACGACGCAACAACGTTCGAGCAACCTGCTCGATGGTTTCATCGTCCTGCCGAAGCTCACTCAGGCGCTCGGCCCTCGCAGCCGCTTCCCGATCGGCTACCACCGCCACGGCGGCATCGGGTAACGCAAGAGGTGTGCGGCGGACTAAGGCCCAGCGGCCGGCGGTGTCCATGCCGAACAGGGCCGCGCGGCGGCGGCGTTTGCCGGAGGAGGTTGGGCGGCGGCGGTCGGCGGGGACCAACAGGGCTCTCAGGCCGCCGAAGCTGTCGGAATTGACGATACCGAGTGCTACCAACTCCGCCAGCGCTTCCTCAGCCTGGCTGGGTAGCAGGCCAGCACCGTCTGCGATCTCATCGAAGAACGACGCCCCGTGCGCCTGAATGAACTCAGCTACAACGCGAGCACGAACCGACAAACCACTGACGTCCGGAGCGCCTGACAGCGATGACCACACCTTCATGTTTCGGCGTGCAAGCAACGCAATCGGCGTCGACCGTACCGGCGCCGCGCCGCGTTCACTGTCGCCTTTGCGAGCTGACCGGTGAGCGAGTCGCGTCCAAACAAACCTTCCCGCCAAGCACTGCTCGTCGAGCCACGCCGGCTCGTATTCGCTGATTCGTGCAGGGAGGATCTCTGTTTCCCAGGCGCTTGCGGGTGCCTCAAAACCTTCGAGTTGACCCAGCACGGCACCCACAGCGTCAGGACCTTCCATGCGGCCTTCCGGCGTGACGCGCTGCCATTCAAATAGAAACCGCAGGAAATCGCTGGCCGCAATGGGCTCGATTTCGGCACGCAGGCGTTTGACGGTGTAGCGGTGGATGCGGGCCAGCAGGCGTCGCTCACACCATTCCTCGGTGTTAGTCGAGAATTGGCCGCGCATGGCGAAGCCTTCGGCCTGAAGTGCAGCCAACGCTATGTCGATGTCTGACTGAGGAAGGTTGAGTGACGCCGCGATAGCCGACGCCGTCACAGGCCCCAGCCCCTCCAGGCGACCACGCACGATCTCGACCAGCGCCTCGTCCCTGGTCCAGTCCTTGTTGTAAGCCTCCGGCGTATCAATAGCCGGGTGCAGCTTCGCCTCAGGAAATATTGCACGCAACAGCGGCACCCGCTCCGCAGTGACCAGGATCCCATCGGGAAAGATCCCATCGGGACAGAGTGCATGTGTGGCACCCGTGGGTCGAATGACCTGGGTCACTCGCTTCTGCACCGTCAGGGCAGCAATCAACTCGCGCCAGCCGGGGTGCTGGGTCACTTCCTCGTCGGTGAGGAAGGTCAGCCATAACATCGCGTCGTGCAGCTCATCCGCGTTGGCGGCATCGGGCCACGCTTCGTCGCGTACGCGCTGAATCGCTTCAGCATCGAGTTTGCCAATGTCAGACGCCGTCTGCGGATCCAACCAACGTCGGCTCATCACCGCCTGGGTTCGCCGCTCTTCGAGCGGGGCGTCGTCGAGGAAAGCGTACGGTCGCGCTGACAGCACCTCCAGCGCAAGAGGTGAAGGCTCGACCACATCGCGCGCGAGTACCTCAATCTTCCCGGCCTCGAGGTTGCGCAGCAACTGCTCGAAACCCTCCACGTCCATTGCCTCTTCCAGGCAATCCCGAATGGTTTGTCGGATCAGCGGATGATCCGGGATCTCCAGCTCACCTGGGAGATTCTCAGCGCAGGCGACCTGGTCAGGGAAAATCGAAGTCAGCAAATCCTCGGCCGCCATCCGTGCCAATGGCGCGGCGACCTTCTTGCCACCGCGGAACCGTGGCAACGCCAGAGCAATGGTCGCGCTCCAGCGCCATCGAGCGGTGAACATCGGTGCTGCGCACAAAGCCTGCACCAGTAGCTGCCGCGCCGTGTTGGAATGGAGGTATCGGGGAACGTCAGCCAGCTCAAAACTATGAGTGGTTGTCAGCGACAGGATGATGGTGTCTTCGGTCGCTGCGGCCTGCAGCTCGAAGTTGAAAGAGCGGCAAAACCGCTTGCGCAGGGCGAGACCCCAGGCGCGATTCAAACGGCTGCCAAACGGTGAATGAATCACCAGCTGCATGCCGCCCGCTTCGTCAAAAAAGCGCTCGAAAATCAGCATCTGCTGGGTCGGCAACGCGCCCAACGCGATGCGCGCCGCCGCCAGGTAATTCACGAGTTGAACCGCAGCAGCCCCGGTCACGCCCACCTCATCGGCCAACCAGCGCATCGCCGCCTCGCGGCCCGCCAAGCCGACATCACCGGGTCCCACAACGCCCATCTCGTCGCCCGCCCGCTGCGCCCCGAGCGCGCGACCCGCCTTTGTCACGGGAGCCAACCGCCGTTCGATCTCCGACCGCAGGCGAGAAACAGACTGGGACAGCTCGTCGGAGCGGCCGGGGGCTTCGCCGAGCCAGAAGGGGATGGTCGGCGGCTCACCCTGTGCGTCGGCAACCCGCACCTTCCCCTGCTCGACCCGCAAGATCCGATACGAAACATTCCCGAGTTGGAAAATATCCCCCTGCAGGCTCTCAACCGCGAAATCCTCATTCACCGTGCCAACAAAGGTGGCCTGAGGCTCCAGGAGCACCTGGTAATCCGCGTTGTCAGGGATCGTCCCACCGGAAGTGATGGCGGTGAGCCGCGCGCTGGGTCGAGGCCGGATGATGTGATTGACGGCGTCGTGATAAATGAGGGCCCCGTGCCGTCCACGCCGCGTGCTGTAACCCTCCGCCAGCATTTTGACGACTTGGTCAAACTCCTCGCGCGTCAGATTGCGATACGGATAAGCACCCCGGAGCATCGCGAACAGCTCATCGTCATTCCACTCGCGCGAAGCGGTCTCCGCCACAATCTGCTGCGCCAACAGATCCAGCGGCTTTTCCGGCATCCGCAATCGATCCAGCTCCCGCCGGCGAACGGCATCCAACAACGCAGCGCATTCAACGAGATCATCGCGCGACAGCGGAAACAATCGACCTTTGGGCGTGCCGCCCACCGAGTGACCCGAGCGGCCAACCCGCTGCAGGAAGGCCGCGATCGAGCGCGGCGACCCGAGCTGGCATACGAGATCAACATCACCGATGTCGATTCCCAACTCCAGGGACGCCGTGGCGACGAGCGCTTTGAGCGCGCCGTTCTTCAGCCGGCTCTCGGCGTCGAACCGCAACTCCTTCGCCATGCTGCCGTGATGTGCGGTAACGTTCTGCTCGCCAAGCCTTTCGGACAGGTGGCGTGCGACGCGCTCCGCATGCCGGCGTGTGTTGACGAAAACCAGAGTCGTTCGATGCTCGCTGACGAGCTCAGCCAGGCGGTCATAAACCTCGGTCCAGGCATCACCCGACATCACCGCTTCCAGCGGCGACCCGGGAACCTCCAGGGCCAGGTCACGATCGCGCACATGGCCGCTGTCGATGATGGTGCACTCAGCTGCACCATCCGGACCGACATTGCGTGTCCCCACGAGAAAGCGGGCGACTTCCTCAATCGGTTTCTGAGTGGCCGACAGGCCAATACGAGTCAGATGTTTGCCGGTCAGTGCTTCGAGCCGCTCGAGCGACACCGCCAGATGCAACCCGCGCTTCCCGCCGACCATCGCGTGAATTTCATCCACGATGACCGTTCGCGTCGTACCCAACATCTTGCGGCCGGACTCCGAACCCAACAGGATGTAAAGCGACTCGGGTGTGGTCACGACAATGTGGGGCGGTCGCTTGCGCATGCTGTTGCGTTCGCTTTGCGGCGTATCGCCTGTGCGCACGAACGTTCGGATCTCGAGCTCAGGCAGACCGAGCGCCGTCAGTTCCTCGCGGATGCCCGCGAGCGGTGCTTCGAGGTTGCGACGAATGTCATTGGACAGCGCTTTGAGCGGCGAGACGTATACGATGTGTGTTTCGTCGCTCAGGCCGTGCTCGAGACCCTCACGAACCAGCCGATCGATCGCTGCCAGGAAGGCGGCGAGGGTCTTACCGGAGCCGGTCGGAGCTGCGATTAATACGTGCCGCTGCGCCTGAATCGCCGGCCACGCCTGCTCCTGCGGCGCAGTGGCAGCATCAAAAGTCCTGGTAAACCAATTGGCTACGGCAGGATGGAAGGCGCTGAGGGCGGAGGCCATCCCCCAAACTGAACCACAGGTGGAATGGCAGAGCCTCCCCCCATTTGGCCACGCGTCCCGCCGGCCTGAACGGCCCCGGCGTCCGCGCAGCCGTTGCCGCGCTGATGGCACGACGCAGACGGCAAAAGGGCCGTAGGCCGCGGCGCGTAGCACCGCCCTTTTGCAGGCGTCAAAGGACCCGGTTTCCGCGCGGCCAGTGCCGCGCCGATGGACTAGTGCCGCGCCAGTGAAAAATAGAAGCACGCCCCGCGATCAACCGCGGCTTCGGCCCAGATTTCCCCGCTGTGACGGTGGACGATCCGTTGCACTGCCGCCAACCCAGTCCCGCTGCCGGGAAACTGCGATTCGGCATGCAGTCGCCGGAACGGACTGAACAAATTGGCCGCATGCCGAGGGTCAAACCCTGCGCCATTGTCACGCAGGAAGTAAGCACGTCGTCCGGAGCGATCGATTCGCGAGCCAAATTCAATCCGTGCATTGGGTGTCTTGGAGGTGAACTTCCAGGCATTGGACAACAGGTTCTCCAACGCGATCCGCAGCAACGCGGAATCCCCTTCCACAACCATCCCTTCAGCGACCACCACCGAAACATTCCGCTCAGGCGCGCTGTCCCGCAAGTTACGCAGGATGTCGTTCGCCATGCGCGACAGATCCACTGTCGTGTGGTGCATCGGCGCGCGCACAACCTTCGACAGCTCCAGCAAGTCGTTGATCAGTCGATGCATGCGGCGCGCACCGCCCGTGATGCGCTCGAGGTGACTTCGGCCGGTGTCGTCCAGCTTCTCCCCGTAAGTCTCGAGCAACACCTGCGAAAACCCGTCGATGCTGATCAGAGGAGAGCGCAGGTCGTGGGCGACGGAGTATGAGTAGGCTTCCAGCTCGCGATTCAACACTTCCACCTCCACCGAGCGTCGGTGCAACTCGCGGGTTCTCTCCCGCATCTTTTCTTCGAGCCCGCTGACTACTTCGACGGCCTCGATGGCGACCGAGGTGCTGTCCGCGAGGGCCTGGAGCAGCTCGACCTCCTGGTTGCTGGCCCTATGGGCGCGCGCCCAGTAGACCCCGATGGCGCCGATAGGCGCCAACGTTCGGATGGGCATCATCACGAGGCTTTTGACAAAGGTGGGCCGATAGGCTTCCGGAGCGATGCGGGCGTCCTGGTAGACATCCTTGATCACGGCAGGTTGCCGATTCAACATCGACCAACCGCTCACGCAGCTATTCAGGGGAAAACGTCGCCCCTTCCATAGCGGGCCAATCGCATCCTCCTCCGCGTAAAAAGCATTCTCGCCGTCGCGCATGATGAAGGTGGCACCGTCGGCGCCGACCATGTTGCGGGCGGAATGGCGGACGATGTCCATGATGGCCTGGAGATTCCGCGCGAGGGACAACCGCTGCACGACCGACACCAGTTGCTGCATTCCCCAGACATATGAGGCAGTCTCCAGCTCGCCCTCCTGTGAGGACGTGGTGGAATGCAGGGCATTTCGGATAGCGGGGGCGAGCTGTTCGAGTTCGGACTTTGCAACCGCCGCTGCCGGTTGGAGCGCGCCGGGTCTGTTGTCGCGCCGCGGCGAGCCCGACACGACGATGAAGGGTACGCCGGGGCACTGCTCATGCGCCGCGGTCAGCGCATCCCGGCCGTCGTAACCGGGTACACCGCTGTCCGAGAGAATGACATCGAACTCGGGCCTGCCCAGCGCAGCAAGAAAAATGTCGCCGGAGTTGACATGGAGTATGTCGCAGTTGAGTCCACCTCGGGCCAGTGAAGCTCGCACCAGGTCAGCGTCCGTAGCGTTGTCTTCGAGATGGAGCAGGCGCAGCTTCATGATCAAACCCGAGTCATAACCAACAATATGATTAGGGATACTCGCCACCTGCGCCGGCGTCAAACCGCAACATGTGATGTGAGACGCGCTACGCAAGTGCGAACGCACATTGCAATGGCGCAGCGCGATACCGCTTCAGGAATCGCGGTGCGAAGCGAATGCCAGCCGGTCGAGAACGCCCAACAATACCGCCGAGACCACGAAGGTCAGATGCAACACCACGTACCACATGATCTTGTCGTTGGGGGTGCCTTGGGCATTCATGAAGATGCGCAGCAGGTGAATGGAGGAGATGGCCACGATCGAGGCGGCCACCTTCAGTTTCAACGTGCCCGAGTCGAGCTTGCCCAACCACTCGGGGGTCTCCTGCTCGGTGGTGGCGTCGATCTTGGATATGAAGTTCTCATACCCGGACAACATCACCATCACGATGAGGCTGCCGACGAGGGCCAGGTCGATGAGCGACAGTACGGATAGAACGAGATCGGTCTCCGCGAGCTCCAGGATGTGTGTCAGGGAGTGGAAGACCTCCACGAAGAACTTCACGCCCAGGGCAATGAGGGCGAGTGACAGCCCCAGATACATGGGCGCCAGCAGCCAACGGCTGGCGAATAACAGTTTTTCGATACTTCGCTCGAGCATCAGGCCCTCCCGCACAGCGCCTCAGTCTAGCGTAACAGCGAGACTCGCCGCTGGCTGCGGCGCGGTAGTAAAGTAGCTGTTCGCCCTCAATCAGCGGGAAGCGCGAGATGTGGAATACGGAATCCGACGCCGACGAATCGTTCAGGAAAAAGGTTATCTGGGGCTCGGCCGCCATTGTGGTGATCGGCCTGGTCGGAGCTGTCTACTATTACAAGTACCACAGCGCAGCTCCTGAAACGCCGGTAGTCCAGGAAGCACCCAAGCCACCTGTGGAGGCCCCGCAAGCGGCCACGGAGCCGGCCGTCCGGAACCCGATTCCGGAGTCAACCGATACCAAGCCGCTGCCGCCGCTCAAGGAGAGCGATCCGGACGTGCGCCAGGCACTGATCGGTGTATTCGGCGCGAAGGCGATTACGCAGTTTCTGGTACCCGAGAACGTGGTTCGCCATGTCGTCGTGACGGTGGACAATCTGCCGCGCAAGAAAGTGGCAATCGAGCTGCGCCCCATCAAGCCAACGCCGGGGTCGACCGCGACGGCCGCGCAGGGTGATGTCACGACGTTGGCCCAGGCGAATTTCGAGCGCTATGAGCCATTCATCAAAGTAGTTCAGAACACGGACACGCAGACGCTCGCAAGCGTTTATTTCAAGCTGTACCCGCTGTTCCAGCAGTCGTACGAGGACCTGGGCTATCCGGGTCAATATTTCAACGACCGGCTGGTCGAGGTCATTGATGACATGCTGAAGACACCGGATGTTTCTGGGCCCATCGAGCTCACGCAACCGAAGGTCATGTACGAATACGCGGATCCCAAGCTCGAAGGCCTGTCCGCGGGGCAGAAACTGCTGTTGCGCATGGGGCCTGCCAACGAAGCGGCCATGAAGACCAAGCTGCGGGAGTTTCGCAAGGCCATCGTGAACCGGCCGGACGAGCCCGTCACGCACTGAGCAGCCCCGTCAAAATGCAATGAGAGAATAACAATGCATGACTCATTCGAGCCCGTTGAGCCGGGTTTACAGCGTCCCCTGGAGTATCTGCGCTCGGTGCTCATCCCCGCGGAACACCTGGAGGCCTGGGCGGTTCAGCAGCGACTGTTCGCTCTGACTCACCGGCGGGTGCTGGTCGCCGCCACCACCGGCCGGCTGATTGTGATCACCCGGCATCTGATCGGCGGTTTCGACGTATCGGACATCCGTTGGCAGGATCTGGAGGAAGTTACGTTGCGGGTCGGCATTTTCGGCGCCGATCTGTCGGTGCGAGCCGGCAGGGCTGCCGATCTGGCCTCGCAGGGCGCCTCCGGCTCGCGGCGCCTGGATTTCACGGGCCTGGTGAAATCCCAGGCGCAGGCGGTGTATCGGATCTGTCAGGCACAGGATCAGGCCTGGCGCGAAAAGCGCAGGGTGCGCGAGCTCGAGGAGCTGCGCGCCCGCTCCGGCGGTATCCAGGTTAGTTCAGGTCCCACGGCTTCCATGGGGGCAGGCGGGACCTCCGATGCGGTCAGGCGTCTCCAGGATGCCAAACAGATGCTCGATGCCCGGCTGATCACGGACGCGGAATACGAGGCGATCAAGGCGAAGATTGTCTCTTCGTGAGGATGCTCATCGTCCTTGCGATGGCGGTGTTGAGCGCCTGTCACCAGGCGCCGCCGCCACCGCGCACCGACTGGGTCGTTCACTCACAACTCGTGTTTCTGGCGGACGATCTGACGTCTGCCTTGCCTCCGTTGGCCCAGAACCGCTTCCGCCTGTTTTTTCCGTATATCGCCGGTGATATCTACGGGCCGCCGACCACCGGCGACTTTCTCAATCCAACTCTGCATCCGGACTATCACTTCGATGTCGACCTGAATCACAACCATCAGGCGCTGTTGGCTTCGTTGGAGCCCATGGACTTCAGTGTCACCTCCATGCATATCGAGCCGGCGGCCGCGCGCGTCGCGCGGCTCGCACCGACGGTGTTGCAGGCTGACGGCATTGAGCGTATTGGCAGGACGGAGTGGGTTGACGGAGATGCCAGACGACCCGTGATGTTGTTGTATTTTGACCGGCCGGCTGTCATTTCCGGCGGGAAGTTCGAGATCCGGGCGCCGACCGCCGGATATGTCTGGGTGGGACTCGTTGAGGACACCTATACAGTGATTCCGACTCCAGAGCGCTTGCTACTTGCCGTCATTCTGGTTTCATCTGCGCTGCAATGAGTCAAAATCCCTAGAGACCTTGGTCTTAGCAGGATAAAGTCGCCGGCGCATGGCTACGGACGTTACTCAATACCACCTGACGACCCGCTGGTCCCTGGATGCCCCTGTTGGGTCAGTCTGGGCCGAGCTGGCTCGTCCCGAAGCATGGCCGCAGTGGTGGAAGGGGATGACGGATGTTCGCTTGCTGGAGCAGGGTGACAGCAGTGGGATGGGGGCTTACCGTCGGATCACGTGGCGGGGCGTCTTGCCGTCCAAGTTCACCTTCAATATGCGGACGGTGAAAATACAGCCCCGGGCACTCATCGAGTCGGTGGCCGATGGCCAGTTGACCGGGGTGGGGCGCTGGCAGCTGACCCGGTCCGGGGCGGGAACGGAGGTCCAGCATGATTGGATCGTCAACGTTCCCGTGCCTCGCTTCCCGATCCTCGGGCCGATTGCAGGCCTGCTGTTCAAATGGAACCACCGGGCGCTGATGGCGGCGGGCCGCCGGGGCCTGGAGAGCCGCGTGGGGGTCCATTGAGTCCGACGGGCGGAAACTGATTCGCTACCCACAAGTAATCCACAGACAATCCACAGCCGAGTGAGATTATGCTCGCGGCATGGCAATCAGATTGCGACGGCGACCCAAGCCTCAGCCACCGGTAGCGGTTCTCGGGACGTACACGTTCCCGACTCGCACGGTCCAGGTGGTCCTGATGGAGGACGACCGGATCCAGTGGATCTGCGACTGCGAGAATTTCAGGCGCTGGACGACTCACAAAGAGCCGCCCTGGTGTAAGCACATTGCCAAGGCGGCAGCGCGCCGGTCCATTGAACGGCTCACCCGACGGGTGGGCGTACCCAGAAACGCCGACCACTGATCTCTCCTCGCTCCGCAGCGGCCTGCTGACTCGGGTTGCGCCTGGCACCTGACGCTGATTCAGGCGCGCCGGGCGACCGGATGCCGGGGCGCAGGCATAGCGGTTGCTTCGCTGTCGTAGTGGGTATATCCGAACGCGAAATTTCCGAGCAACGGGCTGAGGCCCATGGCGGGCGCCTGGAGCCCGGTCGTGGCCGGCATGCCCGGCATCCGGGGCAGTTTCCGGCTGCTGGCTGGCGCGACATCCTGTTGCGCGTGTTTCAGAAAATTGGCGAAGACAACGCATCCCTGGTCGCTGCCGGCATTGCCCTGAACTCCCTGTTGGCGGTGTTCCCCGCGCTCGCCGTGGCGGTGTTGATCTACGGGCTGTTTTCCTCGCCGGCCAGCGTGACGCAGGACATGCAGCCGTTCTTTTCGATCCTGCCACCGGATGCCGCGAAGCTGTTACAGGATCAACTGCAGAGCCTGGCCGCTCCGGCGAACGTCAAATTGGGTCTGGGCGCGGTGCTGAGTGCATTACTGGCATTCTGGAGTGCCCGGCAGGGCATCGCGGCCATCATTACGGCCACCAACATCGCCTACTACGAGCGCGAGCGCCGTGGATTTCTGACTCAGGTTGCGCTCTCCCTGGGTTTCACGCTGTCGGCGGTGATCGCATTTCTCGTGATGTTGGTGTTGGGTGTCGCCGTGCCACTGGTGCTCCAGGTGCTGCCGTTGGGACCGGCGGCAGCGGCCGCAATTTTGGTATGTCGGTGGGTTCTTTTGTGGTTGTTCGCCGTCGGAGCGCTGACGGTCGTCTACCGATACGCACCCGATCGGCGGCGCCCGAAGTGGCAATGGGTTACATTGGGCTCCGCCGTCGCCGCTACTGTGTGGCTGTTGGGAAGTGCGTTGTTCGAGCTGTATGTGAATCACTTCAGCAGCTACGGCGCGACCTATGGGGCCATCGGTGGCGTCATCGTACTGATCATGTGGTTCTACCTGGGCGGCTACGCGATCGTGCTCGGCGCCGAAATCAACGCGGAGATGGAGCATCAAACAGCAGTAGATACCACTGAGGGGCCGCCCAAGCCGATGGGGAAGCGGGGAGCGTATGTGGCTGACACGCTGGGAAAAACGCCCGAGTAACCTGCCAATGCTGCAGCGCGACCTCGCAAGGGTCAGCGGGATGTCCGCCAAACTGATATATTGATCGACCTCAGCCTCTGCGGCCGCCCGGCCTTCTTGCAGCAGGCCTGCCACCCCGAGGTGCTTTCAGTGAATGCGACGGTAGCCGCGACCGCGGCCGATTCTAATGGCTTCAGCGACTTAGGCCTCCACGAGGGGCTCGTTCAGGCGCTGCGTGACGTGGGGTACGAGGCGCCGACGCCGATTCAGGCAGCGACGATCCCGCCACTGCTGGCCGGCTCTGACGTCCTGGGGCAGGCTCAGACGGGTACTGGAAAGACCGGGGCGTTCGCGCTGCCGATTCTCGCGAAGATCGACATTACAAAGCCACACACCCAAGCCATGGTCCTCGTGCCCACGCGCGAGCTGGCGATTCAGGTGGCGGAGGCATTCCAGCGTTATGCCACCCACATGAAGGGCTTTCATGTGTTGCCCATCTATGGCGGTCAAAGCTACACGCCGCAGCTCAAGGGGCTGAAGCGCGGTGCACATGTCATCGTCGGTACGCCGGGCCGCGTCATGGATCACATGAAGCGCGGGTCGTTGCCGCTCGATGGGATGTCGTTTCTCGTCCTCGACGAGGCGGACGAGATGCTGCAGATGGGATTCATCGACGACATCGAGTGGATTCTCGAGCAGTCGCCGCCCACGCGGCAGGTCGCGCTGTTTTCTGCGACGGTGCCATCGGCTATTCGCCGGATTGCGCAGCGGCATCTTCGCGAGCCCAAGGAAATCACGATTCGAAGCAAGACGAGCACGGCGCCGAACATTCGGCAGCGGTACTGGCTCGTCAGCGGCATGCATAAGTTGGACGCGCTGACGCGCATTCTCGAGGTGGAAACCTTCGATGCGATGCTGGTGTTTGTACGGACCAAGCTCGAGACGGTTGACTTGGCGGAGAGGCTCGAGGCGCGTGGATTTGAGGCTGCGCCACTGAATGGTGATATTCCTCAGCAGCAGCGTGAGCGGACGATTGCGGCGTTGAAGTCGGGGAAGGTCGATATTGTCGTTGCTACCGACGTTGCGGCTCGTGGGCTGGACGTTGAGCGTATTTCGCACGTTGTGAATTACGACGTGCCGTATGACAGCGAGTCGTACATCCACCGCATCGGCCGAACCGGCCGTGCTGGGCGCAGTGGTGAGGCGATTCTGTTTATCGCTCCGCGTGAGCGAAACATGCTGCGCATTATCGAGCGCGCGACGCGCCAGCAGATTGCGCAGATGAATTTGCCGTCGGTGGCTGCGGTGAATGAGCAGCGGGTGGCGAAGTTCAAACAACGTATTGCTGATGCGTTAGCTGGCGGCGAGGCGCAGGCGTTTCGCGGCCTCGTTGAAGAGTTCCAGGCGGAACACAACGTGTCGCCGCTCGACATCGCCTCTGCGTTGGCGAGCCTCCTCCAGGGCGACACGCCATTGTTGTTGCCAGAGAAGCCCGAGCAGAACTCCAATCATTGGTCCAACGACGACCCCCGCGGTCGTGGCCGCCGCGATGGCTTCGCACAGGATCGCGGCCGGGACGACGGCCAGCACCGTGGTGGCCGTGACAGCCGACGCCCATCGCACGTGCGCGCCGAAAGCGGCGCCGGTGATCGCGACAATCGTCGTCCCCCAACCGCTCGCGCCGACGCTCGCGACGCCGGCCGAGAGGCGGGCCAGCAGAGCCATCCCGATAGCGAGAGCGGCCAACAGCCGAACGATGGCTTTGGCGACCGCTCGCGCGACGAAGCCTCGGCACAGGGTCGCGATGCTGGCGAAGGCGAACGGAGCGACGCCGGTCAACATGGACAGGGTGGCGAAGGTGAGCGCGGCGGCGCGGACCAGCAAGGGCAGGAAAGCTTCGGCGAGCGCTCGCGAGGCGAGGGCGGCGCTCGGAATGGGCGTCGTCGTGGAAAAGACGGCGACGACGTGCGCTTCGAGACGTTCCGCCTGGAAGTGGGCCACGCTCACGGCGTGAAGCCGGGCAACATCGTTGGCGCCATTGCCAATGAAGCAGGCCTGGAAGGGCGCCACATCGGCCACGTGGACATCCGCGACGATCACACCTTCATCGACCTACCCGAAGGCATGCCCCGGGATATCTTCCGCAGCCTGCAAAAGGTGCGGGTGGTTGGTCAGGAGCTTCGTATCAGCAAAGTTGACGGCAAGCCGCCGCGCCAACACTGATGCAGATCTGGGTGGACGCCGATGCCTGCCCGGGTGTGATCAGGGACATCCTGTTTCGGGCTGCCGAGCGCACCGGCGTGACCATGACCCTGGTCGCCAACAAGCCGATGCGCCTCCCTCTGGGACAGAATCTCCACTTTGTACAGGTCCCACCTGGATTCGATGCCGCCGACAAGCGCATCGTCGAATTAATGTCCAGTGGTGACCTCGTTATCACTGCGGACGTTCCGCTCGCGGCCTTCGCGATCGAGAAAGGCGGCACCGCGTTGAATCCCCGCGGCGAGTTGTATACGAAGGAAAACGTCCGCGAACGCCTGTCAGTTCGTAATTTCCTCGACGAGTTACGCGGCAGCGGCGTCAACACCGGTGGCCCGCCCGCGTTCAGTCAGCGTGAGCGCCAGCTGTTCGCCAATCAGCTGGATCGTCTGTTAGCCAAATACGTCAAGCCAGCTACCCGTTAGTGAGACTCACGTCACGTTGTTGACGCTGTGCCGTCGCGGAGACATTCAGTCCTCTGCGACCCTGCGCTAAGCCGCACATAACAATCGTCTGCCCTCGGTTACGCTCGCAGAAGATTATGGAACTGAAACTACGCCCAGCGCTGATGAGCCTGTTAGCACTGTCGGGCGCAGCGGCTACAGCTAACGCGGCGACCGAGGTCGAGAGCGACCCCGTGGTGCCGGTTGATTCCCCCGAGTGGGCCATCAATTCCAGCGCGCCTGTCGAAATCAACGCCCAACGGCCGATCGACCCGAGCCAGGCTCCGGCGCGTGCGGGTGACCCCACGGCGAAGAATCCACCGCAGCCCCTCCCGCCGGACACGCGGCCCATTGACAGCCAGAACGTCCCGTATCATTGGCTCGATACGACGCGCAACACGCTCTACAACACTCTGTGGAAGGCTTCCCGGTACGTGGATAGTTTTTTCGGGGCCGCGAAGGACGATACGGTCTATCAGAAGTTCTACGGCAGCATTGCCCCGGCGTTGCTCTACACCGAATACGATCAGATGCGGACTCAAGTCCGTTTCAACATGAACTTCCCGCTTCCCCTGGCCAACGACCGGCTGCATGCCTTCATCGGTCGTTTTGATCCCAATGAATTCATTACCGAGCGGGACGAGCCCTCGGGTGCGATTGCCCGCACCTACGGACCTCCTACAGAGGACCAGACACTGCTTGGTATCGGCTATCACCAGCCTGACAAGCAGGGGAGTCGACTGGACGCGGGTGCCGGCGTCCGTCTCGGATTCCCGATGGACCCTTATTTCAAAGGAAGTTATATCTACGAGCGCGGCAAGTCGGAGACGGGTTTGTTCAGTATCCGCGAGACGCTGTTCTGGCAGAACAGCGAGGGCGCAGGCGAAACCACGCGCCTCGATCTCGAGCGGATTTTCGACAGCACCTGGCTCGCCCGCTACACCATTTCAGGAACGCGCACGCAGAAGTCTGAAGGCTTGCGCGGTTACACCTCGTTCCTGTTACTGCATGGTATTGCGGACCGACGCGCCGTCGCGTTCGAAGTCGGCTCGGACGGCCAGTCGCAAGCCTCCGTACAGTTGCATGACTACGGATTCAAGATCGCCTATCGGCAGGGAATCCTGCGCCGCTGGCTGATCATGGAAGTGCGGACCAGCGTGGACTGGCCGCGCGACTACATCTATCAGCAGCGCAGTGCCAGCTTCGGCATCGGGCTGGGATTCGAGATGCTGCTCGGCACCGAGGAGTTCCTCGCGAGGCCCATCACGTTCTAAGATGCTTCCATGGCTATCCGACCCGTTTTGAAAATGGGGCATCCGATCCTGCGGCAGGTCGCGAGTCCCGTCACCCAGTTCGGCCCCGAGCTCGCGGCGTTGATCGCCGATATGGATGAGACCATGCGCTCAATGAGCGGCGCAGGTCTGGCGGCTCCACAGATCGGCGTGAGTCAACGCATCGTGATCTTCGAGCTGAAAGAAAATCCCCGCTATCCACACGTGGCGCCGGTTCCGTACACCGTTCTCATCAATCCACAGCTCGAGCCGTTGGGCGATGAGATGGGAGAGGGGTGGGAGGGGTGTTTGTCAGTGCCGGGTATGCGCGGGCTCGTGCCGCGATATCACCGCTTGCGTTACCAAGGTGTGGATCAGAATGGCGCGCCCATCGATCGGACTGTCGAAGGTTTTCATGCGCGGGTGGTCCAACACGAAGTGGATCACCTCGACGGCATCCTGTATCCGCAACGCATCCGTGATATGCGCAACTTCGGCCTCGAAGATGTCCTGTTGGGGCAAATGACCCCAATGCCTGACTAAGAGCCTGTCTGACAGGCCCCTAGGGAGCGGGCTGTTGCTTGGGGATGGCGGGTACGATGTCGCGACTGGTTCGCACGTCGCGCGCCATACGAATGGCATTCTCGATGCCTTGATAGTAACCGGTCACGCGTCCTAACTCCCGGTAACCGAGCGCTGCATAAAACGCCAGGGCCGCTTCATTGGTGGCTCGCAACTCGAGCCCAATGATGAACGTGCCCGCAGTGAGCGCGGTCTCTTCGAGCCACATCATGATCTTGCGCGCGACACCGTGGCGCCGGTGTGCCGGATCCACCGCGAGCAGATTGAGGTGAGCGACATCATCGCCGTAACGCATGATTGCAAACCCTGCCGTCGTGCCCCTGCAACGGGCAGTCAACACGATACTTTCAGGGTGGCGCATGTGCCACGTGATGCGCGAAGCGGACCAGGCTGGTCGCAGGCCTGCTTCAACGTACTGTTGCGACATCACCGCGAGGCGACGGGCATCTGCGATACGAGCGGGCTGCAAGCTGTATTCGTCCACGGACCCAAGCATACCTCGCGCGGCCCGCGCCGCAAACAAACGTTGCCTGCAGGAGTCAGGTTGTCGTAAGTGTCCGACATCTTGCAATGCAGCGAGAGTTCTGCAGTGTTAGTCCGTCACGCCAGCGTGTGGAAAACCTTCTGGACGTCATCGTCCTGCTCGAGTTTGTCGATGAGCGTGAGCACTTCCGTGGCCTGCTCTTCCGGCAACTCCGTTGGCACTGTACAGATATATTCGTGCTCGGCTGACAACGGCGAGATGCCGCGGGTTTCCAAAGCAACCTGCAGGTTGCCGAAGTCGGTAAACGCGCAGCGGATGACGAGCTGCGGCTCCCCTTTCTCGCCGGTGCTCTCACCCATCTCTTCCAGCCCGTGATCGATCAGGAATAACTCGAGGTCATCTTGGTCGATGCCTTCCGGGTTGAGACGGAACACGCCCATCTTCTTGAAGAGAAAGCTGACACTGCCACTGGTAGCCAGATTGCCGCCACCCTTGGTGATGATGTTGCGTACGCCGGCGACCGTACGGGTCGGATTGTCAGTCGCCGTCTCGACGAGCAGCGCCACGCCGTGCGGCGCGTAGCCTTCGTACACAACTTCCTGGTAGTTGGTCGCATCCCGGCCGGCGGCGCGTTTGATGGCCGCCTCGACTTTGTCCTTCGGCATGTTCACGGCCCGGGCGTTCTGAATGACGCGCCGCAAGGCTGGATTGGAAGAGGGGTCGGGGCCGCCGGATTTGACTGCCATGGTGATGTCCTTGGCGATCCGCGCGAATTGCTTCGCCATGCGGTTCCATCGCGCGAACATCGTGTGCTTTCTGACTTCGAATATGCGTCCCATGCCGCGAATTGTCTCCGAAGGATGGTTGCACTGCCAATGGGTAAAAAAAGGCCGGCGCGGAAAACTCCCGCGCCGGCCATTGAGGGGTCGCCGGCGGCCTGTTCAGGCCGTGGCGGTAAATCGCAATTTACGCTAGTTGCGCGCTAATCACCCGCATCCGACGACGTTGCGTCCGCAGGCTGGCTTCAATCTCGAGCAGGCGCTGCTGCAGGGCTGAGTGCTCCCAGTGCTCGACCATCATGCGCTTCTTCTCGTCGAGCCACTCTTCCTTCACTTTGGCCCACTCGGACAGAGCGGCGGTGAAAGTCTCGTACTCGTGGGCAATGCGCTGGCGCAGCTGCTCGATGTGCGAGTGACCAGCCTCCTGGTGCTGGGCCAGCTTCTGCTGGGCCCGATGGAACTGCATGGCCAGCAGGGCCCGCTGGATCTGGAAAGCCGGGGTGCGCTTCAGGCGCCGGGTGATCCCGACATAGGAAAGGCCGCCGATCAACCACTTGGTCGGATCCCACTGCCACCAGCGCACACCGTTACGGTAGTCGTGCGCAAAGATGTGGTGGTAGTTGTGGTAGCCCTCACCGTAGGTGAAGAAAGCCAGAACCGGGTTATCACGCGCGGTGTTTTCCTCGGTGTACGGCCGGCTGCCCCACATGTGGGCAAGCGAATTGATGAAAAAGGTGACGTGGTGGCTCACGACCAGGCGCAGGATGCCGGCCAGGAAGAAAGTGCCCCACAGATCGCCGATTGCCCAACCAGCGAGCAACGGCAGTCCAAAATTGGTCGCCAGGGCCAGCGGGAGGTAGTAGCGGTGCTGGAAGGCCAGCATCGGATCCTTCCGCAGATCCGGGATATTGGCGAGGTTCGGCTTGCCGCTTTCGTATTCGCGCATCATCCAGCCGATGTGAGCGAACCAAAAGCCGCGACGGATGGAATAGGGGTCCTTGTCCTCGTCGTCCACGTTCAGGTGGTGGGTGCGGTGGCCGCTTGCCCAGATCCACACGCTGTTCTGCAGCGCCATGGTGCCGAAGATGAGATATATCACCCGCAGGCTCCAATGGGCGTCATAGCTCTTATGGGCCCAGAGGCGGTGATAGCCGCCTGTGATGGACATCCCATTCGCATACAGGAAGACCACGAACAGTACCCAGGCCCCGACCGAATAGCCGTGGGCGATTCCAAACCAGGGCACGGCGACGGCGGCAACGGCCAGAGTGATCACGAACATCAGGGTCGTAGACCAGATCCGTGGGGCAGCCCCATTGGCCTGTGCAGGAGTCGATTTCGACATGGATTACCTGTGTAACGGTGTATAGAAATGTCAGGCGCCCGTAACGTAGCACGTCCGCTGGCTGTTTGTAGCCGTTTGGATCAATCGCGTTTAGCGGTTCACAGTCAGGGAAGCGTCGCAGCGCGCACCCTGCGAATCCACTGTTGCGGATTGGCCAATATGCAACAAAAGCCGCGCCCCCCTCAGGCCACCTACATAGCCTGATATCGCGGCTCACACAGGCAATAACAAGGCCCTTAGACGGGGTCGTGCGTCTCGTAGCCGTTAGCGCCGGCGTCGTTACAGGAGACCTCGACGCGCTCGCTGCGCGTCGCCGAGTAGGCCATATGCATGAGCTGCTCGGAGGGCACGTTGGCCTCCTTATCGAAACGGAGCAACCGGCCGTCCGGCATGGTCATGTACACGGCGACTATTAGGTTGCATTGCGTCACGACCACGGAGGTCAACGGGTGGCCGGCGACGGCCAAGGCGTTCTGCTCCAAGGGCACTTCGACGGCATGTGCGACGTGCGTCACATGAGAGGATGTTGGTTCGGCTGCGCCCGCGGACAGAATCGTCGCGGCGAGCACCCCGAGCACTATCGATGGGAAACGTTTCATCATCAGTCCTCGATGAGGGGAAAACTCAATCAAGTACAAGCAAAGCTAATGCCAGCCGCTGCGGCTCCGCTTTGGTGCGCCTGCACTCCAACCGGGAGAATTTCCCTTGCATGGCCCTCCGCACCCCGCTCAATGTGACTGTATGCCCCAGCAACAGCGCGCGCCTGGGTCCATGAATGGAACACATGCGCACTGCGTGGAACAGTTTTTTAACCCCTATAGGAAAATTCATGTTACTGACTGCCTCGCGTTCACATTCGGCTCCCGCATGGCTGATTTCGGGGGTTCTGCTGCTCACCGCTCCACTGAGCGCCCAAGCTGGACGGGCCTACGTGACCAATGAGGACGGCGAGAGCATCTCCGTCCTGGACACCGATAAGGCCGAGGTGGTCAGCACAGTCAACGTCGGCAAGCGTCCACGGGGCCTCAAGCTCAGTCGCGACGGCAAGGAGCTGTTCGTGGCGGTCAGTGGGCTGCCCAAATGCCCGCCCACGACCCCCGATGAGGAGTGCGCGAAGCTCAAGCACGACCTGTCCGCGGACGGCATTGCCGTCATCGATACCAAGACCCTGAAACTGAGCCGGCTGTTGAAGTCGGGATCGGATCCGGAACAGTTTGATTTGAGCCATGACGGCAAGCAGCTCTACATCGCCAATGAGGATTCCGGAACCCTCACGGTCGTCAACCTTGCCACCGGGGCCATCGACAAGTCGGTGCCGGTCGGCAAGGAGCCCGAGGGCGTGCGGGTCACGCCGGATGGACATTGGATCGTGGTCACCAGCGAGGGTGGCAACGCGATCTACGTGGTAGATCCGCGCACGTTTACCGTCGCGAAGTCGGTAAATGTTGGAAAGCGACCGCGCGATGTCGCATTCACGCCGGACGGCAGGCACGCATATATATCAGGCGAGTTTGATAGCTCCGT
>Ga0181534_10000924_pt1 | contig 20067 bp, 10 predicted proteins | sample PEATcosm2014_Bin_37_FD_119758 | JGI IMG/M metagenome (GOLD analysis project Ga0181534, IMG submission 119758) | Peatland microbial communities from MTU Mesocosm Facility, Houghton, MI, USA - PEATcosm2014_Bin17_10_metaG | ecosystem: Environmental > Terrestrial > Soil > Wetlands > Peat | place... | reverse complement strand
CGCGCAGCGAGACAAAACTCGTCGACGGCAGCGTGTACGAATACTGGTTAAACTGGGGGCTGTTCGGATCCTGAACCGCCGCCAGCCACGGATTGCGGCTCGAGTATTCCCAGTCGGCGCGCACGAATGCGTCGTGGTCGAAGGCTCCGAACGAGTACTGGGGCCCGACCGCGATCGACCAGGGCGGGTTCGTGCCCGGGCTGTAGTTGATCGCCGCCTCGCCCGAAATCGCATCGCCATTGGTCACGAGCGGCGAGTCCTTGATGTAGCGCGCGCTGGTGTAGCCCACCGAGGCCTCGATGGACAGGCCACCGCCGATGTCGGCGCTCCCCTGCAGATCGAAGCCCTTTGCGGCCGCCGTGCCCAGGTTGCTCGTGTATTGGAAGCCGCAACCTCCGGTGGGTCCGACGTCATAGACGTTTTGCTGGATCTTGTTCCATTTGATGTAGTAGACGCTCGATGCGATCCGCAGCCGGTTGTCGAAGTTGTTCTTCGCGCCGACCTCGTAGCTCTGGGTGTTGTCCGAATTGAAGGTGTCGGGCGTGGGTCCGCAAAGAGCCACGGGCAGCGGCGCATTGACGCCGCCCGGACGGAAGCCCTTCGCATAAGTCGCGTAGTAAAGATCGTTCGGATCGGCCTGGAACGACACGCTCGCCTTCGGCGTGAATGCATTCTCCTGATAGGAACCGGTGAACGTCCCCAGGCCGCTGTTCTCCAGACCGTTGGCATAGTGCTGCAGGTTGAACTGCATCTTCGCGAACCGGGCGCCGGCGGTGACCTTCCACTGATCGGTGATGCTGTAGCTCGCCTCGCCGAAACCGGCCAGTTGACGATCGTGGCTCACGTTGTTGTTGTAGTAGATGTCGCAGTTCGGCACGCCGGTATTCTTGATGCCGACTCCATTGCAGTAGTAGTTGGCAAGGCCGGTATTGCCGTCCAGCCAGACCGGGTTATCGAAGGGGCTGCTGCCGAACAGCGCGGTCCAGAACGGCACGATCTGCGCATCGTACAATTGTTCGATGCTAAGTTCGCGCGACTCCGTCCAGAAACTGCCGATGGTCCAGGTCCACTTGCTGGAGTCGTCGTTGGACTGCAGGCGGAATTCCTGGGTCCAAGTGCGTTGCTGATTGGTCATGGTGTTCGGGGTCGAATAGTCCGGAAATCCCACCTGGGCCGTGTGGATGCCGTGCGAGTCGATCAGCGGATACCAGGGGTAGCTGCACTGCGCCGAAGAAGTGGCTGGGGGAGTGACGGACAACGGACCGCACGTACCGGCCGAATTCACCGAGTACCAGCTCTGACTCTGAAAGTACGCCAGATCGAAGCCGGTGCCCTGGTAGGAATCCTGTTCATTGCGCGAGTAGTACGAGCTGTTCGAAATCAGCGTCGCCTTGGCGAAGTCGAACTGCAGTTTGAGCGCCGGCAGATAGTACTCGTCGGGGATGGGAATGCGCTCCGGCGTCGCGTTGTTGAACTGACCCTGGTCGGGATTCGAATAGGCCGGCCAGTACGTGCCAAGGTCATGCTGGCGCTTGTACTGGTACATGAGGCTCGGGGTGATCTTCACGTTGTCCGCCGGCTCATACAAAAATGCCAGGCGTGCGGCGGTGGTGTTCGCCCGGTTCGCATTTTTATCGGTGACCACGCCGGTCGAGTCGTTGACGTCGTTGATCCAGCCGCCGTCGTAGCGGTACCAGAAGCTCGCGCGGAAGCCGAGCACCCCGTCGATGATCGGTCCGCCATGCGCGATGCCGGCCTCGTAATTCGGCTGGCCGTACTGGGTGTAGGACACCTCGCTGCGGGCATAGGTCGACGCGGTGGTGACGCTCGGCTGGGTCATGATGTAGCGCACGGTGCCGCCCTCGGAACCGGCGCCGAACAGGGTGCCTTGCGGGCCGCGCAGCACCTCGACGCGATCGAGGTCGAAGGTTTTGGGCAGCGTATCGTCCGGATTGAATCCCACCGCACGCATCTGGATGGGGGTGTCGTCGATGTAGATGCCGGTGGTGCCGGCGCCGCCCGAGGAGGAGATGCCGCGGATCGAGATTGCGTTCGTTCCGGAGGTGTCGATGGTCACGCCCGGCGTGAAGCGCACCATCTCCGTCATGTCGCGGATGCCCTTCTGGTCGAGCGCATCCTGATTGAGCGCGGTGATGCTGATCGGCACCTTGCTGATGCTCTCCTCGCGCCGCGTGGCGGTGACCACGATTTCCTCGAGCGCACCCCCGCCGCCGGCGGCGGCCGCTGATGCCGCGGCATCGGCCGCATTGGACGCATGGGCGCCGAGCATTAGCGCTGCCCCCGTGGTGCCTAAAAACAACACGCGCCGCATGGCACGCCGAGAGATCACCGCTTGATTCAGGCTGGCTGGCATCATATCCCCAAGGTTGTTATATGGTCGGATAACGCGCGACCCTTCGACAGTAGCATCGCGGTTTGACCGGCGCAACCATGGCCGCCGGCCTTGTACAGGCATGTAAGAAAATCACGCAAGCCGCGCGTGAGGGGGCGTGCGCCCGGCCGCGCGGGACGCCTGCTGTTGCGTCGCATCCACGCCCGGCCGTCAAGGGCCGGGCGCGATGACGACATATGCTCAGTGGCTGCGGTAGATGAACGTCAGACCGAAGGTGCGCGGCCGAAAAGTGAATTCACGCTGCAGGCGGCTGGTGGCGGGCACGCCGGAATCGATCGACCACTCGTAATTGGTCACCGTGTGGGTGTCCGTGAGATTGTCGACGAACGCCTCGATCTGCAGGTCGCCGAAGTTCATGCCGCCGCGCGCCGAGGCAAAGTTGGTCGAGGACAGCGGGTAATTGGCCGAATCGTATTGCAGGGTGCCCGGATCCTGGATGGCGCCACTCCACTTGGGTGCGCCCTGGTACTCGTCATCGACGCGCACGAAGGCATCATGCGCCGCCAGGCTGAATTTGTATTCGAGGCCGATGGCGGCTGTGACCGGCGGCCCGGGCTGGCCGCTTTGACCGACGATGGCATCGCCGCTTTGCACGATGGGCGTGGTTTCCAGGGGAGACAATGTCGAACTCTGGGTATAGCGGGCGTCGGTATAGCCGGCCGAGAGTTCCGCGGTGAAGTTGTCGGTGATGGCGATTTCACCCTGGATGTCGGCGCCCTTGGCGACCGCCTGCCCGAGGTTCGTGATGAAGGAGATCTGGCAGATGGGCGGCACCACCGTTTGCTGGATGTTGTTCCAGCGGATGTAGTACACGCTGCTCGCGATTTTCACGCGGTTGTCGAAGTTGTTCTTCGCGCCGACCTCGAAGCTGTCAACGGTGTCCGAATTGAACGTGGCCGGGGCGGCCGAGATGCCGAAGTTGGTGAAGTCGGTGCCGCATGCCGCCGCCGGAACCGGATTGTTGGCACCGCCCGGCCGGAATCCCTTCGCGTACGTGAAGTAATACAAATCACGCGGGTCGTGCTGGTATTGCAGGCTGACTTTCGGGGTGAAGGAATTCTCCTTCTTGTCGCCGCTGTTGGCCTGGTTGGCGAGGAACAGCTGCGGTCCGCCGGTCAGCGTGTTGAAGGAGTATTCGGTCTTGGAGAAACGCACGCCCACGGTGGTCTTCCACTGGTCCGTAAAGGAATACGTGCCCTCGCCGAAGAGCGCGTATTGGCGGTCCTTGGAGTAGGTTTGCAGGAAGTAGGAGTCGTTCGGAAAGCGCGGGTCGTAGGGCACCGGGTTGCCGTTCGGATCGGTGAACACCTGCTGGTAGGGCAGGCCGAGCACCGCCGTTGTGAGTTCGTTGAGCAACGGGTCATGAATCTGTTCGAGGTAGGACTGGCGGTTCTCCGAAAAGAACGCGCCCGTCGTCCAGATGAGCGGTGCCGTCAAATCGGCGGACTGCAGCCGCACTTCCTGGGTGATGTTTTGCTGCAGATTGTCGACCGAGGCCGGGGCGCGGTAGTTAGTCGCACCGGCGGGCAGGTGCAGGCCGGTGCCATCGAGCAGCGGAAACGGCACGAGAAAGCCGCTCAGCGGGAAAACCGGGAGCGCTCCTTGCGCCGCCGCGGCCGCACTCGGTTGCGCCTGATAAAACCCGAGGTTGTACAGGGTGCCGTCGTAGCCGGTTTCTTCCTTGCGATGATAATAAGAGGTATTGGAGATGAGATTGACCGCACCGAGATCGCCTTCGACCTTGAGCGCCGGAATGTAGAACGTGTCCGGCACCGTGCGCTGGGTCGGGTTGGCATCGACGTACCGGTCGCTGCCGGGGTTCGAGTACAACGACCAGTAATTTTGCACGTCGTTGGCATATCGGTCCTGGTAGTAATAGCTCGGCGTGACCTTCCAATTATCCGAAGGCGCCCAGACCGCGGCGAGGCGCACCACTTTCGACTGGGTGTAATTGGCGTTCTTTTGCGTCGTGTCGAGCGAGACCGGATCGATGCGATCGATCCAGCCGCCGTCGTAACGGTACCAGGCGGTCATGCGCACCCCCAGGGTGCCGTCGATGAGCGGGGTGCCGGCGGCAACGCCCATCTCGTAATTCGGGACACCACCCTGCGTGTACGAGATCTCGTCGCGGCTGTACACGCTGGTGTTGGTGAGGCTCGGCTGGGTGGTGATGTAACGCACGGTGCCGCCTTCGGAACCGGCGCCAAACAGGGTGCCTTGCGGACCGCGCAGCACCTCGACGCGCTCGAGATCGAAGGTTTGCGGCAGCGCCTCGTCCGGATTGAAGGCCAGCGCGCGCATCTGGATCGGCGTGTCGTCGAGATAAATGCCGGTGGTGCCGGCGCCGCCGGTCGAGGCGATGCCGCGAATGGCGATGTTGTTGGTGCCCGAATTGTCGATGTTGATGCCGGGCGTGAAACGCGCGACGTCGATGATGTCCTTGACGCCACGCACGTCCATGGCTTCCTGGGTGAGGGCGGTGACGCTGATCGGCACCTTGCTGAGGTTCTCCTCATGCCGGGTCGCGGTGACCACGATTTCCTGCAGCGGACCCTCGTTGCCGCCCGCCGGCGCGCTGGTCGTGGTCACGCTGGCCTCGTCGGCGGCGCCCGCCGCGGGAGACGCGAGCACGGCCAGCATACTCAGGATGCCCAAGCTCAAGGCGCCGGTCAGGTTGGCCGCTCGGATGCGAAACAACGCACGAAACTGCCGATGTCCCAGCATGAGATATCCCCTTTATTTATGTGTATGGCCACGGCCGCTCGCCGCGGCGGTGATCGCCGGCGTCCCCAAGATAGCGACCCCGCAACGGAAAGGCAATTGCGGCGAAAATCCCCCACGAGATGCGTTGCAAGACGGCAACATTCGGCCCGGCGCGCCCGTTGCGGCGGATCGACCGTGAGCGGTTGCGCGGCACTTATGGGATCATGCCGCCATGAATACCCCCGCTGCGCGTCCACGCGCCAAAACGCTGGCCCCTCTGGCCGCGCTGTTGCCCTTCGTTCGCCCCTATCGCGCCATGGCGGCCGGGGCGCTCGGCGCTTTGCTGGTGGCCACGGTGGCCATGCTGGCGCTGCCGGTGGCGCTGCGGCGCGTGATCGACGTGCTCGAGGCCCGGGACGCGGGGACCACCAACCGGATTTTCCTGGGGTTCCTGGCGGCGGCGGTGGTGTTCGCGGCGTTCGCGGCGCTGCGGTTTTATCTGGTGACGTGGCTCGGGGAGCGGGTGGTCGCCGACCTGCGCACGGCGGTGTATCGGCGCGTGGTGCGCATGGATCCGATGTTCTATGAAACCACCCGGGTCGGCGAGGTGCTGTCGCGCCTGACGACCGACACCACCCTGGTGCAGGCCATCTCGGGCGTCAATTTGTCCATCATTCTGCGTTCGACGTTGAGTTTGATCGGTGCCCTGGTGATGCTCGCGCTCACCAGTGCGAAGCTCACCGGGATCATCCTGGTGTTGATACCGGTGGTCGTGGCCCCGCTCATCATCGTCGGACGACGGGTGCGGGGGCTGTCGCGCGCCTCGCAGGATCGCATCGCCGATACCAGCGGATTGGCGGACGAGACGTTGAACGCGATCCAGACGGTGCAGGCGTTCACGCTCGAGGAGCTGCAAAGCGAGCGCTATCGCAGCGCCGTCGAGGACAGTTTCGCTGCCGCGATCCGCCGCACCCGGGCGCGCGCCGTGCTGACCGCGGTCGGCATCATGCTCATTTTTGCCGGCATCACCTACGTGCTGTGGTTGGGCGCGCAGCAAGTGCTCGCCGGCACCATGACGGGCGGCCAACTCGCGCAATTCCTGCTCTACGCCGGCTTCGTCGGCACCTCGGCCGCCGCGCTGACCGAAATGTGGGGCGAGTTGCAGCGCGCCGCCGGCGCGATGGAGCGGCTCGCGGAATTGCTGCATGCGACCCCCTCGATCGAGGCACCGCCGCACCCGCTGGCATTGCCGGCCCGCGTGCGCGGCGCGATCCGTTTCGACAACGTGACTTTTCACTACCCGTCGCGGCCCGACACCGCCGCACTCAGCAATTTCAGCCTCGACGTCGTGCCGGGGGAGACCATCGCCTTCGTCGGCCCGTCCGGGGCCGGCAAGAGCACCACGTTCCAGCTGCTGCTGCGCTTCTACGATCCGGACTCCGGGCGCGTGTCGATCGATGACCTGCGGCTGGCGGATCTGCGGCCCGAGGATATTCGACGCCAGATCGGCCTGGTGCCGCAGGACACGGTGCTGTTCGGCGCGAGCGCGCGCGAGAACATCCGCTACGGCCTGCCCGATGCGACCGAGGCGCAAATCAAGGCCGCCGCGGTGGCCGCCGCGGCCGACGAATTCCTGTGCAAATTGCCGGAAGGATACGACACCTTTCTCGGCGAACGCGGCACGCGCCTGTCCGGTGGCCAACGCCAGCGCATCGCGCTCGCGCGGGCGATTCTCAAGGACCCGCCCATCCTGCTGCTCGACGAGGCCACGAGTTCACTCGACGCCGAATCCGAACGGTTGGTGCAGGAGGCTCTCGAGAAACTCATGCAAGGGCGCACCACCCTGATCATCGCCCATCGGCTCGCCACGGTGCTCAAGGCGGATCGCATCGTCGTGATGGATCATGGCCACAAGATCGCCGTGGGAACCCATGCGGAACTCCTGCAACAAAGCCCGCTGTATGCGCGGCTTGCCGCGCTGCAGTTCGCCGCCGTGCCGAGCGACGCGGCGGATGCCGCGTCGCTCTGACAGTCACATGCTTTAGTGAATGAGGCCTTCCGCCTTGAGCGCCTCCTGCACCTTGGGGCGATGGCCGACCCGGGCGTGATAGGCGGCGAGCACCGGCCACTTGCCGAGTTCGATGCCGACGTGCGCGGTCCAGCTCAGCACCGTGAATAGATAGGCATCCGCCACCGTGAAGGTATCGCCGAGCAGGAACTTGCGCTCACCGAGATGTCCGGTGAGGTAGTCGAGCTTCTTGCCGACGATCTCCTGCAGCGCCGGCTTCGCTTCGGCCGGCGTCGCCGGATTGAACAGGGGCGAGAATGACTTGTGCAGTTCCGAGGAAATGTAATTCAAGATCTCCATCAGCCGATATCGCTCCAGGGTCCCGGCGCGCGGCGCAAGTCCGCTGTCCGGCTTTTGATCCGCCACGTATTGCACGATCGCCGGCCCCTCGGTGAGCACGCTGCCGTCGTCGAGTACCAGGGCGGGCACCGAGCCTTTCGGATTGGTTTTGAAATAATCAGCGCCCGTCTCGGTTTTTTTCGTCTTGATGTTCACTTTCTCGATGCTGAAAGGCAGGCCGGCCTCGAGCAGGGCGATGTGCGGCGAGAGCGAGCAGGCGCCGGGAAAATAAAAGAGTTTCATGTGTGCTTGTATCCTTTGAAAAGCGGGCGGCAGCCCGGGTGTGAAGTATAACGAACGCCGGGCTAGTGCTCCGAGCGGGCTGGCGCGCCACCCTGGAGGACCCGCCGCGCCGTGAGAAAACCGCCCGCATAGGGTGGCGCGGCGAGCGAATCGACGCGCACATGGCCGCCGCTCGAGGGCGCGTGAATGAAGCGCGCCTGATCGAGGGCGATGCCCACATGCAGTTCCTTGCGCTTGAGGTGCAGGAAGACGAGATCTCCGGCCTGCAATTCAGCGCGCTTGACGGCCACTCCGCTGTGCAGCTGTTCCTGCGCCGTGCGCGGCAGCGACAGACCGGCGGCACCGGCGGCGTAGACCACGAGGCCGCTGCAATCGAAGCCGCCGGGGGCCGCGCCGCCGAATCGATACGGCTGCCCGAGCATGCCGGTCGCGGTCGCGACCATGAGCGCGCGGCGCTCGGCGCCCGGCGGCGCCGTGGCAGGCTCCGCGGCCGCGGGCGGGGGTGAGGGCGCGGGGCCGGCCGGGGCACGCGGGCCGCGCAGCGACGCGCAGCCGCAGAGGCACAGCATCAATCCCGCGGCGGCGAGGACTGCCCGTGACACGGGCCACCCGTCAGCGGTTGACCGATGCGCCGCCAAGGCGCGTCGCCAACGCCGCTCCAACGATGCCCGCTTCGGAGCGCAGAGCCCCGACGCACAACCGCGCTTCGCAATGCAGTTTGTCCATGAATTTCTCCGGCTCCTCGGTGATGCCGCCGCACAGCACGATCAGATCGGGCCACAGCAGCGCATGCAGTGTGCCGAGCACGAGGTTGAGCTCCGCCGCCCACGCATCCCAACTGAGGTTCTGTTCGACCTTGATGCGCCCCGCGGCGCGCAGCTCCGCTTCGCGGCCCTGCACCTCGAGGTGACCGAGTTCGGTGTTCGGCACCAGCCGGCCATCGAGGAACAGCGCGCTGCCGATACCCGTTCCGAGCGTGAGCAACAGCACGGTGCCGGACACTCCGCGCGCCGCACCATAGCGCACTTCGGCGAGCCCGGCGGCATCGGCGTCGTTGATCGCGATCACCGGGCGGTGCAGATGTGCCGCGGCGAGTTTGGCGAGCGGCTGACCGATCCACGCCTTGTTGAGGTTCGCCGCCGTACGCACGGTCCCGTCGCGAATCACGCTCGGAAAGGCCAGTCCCACGGCATGCCCGCCCGGCAACCGGTCGACCACGGTGGCCAGGGCGCCGAGCAGCGCTTCGGTCGAATCGTGGGCCGGCGTCGGCGTGCTGAACCGCTCGCTCGCGAACCCGCCGGTATCCAGGTCGATGAGTCCGCACTTGATCGAGGATCCACCCACGTCGACGCCGACAGCTACGTTTGAAGAAGTCAACTGATTCTCCGAGAGTGAGAGTTTCTGCGCCCGCGATCCGGACAACGACTCTATAATAACCCGTAATATGGACACGCCCGATATCCAGTTGGCCGCACGCCGCACCACCACCCTGCAACCCGGCATGCTGCGGGCCGCAATGCTCGATCGGCTGACCCGCGCCATGGGCAAGAACGTGGACCATGCCACCGCCCGTGACATCTATGATGCGCTCTCGCTCGCCGTGCGCGAGGAGCTGTCGCTGCGCTGGCTCGCCACCCAGCGCCGGGTGGCGAATGCGCACGTCAAACGTGTGTGCTATCTGTCGGTCGAGTATCTGCCGGGGCGCTCGCTGATGAACGCCCTCTACAGCCTCGAGGGCGATTTCGTGCAGGAAGCGCGGACCATCCTGCGCGGCATGGGCCACGAACTGGAGGACATAGCCGCGCAGGAGGTCGATCCGGGCCTGGGCAACGGCGGTCTCGGCCGGCTAGCAGCCTGTTTCCTGGATTCGCTCGCCACACTGCAGTATCCGGCGGTCGGCTATGGGATCCGCTACGACTATGGGATCTTCACGCAGGAGATTGCACCCGACGGCGAGCAGCGCGAAATCGCGAGCAGCTGGCTGCGCCTGCGCAACGTGTGGGAGACGCCGCGCGGCAACGTTCGATACACGGTGCGGTTCGGTGGGCGCAGCGAGGCGCCGCCCGGAACGGCGGCGGGGGAGGCGCACCGCTGGGTCGGCACGCAGGACATCCATGCCATCGGGTTCGATCAGCTGATCCCCGGCAACCGCAGTCCGACGGTCAATCATCTGCGGCTGTGGTCAGGACGCGCCGTGACGCCGTTTCATATCGATGCCTTCAATGCGGGCGACTACACCGCGGCGGTGCGCGAACAGATCGAAGCGAAGAACCTCTCGCGCGTGCTGTACCCGGATGACTCGACGCCGCAGGGCAAGGAGCTGCGGCTCAAGCAGCAGTATTTTTTCGTCAGCGCGAGCCTGCAGGACATGCTGGCGACGCACTTGAGCGAAGGCCGCACGCTGATCTCGATGCCCGATGCGATCGCGGTTCAATTGAACGACACGCATCCGGCGCTCGCAATCCCGGAAATGATGCGTCTGCTGGTCGACGAACACGGATTGAGCTGGGCGGAGAGCTGGGGAATCACCACCGGCGTTTTTTCCTACACGAACCACACCCTGCTGCCCGAGGCGCTCGAAACCTGGCCGGTGAGCCTGTTCGAGCGCCTGCTGCCGCGCCACCTCGAGATCATCTATTTGATCAACCGGGATTTCCTCGCGGTGGTCGGCGCGCGCTTCCCCAACGACCCGGGCCTCGAGAGGCGCCTGTCGATCATCGCCGAGGATGGCGAGCGGCGCGTGCACATGGCGCATCTGGCCGTGATCGGCAGCCATCACGTCAACGGCGTCGCACAACTGCACTCCGATCTCATGCGCAAAAGCGTGTTCGCCGGTTTTGCGCAGATGTATCCCGACCGGTTCGTCAACGTGACCAACGGCATCGCCGTGCGGCGCTGGCTCAAGCAGTCCAATCCGGGGCTCTCGGCGCTGCTGACGCAACGGCTCGGTTCGGCCTGGGAGAATGACCTCGAGGAGCTCGGGCGCATCCTCGGTGCGGCGGACGAGCCGGAGTTCCGGCGGCATTTTCGCGGCGTCAAACGCACCAACAAGCAGCGCCTGGCCGAGGAGGTGATGCGCCGTATCGGTGTCGAGATCAACGTCGACTCGCTGTTCGACGTGCAGGTGAAGCGCATTCACGAGTACAAGCGGCAGTTGCTGAACCTGCTGTACGTGGTGACCCGATACCGGCACCTGCGCGAGAATCCGGACGCGGACGCGGTGCCCCGCACCGTGTTCTTCGCCGGCAAGGCGGCACCCGGCTACGTCATGGCGAAGGCGATCGTCAAACTGATCAACAACGTGGCGCGCACCATCAATGCCGACAAGGCGGTGGATGGAAAGCTGAAAGTCGCATTTCTCCCCGACTACGACGTCTCTCTCGCCCAGAAGATCATGCCCGCCGCGGATCTGTCGCAGCAGATCTCGACCGCCGGGATGGAAGCATCGGGGACCGGCAACATGAAGCTCGCGCTTTCGGGTGCCATCACCATCGGCACGCTCGACGGCGCCAACATCGAGATCCGCGATCACGTCGGCGCCGAGAACGTGTTCATATTCGGGCTGACCGCGGACGAGGCGGTCGCGCGGCGGGCCGCCGGTTATCAACCGTGGCGCGAACTCGAGGGCAATCCCGGGCTGAGGGCGACGCTCGATCTGATCGATTCCGGATATTTCTCACCGGGGCGGCCCGATGAGGCCAAGCCGGTGGTGCGCCGCCTGCTCGGCGAGGGCGAACCGTTCCTGGTGCTCGCCGATTTCGCGGCCTACGCCAAGGCGCAGGATCAGGTCGATGCGCTGTATGGCCGGCCGGACGAGTGGAGCCGCTCGGCGATCCAGAATTGCCTGAGCATGGGATATTTTTCGAGCGACCGCTGCATTCGCGAATATGCGGACCGCATCTGGGACGTCAGGCCGGTGATTTGAACGACACGCTGATCACCGATTTCGACCTGTACCTGTTCGGGGAGGGTAAGCACGAGCGCATTTACGAGAAACTCGGTGCGCATCCGCTCGTGCGCGGCGGCCTCGCCGGCACCCGCTTCGCGGTGTGGGCCCCGAACGCGGAGCGCGTGAGCGTCGTCGGTCCCTTCAACGCGTGGCATGGCGACCGTAACGTCATGCAACCGCGCGGCTCCTCGGGTGTGTGGGAGACTTTCCTGCCGGGGTTGGGCGCCGGCACCGAGTACAAGTATGAGATTCGCGGCCGCGAGGGGCGGCTCGAGCACAAGACCGATCCGTATGGCTTCGCCATGCAGCTGCGCCCCGACAACGGCTCCGTGGTGACGGCGCTCGAGGAGCACGTCTGGGGCGACCGCGAATGGGTGGCCATGCGCGGGCAGCCCGATCCGCGGCGCATTGCGATCAACATCTACGAGGTGCACTTGGGGTCGTGGCGCCGGCCCTGGCACGAACGGCGGCCGCCGTTCATGAATTGGCGCGAGGCGGCCGAGCAGCTGATTCCCTACGTGCAGGACATGGGCTACACCCACCTCGAGCTCATGGGCGTCGCGGAGCATCCTCTCGATGCCTCGTGGGGCTATCAAGTCGCGGGCTACTTCGCCCCGACCGCCCGTTACGGTTCGCCGCGCGACTTCATGGATTTCGTCGATCGCTGCCATCAGGCCGGCATCGGCGTGATCCTCGACTGGGTCCCGGCGCATTTCCCGGCCGATGCGCATGGTCTCGCGCTGTTCGACGGCACGCCTTTGTACGAACACGCGGATTCCCGCCTCGGCGAACATCGCGAGTGGGGGACCAAGGTGTTCAATTACGGGCGCCACGAGGTGCGAAATTTCCTGGTGGCCAACGCGCTGTTCTGGGCGGATCGCTACCACATCGATGGCCTGCGGGTCGACGCGGTGGCCTCGATGCTGTATCTGGATTACAGCCGCAAGGAGGGCGAGTGGCTGCCGAACCGGCACGGCGGCCGTGAAAATCTCGAGGCGATCGATTTTCTGCGGCAGATGAACGATGCCGTCCATCGCGCATTTCCCGGGGTGCTCACCATCGCCGAGGAGTCCACCTCCTTCGCCGGCGTGACCCTGCCGCCGGAACATGGCGGACTGGGCTTCAATTTCAAATGGAACATGGGCTGGATGAACGACACGCTGCGCTACGCGGCGCTCGATCCCGTGTACCGCCGGCACAACCACGGACTCATCACGTTCTCCTTCGTGTACGCCTGGTCGGAGAATTTCATTCTGCCCATATCCCACGACGAGGTGGTGCACGGCAAAGGCTCGCTGCTCGGCAAGATGCCCGGCGACGAATGGCAGAAGCGCGCGAATTTCCGGCTCTTCATGGCCTACATGTGCGCGCATCCCGGCAAGAAACTGTTGTTCATGGGAACGGAATTCGGGCAGCGGCACGAATGGCGCGAGTACGACCAGCTCGACTGGCCGCAACTTCAGGATCTGGCGCACCTGGGCCTGCGCGATTGCACCCGCGACCTCAACGGCCTGTACCGGACCCATCCGCAGTTCCATGGCAGCGATTGCGCCGGCGAGGGATTCGGCTGGGTCGATCTCAACAACGCCGATGCGAGCGTGTTTGCGTTCGAACGGCGTTCGATCGGCGGGGACCGCGGTGCGCCGATCGTGTGCGTATTCAACGCCACGCCCGTGCCGCGCGACGGTTACGCGCTCGGCGTGGGCGCCGCCGGCGAATATCGCAAGCTGTTCGATTCGGACGATCGGCGGCTCGGCGGCTCCGGCTACAACACCCAATCCGGCGTCATCGCCGTGCGCGAGCCGGCGCATGGCCGTGAGCATTGCCTGAGGCTCGATCTGCCGCCGCTCGGGGCGCTGTTCTTTCTCGGCCCCGACAGCCCGTGAAGCTCATCCAAGCGGGACTGCCCCGGCCTCTCGGAGCCACCTGGACGCGCGCCGGTGTCAATTTTGCGCTCTACTCGAGCCACGCGCAGCGCATCGAGGTGTGCCTGTTCGACGCCGGGAGCGGCGCGCCCGTGGCGCATTACGATCTGCCGGCACGCACCGGGGATATCTGGCACGGATTGCTGTCGCCGCGGCGTGCGGGTCCCGGCACCCTTTACGCCTATCGCGTGCACGGTCCGAACCAACCGGAGCAGGGTCTGCGCTGCGACCCGACGGCCTTCTTGCTCGATCCCCTGGCGCGCGAATTGTCCACCACCGCGCAGCCGCGCGCGCGGGTCATCGACGGAGCCTTCGACTGGGCCGGGGATCGGCCGCCGGCCACACCGTGGCGCGAGACGGTGATCTACGAATTGCACGTGAAGGGCTTCACCCGGCTGCATCCCGAAGTGCCCGAGGCGTGGCGCGGCAAGTACCTGGGGCTTGGCACGGCGGCCGTCATCCGGCATCTGAAGTCGATCGGCGTGACGGCGGTCGAGCTGCTGCCGTGCCAGGCCTTCCTCAGCGAGGCGTTCCTGCGCGAGCGGAACTTGACCAATTACTGGGGGTACAACCCGGTGGCATGGTTCGCGCCGGCCAATGAATATGCGGTCGATGATGCGGTGGTCGAATTCAAGCAGATGGTCAAGGCGCTGCACGAGGCCGGCATCGAGGTCATCCTCGACATGGTGTTCAACCACACTGCCGAGGGCAACGAGGCGGGGCCGCTGCTGTCCTTCAAGGGAATCGACAACCCGGCGTATTACCGGCTGATGCAGGATCAGCGCCATTACGAGAATCTGACCGGCTGCGGCAATACGGTGAGATGCGAGCACCCGCAGGTGCGCGCCTTGATCATCGAATGCCTGAAATACTGGGTCGAGGAGATGCACGTCGACGGGTTTCGCTTCGACCTTGCGACCGTGCTCGGGCGCGAGGGCGGGGGCTTCAATGAAAACGCCGCGTTTTTCCAGGCATTGCGCGCCGAAGCCGCGCTCGCCTACATCAAGCTCATCGCCGAACCCTGGGACGTGGGCTACGGCGGCTACCAACTCGGCCGCTTTCCCGCCGGGTGGGCCGAATGGAACGACCGCTACCGCGACACGGTGCGTGGTTTCTGGCGCGGCGACGGCGGGCGCATCGGGGAGTTCGCCGAGCGATTCGCCGGGTCGAGCGATATCTTTCGCCACAGCGGCCGCAAGCCGAGCGCCGGCATCAACCTGATCACGGCACACGACGGATTCACGCTCAATGACCTCGTGACCTACGACCACCGGCACAACGAGTCGAACGGCGAGAACAATGCCGATGGCCATCATCACAACCTGAGCTGGAATTGCGGCGTCGAGGGCCCGACGGACGATCCGGTCATCGCCGGATTGCGCAAACGCCAGATGCGCAATCTGCTCGCCACGCTCTACCTATCGCAGGGTGTGCCGATGCTGCAGGCGGGCGATGAGTTCGCACGCACGCAGGGCGGAAACAACAATGCGTACTGTCAGGACAACGAAATCTCCTGGGTCGACTGGCGGTTGTGCGAAGCCAACCGCGACCTGGTCGAGTTCGTGCGGCTCCTGGCGCAATTGCGCCGCGGCCACGCCGAATTTAGGCGCGAGACGTTTTTGAAGGGAACTGCGTCGCGCGCCGCAGTCAAAGACGTGACCTGGTTGCACGCACGCGGAGCGGAGATGACGCCGGAAGACTGGCAGGACGGGGCCTTATGCAGTCTGGGCATCTGGTTCGGAAAGCGCAGCCACGCAGCCGGCCGCTTGCTCCTGCTGCTCAACGCCGGCGCTTCATCACGCGATTTCGTGTTGCCGGCGCCGCCGGCCGGCGCGCCCTGGATGCGCTGCTTCGACACGGCCGGTACAGCCACGGCCGGTACAGCCACGGCCGATACCGCAGCCACCCCGACCTACGCCCTCGCCGCGCACAGCGCCGCGCTGCTGGAGTGCTGATGAGCGTGGACGCGGCACTAATCGACACCCTGGCGCGCCTGCGCGGGATCGGCGACGCCTACCATGACTATCGCGGGGAGTTACGCTACTTCAGCCTCGACACCAAGGCCGCGATTTTGCGCGCCATGGGCTGCGAGGTGGACGAGCCGGCCGCCCTGGCGGCCGAAATTGAGCGCCTGGGGCACCTGCGCGACCACACGCCGCTGCCCTCCATCGTGTGCGCCCACGGGGAGCCGCTCGAGGTTGATTTGAACATCGCGGCGCAGGCGGAGCGGACGGAGCTCGAGTGGACGCTCGAATTGCAGGATGGCGGCCGGTCTTGCGGGCGCGTCGCGGCCGCCGACTGTGCCGAACTGTGGCGCGGCGCGGTGCAGGGTGTCCTAATGACCCGCCGGCGTTTGCGCCTGCCGCTCGAGGTGCCCGCCGGGTATCACGAACTCGAAATCACCCAGGGGGATGCGCCCTCGAGCCGCTGCGCGGTGATCGTCTCGCCCCGGGAATGTCATGAGCCGGCCGCCATAGGCGCCGGCCGCCGATTGTGGGGCGTGGCGGTGCAGCTCTACACGGTGCGCTCCGGCGGGAATTGGGGCATCGGCGACTTCGCCGATCTTGGCGACCTGGTTCGTTGGCTGGCGCCCCAGGGCGCCGGATTCATCGGTTTGAATCCGCTGCACGCCCTCGCGCCTGCCGATCCGGTCCGGGCGAGTCCGTACAGTGCGTCGAACCGGCATTTCCTCAACGTGCTGTACATCGCGGTGCCGATGGTGCCGGAGTTTCGCGACTGCCATGCCGCCCGCGCACGGGTCGCCGAGGCGGAATTTGCGCGACGGCTCGACGCGCTGCGTTCGACCCCGTTGGTCGATTACGCCGGCGTGGCCGCGGCAAAGTTCGAGATTCTCGAGTTGCTGCACCGGGAATTTCGTGAACGGCACCTTGAACAGCACACCGAACGCGCGGCGGCATTTTTGAGCTTCGTCGCCGCCGGCGGAACTGCATTGCAAATGCATGCCCGCTTCGATGCCTTCGACCGGCATCTGCGTGCGACGCTCGGGGTGGCGTCGGGGTGGTTGAGCTGGCCCACGCCATTGCACGATCCGTTTGGGCGCGCGGCGCGCGAGCTCGCCGATGAGCGGGCGCGCGATGTCGATTTTTTCCTTTATCTGCAATGGCTGGCCGACGAGCAGCTCACCGCCGCTCAGAGGGTCTGCCGCGAACTCGGCATGCCGATCGGCTTGTATGGCGATTACGCGGTGGGCGCCCACCCGTCGGGGTCCGAGACCTGGATGGACCAGAAGAGCTTTCGCATGGGTGCTGAAATCGGCGCGCCGCCCGATCCGCTCGCACTCAAGGGTCAGGGATGGGGAATCCCGCCGCCGGACCCGGTGGTGATGCAGGAGCAGCGGTTGGCCGGGTTCGTGCGCCTGATCCGCAACAACATGCGCTACTACGGTGCATTGCGTCTCGATCATGTCATGTCGCTGTTCCGGCTATGGTGGGTGGCGGCCGGACATTCGCCCGTCGATGGCGCGTACGTGCACTATCCGCTGCAGCAGCTGCTCACGGTGCTGGCGCTCGAAAGCGCGCGCAACGCGTGCCTGGTCGTCGGCGAAGACCTCGGCGTCGTGCCGGATGAAATGCGCCGCGCCATGCCCGAGTTCGGCATCTATCACTACAAGGTGCTGCTGTTCGAGCAGCAGGCGGGACGATATCGGCGTCCCGACGAGTTCGTGCGTCGTGCGCTCGCCACGGTGACCACGCACGACATGCCGACGGTGCGCGGTTTCTGGGAGGGGCGGGATATTGCGCTGCGGCGCGCCCTTCAGCTCTACCCATCGGCCGAGGTCGACGCCGACGTGGTGCGTGAACGCGAGCGCGACCGCGCGGCGCTGCTCGCGGCCCTCGATCAACAGGGGCTGCTGCCGCCGGCGCGGCCCTCGGAGGCACCGTTCGCCGCGCAGCTGGTGCGGGCGCTGCACGTGTATTTGGCGCGCTCCAACACCGCATTGGTGGCCCTGCAGATCGAGGACCTGATGGGCATGGCCGATCCGGTCAACGTTCCGGGGACCCATCTTGAGTATCCGAACTGGCAGCGCAAGCTGACGGAGCAGATCGAGGAGTTTGCGCAGCGTGCCGACGTGCATGCGCACCTGCGCGAGGTCGCTCAGGCGCGCGACTGACTCCGGGCCGCCCAAAACCAGATGCAGGCGGAGATGGTGATGGCCACCGGCACGATCTTGACCGCCTGCGCGAGCGAAGAGGCGTCCGAGACCCAACCGATCAGGTAGGGCGAGACCGCATCGCCCAGCAGATGAATGGCAAAAACACCGAGCGCATTGGCCGAGGCGCGCTGCGTCGGCAGCACCAGGTTCACGATCGAGGCATTGATCGGCCCGGTCGACAGGAACATCAACAATTGCGCGATCACCATGCAGACCAGGTACACGGTCGATGAGGCGGCGGTCAGTGCGAACCAGGCGAACGGTGCGGCGATGAGGGTCGCGAGCGCCGAGATCCACAGGTACGCCCGGTTCGAGAAACGGGCGCAGTAATCACCGAGCCAGCCGCCGGCGAAGGTGCCGATGAAGCCGGTGACGACCACGATGGCGCCGAAACTCACCGTCGCCTCGCTGCGCGGTATGCCGCGTATGCGCTCGAGAAACGCCGGCATCCAATAGGCGAGACCCCCCATGGCAAAGGTGTAGGCGGCGTATCCGAGGATCGTGAGCAGGTAGGGCTTGTTGCGCAGTAGCAGCCCATACGTCGCGAACGTGCCGGTCCGCGGCGCCGTGGGCCGCGCCGCGGAAGGCGCCGCGTCGGACGGCCCCGCGGGATCCGCCGCCTCCAAATCCTGGCTGCCGCGCGGCGGATCGCGCAATCCAAGACACAGGGCCGCGAGAATGATGCCCGGAATGCCGGCAACGAAAAACGCCATGCGCCAGCCGAAATGCACGTCGATCAGGCCACCGACGACATAGCCGAGGGCGGACCCGACCGGTATTGCACAAAAGAAGATGGCCATCACGCGACCGCGCTCGGCGCGCGGGAAGTAATCGGACAACAGGCTCGGTGCGATCGTGACGTAGGCGGCCTCGCCGATGCCGACCGAAGCGCGTGCCGCGAACAGCGCGGCGAAGCTGCCGGCAAATCCGGACAACGCCGTCGCCACGCTCCAGCAGCCGACGCCGAGGGCGATCAAGCGCGGGCGCGAGCGCCGATCGCCCAACGCGCCGAAGATCGGCGCCACGAGTGTGAAGACGATGAGGAAGCCCGACATCAGCGCGCCGAGTTCGGCGTCGGAGAGCGCGAGTTCCGAGTGCTTGAGGCTCTCCACCAGCGCCGAGACGACGTAACGGTCGAGATAGTTGAAAAGATTGATGAATGCGAGCACGGCAAGGCCGAGGCGTGCCGAGTTGATCCAGGCCTTTTGCGAAGTATCCGCCATGCTTCCGGCATATTAAGTCGCGCCGGTGCGCGACATCGAGCGATTTGCGTTAATCCCGCGTAAGATCAATCACTGATAAAACCGTCTGAAGGAGACCCCCCGTTGGCCAAGCCGAATTACCGTCATGCAAAAAAACAGAAGGAAGCTGCGCGAAAGGCCCGTCAGGACGCCAAACAGCAGCGGCGGGCGACCGTGCCCGACGCTCCGGGCGCTCCCGCGGATCCGGTTCCGGTAAAGCCGGGCGAATGAGGTGAGCGCCGCCGTTTCGGGCGCCTACGTGTCGCCCTGGATGGACGAGGAACTCGTCATCTTCCGCGATGCGGTCTCGCGTTTCATCGACAGCGAGATGGTCCCGAACGAGGCGCTGTGGCGCAAGCAACAGCACGTCGGGCCGGACATCTGGCGCAAGGCCGGTGCCGTCGGTCTGTTGTGCACGGACGTGAGCGCCGATTACGGCGGTGTCGGCGGGGATTTTCGTCACGAAGCCGTGCTCTACGAGGAGTTGTCGAGGCGCGGTTTGAGCGGATTCGGCCAGGGCGTGCACAGCATCTGCGCCCACTATCTGGTGAATCACGGCAGCGAGGAGCAAAAGCTGCGCCTGCTGCCGCGCCTGGCGAGCGGCGAACTGATCGGGGCGATCGGCATGACCGAACCGTCCGCCGGCTCGGATTTGCAGGGTCTTAAAACCCGCGCGGTGCGGGACGGCGATGACTACATCGTCAACGGTTCGAAAATCTTCATCACCAACGGATATCTCGCCGGACTGATTGCGCTGGTGGTCAAAACCCGTCCCGGCGAGGGCGCCAAGGGAACCTCGATTCTCATGGTGGAGACCCGGAATCTCGAGGGCTACCGGGTGGGCCGCATCCTCGACAAGATGGGCATGAAGTCGCAGGACACCGCGGAGCTGTTCTTCGAAAATGTCCGGGTGCCGGCGGCCAACCTGTTGGGCGGCGCGGAGGGTCAGGGTTTTTATCAATTGATGGGCGATCTGCCGTATGAGCGCGCGCTCATCGCCGTCGCGGGCGTT
>Ga0181534_10000921_pt1 | contig 20087 bp, 21 predicted proteins | sample PEATcosm2014_Bin_37_FD_119758 | JGI IMG/M metagenome (GOLD analysis project Ga0181534, IMG submission 119758) | Peatland microbial communities from MTU Mesocosm Facility, Houghton, MI, USA - PEATcosm2014_Bin17_10_metaG | ecosystem: Environmental > Terrestrial > Soil > Wetlands > Peat | place... | reverse complement strand
CGACGAAAACGATTATCAGGATCGAATCCGCCAGCTCATCCGGGAGTAGGAGTAGTTCATGAGCCGCCTGCGTCCACTGCGCCCCGTCTTGATGATCGCTGCCGTGCTGCTGACCGGCGCATGCAGCAGTCTTCAGCCCTGGGTCAAACCCTACGAGCGCGACCGGCTCGCCGATCCGATCATGGCCTGGAACCGTGACGCCATCTCGGACGCCTATCTCGATCACGTGCGTGAATCGCGTGAAGGGGCGCACGGCGCGACCGGCGCCGCCGGCGGCGGATGCGGCTGCAACTGATGCAACCGGGGTTCGCGCATCGCTCGTTGGGCCGGATCGCCGTGGTGGCGGCGTTCCTGCTCATGCGCGCGGCGAGCGCGGGCGTGCTGCCCGATGACCGTGCGGACCTCTTTTATTCCAAGTACAGCGGCGGCGGGATGGACATCACCGGCGAATCGATGCTGGTGCGCAAGAAAATCACCGAAGATTTCGCGCTCGAGGCGAGCTACTTCGTCGACAAGGTGAGCGGCGCCTCGATCGACGTGTTGAGCCAGGCGAGTCAGATCAAGGACACCCGCAAGCAGAAGACCGGCACCGTCGAGTATGTGCACGACAAGACCACGTATTCGTTGTCGTACATCAACAGCGTCGAGCGCGATTACAAGTCCAACACCACGAGCTTCGCGTTGAGCCAGGACATGTTCGGTGATTTGACCACCATGACGCTGGCCTACGCGCACACCGACGATGGGGTCGGCGAGAACAACGGCACCGCGTTTGTCCCGGTCATTGCCTGGCTCGGACACGCGCAGACCAACAATTACGATGTCGGCATGTCGCAGATTCTCACCAAGAATTGGATCGCGGGCCTCAATGTCAATGTGATCGCGGACAGCGGCTATCTGGCCAACCCCTACCGCTCGATCCGTTATGTGGATACGAACAATCCGAAAGGCTACTCGCTCGCGAGCCAGGTCTATCCCGATACGCGCACCGGCACCGCGGTCCAAGTTCAGGCGAAGTATTACCTGCCGTACCGGGCCGCGATCACCGGCTCGTACCGCTATTATCGCGATACCTGGAGCATCGTCGGCAATACCTACGAACTCGACTACACCCACCCGCTGTCGAACATCTGGATCTTCGAGGGAAGGTTTCGCTACTACAAACAAAACAGCGCCGATTTCTACAGCGATTTGTACCCGCAGGCGAATTATCAGAATTTCCTCGGGCGCGACCAGAATCTCGCCGCCTCGGACAACAGCACCATCGGGGGCAAGGTGACCTATGCCTTCCTGCCCAACGGCTGGAAGATATTCAAGCGCGGTACGGCCACCTTCGACGTCAGCCGCATTTCCTACCACTATCTCGACTTTCGCAACATCAAGGACTACGGCGTGCCGCAGTATCAGCCGGGTACCGAACCGCTCTACGGGTTCAATGCCACCGTCTGGCAGATCTACATGTCGATGTTCTTCTGACCGGATCGCGCCAGCGCACGCCACCAGACCAGCAGCATGGGCGCTAGCGCCGCGCTGATGGCGAGGGTGTCGGCCACCCAGTCCCAGAAGTCGCGGTCGCGGCGCACGATGTCGAGTCCCTGCACGAATTCGATCAACGCGCCGAACAGCGACAGCAGCGCGGCGATGGCAAACAGGTTGCGCCGCGGAAAGGCGGCGACCGCGAGTCCCGTGAGTGCATAGAACGCAATGAAATGTTCGGCCTTGTCCCAGGGCACTAGCCTGAGCGCGTGTGCCGGCGGTATCACCGCGCTGTAGAAAGTGAACGCCAGCGCCGCAAAAAATGCGATCTGGGCCAGGCGAACCAACCACGACACGTTGAGCACGGAGCTTCCAAAAGCGGCCAGCATAGCAAATCGATCCCGCCCGGGCGGCGCGGATGACTTCGCGGCGGATTTTCTGCATATTAGAGGCATGACCCGGTCCTGCCTATCGCGACGCGACATCTTCCGAACCCTGGCGGCCCTCGGGGTCGCCGCGGCGGCACTTCCCGGCCCGTTGGCGCACGGCGCCGCGGATTCGGGCGGGACGAAACTCGACGTGAACGATCCGAAGGCGCGCGCCCGCGGCTACGTGGAAAATGCCGCCCAGGTCGATAAGAAAAAGTACCCCGGCTTCATCGCGGGATCGAATTGCGAAAATTGTCTGCTGTTGCAGGGTGCGCCCGGCAACAATTATCGGCCATGCAGCCTGTTCGACGGACAACTGGTGGCGGTGGGCGGCTGGTGCTCGGGCTGGGCGGCCGAAATGTAGCGACTCGCAATCGCGATGTCAGCGCGCGGCCGCCGCGTCCCGGACCCGCACACCCACGGCCGGAAAATCCGTAAAAAATCCGTCGATGCCGCGCTCGAGATAACGGTTGATCTCGGCGGTCAGATCGCCGTGCGCCTTGGGGTCGGTGCCGCGCTTGAGATCGGGCGGCAGGAACTCGTTCTCGGCGCGAAAAGTCCAGACGTGGACCGCGAGCCCGTGACGGTGGGCCTGCGCGACCGCCTCGGCGGTCGCGAGCGCCTTGGCGATGCCGATGGCATCGGCGTACTCGGCGATGCCCGCCGGGTCGGGTATGTCGTGCTCGAGCAGCTGGACCAGCGGCAGGCGGGTCATCCCGCGCAACTGACGTAAATTGTGCGGATCGAACGACTGGATGAACACCGGCGAACCCGCCCCCGCCAGCCCAAAGCGGGCCAGACTGGCGAGCACCGCCCGCTCCTGCGGCAGACCCAGCGCCGCAAAATGCGCCGGATGTTTGGTTTCCGGATACACGCCCAAACGGGCTGCCTCGCCGCGGCTTCGATTGACGTCCTGCACCAATTGCAGGATCTCGTCGAAGGTGGGCACCGCCAAGCGGCCGTCGAACGCGCAATTCGCCGGCCGCAATTCCGGCAGCCGCTCGCGTGCGCGCAAGCGCTTGATTTCGGCCAGCGTGAAGTCCTCGGTGAACCAGCCCGTCAGGGTTTCGCCGTCGATCACCTGGGAGCGGCGCCGGTTGGCAAACTGCGGATGATCCGCCACATCGGTGGTGCCGCCGATTTCATTCTCGTGGCGCGCGATGAGTACGCCATCACGTGTGACCACAAGATCGGGTTCGATGTAATCGGCACCCTGTTCGACCGCGCGCGCATAGCTCTCGAGGGTGTGCTCGGGGCGCTCGCCGCTCGCTCCGCGATGCGCGATCACGAGGGCGCGCGCGGGACTCGGATCAGTCACCGGAAATGCCTCGTCGACGCATGCACGCCGCGGCGCCCTCGCACGGCATCGCCGCAGTACTCCCAGCCGCCAACAAGGGTTAAGCTTGCGGAACTAAGCGCTCGAGGCGGGGTCACCTCGCTACGAGGGTTTTGCGCGATCCGCGCCATATTGGGAGTATTCATGTCCATTCGCACAAAGATCGCCTCGGCGTCGTTGTTCACCGCATTCCTATTGATGAGCTCATCGATTGTAAGTATTGCACGCGCCCAAGCCCGCGAGGAAGGCCAGCTGCTGCTGGCCACCCAGGTGCTCGAGGAGGTCGAGGGCATGCCGGACCAGCGGCTGCCCGATGCGCTCCTGGCACGCGCCTACGGCATCGCCGTGATACCCGACGTGACCAAGATCGCCTTCATATTCGGCGGCCGGCACGGCAATGGCGTGCTCGTGGTGCGCAACAAACTGAACGAACCGTGGAGCAACCCGGTGTTCGTCAGTCTGTATGGCGGCAGCTGGGGATTCCAGGCCGGGGCGCAGTCCTCGGATATCATCCTCGTGTTCACGACGCGCGCCGGCGTCGAAGGGCTCGCCGGCGGCAAGCTCACGCTCGGGGCGGATGCGTCGGTCGCCGCAGGCCCCTACGGGCGCCAGGGATCGGCGGCCACCGATATCCAATTCAATGCCGAGATTTATTCCTACGCGCGCACGCGCGGCCTGTTCGGCGGCATCGCCCTCGACGGCACCGTCATCTCGGTCAGCCGATCGGCGAACGCCGCGCTGTATCACAAGCCGGGTGTCACGGCGACCGAGATCTTCTCGGGCCAGGCCCCCGCGCCGCCGGAGACCGCGCAGCGCTTCCTCGATCGGGTGGCGCAGGCCACGCATGCGACGGTGCGTGGATCGCCGGTCCCGCAGGCTGACGTGCCCGCGGCAGCGGCCGCGCAAGCCGCGCCCACACCCGCACCCGCGCCCACGGCGGCCGAACCGCCGCGCAGCTACCCGCTGGAGACGCAAAAATAGCGCGTCCACGCGCCAGAGATCACCGCGTTAGAGCTCACCGGTTTAAGATCACTTGGAGCCCCTGTCTGCCGTGATGACCGACCCCGAACAGGAACCGCGCCCGGTTCAGCAATGGCTGGACGCGCTGTCGCAAGGCACATGCAATGAGCCGGAGTTCCTGCAGGCGATGCAGGAACTCACGCAACGCGCGCCGGATGCCGGCTGGGAACTGCTCTCGCAGCTCGACCAGTATTATCGACTGGGCAAGATCGACCGGGACGTTTTCCGCAGCGTCAAAGCACATTGGGAGGGGCAGCTTCTCGGTGCCGAGAGCGAGGTCAGCGTGCCAATGCCGCACGTTGATCCCGTCCGTGCGGCGGCGCATTCGGCACGGTCAGCACGGCGGCCGCCGACGCCTGCCGCCGTCACCAACGGCGCGGCGGTCTCGAACGGCGCGGCAGCCTCGAACGGCGCGGCCGTCACCAACGGCGCGGCGGTCTCGAACCACCCGCCGATCATGAACGGTGCGCCGGCATCCGGCGCCCCGGCGATCAGCGCCGTGATCGCGGATCCATCGCGCGGGGCTGTTTGCGAGATCGCCGTGGGCGACATCTTGCGCGGGCGATATCGCATCAAGAATATTGTCGGCCGCGGCGGCATGGCCACCATCTTCGAAGCGAGCGACGAATATCTGCTCGATCTGCCCGGCCTCCAGCGCCGCGTGGCCATCAAGGTGCTGCATGCGGGCGCTCGCGGACGCTCCGAATGGCGTGAAGAGCTGCGTCGCGAATTTCAGCAGCTGCAAACGCTATCGCACCCGAACATCGTGCGCGTTCATGAGTACGACCGCGACGGCGAGCTCGAGTATTTTACAATGGAATACCTGAGCGGCCTGTCGATCGGCCGCATCCTGACCGCCCGCCAACAGGAACCGCTGCCAAGACCCCTGGCGCTCGCGATCATTCGCGACGTGGCGGCCGCGCTGGCGTACGCCCATGCGCACGGGGTCGTGCACGGCGATCTCAATCCCGGCAACATCTACGTCACCCACGAGGGGGAGGTGCGCGTTCTCGACTTTGGCAGCGCCTCCACGCCGGGCACCGACAGTGCGCCAATCGCGTCACCGCGCTATGCGAGCTGCGAGCTGCTGCAGGGCGAGCCGGCGGAATACACGGATGACCTGTATGCGTTTGCCTGCGTGGCTTATGTGCTCTTGACCGGCCGGCATCCCTTCGGTGATTCCACCGCGCTGCAAGCACGTACTGCGCGCATGAAACCGCGTCGACCCGCGGGACTCGACGGCGCCCAGTGGCGGCTGTTGCGCCTCGGCCTGGCGTTCGATGCGCAGCGTCGCGCGTCCGTGACCGCGCACGAACTGCAACGCTTCGATACCCGCTCGGCGCCGGATCGCTTGCCGGCGCCATTGGCGCTGTTGAAGGGGGCACCACCCCATCGTCGCAGCCTGGCCAAGCCCGCGCTCGGCGCGGCGCTGTGCCTGCTGGCGATCGCTGCCGGATGGTGGGTGAGCACACACCAGGACGAGGCTTCGAGCGCCCTATCGACACTCGCCACCCCGTTCGAGGGGGCGCGCACGGGTTTCGAATCGATCTGGTCGAACCTGCGCCGCGAGGCCGGGACCCGGCTCTCCCACACCGAGGAATCCAGCACGCCGGCTCCGCCCACGCAGTCGACGGACACCGGGACGCAGGTGGCCGGGACGGCGCCGGCCGCCCAGGCGTACGCGGCCGCCCAAGCGCCCCCCGCCGTAACGCCGCCCGCGGCGCGCAAACCGGCCGCCAAGCCAGTGCCCGCCACGCCAGTACCCGCCGCGCTGCCCGCGGCGCCGCCGCCCGCGATACCTGCCGATCGCGCCGCCGGCCCGACTTCCGCGGCAGCCGCTGCGGTTTCCCCGCCACCGCCGTCGGGCGGTTCGTCCCCGCGCTCGCGCGTCGAATTGGCGGTCGATACCCTCGATGTTCCCGCGGACGAACCCGCGGCGCGTATCACGGTACGGCGTACCGGCAATTTGCGGCTCCCCGCCAACTTCTCGTGGTGGACCGAGTCGGGGACTGCAAAGCCCGGCCGCGACTTTGCGGCCGTGGCGCCGCATCAGGAGGCGATCGATGCCGGCAAGGGGGCGGTCACGTTGTTCGTGCCGATCGTTGCCGATGCAACGCGCCGCCAGCCGAGAAGCTTCTACGTGGTCATCAGCGATCCGAGCCCGACGGGCGTCTCGTTGGGCGCACGCACGCTGACGATGATCACCATCGACCCCGCGCAGTGACCGAACTGTAGGACTTGACCGGCGATGGGCCGCGTCCCGCGGCGATGGCGTGTCCCCGGCACGGCGGCCGATGATTCTCCCTGGACATCCACAGGGGGAATTGCCATGAATCGATCACTCGCCGCGTTGTTGCTCGCGTTCCTCGCGGGCGGCTCCATACAAGCCTACGCCGACGACACCAACACCGCCCGGCCGGTGGTGCCACCGAAGAAGATGATGAAGGAATGCATGGACAAGGAACGGTCCAACAACAGCGGCGCCTCGGAGGAGGACATGAAAAAGACCTGCCGCGAGAAGATCAAATCCTACGATCAGCATCCGAGCGAGACCAATCCCCCGCCGGACAACCCGGGCGGCAACCACTGAGCCCGCTATAGCGCGGCGCCAGCCGCTGGAGTAACGTGGCGTGACCGCCCACTGGGAAGGATTCTCATGAGCACACGACGTCACTTCATTCTGGCCGGCGCATCCGCTCTGGCTGTGGGCGCGGCCGGCAACGCGCGCGCGGATGATGATCAATGCGCCATCTTCACCACGACGCGCCAGAGCGCCATCACCCCGGATGGCGCGCTCGAACGCCTCAAGCAGGGTAATGCGCGGTTCGTTGCCGGCAAGAGCGTGCACTGCGACCTCATGGCCCAGGTACGGGCCACCGCCGACGCGCAGGCACCATTCGCGGCCATCGTCGGCTGCATGGACAGCCGGACGGCTCCTGAACTCGTATTCGATCAGCAAATCGGCGACATCTTCGTCACGCGAATCGCCGGAAATTTCGTCAACACCGACATCATCGGGAGCCTGGAGTTTGCCACCCGGCTCGCGGGCGCGAAGGCCATCGTGATCCTCGCCCACTCCAATTGCGGCGCGGTGAAAGGCGCCATCGACCGGGTCGAACTCGGCAACCTCACCCACACACTCGCCAATATCCGGCCCGCCGTGGAAAAAGTGGCGAAGCGCGACGGAGCTCATACCTCCAAGGATGCGCAGTTCGTGCAATCGGTAATCGAGCAGAATGCGCGGGACGCGGCCGACCAGCTGCGCGCGCGCAGCGCCGTGCTGAGGGAATTGGTGGCGGCCGGCTCACTGACCATCGCGGCGGCGGAGCACGATCTTTCCACGGGGAAGGTCAGCTGGTTGACCTGAGGGGGGCCGCCGATTCAGCCCGCCGCAGGGGGTTCATGTTCCCGGTGATAGCGATGGATGGTCCACAGGTAACTCTCCATCAGCGAATCCTTGGCAAGCTCCACCAGCACGTCGTTGCGCCGATCGAGGGTCGTGGTGCGTGCGAGCTGCGCGCGCGCGCGGCTGAAATGATTGAGCTGGTTGCCGTACTGCCATAACAGCTCGCGGGTGGCCATTTTATCCTGGTGCAACTCCCACACACCGAGCAGGATCACGAAAAATCCCATGCAAAAAGTCAGCAGGTTCTTCACGGATATCCCGAAACCGATGTAGTGCTGGTGCATCGATTCGCCGAACGCGAACAGCACCACGATGACGACCAATATCAACCCGAACACCATGTTTTTGAGCCGCTTGATCCGCCGGCTGCTGCGCGAGAGCCGCGCGACCTTGGCGGTGAAGTAGCGATGCTGATTTTCGATCCAGGTGCGCTCCACGAATTGGGATCGACGCGCATCCGGGTGACCGGGAACGACATCATGGATATCCGGCGATTCGGTGCCACTCAGCACATATTTGATCCAACCGAAGCCGCGGAAACGGTCGATGCCCGACATCGAGAGTACTTCGATCGCGTCGACCCGATGATCGATGCCCGCCAGGCGCAGATAGAACTTGGCGCGCATCGTCTCGGCGATCGCGCGATAAGTCAGATGCTTCGCGAACCAGTGCCTTCCGTGCAGCAGATAGTACACGCTGAGGCTGGTCAGCAGAACGATCAGGTAGGTGAGCAGCAACGCGCGCGACTCGGTGAGTTTTTCGTAGATGAGGTAGGCGAGGCCCATCGCAAAGGTCATGATGCCGAACAGTCCGAATAGCCGGTCGGATCGGCGCTGGTAATACACCGCCATCGCATCGGCCTTGGCGTACTGGGTGTCCGTCTCCTTGAGCAGCGCCAGATCGTGCATCGGCGCGTCCGCCGGCAGGCCCGCCAGCAGCGAATCGTGCTCGGCCAGCTTGCCCTCGCTCATCAATTCGACGTATTCGCGGTTGTAGCGGTTCAGGACCTCGAGCTGGCGAGCCAGCGACACCGGCATGTGACGCTGCATCTGCAGGGCGTTGTCGCCGATTCCGCGCAGGAAACAAGGTTCGCGCACCGGTGCGGCGGCGGCGTTGCTCACGCGCAGGGCCGGCGCCCAATAGACCAATTTGTCGGCGGCGTCGAGTTCCGCATCGGCCTCGACGAATTCGATCTGCACATCGTCGCGATTCTCGTCGGTGCGGATGCCGAGATAGCGCAGCACCGTATCGGCCGTGCCGCCCGGCAGTTTCGAGGCATGTCCGTCCCACAGCGCGAGCAGGATGCTGCTGCGGCGGATGAGCGTGTCGGTGAGATTTTCGTACATCACGTCGCGCTGCGATTCGTCGAGCATGCCGCCCGCGTTACGCAGATGCAGCGGCAGCGACAACTCGACACAGCGCACATCGGGCCTTGCCAGCAGGCGCTCGAGGTGTGCGAGATTTTGGGCGTCGAAATCGCCGGCGTATTGCGCGAGCGGCATGGGCAAAACCGCCTCCACTTCGACGCCGAGATCGACGGCGGTCTGCGCCACGAGCAGATCGGCGCCGGCGGCCATGCCGACGATGATCCGCAGTTCCGTATCCGGCAGCCGTGCCTTCAGTTCGCGCACGAAGTCGGTCACCGAACCGCGCAGGCGCGCAATGTCCTGGGGGTCGAGGTCGCGGTGGCCGGAAACACCGACGATGAAGGGAGAGTTGCGGATCAAATTATTGTTGGCCAATTCCGCCGGGACGACGCATGGCTTCTTATACCAGGAAAAAGCGGTCACGGGGCCTCCTGCTCCGTGACCGCGTTTGGACTTTCAGTCAGGCCCCGCTTGGCGCCGGGCCCGGTGTGTCATTGCACCCAGACGAATATCGGCTCCGATGCGACGCCGTTCGCGACCACTTCCAATTTGCTCAAACCCGGCTCCTGCGCGCTCGGCACGTCGAAATGAGTCGACACGGGTTTGTCCGACGCCACGGCCATGCTGCTGTGGTCGTGGGTGCGGCTGTAGAACACATGGGAGGTCCGAAGATTCGTGATGCGGACCAGCGGAAAATTGGTCGCGGCCTGCACGTCGTCCCCGTACGCGGCTCCCTGCGTGACGCCATTGAACCGAATCCCGAAAGCCTCATACGATCTGCCGCGCTCGATCCACAGCGGCGCACCGAACACCACGGGCGCAACTTCCTCCCGCATGCGGTCATCGTCGGACGCTTTGGCCGGGGTGTAGATCTCGATGTCGTCGGAGAAATCCGTGAGCAGGATCTGCCCGGTCGGCAGCACCAACATGTTGCCGTAATAGGAACCATCGGTGGGGGCGTTCGGCGGACCCGGTACGACGTTGAGGTCGTGCCCGTCCCATTCGAAGAAGGTGGACGGCGGACTGCCATAGCCGGGGCTCGCCATCATCAAGACCTTGTCGTTCGGCTCCCAGGAAGCCGGCCCGTCCGCGATGTTGATGTCGGTCACCCCATCGACCACGGGGAAGGTGGGCCCGGCGTGCCATTTGCCGCTGTAGGAATCGTAGATGGCGGTGTTGCCCACGCCGTTGGGGCAGGTGTTCGAGCCGGTGTAAAAGACCGTACCGTCGGAGCGCAGCACCGCCGGACCCACCTCGAACGTGCCGACGCTTTCCCCGCCGCAGGCTGCGGCCGAATCCCACAACTGCACGATCGTGCTCCCGGCAAACTTCCAGCCGCCGGTGCGGGGGTCGTAGAGTTCGGAACTGGTGCCGTTCGGGATATATGGAAACGGCGCGATCGGCACGTAGGCATCGACGGTGAGCACCTTGCCGTTCGGCAGGAGCGTCCAGCCCTCCTCATCGTTCGGATCGTATTTGTTGCTGCCGGTGGGTCGCCACGTCAAGGTCTTGGCGTCGAGCAGTGCTTGCTGCTTCGTGCAGCAATCGGCCTGCATGAAAGTACCATCCGGCAGCACCACACTCTGAGCATCGCCGATGGTTTGCCCATAAAGGCCCGGGATGACTTCGATGACGCTGAAGAAGGGCGGGGGCGCCACCGAGGTCCAGGTGTTGGCAACCGGATCGTAGATGGCACCGAGGGCCACCCATAAGGGCACGTAGAAGTTGTACTCGCCGCCCATGATGATCAGGCGGCCGTCCGGCAGCACCGCCGAGGAGTGATACAGCGGACTGTAATCGGACGGCAGCGAGGCCACTTGGGTCCACGTGCCATTGACGTAACTGCCGCTCTGGTCGGGGGTCAGCCGCCACCAATCCTGCGCGCCCGCGTCCTGCACGAGCACCGTCCCATCGGTCAGCAATATGGGATTCGCCGCGCCTTCGGCCAGAAAGGAGGGTTGATTGGTCAGCGGGGTCCAGGGAGATGCCGAAGATGAAATATTGGCCCGCAATGCATTGGTATGGCGCGCAGCGCCGAGCGTCGGTGGAATCGGTTTGAGCCGTTGACCGAGCCCCTCGGCTTGATAGGACCAGGCGAGAGCCGCGAGCACCGGCGCCAGGACCCAGCGCCGGCCCTTCATTATTTTCGTTGTCATGGAATTACCCTTTGAATTGGTTATGAGTTGTTCGGGGCAAATGGACCTTCAGTTCCTCCCCTCCTTTGCGCAACGCCAGGCTGCGGCTGCCGAATACGGGTACACGGCCAAATTTAGCGCGCCTACCGAGGCTAAACAATCACCGAAAGCGGCGGGTTCAGCGCGCAACGGCGCGGGCTAATCGCTGCCTTCCTGCAAAGGATATCCGGCCGGGAGTTCCCACAACGAGGCCGCCGGCGTGCCCGCGTGGACGCCGGTCAGCGTGACTTCGGAAACCACGCTGTCGTATTTGTATTCCCGAACCAGCAGCGGTACGCCGCCGAGACGGTCGATGTCGGCCCACCAGGCCGTCAGGCCGAAATCCACGCCCAGTGCGAATTTCGAACCGTGACGGAACTGGCTCAGCATTTTCATGCCGTTCAAGATCTGCGCGCCGCCGGTCAACGCCGCGGCCGGCGCGACGCAAAGCTCCAGGCGCTTGGCATCATTCTCGCTTTCCTCCCAGATCCGGCACTCGTGTCCGTCGACCGACTCGAGCCGCGCCGTGACCCGATATTGCCGCTGCACAGGCGCCTGCATCCGGTCGGACGCCTTCTTCAAGTCCGCCGCTTTTTGTTCGGCCTCCGCCCGCTCGTCCGGCGGCGCCTTCGCCGCCAGATCCTGAAGCTGTTTGATGGCCTGGTCATAGTGCGCGGCGACCTGGTTCAAGGTCGCGGGATTGACCACATGCACCGTCCTCGACGCATGGTCGATGACGTACATGCTTTGATCCTCGAACAGATACACCGTCTTGGCCTCGGGGCCGCCGATGCGGATCTTGCTCCCATCCACGAAGTAGGGAGTCACCCGCGGCAGCGCGCCCGGCGCGGCCGCGGACACGAGCGACATGTTCGTCTGGTCGAGCGGCCGCACCGTGAAGTCGTAAAATGCCCCAGCCTGCGCCGCGATCGGCAGCCAAAACGCCAACCACCAAGGCTTCATATACCGCTCACCTCTTGTTCGGACAGAATTCGCCACTGTCCCTTCGGCAATTCGCCCAGCGCCAGCGATCCAATCGCCACGCGCACCAGCCGCAGCACGCTCACCTCGAACGCGGCAAGCATCCGGCGTATCTGACGGTTACGGCCTTCCTCGAGCACGATCCGCAGCCAAGTATTTTTCTCCCCCGCACGCAGGCACTGCGCCGAGCGGGCCGCGAGCCGTTCACCATCCGCCCGAACACCGCGCACCAGCGCCTCGAGAAGGGAATCGCTCGCCGCATGGCGGATCTGCACGTGATAGGTCTTCGGGGGACCCGAGTCGGGGTCGGTGACCCGCGCGGCCCAGACCGGGTCATTGCTGAACAACAACAGGCCCTCACTCGCCTTGTCGAGCCTCCCCACCGGTGCGAGCCATGGCAATGCCGTGCCCGCGAAGCAGCTGTAGACGGTATCGCGGCCCTGCTCGTCGCGGGTCGTGGTGATGAGACCGCTCGGTTTGTTCAGCATCAGCACCACGCGCTGAAGGGCGGCGCTGGGCCGACCGTCGATGTCGATGCGGTCGAGGCCACGGCGCACCGGGAATTCGGCATCGCGAACCAGGCGTCCGTTCACGTGAACCCGTCCGTCTCGAACCCACGAGGCCGCCTGAGTTCGCGAGGCCACGCCCAGCTTGGAAATCACCCGCGCCAGACCATGGCGGGGTACCACCGGCTCACCGGATGGTGGCTTTGTCCTCAAGGGGCACCTCGTTGAAACCGACGCTGATATTGTGCCATGGAGGCCCCCTTGGCACCGGCATCGAACGCGCCCACAATTCGGCGTCGACGCGCATTTTTCAAGGTTCGATCAAGAAATTCAACATTGGAGTCGTGTCATGCCAAAGTATGTAATTGAGCGGGACATCCCGGGAGCCGGCAAGCTCGCGCCCGCGGACCTCAAGGCCATTTCCCAGAAATCCTGCGGCGTTTTGAGCAAAATGGGCCCGAAAATTCAGTGGCTGCAGAGCTACGTGACGGGCGACAAGGTCTATTGCGTGTACATCGCGCCGGATGAGAAGGCGGTGCGCGAACACGCGCAGCAAGGCGGCTTTCCCGCGAACCGGGTCTCCGAGGTGGTCACGGTGATCGACCCGACAACGGCCGAATAGCCGATCCGACGCCATGCCGACCGGCATGCAATCCGCGAGCAAGGGCAACGACATGTGGCTTTCCATTGGTGCGATCGCGCTCGGAGCGTCTCTGGGCGCTCTGCTGCGGTGGTATTTGGCAGATCGGCTGAATGCCTCCTTCCCGCAGCTCCCGCCGGGCACGTTGGCGGCCAACATTCTCGGTGGATATCTCATCGGTATCGCGATCGCGGTGTTCCTGGCTTTCCCGGCCTTGTCGCCGCAATGGCGCCTGCTCACGGTGACCGGATTTTTGGGCGGCTTGACCACATTCTCGACTTTTTCGGCGGAGGTGGTCATCGCGCTGATGGAAGGCCGCAGCATCTGGGCGCTGTCCACGATCGGGGCGCACGTCGTCGGCAGCATCTTGATGACGCTGCTCGGCGTTTGGACCGTGCGCCTCATTCGTGGACTATTGGGGTGAATGCATGAAGGGATTTCAAATCAGCATCATGACCGAGCAGAACCGGCGCATCGAGCATCAACAAGCGACCGACTGGCTGCTGCGTGTGGCCAAGGAACTCGGCATTTCCGGCGCAACGGTTTTTTCCGGCGTGGAGAGCTTCGGTGCGGACGGGCGCCGCCACTCGGCGAAATTCTTCGAGCTCGCCGACCAGCCCATGGAAGTCATCATGGCGGTGACCGAAGAGCAGGCCGAGCGCTTGTTCGCCAGAATCAACGCGCTCGATACCCGGCTTTTCTACATCAAATCGCAGATCGAATTCGGCGAACTCGGGCGGCAATCCGCGAAGTGAGCCTCAAGCCCGCGGCTGGGCGCCGATGAACGGGCCTTTGTGCGCGGATGGCGGGCGGCGCCGCCATTTGCGCCACAAATCGTAAGCAGCCAGCGCACCGGCCAACGTCGCCAAGGTCGAGAAATAAGCCCTTGGCCCGAAAGCGGCCATGAGACTGCCCGCGAGCGTCGGACCGATGGCGGCAGCGGACCCATTGACCAGCAGCAGCGCGCTGCTCGCCGCCACCATCTGTGCCGGCTCGAGCTTGTCGTTGACGTGCGAAACGCAGAGCGAATAGATGGTCAGGGAAAACCCGCTGAATAGCGCCGCAAGCGTGAGAAACACCGCGTGCGGCATGCCGCGAAAGGCCACGATGCTCGCGGCGACGAGCATGATGAACGTGCAAACGCCGGCCACCACCGTGCGGCGATCCATCCGATCGGACAGACGGCCGACCGGGTATTGCGTCGCCACGCCGGCAAGAATGCTGACCCCCATGAAGGCGGCGACTCCCGCGGTATCAAGGCCGCTCAGTCGGGCATAGACGGGACCCATGGAGAAAATGATGGAGGAAATCAGGCCCGACACGGTGACCCCCACCACGCCGAGCGGCGATTCGTGATACAGGTCGATGAGCCTGACCGCGCGCGGCGCGGCGCGCTCGGGCACCTGTTGCGCGGATAAAACGATGGGCACCATGGCGAGTGCGATGAGCACCGCGACGACCATGAAGGGGACCGCGGTACGCGGGTCCGATAGGACCAGCAGAAATTGTGCCGCGCCGAGCCCGACGTACAGCACGACCATGTAGACCGCGAACAACCGGCCACGATTCGAGCGGCTCGCCTGGTGGTTGAGCCAGCTTTCCGCGACCACGTAGATGGCGGCAAAACACAGACCGGACGTCATGCGCATCAGGCCCCAGACCAGCGGATTGACGAAAAGTCCGTGGATCAGGATCGCCGCCGAGGCCACGGCGGCCAACGCGGCAAATACGCGGATGTGCCCCACCCGCCGCAGCAACGGCGGGGCGATGATCGTGCCGGCGACATAGCCCACGTAGTAGCTGGACATGATGAGGCCGGTCACGGTGGGGGGGAATCCCTCGAGCGTGGCGCGCAGGCTGATGAGGGTGCCCTGCAGTCCGGCCCCCAGCATGAGCACACCCATCCCGAGGAACAGCGGCCAGCTCGACCGGATGACGGTTAGCGGCACACGATTTCCCGACTCGGCATCGAAAATGATTTCATCGGAGCGGCGATTCGTTTTGCGGGGACGCCATGCTAACTCCCCGAAGTCCTCGCGGGTGCGGAAAATATCCCGCGGGGCAGATTAATCGCGCCGAGCGGCATCTTTGACTTCGAGCCGGAGCATTGTCCGTCAGGCATACATATCACGCGCGTCCGCGCCGCGCGCGTCAAGCATCGAAGCCGACGCGTTCATTGAGAAATGCGACAGATCCCGCCCTCCGACCGGATCAGCAGCAGGGCCACGGCCGCGACCAGAAAAGGCACGCTGAAAAGAAAGTAAAGCTGTGCCGGCGCCCAACCGTGATCAAGCAGCAGGCCGCTGGCGAGCGGCGCCAGAATTGCGCCGAAGCGGCCGATGCCGATCGCCCATCCCATTCCGGTCGCGCGCACCGCGGTCGGATACAGCGGGGGCCCGAACGCATAAAGCCCCGCCATCGCGGCATTGGCGATGACGCCCAACAAGAGCGCGGTCCACAGGGCGATGTCGAGCCGGGTCACCGCGCCTCCAAAACCCGCGATCAGCACCGCACTGGCGAGGAGCGCCCCGAGCAGCAGCCGGCGCACACCGATGCGCAGGGCGGCGTACGCGAACAAGCCGCAGCCCGCAATGCCGCCGAGATTCAGCAGCACGCCCCCGGTCAGGCCCTGCCGGGCGCTCAATCCCGCCGCATTGAGCAGCCGCGGCGTCCAGCTGACGATGAAGTAAAAGGCCGCCATCGTGCAAAAGAACACCACCCATACGAGCATGGTCGAGGCATTCATCAACGGCGCGATCGACCCACGGATCGAACCGCGCCCCACTGCCGACGGTCGTCGGGCGAGGTTGAAGTCGCGCGACTCCGGCAGCCACAGCCAGCCAAACGGCAGAATCAGCAGCGACAGCGTGCCGCCGATGGCAAAGGCCGAACGCCAGCCGTAGAGCGGGATCGCATAGGCGGCGAACGCTCCGCCGATGGTGGCGCCGATGGAATAGCCGGTCGCATAGGCCGCGAGGGCGGCACCGCGCCACCGTTCGGGGGCGTACTCGCACACGATCACCGCAACGCTCGCGATGGTGCCGCCGATGCCGATCCCGGTCAGAACCCGCAGCACCAGCAAATCGATGTAGCCGCGCGCGGCCGCCGAGCCGAGCATGCCGGACGTGGCCAGCATGAGCGACAAGATGATGACCGGCCGCCGGCCCCAGCGGTCGGCGCAGGGACTTAAAAGCAACGAGCCCAGGCCCATGCCCACGAGGCCGGCACTGAGCAGCGCGCCCAGCTGGCTGTCGAGCAGGTGCCAATCCGCCTTGACCCCGGATGCCGCGAAGGACATTGCCAGCACATCGAAGCCGTCCAGCATGTTGAGTCCGATGCAGACCGCGATGCCGATCAGCGCATGGCGCCGGGTCTTCACAGGATGAGATCGAGAAACTCGCCCGCCGCGGCCACGTAGCTCCCGATGTGCGCATCGGAGTGCGCCACGGAAGCCTGCGGCCCGGCCGCCGCGACGGCATCCCAGATTCCGCGGTTTGCCATGAACACGCGTCGCGCGTCGATCAGTTCATAATCGAGCGAACGAAAACCCTCCGCACCCGTTCTCGGCAGCACCGGCTCGAGGCAATACCCCGAGCGCGGGCCGCATCGAAATGCTCGCCACGGCAACCCGCGCTGCTGAAACGCGGCTTCCAGGCCGTCCGCCAGCATCGCCCCGAGCGATCGGACGCGCTCATAGGCGTCGGCCGTCATCACCTCTTCGAGCATCACCCGCGCGATCGTCACGGCGAGCGCGCTCGCGTACGTGGTCCCGCCGGTGGCGATGCCCCGCGGGCCGATGTCCACGTCCAGGTGCTTGACGAAGCAATCCCCGACTTCCGCGCTCATGCCATAGAGCCCGAATGCCACGCCGCTTCCAAAGCCTTTGCCGAGCACGACGAAATCGGGCGTCAAGCGCCACGCGTTGATCAGACCTCCGAAGGCAAATTGAAACGTATGCGCTTCGTCGATGCAGAGCAGCGACCCGTATTTACGTGTCAAATCGCGCACGCCCGCATGGAATCCCGGATCCGGCAAGATGACATTGCAGTTCGTCATCGCGGGCTCGGTCAGCACGAGCGCGACGTCACCCGCCGACAACGTCCGCTCGAGCGCCTCGAGTGAGTTGAAGGGAATGATCGTCGTGTGCGCGGCCGAGCCGGGCGACAGACCGGCTCCATCCGGCACGCTGCCGCCCTGCTCCTCGCGGACCAGCGTCTCCTCGATGTGCCCGTGATAATGGCCGCCGAAGATGACGACCCGCGGGCGCCTGGTCATGAACCGGGCTATGCGGATGACCTCGGTATTGGACCCCGAGGCGGAGAGCGTAAATTGCCAGAACGGCAGCCCGAACCGTTCGGCCAGCAGCTTGCCGACGACGATCGCATCCTCTGTCGGCAGCAGGAACTGGGTGCCACGCCTCGCCTGCGCGCCGAGCGCGTCGGCCACCTTCCGGTTGCCATACCCGATCGTCATGCTGAGATCGCACAGGTTGAAGTCGAGGTAGTCGTTGCCGTCCGCATCGGTGAACGTCGCCCCCTCGCCGCCGCTGATGTAGATCGGCGGGGTCCGGTACAGACCGGACATCCATGACATCGGCACGCCGAGCGGCAGGTGCTCGCCGGCTTGTTGCTGCAAGGCCCGTGATCTGACCGTTCGCCGCGCGAACCTGCCGTCCTCGGCAAGACGCAGCGCGGCCAATCGCCGGCGATCGATCATGGCAGTATGCGTCGTCATGAGGGGCGCACTATCGCATGGAAGCCCGGGGGAAACCTACAGGCGGATGGCATGGGGGAGGAATTGCTACTTAACCTAGACACCCTATAGGATGTCACATATGATTTTTCCGTGAGGGTAGTGCTCGATACTTCCGTCCTGGTTGCCGGTCTCAGAAGTCAGCTTGGGGCCAGCAACAGAGTACTGCGCGCAGTCGCCGAGAAGCGATGCGTTCCTCTTGTGACGACGGCTGTATTCCTTGAGTACGAGGCAGTGTTGCTGCGTCCGGAGCAGCGGCTAGCTACCGGGATGAGTCCCGAGGATGTCGAAGGATTCCTTGCGGCTCTAGCCAGCGCTGCGGTGCCGATTGACGTAAATTTCATGTGGCGCCCGCAGCTCCGCGATCCGGCCGATGAACTGATGCTCGAGGCCGCGGTGAACGGCAGGGCCGCAGCCATCGTGACGCACAACGTTACGGATTTCCGGTCGGGCGCTGATCGATTCGGCGGTACAACCTTGACCCCAGCCGATTTTCTGAAGGAGTTACGAAAATGAGCAAGAGCACCTACCCGCTGAAGCTGCCCAATTCCATCAAGGACGCGGCCGCGGGTCTCGCGAAACTCGACGGCGTATCGCTCAATCAGTTCATCGCGGCAGCGGTTGCAGAAAAGGTGGGAACACTACAGACGGCTCAATTGTTCTTGAAGGAACGAGCGGGCACAGCCAAGCCCAAGGATCTTCTCAAGTATCTGCGGTGTGCTCCGAAGGTGGCTCCGCCGGACAACGATCGACTTTAGATTCTTCTTGCCCCGATCAAGGCAGGCGCGCACATCTTAGAATCATGAAGCACGGACTCCTCTGGACGGTCGTCTGCTTGCTTGTCCTGTCGGGCGATGGACGGTATCCGCAAATGGTCGAATTCTCGGGTGTCAAGACGCCACCCAAGAGACCTTGAATGACTGACCACGACGAACTGGAAAATACCAACACTTGCACAGATTCTTTACAGACTGCGGTGCACCTGGTCACCGAGACAGGTGCGACGCCGGAGGTCTCAGCGCCCATGCTTGATGTCCACGCCCCCCATGAAGACATCCACACCTGGCGGTCGTTTTTCATCCACGTCGCCACGATTTGTGTTGGCCTCCTCATAGCCATTGGGCTCGAACAGACTGTCGAGTTCTTCCACCATCGTCATCAGCTGAAAGAAAGTCTGCAGAGCCTCCGGATTGAACACGAGGACAACCGGCGCATCATGGGCTATCGGCTCAAGGAGTTCCGTCGTTACAACAAAGTCCTGCAAGGTAATCTCGCTGATTTCATCTACCTGCAGCAGCACCCCGGGACACCGATGGAGAAGCTACCCGATGCCATCAGCTGGAGCGCCGTCCAGATTTCCGCCTATACGTCGGCATGGAGCAGTGCGAAACTCAGCAACATCACCGCGCTGATGTCGCCAGCTGAACTCCACGAATACGAGAGGGTATACGAGTCACTGGATACTGCGTGGACCCGGTATCTAGCATTCCGCACAGCGCTTGGAGCGGCTCGCGCCTATACGACCCGTGATGGCGATCCAGCGCATCTCACGCCTCAGCAACTCGAAAAGCAAATAGATCTAACCGAAGCTTGCCTCTACCAGCACTACGCATATGGAGTGGCTCTTTGGTCTGTTTCAAACAACGTTCCCGACATGCCCGCTCCTGGACTAGAAGAACTGAATGCGATAGTTCACGAGAGCGAAGACACTGGCCATCCAATTAGCCCGGAGGCAATGGAGATCATTCGCTCCTTGGAACAGGAGGCCTCGCGCTTTAGGCATAACTAAGGATTAGGATCGGCAGGATTGAGGATCGCGGCCCGAACGACGCGTTAAGAAGTTATATACAGCATTGCCGTGAGATCAGCCGAGTTCGAGTTAGGTCCCGATCTCAATAATCTGATTTAACGTCTCGCAGGCGCGCGTATAGGACTCTTCAGGGACTTTCCTCAGCGGATGAGGCTTTGCATTTCTGGCACGCCAATCGAACGACTTTGGTT
>Ga0181534_10000918_pt1 | contig 20106 bp, 15 predicted proteins | sample PEATcosm2014_Bin_37_FD_119758 | JGI IMG/M metagenome (GOLD analysis project Ga0181534, IMG submission 119758) | Peatland microbial communities from MTU Mesocosm Facility, Houghton, MI, USA - PEATcosm2014_Bin17_10_metaG | ecosystem: Environmental > Terrestrial > Soil > Wetlands > Peat | place... | reverse complement strand
CCTGCGCATCCCCATCTTCCCCCACGGGGTGAAGCTGTACGCGTCGGAGTGGAAAAAGCTTTTTCTGAATGGAAAGTTGCAGAGCACGCTGCGGCTCAGCTTGCTTCCGGGATTGGCGGCTGCGGCCGCACTGGAGATGAAGCTCACAGGAAGCGACAAGGGAATCTGGTGATCGCCAGGATCCATAGGGAGTTTGCAGCATTGCGGTTCCGAAGTCGGGATTTTAAGGTCAGGCTTGGTTCAGGTTAGCCACCTCGGTTAGCGGTTTGAATGGCGCTTCACAAGGCAGGGACTCTTGGTTCGCATTCTGGTAGTCGACGACAATCCGGCGGTTCGAAACTATCTGCGCGCTTTGCTGGAGCAGCAGAACACCTGGCAGGTTTGCGATGAAGCGCGAACCGGTGGCGAAGCCCTGCAGCGAGTCAAGAAAAATCCCCCGGACATGATTCTCCTGGACTTCCAGATGCCGGACTTAAACGGGCTCGATGTGGCCCGGCAAATCTCCGGCTTGTTCCCGGAAATACCCATTCTCTTAGTCACCATTCATCTCTCCAAACAACTGGCCGAGGAAGCGCGGCGGGCGGGCATCCGGGGTGCCTGCGCAAAATCGGATGTAGGCTCGATCGTCGAAGCGGTCGATGCTCTACTGCACGCCGGGACCTATTTCCCGGCGAATGCGACCGCATAGGCCGGGGTAGAATACAGTGTTCCCTGTATTCGGCCTGCCACCCGCGCATGCTAGTTTCATAGGGATTCACGTACGGAATCGCCTTACCCGGAAGCCAAGATTTTGGCCAAGGAGCGGGCAGACTCAATCCCAGAGAGCCGGCCGTGGAGACCCGAGGGGGTTATACGTGCCGCACCAGGCGACGGGGAAGGCTATGGCAGTTCGAATCCTGCTGGTCGACGACCATCCCGTTGTGCGGCAAGGTCTGAGAACCTTGCTGCAGGGCCGGGGTGATTGGGAGGTAGTGGGCGAGGCGTCGGACGGGGTGGAAGCGGTTGAAAAAGTGGACTTCCTTCAACCCGACGTTGTCGTGCTCGACGTCACCATGCCCAGAATGAACGGGCTTGAAGCTTGCCGTGTCATCCAGCAAAAGCACAAGAATGCCGGCCCCGAGGTTCTGTTTGTCACCCAGCATGATTCTCCCCAGATGATGCGGGAGGCCTTGGATGCGGGGGCTAGGGGCTATGTCGTGAAGTCCAATGCCGCCCGCGATTTATTGGAGGCGGTGGAGTCCGTAAGTCAGCACCGGATGTTCACGGCTTTGGCCGGAAGCCCCCGAGTGCCCAACTAACTGAGCTTAGAAGCTTTCAATCTCTCAGAGATCCTGAACGTGGAGGAAATTCTGCCATGAAACTGCGAATTCTTTTAGCCGACGATCATGAAATCGTGCGCCGCGGTCTGTGCGCTTTGTTACAGAAGCACGAAGGATGGGAAGTATGCGGCGAAGCCTCGGACGGTCGTGAAGCGGTGGAGATGGCAAAGAAGCTCAAGCCCGATGTCGTGATCGTCGATATCGGCATGCCCAGCTTGAACGGCCTGGATACCACACGCCAGCTGATGGCCCACGATCCCCATTTCAAGGTAATCGTGTTGACCATCACGGACTCCGACCAGGTGATTCGCGAGGCGCTTGACGCCGGAGCACGCGGCTTCGTTCTCAAATCCGACGCCGCTCGTGACCTGGTCTCGGCCGTGGAGGCCCTGCAAAGCAGAAGAATGTTTTTTACCCCTCGAGTGAACGATTTAGTCCTCGCCGGGTTCCTTGACAAGGGACACGTAGTGGCGCGGAACGAACCGCCGAGCCTTCCCACACTCACCGTAAGGGAGCGCGAGATTACCCAACTGCTGGCGGAAGGCAAGAGTTCCAAGGAAGTCGCGACTTTGCTGAACCTGAGCACAAAAACCGTGGAGACTCATCGCAGTAACATCATGCGGAAATTGAGTCTGCATTCCATCCGCGACTTGGTGGTCTATGCCATCAAGAACAACATCATCCAGATCCAGATGCCGGAATCGGGGCGTCCCGCCGAAACCACGGTGGCTTAATTTCTGCCCTAGCGGGCGGGGGAGTCGGCATAATACCCGCTACGCGTGCGCACCGTCAGCTTGGTGTAGCCTGCGGCGTGCGCCTCCACCCGAAGCGATTGATATTCCGGCTTCAAGTTTTGGTTCTGCGGCCGGAATGCGATGGTGTACTGAGTGCGGATATCGTGCGCGACGGTCCGCGTGATTTCGTCGGCTTGATCTGACGAATCGGGAAAGTAGGCCACCCCGCCTGTCCCTTGAGCCAACCTCGTGAGTGCCTCGCGGCCTTCGCCCTGCAACCCGCTTCCTACAAGACCGATCGCGTAAAGAGTGGGACCGTCCGGTTGTTGCAGGCGCCGGAGAGACTCCTGCAGCGTCTCCTGGCTCATATTATCCTGACCATCGGTAATCACCAGCAGAACCTTCTTCGCCAGGCGAGGATTGTGTTCGAGATGCACGGCCGAGGCGGAAATCGCATCGTAGAGCGCCGTGCTTCCCTTCGCGGTAACTTGATGTAGGGCAGCTTGCAGCAGGGCCACATCGGAGGTGAAGTCCTGGTCGAGATAAGGATTCTGTCCGAAGTTCACCACGAAAACCTGATCCTGCGGGTTGCTGGCATGGATTAAGTTCAACACCGCTTGATTCACCTGATCCCGCTTGTCTCGCATCGATCCGGAATTGTCCACTACGATCCCAATCTCCACCGGTACGTCTTCGTGCCGAAAGGATGTAATCGTCTGTTGCACGCCATTCTCGAAAACTGAGAAATCCTTCCCGTCCAGTCCCGTAACCAGGCGTTGCTGGTCATCCACCACGGTTGCATGCAGCACAACCTCCTCGACCTGCTTTTTGAACACAAACATACCCTGATCATTGCCACTCGGTTCCTGTCCAATCGGTTGTGACTCGGGGGGCGAAGATTGGCCGGCATCGTTGCCGTTTGAAGCGGCGGTCTGCGCCGGATTCCCCTTCCCTCCGGGAGCAGCGGGTTGAGCTGAGGACTGCGCCAACGCGGCGGATCCGACGAGAGTGCCCACGATCAAGGCGGTGATTATTTTTGCGAGGCCTGAGGCCATGCCCCCCAAACGTGCCAGACGCATAGCGAATTCCTCCCTTGGCTGAGATTGGATGCGTTCCCACGAACGCGCGGACATGCTTTCCGCCAGTTATTTTTGCTGCGTTTCTTGTAACTCCTTCAGGAGAAACCATCTAGATGGCAACCGTCGCTCCCGGCAGCGCAACTCATCTGTTTGTAAAGCAGCCCGAATTAGCGGGAGCGTTGCTGGAGGGGCAGTGCACGATCTTCGAATTCTTATCGCAGACGATCATGAGCTCGCCAGAAAGGGCATCCGTTCCCTTCTTGAAGGCCACCCTGGCTGGGAAGTGTGCGCCGAGGCCAGGGACGGACGGGAGGCGGTTGAACTCGCGACGCATTTAAAGCCCGATGTGCTGTTGCTTGACGTTGGCATGCCCAATCTTAATGGCTTGGACGCAGCCCGGCAGATCCTCGCCAACATGCCCCACGTTCTCATTCTCATCGTAACCGTCCACGATTCGGAGCAAATTGTACGGGAAGTGTTGGCTGCGGGCGCACGTGGGTTTCTTCTTAAGTCCGACGCTGGCCGTGACCTGGTTGCAGCGGTGGAAGCTCTGCAAAATCAGAGAACATTCTTTACGCCGAAGGTGTCCCAGATGATGCTCGAGGGTTATCTCCATCCTCATCCAGAGCGCGAGGCCTTCGAACAGCGCATGCTCACTCCTCGGGAGCGGGAAGTAATTCAGCTCGTCGCCGAAGGGAAAACCACGAAGGAAATCGCCACCACTCTGAGCCTTAGCGTCAAAACCGCTGAGACGCACCGCACGAATCTTATGCGCAAACTCGATCTGCACTCCATCGCGGACCTGACCCTTTATGCGGTGCGAAATGGGATCGTGCAGATCTATTGAGCGCGCTGCGGAATTTATTTTGTCGACAACGGCAGCGCGTTCGCGCCGAATCTGACTTTCCCAAGTCCGAAATTATTTCAGACACGGCCAATACCAGGGCCGACAAGGTTTCCGACCAGGCTGCCTGACCCGGGACGCCCGAAACGCGAACAGGAGAAGGTTCGATAAAAAATCTCGCACCCTTCTGCGAAGCACGAATTGTTCCTCTTGGCTTCAGAACCGCCAGACCAATCCCGTAGACCCCCGAATGTCGTTCTGCGTGGCGCTCAGGTAGTGGGTCCGCATGTAATCGAACTGCAACCGCCAGGCAAAATGATGCAAAAACAGAAACTGGAACTTGCGGTCAACCCCGCCGCCCAAATCCTCGGCAATGGGGTAGTGGGTAAAACTATTCGAGGTGCTGCGCTGCACTCCGCCCATAATGTGCACAAATGGCCGCCACTTTCCATAATTGAAGGAAAGTCGCGGTCCCAACTGCGCGGTGTACTGTTGCACTCCCAGCCGGTATTGCCCGGTGCCATCCAGCACAATTCCCAGATGGGTATACCGGGAGAACGGAAAATCTTCGAACGAAGCATTCCATCCGCGAAAGGTGTACCGATTAATGACGTCGACATTGTCGCCATAGGCGGCTCCCACGTAAACGTTCCCACTGGGAAGCAGTTGCCCCGGAGAGGCGGTTGCCAACAGCATGAAGCTCATGAATGTCAGCGCAACGGCTGCGGTTTTCGACACGAAAATATATTCCTCCCCGGCAAAGTGTTGCCAGCAGCAAATTCTACCTGATCGCGTGAAATTGGTTAGATGCAGTGTATCCGACGCCCAGGATGTTCGCGTTCCAAAAATGTCACCGTTGTGCAAGATCGGCACAAATGAACCAGAATTTACCTTAATTTTCTGATTCCAAAGACCCGCCGACCGCGTCTATCCACTAGGATGCAATTCATGCAAGACGTTCGGCCAGTCGGGATGCGCGTGACCCCCGGTTTTCAGCCAGGATCGCGAGCTCCGGAATTTCAACCCCCAGCATTTCAAGCATCAAGATTGCAACCGAAGGAGTCGAAGTTGAAGCTCAGTTTGGAAACTCGATACCATGGTGATGTCGTCGTCGTTCAATGTCACGGCTGCATCGTCTATCGCGATGAAGCGATCGCATTCTCCCGCCGGGTCGGCGAGATTCTTGCCGACGAGAGTAAAATCATTCTCGATCTCGGCGGAGTTACCTCCATCGATGGGGCCGGCATGGGTGAACTGATTCTCCTGTATCGCTGGGCTCGCACTATCGGTGCGCAATTGATATATGCCTCTCCCCGCTCGTTCGTGCGCCACACCCTTGGGCTTACTCGCCTTGATTCCTTCCTCGAGGTTCACTCCAGCTTGAGCGCAGCCTTAGCCGCTCTCCAGCTCGAACCGGAGAAAATCTGCGCGCAGTGCTGAGAGATGGATTGCTGAGACCGCATCGGGAGGAACGGCAGTTATACCGTCGATTCCCGTCCGGTGCCTAACTCTCCCGCTGAAAGCGGTAGCGCCCGGCCCGTTCTGTCGCCACCGCTTCCGCCACCTGCATGAACGCCCGCGCTGCGTGCGAGAGCCCGGCTTCCTTGCGGTAAATCAAGCGCAGCTTACGCTGCACGTGCAGCTCCCGCACCGGAATCCGCACCAGTTCTCCGCGCGTCACCTCGGCTTCCACGCTGATCTCGGGCATCAAGGCCACGCCGCTGCCCAGCGCGACAAACAGTTTAATGGCCTGCAACGTTGGCAGTTCAAGATCCATGTGCAGCGGAGTTTTATGGCGCTCGAAAATCTGTAAGACCTTCTCCCGATACGGCGAGGAAACCGTGTGCGCCACAAACGATTCCGCTCCCAGTTGCCGGATACTCACCTCTCCCGCTTTCGCCAGCGGATGTTTCGGAGGCACCACCAGCACCAGTTCGTCCAGATAAGTCACCACAGAGTGCAACCGTGGCTCCTCCGGCTTGTAGGAGAGCACTCCCAGCTCCGCGCTGTGCTGCAGCACGTCATCCGGAATCCGGCTTCCCAGCGCGCGTTCCACCGTAATCTTGATCATGGGGTGGAGGCGCCGGAACTCCGCCAGCACCGGGAGCAAATAGAGCGCCGTCAACTCATTGGCCGCGATCTTGAGCTTGCCGGTCTGCAATTCCCGCAGTTCCGCCAGCGATGCCTGCGCGTCCCGGCGAAGGTTCAGCAGCTTCTCGGCATATTCGTAGAGCACCTCTCCGGCATCGGTGAGCACCCCTTCGCGCGACGAGCGGTCGAAGAGAGTCTCCCCCAGTTCGTCCTCCAGCTTGCGAATCGTCTGGCTCACCGCCGACTGGGTTCGATACAGCTTCTCCGCCGCCCGCGAAAATCGCCGCTCCCGGGCAACCGCCAGAAACACCTCCAGCTGGGACAACTCCATCTCTCACCCTTTTATGAAAACATACATTCCATTAGATTAACTAATTATAGAAGACCACCTAATCAATAGTACATAATTATAAGCATCGCTTCACTCCCGCAGCGACGTAAGATAGGGGCGTACAGGATTATTTCACAAGGAATCTTCATGGCCACCGATCAGGTCCGAATCACCGTCTTCGACACCACTTTGCGCGACGGCGAGCAGTCGCCCGGCTGCAGCATGAATCACCAGGAGAAGCTGCGCTTGGCACATCAACTCGACCGCCTCGGCGTCGACGTGATCGAGGCCGGATTCCCCATCGCCTCCGAGGGCGATTTTGAAGCCGTCCAGGCCATCTCCGGCCTCATCCGTCGCCCCGTGGTGGCCGGCCTGGCGCGCGCCTGCCGCCCGGATATTGATCGCGCCTGGCAGGCCTTGCGCGAGGCCGAGCGCCCCCGTATTCACGTCTTCCTCGCCACCTCCGACATTCATCTGCAATACAAACTGCGTCTCACTCGTGAGCAATGCCTGGAGCAGGCTCGCGATGCAGTCCGCTTCGCCAAGTCTCTTTGTTCCGATGTCGAGTTCTCGCCCGAAGACGCCACTCGCACCGAACCGGACTTTCTTTGCCAGGTGCTGGAAGCGGTGGTCGCCGCCGGCGCCACAACGCTGAACATCCCGGATACCGTCGGCTATGCCGTGCCCTCGGAGTTCGGCGCGCTCATTGCCACCATCCGGCTGCGGGTGAAGGGAATCGAGAAAGTTACCATCTCCGCCCACTGCCACAATGATCTCGGCATGGCGGTCGCCAACACCATGGCGGCCATTGCGGCCGGAGCCCGCCAAGTGGAGTGCACCATCAATGGGATCGGGGAGCGCGCCGGCAACGCCGCGCTGGAAGAGATCATCATGGCCATGCGCGTGCGCCGTGACCACTATCCCTATGAGACCGGCATCGTTGGCGATCAGCTTTTTCCCGCGAGCCAGATGCTCAGCGAAATCACTGGCGTCCCCGTGCAGCCCAACAAATCGGTCACCGGGCGCAACGCCTTCGCCCACGAAGCCGGCATTCACCAGGATGGCGTTCTGAAGAATCCCCTCACCTATGAGATCATGACCCCGCAATCGGTCGGCGTGCCTGACTCCAAGCTCGTGCTGGGCAAGCATTCCGGCCGCCACGCCCTCAGCATTCGCTGCGAACAACTGGGCTATCAATTTGACCGGCGCGCCCTGGATGACATTTATCGACGCTTTGTGCGTCTCGCCGACAAGATCAAGCACGTCGAAGATCATCACTTGCTGGAATTGATTCGCGATACCCACAAGCCCGCCACAGCGGCCACACCCCTCTTCGAACCGCTTCCCTCTGCGGCAGCCGCCGGCGCCCAGGAATCGCCGCGACCTTTCCCGCTGGCCCCGCCAGCCAATGCCTTCGGAATGCCATTGACCGTGCCCGGCGATCCCCACCACGATCAGGAAGACTACCTCTGGGGCGTCTAACGCAAGGCGCTGGAAATGCACTCGGAAGGATTTAAGGGCCTCCTCTCTCGGCTGTCCGCCGGACCCGGTCGCGCCTTCGCTGGCAGGCCCAACCTGGCGTCCCGTAGAAGCCATCGCAATAAGGTTTGATCTGTTTGCAAGGGCGCGGCCTCAGCCGCGCCGTCCATCCCTTGGGAAGAAAACGGCTTTAAGCCTCATTTTTATTCGCCCAAGCGGCACGACTGAAGTCCTGCCCATTCAAAGCGCCCACTCGACGATCTTGCTGCGACCGGGCACATAGTGCATTTCCCAGCTGGTTTCCGATAAAGTAATGGATTCATGCTCGATCTGAATTTTGTTCGCGAGAATTTGCCCGGGATCGAAGAGATGCTGCGGCAGCGCGGCGCCGATCCGGCGGCCGTGCTGAAGGATTTCCGCGAGGTGGACGCCCAACGCCGTGGGGCGATCACCGAGGCGGAGACGATGAAGGCGCGGCGCAACAAGGCGTCGGAGGATATTTCCAAACTGAAGAAGGCAGGGCAGGATGCTAGCGCCGCCATCGCGGAGACGAAGGATCTGCGCGAGCAAATCCAGGCGCGGGAAAAAGTTGCTGACGAACTGGATGGTCGGCTGCACCAAATTCTTGCCGGCATTCCGAACATGCCGCACGAGAGCGTTCCGGTGGGTCACAGCGCCGGTGAGAACGTGGAGGTGCGGCGTTGGGGTACAGCTCCGAAGTTCGATTTCACGCCCAAGCCGCATTGGGACATCGGCGCGGGACTTGGAGTGCTGGACCTGGAGCGCGCGGTCAAACTCACAGGGGCGCGCTTTGCCGTGTACTGGGATCTGGGTGCGAAGCTGGAGCGGGCTCTGGCCAACTTCATGCTTGACCTGCATACACGGGAGCATGGATATACCGAGGTGTTGCCGCCGTATCTCGTGAACTCCGAGTCGATGTATGGGACGGGACAGCTCCCCAAGTTTGCCGCCGATCTTTTTCGCGTACCGCACGGGGAAAAAGATTTGTGGCTGATTCCGACGGCGGAAGTGCCGGTGACGAATCTTTATCGCGACGAAATTCTGGAGGAGGCGAGGCTGCCGATTTCGCTGACGGCTTACACCCCCTGTTTTCGCAGCGAAGCGGGATCGTACGGAAAAGACGTGCGGGGTATCATCCGGCAGCATCAATTTCAGAAGGTGGAGCTGGTGAAATTTTCCCGTCCGGAAGATTCTTACGCAGAGCACGAGAAGCTCACGCGCAATGCCGAGGCCGTGCTGCAGAAGCTGGGCTTGCACTACCGGACGGTGGCGTTGTGTACCGGGGATATGGGACCATCGTCAGCCAAGACCTACGATATTGAGGTCTGGCTGCCGGGACAAGAGTTGTTTCGCGAGATTTCGTCCTGCTCGAATTTCGAGTCGTATCAGGCGCGGCGGGCTAATATTCGATATCGCCCTGAAGGCAAGAACAAGACCGACTATTTGCACACACTGAATGGGAGCGGGCTGGCCGTGGGCAGGACGTGGGTGGCCATCGTGGAAAATTATCAGCAGGCGGATGGCAGCGTGGTGATTCCCGAAGTGCTGCGGCCGTATATCGGGGCGGAGCGGATTACGGCGAAAAGCTTTTAGGTAACGGAAGTTAACGTCTGAATCACCAAGGTCAGAGGGGCGCGCGGGGGAACTCCGGCAGCTAGCAGCTTACGTTGCCAACCTGAGGAGGGATCACTAGACTTGCAGAGTGTTGATATCAGCACGGCAGCCGCGGGTGCGCCGTCTCTTCCGATGAAGGGCGTTTGGCATACAATTCGCAGCTATATTTTCTGGCAACATGAGCGTGGCACGCTGCATTACGACATCATGGTCACGCTGATTCTGCTCTTTCTTTTCTCGTCGCCCTACTGGATCAACTTCAACGATAAACCGGTGCCGCGCAATTTGCATCAGACGGATGTTCTGGTGACGCCCGACGGCCGGGGCGGACTGCTCTACGAAATTCCGGCAAGCGCGGTTGGCCAGGGGGATGACGGTTCGGTGCGGGATCAACTGTTGCGCATCATCGAACCGATCTCCGGCGCGGTTTCCATTGTGAAATACGAAGGCATTTCCAGCCACGATGGCAAGGTGCAGAGTTACCGGGTCTGGGTGAAGAGAGAATAGTGCAAAACTTTTTTGCGACTGCCAGTTTTCTCTGGCTAATGCTGCTCAGCGGATTGGCAACGCCGCAAAAGCCGGAAGCCCCCACCCTCGACAGCGTCCTGAAGAGAATGGATGCGAAGGCCGCGAGCTTTCAGACGGCGCAGGCGGATTTCGAGTTCGACCAATATCAAAAGGTGGTCGACGAAACTGACACATCGAAAGGCACGGTATATTACCGCCGCGCCGGGCAACAGATCGAGATGATGGCGGATTTTAGCGAGCCCGACCGGAAATCTGTTCTCTATAAAGACGGCAAGCTCCAAGTCTACCAGCCGAAGATTGACCGCGTGATGGAGTATTCGGCGGGGGCAAACCACCAGGAGGTGGAAAGCTTTCTGGTATTGGGTTTTGGGGGGAGTGGCCAGGAGTTGCAAAATTCCTTCGACGTGACCTATCAAGGCGAAGAGACAATCGACAGTATTCCAACGGCGAAGCTGCAATTGATTCCAAAAAGTGAAAAAGTGCGTGGTAGTTTCCCGCAGATCATTTTGTGGATCGACCTGGCGCGCGGCATCTCATTGCAGCAAAAGCTATTGCAAACCCAGGGAGACTACCGGCTGGCAAAGTACTCCGGCATCAAGGTGAACGCCAAGATCAACAACGAGATCTTTCATTTGAAAACCTCAGGCAAAACGAAGTTTGTCTCCCCTGACGGCTAAGTAAATGATTGTAAAGGAGAAAGAATCTTGTTCGTGAAAATGCCGATGGGCGCTATACTGCCAAAAGTCCCTAATCGAGTTCATGCATGGCGAAAGTTTTCACCATTCCGGTCCCGCCGAGGTTAGGCCGCGGCGTAAGAAGACATCGCACCTCCGATCCTCGCTATGTCGACGGGCAGAAGTTGCTGGTGGAGGCCATGAAGTATCTGGCACAAAGTGATCCTTTGGCCAACCGTCCCGCGATTGAGCTGATCTCCGAGCACGTGCGCACGCGGTTCCGCATGAGCGACTCGCCGCTGTCCTAGCTTCGAATTCCTTTGAATAAAAACTAGAAAGTGTAGCGGATCATGAACTCCATCACCCGCGGGTTGGAAAGGGTGGAGCTGAAGTTTCCAAAGCTGCTGCTGCTGGAGAGGCTATTGTTGCCGTTCAACTGCATGGTCCCGACGTCGAAACGGGCTGTATTGGTGACGTTGTACATGGACCAGCTGAATTTCACCAACTGATTTTCCGTTATGTCCCAGCTTTTGGTGACAGTCGTATCAATGTTAAATGTGCCAGGGCCCCGCAAACCGTTGCGCAGGCCGCCTTCGCCCGGATAGGCCGGACGGAAAAGATTGATAGCGGCGTTGGGATTGGTCGGATCGCTGATTCCGGGGTCTTTGAAAACGTTGGGTCCGGTTCCACCACCCGGTTGGGCCACGATGAAGCTGCCCGTCTTGGGGCGGGCGGTGCTGAGGGGAACGGCGGGCGTTTCCAGGTCGTAGTTGGTTGCCCACTCCGGGCTGAAGAGCGTGAACGGGTATCCGGTGGAATAGCGCCACAGGCCGGAGATCGTCCAGCCTCCCAGGACGGCGTTGCTAAGTTTGCCCATACCTCCGAGGAAATGCTTGCCGCGACCGATGGGTAACTCATAGACCCAATTAGCATTGAAGATGTGCGTGGTGTCGAAATCCGATACGGCGCGATTCTGTTTGGGGAACCAGGAATTAATGATTTGGCTGGCGAAACCTGCGCCTTCGAAGCTGCTGATGCGCTCCGCGTTCGAGCCCATGTCGATGGATTTGGAAAAAGTGTAATTGAGATCGAATTCCAGTCCATTGGCGCGGTGTCGCAAACTGAACTGGCCGGCGTTGTAGGAACTGTTACCGATGCTGCGCCAGGCATAGAGCGAGGAGAATTGCGGGGAATAGTAGTCGTAGCCCTGAGTCAGCGCGCCATTGAGGCTGGCGCACGCGGGAAAGCAGAGGTTGGTGCCTACGTTGATTAAACCAGGCGCATCGGCGAGCTCAATGGCCGAAGTTTCATTGCCCGCATAACAGTCGAAAAGGTCGTACATGGCTTGGGTGGCGGTCACCGTGGTGAGACCGGTCGCGTTGGGCGCACAGCCGAATATCTGGGTGGAAGCCGGGCCGGCGGCGGTGGGAAAGAGATTTTGCCAGTAGTTGCCGACCAGAGCGGGGGTGATTTGCGAGATGTCGGTTGCATTCGAGCCGCCGGTTTTGTATTGCCGAGCTAAGGCTTGGGCGGCCTGGAAATAGGTCTGGCCGCCGCGGGTGTCCTTGAGGTTGGTGGGCTCCGCCAAATCTTCTTCCTGCAGGAGACGGTGAGCGAAGCGGCCAACGTAGGAGGCCTCGAAAACAAAGCTGGAGGGCAACTCGCGCGTTACGGAGAAATCGACGACATGGGAGTAAGGGGTTTTTAGCTTATCGTCCAGCCCCCACGTGATGGCAAATCCCCCGGGGGTCGCCGCGCCGATGGGAGGAACGACGGGGAACGGACCGGTGGGCGGCGCTCCCACCAGCGAGCAAGGCGGGTTGTCGCAGCCGTCGTTACTGGTGGTGGGCACGGTGTAAAGCCCGCTGTAGCGCGCGGAGCCATCCACAGTTTGAACCGCGGCGGGATTGACTTCCGAGGTGGTTAAGCCAAACGAACCCTCCCGGTCAAAGGTGTTGGTAACGCCTTCGCCGAAGTGATCATAGTAAATTCCGTAGCCGGCACGAATTGAAGTTTTTTCCGGCCCGCCCCAAAGGCGCCTGGCCCAGCCGCTTTCGCCCTTGGGGGCATAAGCAAGCGCGAAGCGGGGAGCAACGTCTTTGTAGTCGTATGCCCAATAAGGCTGCTTGCCGTTGGCCTGTCCAGAGGGAGCAAAGCCGATCGTCGGATCATAAACCTGGCCCGTGGCCGCCGCCGAGGCGCGACGATAGAACCAGTCGTGCAGGCTGATGGAAGGGGAGACCTGCGTGCCCGTGGTTTCATAGGGCGGCTGGAGCAGGGAGTAGCGCAGGCCATAGGTAAGAGTAAGGTTCGGTTTCATTCTCCATTGATCCTGGCCGTAAAACTCGTATTCGTGAGCCCGGAAATGGCGGGGGACGAGTTCGCCTTCCGGGATCAGGCTCAGGTTCTTGGTCAATTCATACTCCGCCGTGACCTGGGTGATCAGGCCAACCATCGCCGCCATCGCGAAATCGTAGCTGGCGCTGAAATCGGGATCCACTGCGGGATAGCCAAACGCCGCCGGGTCCAGGCTGGTTCCCGTGTTCGAGATGCCGGAAGTGTTGAGCCAGTAGACGTTGGTCTGGCCTTGAAAAAAGTTCGATTCGTTGGATTCGCGCAGGTTGTCGATCTGGCGATAGTTTCCCCCGAACCCCAAAGTATGGCTGCCCTTCACTTTCACAACATCGTCGACAAAGTTTTTCACCGGGACATGGGTGTTGATGGTGGGAGTGAAAGCATAGATATTGTCCATACCGCGAAAATTGTTGTACGGCTGATTTTCCAAACCTTCAATATTGATGAGTTGGCTGATGTAGCCGAAGTGGAAATTGTTGATCAGGGTGCCGCTGAGAGTGGCTGTGTAACCCACGGTGATGCCTTTGTTGTTGTCGTGCTCCGTCTGCCCCTCTGGTTGACCGGGAAACTGATCGCCGCCGTCGCTGGTGACGGTGGCGCTCGAGGTACGCTCGGCTTCGCGCTCGTTATCCAGGATGCCTTTCACAAACAGCCTGTGATTGCCGTTTTTCGTGAGGTTGTAATCGATCTTTGCCACATAGTCGTTCAGACTCTGCGGCAGCGGCGAGGAGAAGGTGAAGCCTTGATAATCGAGTCCGTCGCCAACTGTATCGGTATTGGGCTGGGGGTAGAGAGTGAAGAGATTATTGGGGTTGGGGGTGATGTTCCCGGAGAGGTTGGCCAGAAGTGGATTTGGGCCGGGTCCAAGCGGGCAAGTTCCAAGGCCGCTGCAGTTAGGATCCATGCCGGCGATCTGGCTGGCATTCAAAGTATTGATTCCGCCGGCTGGACAGGTGGGATCCTGGGTGCAGTAATAACTGATGGAACCAGTACGCAGACCCAGGCTGGGTACGACCCGCGTGACCTGCAAATTCTCCCGCTTGCGCTGGCCCTCATAAGCGGCGAAGAAGAACAGGCGGTCCTTCAGGATCGGGCCGCCCACGTTCGCTCCGAAGGTGTTGCGCAGCAGGAATGGCGGCGTGTTGGCGGTTTTCGACCCGATCTGTGCCGCTTTATTAAACCAGTCATTCGCCGTAGTGAACGTGGGGCGATTGTAGGCGTAGAGCGATCCATGAAAGTGGTTGGTGCCGCTCTTGGTCACTTCGGAGACCTGTCCGCCTGATGATCGCCCCACATCCGCGTCGGAATTGCTGGTGGTCACCTTGAGCTCTTCCAGGGAATCGAGCGGGGCGCGAATGGCGCCGGTGAAAGCCGTGCCCAGAAGTTCGTCATTGTTGTCGACGCCGTCGAGAGTGATGTTGGTTTGGTCGCTGCGCGCGCCGTTTACCGCACCGGCCCGGCTATCGGATGCATTCGAGATGTGAGTGCTGTTACCGGTAAAGACAACTCCAGTTTGCAGACTGAGAATTCCCGCGGGGTCGCGGCCTTCGAAGGGAAGATCGGCAATCTGGTCCGCGCCGAAGGCATGGCCCATGCTGGCATCCTGGGTATTGATCAAGGGAGCCGCACTGCTCACCTCCACCTTGACGGTTCCGCCCGCGACCTGCATGTTGACGTTCAAGGTGGCGGGTGTGGCAACCTGCAGCTCAATGCCGAATTGTGTGACGGTCGCGAAACCTGCGGCATCGGCCGTCAGATTGTACTTGGCGGGGGGAAGTTGCAGAAACTGGTAATTGCCTTGCCCGTCACTCTTGGTGGAGCGGGAGAATCCCGTTGCCGGGTTCACGAGCCTGACGGAAGCGCCGACAACGACTGCTCCTTTTGAGTCGTAAACCGTGCCGCGCAAGGAAGTGGTGGCGTTCTGTCCCAGAAGGATCGTGCAGAGTCCAAGCACAACAAACAGAACCAATACTCGCGACCCAAAACGCATAGTAAGCTCCTCCCCCCGGGGGTTTTCCATTGCGATAATTTGCCCAGGAACTTTGAGATGGACGTGCGCCCCTCGGGAACTGACGGGGCAACATTGTGCAACTCCAGGAGCGCAATGTTCAAGAACTTTTTCTCCCCATGGGCAGGGCGAAGGGTTGCTGGCGGATTTTTGCCGGATCCGCAGTTTTCGGCTTATGGAAGTCTTGGATACTTACGATTGGCTTTGCCAATCAACAGGGCCGCCGCGGCAATAATCACGATTGGATAACACTCCAGCGTGTAGCGAGGTTCGGGATTTTCCAGTGTGCCCAGGAAAAGCGAGCGGAGCGCTAGAAATAGAACGAATAGTTCGATGCCGAAAATTGCGCGGTAGCGGAAGAGGCCGATGGCCCCTGCCAGCACATAAGCCAGATTCAGAAGGCCGAAGAAAACGCTGACGGCGAGCCATGGAGGGTCGTCGTCGAACTCCCACCAGCGGGGATCGGGGGGCAGCAATTCGGTTCGCGGACGCAACCACATGTCGGCGATGCGAACGGCGGGAAGCCAAAGGTAGTAGCGAAGAGGGGCGGCGCGCACTCGGGCGGAGGCGAGCGCGGCGAAGCCGGCGTCGAGCTCCGGAGTCATATCGTGTTCCGGGTTATCTTCGGAATTGTAATCGGCGGAATTGTATTCGGCGAAGAGTTGAAGGGTTTCCCGGCGTTGCGATTCTGAGTCAAAGCTGCGGCGGGGCAGGCGGGCGGCGTCGATGGCCGCGCCGGGAACGTTCCAGTAAATCTCCTGTACCGAGGCGTAATCTTCGATCCAGGTTTTGATCCATCGATTAAAGCCGGGCATGACGGGTTCGTCGGAGTCGTTGGCGTAGCGCGGGGCCAGGGGCTCAAAACGGTGCAGGGTACGCAGATTGCGCAGGGTCCAGGGGATCAGCGGAAGGATCGCGGTGAAAGCCACGATGGCTGCCGCACGCAGAATAGGGAGCGCGCTGTGAAATGAGGTTTTCTGCCGGAGCACGGTTCCCCCAAAAAACAGGAAGAGGTATCCGCCCACCGCGGCGAGAAGAATCCCACCGTCGGGACGCAACAGGATGCAGGCGCCGATGGAAAAGCCGCAACCAGCCCAGAGGGCGTCGTCTGAGTGCGGCATCCCGTTGTGCCGTAGCCGCGCCAGACCGCGAAGTGCGAAGTCTAAAGCCAGCGTCGAAAAAAATATCTCCAGGGTCTCGGTGAGCGCCGCGGCGGAGTAATTCGCCAGGAAGGGGCATAGCGCAGCCAGCATGAAAGCGGCTCTGGCGGCGCGCTCGGAGAACATCCGTCGCGAAATGTCGGCGATGAGGAAGCAAGTGGCGAGATCGACGACCGTCTGCACCAGCAACACGGCGCGAAAATTCGCCCAGCCAAAGATGGCGAAGATGCCGGCAAGAAAACCGGGATAGCCCGGAAGCCGCGAGAGGGTTAGCACGACGTGGCCGGAATCCGTGACGCCGTAGATGCCATACTGCAGCCAGTTCATGGCGATATCGCCGTAGAGTCGCGAGTCGTCGACGATGGCGGGGAAATGTTGAACGAAAATCAGCCGTAGGGCCAACCCCGCCAGGCTTCCGGCAAGAAAGAACTTGGCGTCTTTGCGCAGCAGTTGGGGCACGCTTGAGAATATAGCCTGTTAAGTAACCGGGAAGACCGAAGCTGCATCTAATTCAATAACCACCACCGATTGACTGCCCTGCCAGCGGGCGCCCCGTGACCTCAATAAGAATTGACCGCCTGCCGCCCGCAGCATACGATGAGCGATTAGCCCACCATGGCCGAACCTGTCTTTTATGATCCCCGACGAGCCCGCTGGAAGCGCCTGAGGCGGTTGGTGGACCTGGTTGTAGCGGCGCTTTCGGCGCTGGTGATTTTTTTTGCCTACACCACTTTGCGGGACGAACCCCTGCCGGAGCTGCTGTTTTCTCCGCAGAAGCGCGCCTTCAAAGCCCTGAAAGAAAATGAGAAGGACAGGGTCCGGGAGCGCCAAAAGAAGTTGGCCAGCCGTTCGCATCGCAAATCGAAGCTCCCCGCGTCGGAGGTCAAGCTCAATCAGGAGGAAGGAATTCGGGCGGCGTTCTATGTTCCCTGGGATGCCGCAAGTTTCTCCTCGCTGCGGGATTTTTCACGGCAGATCGACATCCTCTATCCCGATTGGCTGCACGTGCTGACCGCGGATGGACGCCTGCAGGGTGTGGACGACCAGACCAACAAATTCTTCGACGTGGTGCAAAACAATCGTGCCCGCCCGGTGGACGACCGGGTGATGCCGTTTCTTAAGACGGAAGACCCCAGCATGGAGGTCTTCCCCATGGTGAACAATTTCGATGGCACGGACTGGGCGGGAGATATCACCGGATTCTTAAACGACCCGCAAGCCCGCGCCAATTTTCGAAAACAGGTTGGAATATTTCTCAGCTCGGATCGCTTTCGCGGCTTGATGGTGGATTTCGAATCCTTTCCCAGATCGGGGCAGAAGGGTTATGTCGCGCTGCTGAACGAGCTTTCCTCCGACCTGCATGGGCGCGGGATGAAGTTGTACGTGAGCGTACCGGCGCACAATGAAGAGTTCGACTACGCCGCCATCTCCGCACCGGCAGATGGCGTCGTGGTGATGAACTATGACCAGCACTACCCCGGCGGGAAATCAGGGCCGGTGGCGGCCCAGGATTGGTTCGCCGACAATTTGAAATTCGCCGTGAAGGTGATACCCCGCGAAAAGCTCATCTGCGCCATCGCCAATTACGGCTATGACTGGGTGCTGAAGCCGAAGAAGGGCGCGCTCCCGGCCGATGTTCATGACATTTCCGTTAGTGCGCAGGAGGCCTGGCTGGCGGCGCGCGATTCCGATGAGGATGTGAACTTCGATGACGATGCGCTGAACCCGCACTTCAGCTATCTCGACGAGCGCAGCCTTCGTCATGATGTGTGGTTCCTGGATGCCGTGACCGCGCTGAACCACATGCGATCCGCGCAAATGCTGGGCATCAAGACATTTGCTCTTTGGCGGTTGGGCGGCGAGGACCGTTCTCTGTGGCGCATTTGGGATGTCCCGGGCGACGCCGGAGCCGCCGACAAGCTCAAAGACGTGCCTCCCGGCCAGGACGTGGACATGGAAGGCCAGGGCGAGATCCTGCGCATCGAAGACCGACCCACACATGGCACTCGCGACCTGACCATCGATGCCGACACCAAGCTGATCACGGACGAAAACTTCCAAAGTCTTCCCGAACCTTTTCGCGTGGGACGCTACGGATACAGTCCGAACCAAGTCGCGATCACCTTCGACGACGGTCCCGATCCGGAGTGGACACCCAAGATTCTCGATGTGTTAAAGCGCGAGCACGCCCCCGCCACCTTCTTCCTGATCGGGATTCAGACCGACAAATTTCCCGGCCTGGCCAAGCGTATCTACAACGACGGCCACACCATCGGCAATCACACCTTCACCCATCCCGACGTCAGCAATATTTCCTCCACCTACATGAAGGTGGAGTTGAACCTGACCGAGCGTTTGTTTGCCAGCCTGATCGGAGTTCGGGCTACGCTCTTGCGTCCGCCCTATGCGATCGACGAGGAGCCCGACACTGCCGACCAGGTGAAGCCCCTCGAATTTGCCCAGGACATGGGCTACATCACCGTGGGCAATCGCATCGACCCCAGCGACTGGACGGATAAGCCGCGGCAAAGCGCGGAGCAGATCGCCGACTACGTGCTGAAGCATCTGCCGCCCTGTGGGATCAACGACCTGCGCTGCGGCAACATCGTCCTATTGCATGACGGAGGCGGGAATCGCGCGGAGACGGTGCGCGCCCTGCCCATGATCATCGAGGGGATCCGGAAGCGAGGCTACTCCGTGGTGCCGGTGTTCCAGTTGTTCGGCAAGACTCGCGCCGATGTGATGGCCCCTTTGAGCACCGGCCAGCGGTGGGCGGCGCGGCTGGATGGGTTGGGATTCTGGCTCTTCGAGGCCGGCATTGTGGCGATCACCTGGATCTTTTTCCTCGGCGATCTGCTAATGACCGGGAGGCTGATTTTCATCGGAGCCGCTGCCGTTTACGACCGCTTGCAGGAAAAAATCTTTGGCCGGCCAGCGGAGGTCGCGTCGTATAAACCGAAGTTGGCGATTCTCATCCCGGCTTATAACGAGGAGAAGGTAATTGTTCGCACTATACGCGCGGCCCTGAACTCCGATTATCCCAACCTGCGGGTCATCGTGATCGACGATGGATCGAAGGATCGTACTTACGAAGTGGCGCGGGCGGCTTTCCTTGCGGAGGAGCGAGCGGGCAGGGTTCTGATCCTTACCAAGGCTAATGCCGGCAAGGCGGAGGCGCTGAACTTCGGCATCGAACACATTCAGGATGCGGAACTCTTCGTGGGCATCGATGCGGACACCATCATCGCCCGCGATGCCATCTCACGGCTGGTACCGCATTTCATCAATCCCAAAGTTGGCGCCATCGCCGGCAACGCCAAGGTTGGCAACCGCGTGAATCTGTGGACTCGCTGGCAGGCTCTGGAATACATCACCAGCCAGAATTTTGAGCGCCGGGCTTTGGACGTTCTTGGCGCGGTGAGCGTGGTGCCGGGAGCGATCGGCGCGTGGCGGGTCTCTGCCGTGCGCGAAGCGGGGGGTTATCAGATCGATACAGTCGCCGAGGACGCCGACCTGACGATGGCCCTGTTGCGCCGCGGGTATCGCGTGGAGTATGAAGACATGGCCTTGGCTTATACCGAGGCCCCGACCAATGCGAATGGACTGATGCGCCAGCGTTTCCGCTGGTCGTTCGGAATTTTGCAGGCGGTGTTCAAACACAGCGGCGTTTTCGCCCGCAAAGGGGCGTTGGGATTTGTCGCTTTACCGAACATCGTAATCTTCCAGATCTTATTGCCCCTGGTTTCGCCTCTGATCGACATCATGTTCGCCTTCGGCGCGGTGTGGTATTTGATTCAGAAACATTTCCATCCCGATTCCACGGACTCCTCCAGTTTTCACAAGCTGGTCGCGTTTTTCCTGGCCTTTCT
>Ga0181534_10000917_pt1 | contig 20144 bp, 14 predicted proteins | sample PEATcosm2014_Bin_37_FD_119758 | JGI IMG/M metagenome (GOLD analysis project Ga0181534, IMG submission 119758) | Peatland microbial communities from MTU Mesocosm Facility, Houghton, MI, USA - PEATcosm2014_Bin17_10_metaG | ecosystem: Environmental > Terrestrial > Soil > Wetlands > Peat | place... | reverse complement strand
CCGATGCCACCGATGCGCCCGATGCCACCGATGCGCCCGATGCCACCGATGCGCCCGATGCCACCGATGCGCCCGATGCCACCGATGCGCTTGACGCCACCAATGCGCTTAATGCCCCCGGTGCGCCTGATGCCACCGATGCCCGCGACTTCAATGCCCACATCGAGCCCTTCACTTGGCACCCCCAAAACTCTTAACCACCATCCCCTGAGTCATCACAAACCCAACATCCATCACGGCATGAATATCATCGAGCGGGCTCTTCGACATCGCGACAACGTCAGCCGACATCCCTGCCTCCAGCTTACCCACGCCCTTGATTCCCCCCGCCTGGGCAGCATTCACAGTCCCCGTCATGAGCGCCTCCATTGGCGTCATACCAGCATTTACATACTCCACCATCTCCGCAGCGTTCTGACCATGCGGCACCAACGGAGCATCCGTGCCAAGCGCGATACCCACGCCAATCTGGTGCGCCATCTTCACAAGCTTCCGCGGCTGCGTGCCAAGCTTGAGCACCTTCTCCATGGAAACCGGCGGCAAATCCTTCAGCGGCCCGTTGCGGATCTTCTCAGGCGTGTCGCCCACATAGGTAATGGTCGCGGCCGTCGGAACCAGCCAGATTCCCTTCGCCTTCATGGTCTTCAGAGTCTCTTCATCCGCCCACATCCCATGCTCAATCGAATCGAAGTTGGCGCGAACGCAGCCATCGATCCCCGCCTTCGCATGCGCATGTGCAGTCACCTTGCGACCGAGGGAGTGCGCAGTGTCAGCAATCGACTTGAGCTCAGCATCAGTGAACTGCTGACCGGTCCCTCCATCCGACTCGTCTAAAGTCCCGCCGGTCGCCATCACCTTGATGACATCCGCGCCACGGCGAATCGCCTCGCGCACTACTTTCTGGCACTCATCCGGCCCATCGCACACACCGCGTCGGATGATCGCTGTCATCAGCTCCTCGCGCAGATTGTGATTGTCAGCATGTCCGTCTGTTGGGCTGATCGGGTCTCCGGAGGCCAGGATGCGCGGACCCTGGACGATTCCATCGCGGATCGCATCGCGCAGACCGAAGATCGTGTAGCCCACCGAGCCGAGATCCCTGACCGTGGTGAAGCCACTCTGAAGTGTTTGCGTAGCACTCCTATAGGCAACCACCGTGAAGTAGTTGTCCGGCTCGCGCAGATTTAGATCGCGTCCACGCTCCGCCCCGGAGCTCAGATGCACGTGCAGGTCGATGAAGCCCGGCATCACGAATTTGTCAGTTAAATCAATGACCGGCGTGTCAGATGGCAGGCCGAGCGCCGCTGCATCCACATAACCTTCCTTCACGATCTTGATGTTGCCTTTCTCGATAGCGAGCGTCGCTTTCGACACGGGCTTGGAGCCCGGCACCGCCAGCAGTGTCCCCGCATGAATAATCGAGAATGGTGGCGGCGCCAGCGCGCCGCCCTTGATCGGGACGACCTGAGACAGTGCAACGCTGCTCAATGTCAGTGCAACAACTGCCGTGGCGGCCAGACGAAGGGAGGTCAGCAGTCTCATCAACATCTCCTGCGGAAGTTGTTCTTCGGCCCTGAATCGCTGCGCCGAAGAAAGTAACACTTCACATCTAAAGTTTCGCGCGATATTATGATTCAGCATATTCATTCGCAAGCATCCGCGTGCTGGCGAATTAGTGCCGCCGGCCTACTTTTTTGGTTGTAGGGGAACCCGGCTGCGCAATACAACTCGTGATCCAAACGGGGAGCGGAAAAAATGGTTTTCTCGAGAAGTCTGTATGTATCCGTCGCGTTGGCTGTTGCCTGCGCAATCGCAGGTGCGCCGCGGATGGCGTTCGCTGCCGACAGCCCGGCCGCGGCCGACGACTCCGGTCTGTCGGAAGTCCTGGTGACTGCCCGCAAGCGTGGTGAGGAGACCGCGCAGTCCATCCCGACGGCCATCACGGCGATCGGCTCGGCGCAATTGGAAGCGATGGGCGTCAAGGATTTCACCGACTTTGCCAACTCGGTGCCCGGCCTCACTTTCAATGATCAGGGCGCCGGAGAGAAGCGCTACATCATTCGCGGCGTGTTCTCGCCGGGACAGGAGCAGGTCGCTGTCTATTACGACGAAGTGCCGGCGCCAGGAATTCAAAGTAGCACCGGTGACAGCGGCTCACAGACGCCGGACCTCAAGCTCGTAGACATGGATCGCATCGAAGTTCTCAAGGGGCCGCAGGGCACTACTTTCGGTGCCAACTCGCAAACGGGTGTGGTGCGCTTCATTACCAAGAAGCCCAATCTGACTGAAGTCAGCGCCACGGTCGATGCCAACGCAGACTATATGCAGCACGGTGACCCGGGAGGCGGTGTCAACGGCACGTTCAATCTTCCTTTGATTCAGGACGTGCTGGGCGTTCGCGTCACGGCCTACTACGACCACCTCGGCGGCTACATCGATAACGTTCGCTTGGGCACCACCGATATCAACTGGGCAAGAACCGAGGGTGGCAGGGCCTTGGTCCGTTACCAGCCTGTGGAAGGCACCGCCATCGATGTCATGGCCTGGATTCAGAATCGCGACATCGGCGGCGCCAACAACTACTACCCGTTCGACTCATTCCACGTGCGTGGCACGGGTCCAAGCAACGACGGCTACAACGACCACATCCCGAATTTCGCCTATTTCAATACCGGCGAATACAACACGGCCGACTACGTACAGACACCGTTGCCTGACAAGCAGCAGATCTACAGCGCGACACTGACTCAAGACCTCAAGTTTGCCACCCTGACAGCGACTGGATCTTTCTACAGGCGCGACTTTGGCTTCTTCCGCGACAACACCTGGGCGGTCATCTCCCTGGGCTTGGGCCCTGCATCGCTGCAGGGGACTACAAACTGTTTCAAGGGTGCCACGACCGCCAACGCCAATGCCGCGACTTGTATCCGCGGTGATCTGTTTCCGGAGCTGACCAATCAGAGCCAGAACATCCTCCAGAAGAGCGGCGAGATCCGCCTCAACTCCAACGGTGACGGCGCGTTCGGCTGGCTGGCGGGATTTTTCTATCGCTCGCGCGATTCCGGCTTCCAGAGCACCTCACCGGTCGTTGATCCCGATACCGGTCTGCCGTTCGCTATCACGGCGCCGCCGACCGGCTACTCCAACCTGCCGGGTGCCGGCATCGCGGGTTGTCAGCCTTGCGCCCTGTCCCGATACAACACGCGAACCATCAATGAGCATGCGGAATTCGGCGAGCTGACCTATCGCATCTTCAGCAAGCTCGAAGCCATGGTGGGCCTGCGTGAATTCTCCGCAACTCAGTCGGATACCGGGTTCTATCTGTTCCAGTTTCCGACGTTCGGTAACTCGCTGCCCGCGCCGTCCTATGGGCACTTCACCGAGAACAAGCTCATCAAGAAGTTCCAGCTGTCCTATCGTCCCTGGGACGATGTCACGGTGTTCGCCCTGGCGAGTCAGGGGTTCCGGTTGGGAGGTACCAACCAATCAACCTTTGCTGCGGTGCCCAAGGGCTACGCAGCGGACTCCCTGTGGAACTACGAGTTGGGTATCAAATCCCAGTGGCTGGACAGGCGCCTGACAGTCAACGTCAACGCGTTTGATATCGAGTGGGACAACATACAGGTCTCGGGCCGCGATCCTACGGGGTCCTTCGGTTTCATCAGCAACGCCGGCAAGGCACGGGTCACGGGTATGGAGTTCGAGACCCTGATGCGAGTCGTCCGTGGATTCGATATAAACGCTGGATTCAGCTTCCTGCCCACCCGCAAGCTGACACAAGACGAAAAGAACAACGTGGTGGTGGCGCCAGGTCTTGCGGGCGACAAATTGCCGCGCATTCCCGAATTCACCTTTGACCTGGGCGCGCAATACACCCACTCGCTCGCGGCAGTGCCGGATTGGGCTGCATTCGCGCGCGTGGACTATTCGTACCATGGTCGTTCAGCGACAGACTTCCGGCCTACGTCCGTTACGACGTACCGCATTCAGCACGCCTATGACATCACCAACTTCCGTGTGGGCGCGACTAACGCGAGCACGGGCCTCGACTTGGCGTTGTACTTGGACAATGCGTTTGATGTGGCAGGCGACGTCTACCTGGTTGCCGCAACAGCGACGCCCACTGCCAAGTACACCAACCAGCCCCGAACCGTGGGTCTGGAAGTGACCAAGAAATTCTGATGAAAGGTTCATGAAAGGAATTGCTCGAGCCACGGTCAAAAGCTCTGTAAGAGGGCAAAAGGACGGCTAAACTGAGCCGTAATGGCAAGAGCAATCACCAAAAAAGAGGCGGCGGTCGCCACAGAGCGGAGCGACCGCCGCACCCGGACCGGGGACCAGTGGCTGGACAGCTTCTTCCCTTATCTTCTGTATCGGGCCAGCGAAAAGCTGCAGCTGCGGCTGCATTCTCGGTTGCGGGCTTTGCGGATGAGCTCGTCGCAGTGGCGGGTCATCAGTGTGTTGAAAGCGTATGGCGCTCTCAGCATCGGCGAAATCGTGGAAGCGACTTTGATGGAGCAGCCTACGATCAGCCGAGTGGTTGCACGGCTCGAGAAGAGTGACCTGGTCGCCCGGCGCCCTTCGACTCGTGACTCCCGTATGACGTTGATTTCGCTGACAACCGCGGGCTCCGAGGTGTTCAAACAAATCGTGCCTGCGGCGATGCGTCACCAGGAGTTGGCGTTGGACGGAATTCCGCGGAAGGACATCGCGCAGTTGATGGCGACGCTGGAGCGAATCGAGCAGAACATCGAGGGCGGCGACTAGGGGCGTTGATGATCGATCGGCGCCGCCACCAGGGCCGTTAGCAACCAGACGCCTCGATGTGCTGTTTGCCGGCAACCAGCCAGGCCACCTCTCAACCCTCGGGTTGTAATACCTGGGTAGGCAAATTCTCCTTGCGCCACCCTTCGATTCCATCCGGAAACCAATAAACGTTCCGGTACCCGTACCCAATGGCCCGTTTGGCCCCGTTCCAGCTCAGCCAACACTTCTGGTGGCAGTAGACCACCAGCGGCCGCGTAAGGTCGTGGCCAGTCGCTTGCGCCAGGCGCTGTTTGTAAAACGTCTCGACGTTGGCCGGCGGTGTCCCCAACCCCGCCCCCGGGATCCAGATCGCCCCCGGGATGCCCGGATGTGGCACAGGTAACCAAGTTGTTGTAGCCGGCAGGTTGTCAGGCCGGTGCGGTGAGTCAGACACGTCAACTACCACCACCTGCGTGTCCTTCTTCAGTAAGGCATTCAACTCCGCGGTATGAATGACCTTGCCACCCTGGATCGTGGCCGGAACAGGGTCGTTGGCAGGGCCGTTCCAAAATCCCGTCGGCTCGCTGACGAGCAGGAGCGCTAGAAGTAGCGACTTCATCCAGCGCCGGGCACATCAAAACTGTGATCGAACTTGGTGTCGCTGCTGTCCTGGGCGACCACCTTCATCTGTCCCTTCTCGTGCGGCACGAATCCGAACGTAATGACAGGATCGGTGGCCAGCGAGATGTCGGCATCCATGTGGAACACTTGTCCGCCATCGTAGGTTGCATCGATTGAGCGAATGAACCGGGCAGGCGTGTACATGCGGGTGAGCTGATTCATCTGCATGCCGTTGAAGTTCGGATGACGGATCATCAACTGTGCTTGCATGGGCTTGTCCGCAGTGAACTCGCCCAACAGACGCAACTTCATCCGACCCATGTCGGCCATGGCCGCCGCGTCGTCCGAGCCTGCCGGTGCTGAGCAACCGCCGGCCGCTTTCACAAACTTGGTAGCTGCATGCAGTTTGCCGTCAGCGGTCTCGGCGATCGCATGAATGTTGGTATAGGCGTTGACCCGTACGCGAAGCTTCAGATCCCGCGGGTCCGCTTTGGGCCCGAAGACGAAGTGCGCAGCCATGGGTGCGGGATTATCGTCAATAATCAAATAGACGCCTTTCACCGGGCTGTTCATGTGCAACTCAACCGGCACGAGCGCGGCGTCCAATGCCCTTGGAGGAGCATCAACAGTGATGATACCGCCCGAGTCCAACACCTCCCGTTTGGGGAATATGGATTCCTGTAGTTGTTTCCAACGGGCCGCGCGTTCTCTGTCGTCCTCTTCGTCCGCGAATGCTGGGTGGAGGGTGCTGAGCAGCAGCACGGCCGCGCACACGGTAAATTTACTCAATCCCATTCGAGTTCCTTATAAGCCCTAGTGACATTGTGGCCGTTGTAATCGTCGAACAACTTCCACTTATCCCGTTCGGAGAGCGCAACCGTCTTCGCGGCCTGGTCGATATCCACTCCCTTGGCGATCGCCTGCCGGGTCTCACGCAACAGCGTGCCGAGGTAGCGCTCCAGATCGCGGGATGCCGAGGGCCAGTCTACGCCTGTCGGGCCATGACCGGGTACCGCTCGCTTCGCGCCCACGGTTTTGAGCTTCGCTAGCTCCGCGAGCCAGCCTTTCAGGCTGCCGTCCAATGACGGGACCCGCTCAACGAACAAGAGGTCGGATAACAATACTGTGCCGGTCTGGGGGTCCAGGACGCTCAGATCGCAGTCCGTGTGGGCGTTTCCGTGGGCGGTTACTTGGAGTGTCCGTCCTCCCAAGTCCAGATGGCTCTCGTCTTTGACCAACAGCGTAGGTGCGACCACGGGACCTGCATTCGCCTTGAGAATCTTGTCCAGGTTGTTCTTGTAGAACTCCCCGCGCTGCGCCAGCGCATTCGGCAATAATGAGTGACCGACAAACTGCGGCTTGTCCTCCACGAACGCACCTGCACCGAAAATGTGATCGGGGTGAACGTGGGATAAGACGACGTAGCGGATCGGGAGTTTCGTTACCTTGCGGATGGCCGCACGCAGGTTTTGTCCATCGAGCACGCTTCCGCCAGGGTCCATGACGCAAACAGACTCGCGGCCGACAATAAAGCCGATGTTGGCAATGGCGTCGTTGTTGGTTGCGCTGGCGTCTTCGTCGACGCCGCGGCGAAAGTGAATGCCGGGAGCGATTTCGTCCATTGCGTTGGCCGCCCACGTCCGCCGCGACAGGACCGCCGCGCAAGCTCCGCCAATGATGACTTCGCGCCGATTCACGCGCATACACCCGCACAGGCAAATGCCGGCGCGGCATGGCTCATGCTCGAAGGACTCTACAGCCGAACACCGGCCCCGCGCCCCCGTTGACCTCCGGCTCAAACCGGATGACAACATACTCCTTCGTGCTTTTTGGCAGTGTGTAGGAGCGCTCGATAAACGCGATCGGTCCATCGCCATTGAGCGTTTCGCTGCCGATCTCGACACCGTCGGCCAGGATCTTGAAGCGGCTGCCGTGTTGCTTACCCCAATATGTAGCAAGCAGCGTCGTAGGGTGTTTGCTGCTTCGGACCCTGAACTCGAAGGGTGTCTTGCTGCGCGCCCAGCGCCCGCTGCGACCTCGGTAAAGCACGGTCTCCGACGTCCCTTCTTTGAACTGATGGCTGTCCTCAGATTCCTTCTCACCGAGCAACACGATATCTATGGACCTCGCGTCGAGCTCCGCAATCCGCGCCTTCTCGGCTGCGCGCGCCGCCTGCTCGGCCTGCCATTGCTGTTCAGTCATCCGCGGGAAATATACGGCCGATCGCCGGTCATACTGCGAGAAGAACGGCTTCAGCGTCAGGGTTGTCGACTTCACTGCGTCTTCAGAGGAGCTGCCGACCAACACGGGAGCCTCGCCATTGAAAGGTTCGTCAGCGGCGCCTAGATCCGCTGCCATCACCATCGAGCCACGGAGGAGGGCCAACAGATTCGGATCGTCCTTGATGGGCTCCGGACGCAACGGCATCTGCAATGTCAGATCGACGCGATCCCCCACCTTCCATTTCCGACTGACGAGCAGATACCCGTCCTGGCGGGAGATAACAATCGGCTCGCCGTTGAACAACAGGGTGGCCTTTTCACACCAGCCTGGAACGCGAAAGGCAACCTGCAGATACCTGGGCTTCCCCTGCGTCATCTCAAACACGACATCACCCGCATACGGATAGTCAGTCCGCATCGCCAGCGTAACTCCCTGCTCCTTCCAGGTCAGCTCCGAGGGGATGTACAGGTTCACGTACAGCTCATCGTCGGCACTAAAATAGATGGAGTCGCCGTGCTTTGAATGGCTCTCCATCCCCGTGCCCACACAGCACCAGAAGTCGTCGAACGGCTTTGAGAATTCCCGTCGTGCGCCCGACATCAGCGGCATCATGTAAGCGAACATCCCGGTATCCGGGTCGTGTTGCGCCAGAATGTGATTCAAATGAGCACGTTCGTAGTAGTCGAAGTACCTGGCGTCCGGCTTCCACAGGAATAGCTGGCGCGTGAGCTTCAACATGTTGTAGGTGTTGCAGGCTTCGCACGTCTGGTCGGTTACATACTGCGACAACGGTGATTCGAAGCTCTCCCGGTCGGCATTGCCGCCAATCACATAAGAATGGTTTTGAGTAACGGTTTCCCAGAAAAACTGCGCGGCCGTTTGATATCCGGCGTCCAGGGTTGCGTCATGCAGACGCGCGACACCGATGATTTTCGGGACCTGGGTGTTCGAGTGGAGGCCATTGAGCTCATCACTTCGCCGCGTCAGCGGATCGAGTACCGCATGGTCGTAGATCCTCTTGGCGGTGAACAACCACCGAGCGTCCTTCGTACGCTCATAAAGCTGCACATAGCTTTCGTTCAAGCCGCCATACTCGCAGGCGAGCATCTTCTGCATCTGCTCCTCTGACAGCTTGGAGAAAACGCCATTCAGGTACTGGCCCAGCCCGATGGCTATCTTCAGAGCCTGGGGATCGTTGGAGTCCAGCAACCCTGCGAACAGCTTGTGCAGCGTATAGAGAGGCGACCAGGCGCCGTTCAAACTGAACGGCGCGCTGCGGATATCCCCGGCGACGATCTCGGGGAAAATATTCTTGCCATCTTCATCGATGTCACCGCGCTTGCGCGTGAATCCGCCCACGTACCCATCGCCATGGGCCGATTGGCACTCAGCCAGCTCACCGATAATGTAGGTGACTCGTTGTCGATAGGCTGTCTCGCCGGTTTGCGCAAACATCAACGAGCATGCGCTCAGATAGTGGCCCAGCGAGTGCCCCGCCAGCGACTGCGACTCCCAGCCCCCGTAGACCTCTCCTTTGGGCTTCAGGCCGGCGCTGACCCGGAAGTTGTGTAGCAGGCGGTCGGGCTCCAGGCGTAGCAGATACACGCCATTGGACTCAACAGCCGTGAGATATGGCGATGGCCTCAGTCGCACCGCTTCGAGCGGGAACGCTTTGAGCTCTATGAGCTTCACATCTCCCGCGAGGAGCGGTTTTACCCCGAAAGCGGATAGATACGCCGCTCCCTTGAGCAGCGCGCGCCTGGTCTCATCCATGTTTGAATCTCTTGATGATTTCGTCGGCAACACGCGCGCCGCTCTGGAGTGCACCTCCAACGGTCGCGGCCTCATTCTCGTCAGTCGCCTCACCCGCAAAAAACAAAGTGTCCTCCAGTGGTGCTGCCAGCGCACGTCGTGCGTCACTTCCTCCAACACCGATGTAGCTATAAGCCCCCATCGAATACGGGTCTGTTTGCCAGTTGTGCAAGTAGGCGCCCTCGAGATCGGGTTGGATTCCACCAAATAGCGTTGCAAGACTCTCCAGCGCTTGCCCGACAATGTGTGGCATCTCCCGGGTGGACAGCTGTGCGGCTTTGGGCCCCGCGACCCAGGCCGTCATGAGGGGAGACCGTAACGGCAGAGACGTCCAGAAAGTGGGAAAGGCTGCGTCCGCAGAGTGAAAAAACGAGGCGCCGGCATACTTTCGATTGTCCAATTCTTCCCAGAAGGCTGTGCGGAATCGCAGACTCAATTTGAGTACAGGCCCGAACACCAGTTGCTGCAAGGCGGCTTGCTTCGATTCGAGTGCCGGCGTGAAACCAACGCTGCCAGCCTGCAAGACGCCGAGCGGCAGAGTGACTATGACGGTCGTGGCTTTGAAGGTGGATGTCTGATCGAAGCGAGTCACCTCGATTTCGGCTGAGCCCCGTTGCCATCGGACCTGCTTGACGACGGTTTGCAGCTGCAACCGGATGTTGTCGCGCTCCAGCGAGCCCGCGAGCGCTGACAGAACGGAATTGTAGCCACCCAGCGGCCGGAACTGCGGTGAGTCCAACATCCCGCCGGCACCCCACTCCCGTGCCACGAAATGGGCGCTCACGCGCGCGGGATCCGCCGCATCAAACCCTTCAACAAACGCCCGACCCATCCTCGCAGCTTCCCTGGACAGACCGTATTGCTCGCTACGATCCAACCACTCCCCGAAGGAGATGTCCGGTTGCTCCAGGACCTTCGAGCGCTCCAGTGCATCCTGGATGTCGCCGAACAGATCCTCTGTGTTCTGCACGAGTTGTCCATCAATCAAGGTCCAGTGGACGCCGGAGGTATCCAGTGCGGCCTTGCCGACTTCGTGTAGCAACTCGAAGGTTTCGGGGACACGCCCGTGAATGAACTCGGCGCCGAGCTCGATCGGGGCGGACAGACCGGGCTCGTGGCGGGTCCATGCGCGGCCGCCTATGTGGTCCCTGGCTTCCAGGACGAGTATCGACAGACCGGACTTGCGCAGCTCGCAGGCAGCTGACAGTCCGGAGACGCCGGCACCGATGATGACAACGTCCCAGGAAGTGTTCATCAGAGAAAAACCGCAAGTGCTATGCCCAGGCTCAAATATACAATGCGCTATGCCTGACACACCTATCCATCAAATCTTCCTGAGCGCACACCCGTCCACGCAGTGCGATTCAGTACAGCGCCTGGACGCCCGGTTGTCGTTCCAAAGCCCAGGGGTTGTCACGCTGTCCTATACGCTCTTGGCCGATATGTCGCGTATTCGCGTCGGAACGGAGGGCGCTCCGGGGCCGGCTGACGGCCTTTGGAAACACACCTGCTTTGAAGCGTTTATTCGACCTGGTGAGTCATCAGGGTATTACGAGTTCAATTTCTCGCCAACGAGGCAATGGGCGGTCTACCGTTTCGACTCTTATCGTCAAGGTATGACGCCTATGGATCTAGCCAATCCGCCCGTCGTTTCTACAACGAGGGCAGCTGATCAAATGGTGCTGCAAGCGACCTTTCCGTTGCCGTTCAGCGCGGACTCGGGCGCAGCGCGCCGCACGAAGCTTGCTCTTGCTGCGGTCATAGAAGAGGAGAGTGGTAGGCTTTGCTACTGGTCCGGGCGCCATCCGCAGGGTAAGCCCGACTTTCACCACTCTGATGCTTTCGCGTTTGAGCTATAGATATGAAGTTTGGCATTGATCGACTCCTCGACGAACCCGAATTGCGCCGACCCCTCGCGGGGCGACGGGTCGCGCTGCTAGCGCATCCAGCGTCGGTGACGAGGAACCTGGTTCACTCGCTGGACGCACTCGCAGCGACGGGCGACACGCAAATCACCGCCGCCTTTGGTCCTCAACATGGCCTGCGGGGTGACAAGCAGGACAACATGGTCGAGTCGCCCGACTACAACGACCCGCTCCATCACATTCCTGTTTTCAGCCTGTACGGGGAAGTGCGTCGGCCGACACCCCAGATGATGGACACTTTCGATGTCCTGCTGGTCGATCTGCAGGACCTCGGTTGCCGCATCTATACCTTTGTGACGACGTTGCGCTACGTCCTCGAGGAAGCGGCGAAGACCCGCAAGTCGGTGTGGGTGCTGGATCGTCCGAACCCCATCGGTCGACCTGTGGAAGGACTGACGCTTCGGACCGGACACGAGAGCTTTGTCGGCGCAGGCCCCATGCCGATGCGCCACGGACTGACCATGGGCGAACTGGCCCTTTGGTTTGTCACCAAGCTAAGGTTGGACGTCGACTGCCAGATTGTTCCCATGGAAGGCTGGGACCCCCTGGCCGAGCCCGGGTACGGATGGCCCGTCGGGCGCCGGACCTGGGTTAATCCGAGTCCGAACGCGCCCAACCTCTCCATGGCTCGTTGCTATCCGGGGTCGGTGATGTTGGAAGGGTGCACGCTTTCCGAAGGTCGTGGGACTACGCGGCCGTTGGAGGTGTTAGGGGCGCCTGATCTGGACATCCGCGACCTGGTCGCCGAGATGCGCTCACTGGCGCCTTCCTGGATGCGGGGCTGCCGGGTGCGGCCTTGCTATTTTGAGCCGACATTTCACAAGCATGTTGGCAAGCTGTGTGCTGGCTTCCAGGTGCACGTGGAGGATGCGGCTTATTACGATCATTCGGCGTTCAAGCCGTGGCGGTTGTTTGCTCTGGCATTCAAGGCGTTGCGGCGGCTGCGGCCTGACTACGACATCTGGCGCGATTTTCCCTATGAGTATGAGACCGGAAAACTGGCCATCGACGTGATCAACGGCAGCGACCTGTTGCGCCGCTGGGTGGACGACAAGGGCTCGATGCCGGCCGATCTGGATGCGCTCGCCGAGCCCGATGAACATGACTGGATCCGCGAGCGCGCCTCGGTACTTCTTTATTAGATGAAACAGATAAATGGTTTACTGCGCCTGCTGGGCGCCACTTGGATTGCGCTCGCACTATATGGAGGTGTGGCTGTGGCCGCCGGTAAGTCTGCAACTCATTTGATTCCCCGTACGGCTTTGTTCGGTAACCCCGTCAAGGCCCAGGCCCGCCTCAGTCCGGACGGCCGTTACATATCATTCCTCGCTCCGAAGAACGGTGTGTTGAATGTCTGGCTGGCGCCCTTCGGCAAGCTCGAGGCTGCCAAGCCAATCACTGACGACAAGAAACGCGGTATCCGCCAGCACCTCTGGGCTGATGACGGCAAACACATTCTCTTTCTGCAGGACGAGGGCGGTGACGAGAATTGGCGTGTCTACAGCGTCGATGTAGAGAGCCACAAACAAGTCGACCTGACTCCGCTGAAGAACGTGCGGGCCGAAATCGTCGGCATGTCTCACGAGCGCCCGGATGTTGCCCTGGTCGCGCTCAATGACCGCGTTCCGGAATATCACGATCTGTACGAGATCAACATCGCCACCGGCGATCGCAAGCTCGTCGAACGCAATGACCATGAATTTGCGGGCTATCTGGAAGACCTGCAGCTTCACCCAAAACTGGCGGTGAAGACCCTGGAGGATGGCGGCGGCGAGATCTATCGCAACACCAGCAAGGGTTGGGAGCCGTTCCTGAAGTATGGCCGCGACGATAGCCTGACGACACGCCCCGTTATTGTTGAGGAAGGTGGCAACTCAGCGCTGATGTTGAGCTCAATTGAGCGCGACAAGGCCGCGCTGATCCGGGTGGACCTGAACACCGGGAAGCAGTCAGTCGTTGGTCAGAGCGACAAGGCGGACGTTTCCGAAGTGTGGTTGGACCCCAAGTCCCGCAAGCCGCAGGCTTTCGGGGTGGAGTACATGACCACCGAGATTCAGCCGCTCGAGCCTGCTATGACGCAGGACATTCAGCGCCTGACTACAGCTCTGGGCCCACAGTTTGAAGTCGTCAGTCGAACACTCGACGACACCAAGTGGGTCGTCGCAGTGGACGATCCAGTGAAGGTCGTGTCGAGTTATCTGTATGACCGGGCCAGCGGCAAGGTCACAAAATTGTTTGACCAGCGACCGGAGTTGACTGGGGCGCCGTTGCGACCCATGAAGCCGGTTGAAATCAAAACCCGCGACGGGTTGTCGCTGGTTGGATACCTGACTTTGCCCGCGGCTCCGGCAGAGCCTAGTACAGTCGGCCCTCACGGTGCACCCGGCGTGGTTGTAGCCCCCGACCGTCCGGCAAGCCCGGTGCCCCTCATTCTCGATGTCCACGGCGGCCCTTGGGCCCGCGATAGCTACGGCTTCAACGGCGAGCACCAATGGCTGGCCAACCGCGGCTACGCCGTGCTGTCCGTCAACTACCGTGGCTCGACAGGCTTCGGCAAGAAGTTCATCAATGCGGGCGACCATGAATGGGCTCGCAACATGCACAACGACCTGTTGGATGCCGTTGATTGGGCCGTCAAGGAAAAGATCACCCAGCCTGACAAGGTCGCCATCTATGGTGGCTCGTACGGTGGCTACGCCACCCTGGTCGGTCTGACCTTCACACCTGACAAATTCGCCTGCGGTGTTGATATCGTTGGCCCGTCCAATCTGTTCACGCTGTTGAATTCCATTCCTCCGTACTGGAAGTCCTTCTTTGAGGACATGGTCCGCCGCATAGGCGATCCCCGCACAGCCGAAGGCCGCGAGCTGCTCAAGCAGCGCTCGCCTCTGACTCATGTCGACAAGATCTCCAAACCCTTGCTGATTGGACAGGGCGCCAACGACCCGCGCGTCAAGCAAGCGGAGGCGGATCAGATCGTGGCGGCCATGAAGTCGCGGAAGCTGCCGGTCACCTACGTGCTCTACCCCGACGAGGGCCATGGCTTCGCGCGGCCCCAGAACCGCATTTCCTTCTACGCCGTCGCCGAAGGTTTCCTGGCGAAATGCCTCGGCGGGCAAGCGGAGCCTATCGGCAACGATTTCGCCGGGGCCAGCCTCAAGGTTCCGGAGGGCGCCGACTATATCGACGGTCTCCCCGCCGCCCTGAAAGCACTTGAAGCCTCACCTGAAGCACGGCAGCACCCGGAGTCTGTGCAGAAAGAAGAGCGCACCAAGTAGTCGCTCACGCTGACCTCGGGATTCCCCCGGCCGCTGGCGGCCCAGCCCCGCGCAAAGCGACACCCTTCGCCCCGCCGCGCACCCCCAGCCGGCGGGTGGGCCGACTCTTATTCGGTCAGTCGCCACCGAGCACGGGTCCGCTTGACCCTGGGCCCGCCGCACCCCCAGCCGGCGGGTGGGCCGACCATCTTCGGTCAGTCGCTACCGAGCACGGGTCCACTTGACCCTCGGTCCGCCGCGCGTCCCAACCGGTGGATCCCTTTACCTTCCTCGGTCAGGCACCACCCCGTACGAGTTCCCTCGACCCTCGGTCGGCTCGCCCACCGGCGGTCCCCCTTGACCTTCGGCCCCTCGCCGCCCAAATAGGGTTTCCCCCAGCCCTATTTCTGATCTAATCCGCGCCTCATCATGCAAACCGCACGCGACATAACGGGCTACCGCCGCTACTGGGCCGCACGCTTCGGCACAGCCCCGTTTTTGCCCATGTCCCGTGCGGAGATGGACCTCCTCGGCTGGGACAGTTGCGACATCATCGTCGTCAGCGGCGACGCCTACGTCGACCACCCCAGCTTCGGCATGGCCATTATCGGCCGCGTCCTCGAAGCCCAAGGTTTCCGCGTCGGCATCATCGCCCAACCGGACTGGCACAGCCCCGATGCGTTCGCCGCGCTCGGCCGACCCAACCTGTTTTTCGGCATCACCTCCGGCAACATGGATTCCATGGTCAATCGTTACACCTCGGATCGCCGTATCCGAAGTGACGATGCCTACACGCCAGGAGGCGAGGGCGGCAAACGCCCCGATCGCTCTGTCATCGTCTATGCACAGCGGGCGCGTGAGGCGTTCAAGGATGTTCCTATCGTTGTTGGTGGCATCGAAGCCTCCCTTCGACGTATCGCCCATTTCGACTACTGGTCGGAAAAAGTCCGACGCTCGATCCTGTTGGATGCGAAAGCAGACCTGCTGGTGTATGGCAACGGCGAGCGACAGATCTGCGAAATAGCTCATCGCCTCGCTGCCGGCGAAAGCATCAACGACATTACTGACATCCGCGGCACCGCGTTTGTGCGCAAGTCAACGCCGGACGGTTGGATTGAAGTTGACTCGACGCACCTCGATGCGCCGGGTCCTCTGAATCCGCCTGTTGATCCTTATGCGATGGAGGGAACCGGCACACCTGCAGTCGTCGACGCGAACGCCGCCCATGTTGCCGCGTCGAGCGCGAACACTGGCGCGAAGACCGTCGCAGACGGCGTTGCGCGCAGCGCAGACATGCCCCAATTGGGCGCCGCGGACCCTTCGACCGTGGCACCTGCTGTTATGGCCTCGCCGCCGTGCGCGACAGCATCACCTTCCGCGAACGTGGAGAAAGTCGTTAAGTTCGTTCGCCGCGTGAAGAGCGCCGATCGCGAACGCAGCGTCATCCGTATGCCTTCGCACGAACAGGTCTCCGCCGACCCCGTGCTATACGCCCATGCGTCCCGCATCCTCCACCTGGAAGCAAACCCCGGAAATGCCCGCGCTCTGGTGCAGCGGCATGGCAACGTAGACGTCTGGCTCAACCCACCACCCATCCCCCTCACAACCCGCGAGATGGACTGGGTATACGACAAACCCTACGCCCGTCAGCCTCACCCAGCCTACGGCGACGCGGAAATCCCCGCGTACAAGATGATTCGCTTCTCCATCGCCATCCAACGGGGTTGCTTCGGTGGATGCACCTTCTGCTCAATCACCGAGCACGAAGGCCGAATCATCCAGAGTCGCTCCGAGAACTCGGTCATCAAAGAAATCGAAGCCATTCGTGACAACGTTCCCGGCTTCACCGGCGTCATTTCCGACCTCGGCGGCCCAACGGCCAACATGTATCGCCTCGCGTGCAAAAGCCGCGAGGTCGAGTCCGCGTGCCGCAGACCGTCGTGCGTGTTTCCTGGTATCTGCCCTAATCTCAACACCGACCATACGCCGCTGATCAAACTTTATCGACGTGCGCGTACTTTGCCGGGCATCAAGAAAGTGCTGGTCGCGTCAGGCGTCCGTTACGACCTTGCCAATGAGTCACCTGAGTACGTGAAAGAGCTCGCTCAACATCACGTCGGTGGCTACCTGAAGATCGCGCCCGAGGCGCTCTCCGAAGGTCCGTTGTCGAAAATGATGAAGCCGGGTATCGGCACCTATCATCGCTTCAAGGAGATGTTCGACAAATACTCCAAGGAAGTGGGCAAAGAGCAGTATCTGATTCCGTACTTCATCGCTGCTCACCCGGGCACGACGGATGAGGACATGCTCGATCTGGCGTTGTGGCTCAAGAAGAATGGTTTCCGCGCCGACCAGGTGCAGGCTTTCCTGCCATCGCCCATGGCGACTGCCACGGCGATGTATCACTCCGGCAAAAATCCGCTGAAGCGAATTACGCATACGAGCGAAGAGGTCCGCATTCCGAAGGGCCTCAAGGTCCGTCGATTGCACAAAGCCTTTCTGCGATACCACGACGCAAACAACTGGCCCGTTCTCCGTGAGGCACTCCGTCGAATGGGCCGTGCCGATTTGATCGGCAACGGCAAGCACCAACTTGTCCCCGCATATCAACCCGCAGGCACAGGTGAGCACACCGAAGGCCGACGTAACGTAAGCGCTGGCCGTCCATTCAGGACGCAACATACCGGCCTCCCGACGACGCCGCGTGCACCAAGCGAGAGGCCCCCGAGCGTAACCCAGCGCAGTCACGTACGATCGCGCGCCCAGGATCGCGCAGGCTCGTTAAACCCTGGAGCATCCGGCGGGCCGTTGAATCGAGGCCAAGCTGGCCAGCCCCACGCCCCAGCACCCGCGCGCGGTCGCAACTCCAATGGTGGAGCGCCCGAGCGGGGCCGCCACGGTTCCAGCCGTATCAACCCGCGGCGGAAATAGCGAAGCGTAGCGCCACTCTAGCCCAGCAATGCCGCCAACCTGCTGCGGGGCGCTCGACTTCGGAGTAGGGTGACGGATGTGAACGCCTCGTCCGTAAGTGCTCGGACCCGCTACAGGGTGTTGCTTGCCGCAATAGTGTCCTTTCCCAGGATGGCGGCAACGCTCACAATTGCGATCACGGCCATCGGCTTGATGGCTGTGGCACCCCCGTCTTTCGCCGAACCTCCTCCGGACTTCATGCGCGGCGGGTCTCCGCCATCGAAACGAACCGGTGCGACGGACGTGGCGACGCTACCGGCCGCCGACGCGAAAACCGCAACCGTACTCCAGATCAACGGCGCAATCGGCCCCGCAACATCACGCTACGTAACCAAGGGAATAGAGACGGCTCGCCTCAACGGCAGCCGCATTGTCGTTCTCCAGATCGACACGCCTGGCGGCCTCGACACTTCAATGCGCGACATCATCCGCGGGATCCTCGCGTCTCCCATCCCAGTCGTCAGCTATGTATCGCCCTCCGGCGCGCGGGCAGCTAGCGCGGGAACATACATTCTCTACGCCAGTCACGTTGCGGCGATGGCGCCCGCTACCAACCTTGGTGCCGCGACCCCGGTCTCCATCGGCGGTGGAAATGATCACCCCGAAGACACGAAGCCGCCCCAACCGTCCTCGCAACCGGAAGCGAAAGAATCAGCAATGGAGCGGAAGGTCGTTAACGACGCCGTTGCATACATCCGAGGCCTCGCGGAACTGCGCGGCCGCAACGCCGATTGGGCCGAACAGGCGGTTCGCGGTGCCGCCAGCCTCTCAGCAACCGCTGCACTGAAAGACAACGTTATCGACGTCGTCGCTCACGATGTACCGGATCTATTGAATCAAATAGATGGTCGCGAAGTCCGCGTTGGCAACAACCGCGTAAAGCTTGCGACTCATGACCTGTCGATCGCGAGCGTCAAGCCTGACTGGCGTGTAGAGCTTCTGTCTGTAATAACGAATCCGACGATTGCGTACGGGTTGCTTTTGATCGGTATCTACGGACTGTTATTCGAAGGGTACAATCCCGGCGCCGTGTTTCCGGGCGTGGTGGGTGCCATATCGTTGCTGGTGGCCTTGTTCGCGTTCCAGATTTTGTCGGTGAACTACGCAGGATTGGCTCTCGTTGCCGTGGGCGTCGGCATGATTACTGCGGAGTTCTTCTTTCCGACTTTTGGCTCGCTGGGATTGGGTGGGCTCACGGCCTTTGTGGTCGGGTCGCTGATTTTGTTTGATACCGATACTCCAGGCATGAACATCGGATTGCCGGTCATCGCGGCGCTCGCCACGGTCGGCGGGTTGGTGATTGTGGCGATGGCCTGGGTTGCCAGCCGTTCCCTGCGCCGACCCGTGGTCACGGGTGTGCAGACCATGGTGGGTGCGAATGCCGAGGTGCTGGAGACATTCTCCGGCAAGGGCAGAATCCGCTATGGAAGCGAAATCTGGAATGCGCTGAGCGCGTCGGCCGTTCGTGCCGGCCAGGTTGTAAGAATAACGCGAGTTGACGGTTTAACGGTGTGGATCGAGCCTGTTTGATCCGGAGAGCTTCATGCCCTATGGAATAGTCGTCGTGGTGCTGATTATCCTGCTGCTGGTCAGCACCTTCAGGGTGTTGAATGAATACGAACGCGGCGTGATGTTGACACTGGGCCGGTTCACGGGAATCAAGGGGCCGGGAGTGGTCATCGTCTTTCCGGTGTTGCAGCAGATGCGCAAGGTCGATTTGCGTGTCGTTGTGTTGAACGTGCCCAAACAGGATGTGATCACCCGCGACAACGTGTCTGTGAAAGTCAACGCGGTGGTCTATTTCCGGGTTGTTGATCCTGGCAAAGCCATCCTGCAGGTGGCGAATCCCTTCGAAGCGACCAGCCAGGTCGCGCAGACAACCCTGCGGTCCGTCCTGGGTCAGCACGAAATGGATGATCTCCTGGCGCAGCGCGACAAGTTGAATGCCGACGTGCAACAGATTCTGGATCAGAACACCGAAAGCTGGGGTATCAAAGTCTCCAACGTGGAGATCAAGGACGTCGACCTCGATGAGAGTATGATTCGTGCCATGGCCAAGCAGGCCGAGGCGGAGCGAACCCGGCGCGCCAAGATCATCCATGCGGAAGGCGAGAGTCAGGCCGCGCAGATGCTGGTGCAGGCCGCTGAGTCGCTGGCCCGCGCGCCCAGCGCGATGCAACTGCGCTATCTGCAGACCCTGGCTGACATTTCTCACGAGAAGACCCAGATCATCGTGTTCCCGTTACCCCTCGATCTGATCAAACCGCTGCTGGGCCCAAAAGGCGAATAGCCCGACCACGCAGGCTGAAACAACTATGGATGCACGCAAAACACTGGCGCTCGCCGGCGCTCTGATCGCTTTGGCCACCGTTCTCGGGGCCTTTGGCGCACATGCCCTGAAGGCCCACCTGTCGCAGGACAAGTTGGCTGTCTACGAGACAGCGGTTCGGTATCACTTCATCCATGCACTCGGGCTCCTGGCAATCGGGATCCTGCTGCGCTCGGTCGACGTGGCCCTGTTGCGCTGGTCCGCTACCCTGGTACTCGTTGGAATCACTTTGTTCAGTGGGAGTTTGTACCTGCTCACATT
>Ga0181534_10000915_pt1 | contig 20210 bp, 16 predicted proteins | sample PEATcosm2014_Bin_37_FD_119758 | JGI IMG/M metagenome (GOLD analysis project Ga0181534, IMG submission 119758) | Peatland microbial communities from MTU Mesocosm Facility, Houghton, MI, USA - PEATcosm2014_Bin17_10_metaG | ecosystem: Environmental > Terrestrial > Soil > Wetlands > Peat | place... | reverse complement strand
CGGCAAGGCACGCGCCGTCCTCCAGTCGCTGCTGGCATTTTCAAGGGACTCGGTGTGATGAGCGATTTTCTCGAGCAGATGGCGGTGGGTAGCCGCGAGCGTCTGGAAACAGCCAGGCGCCACCGCTCCGAAGCCTCACTTCTGCAAGCGGCGGAAGCCATGGCGCCGGCACCGAAGCTAACCCCTAGTCCCGCCCGCTTCGACCTGATCGCCGAGCTCAAACTCCGCTCGCCGGCCGTCGGCCGGCTCAAAGCGGACAGCGAAGATGTCGCTGCCCGCGTCACTGCCTACGCAAGCGCGGGTGCAGCCGCCGTGTCGGTGTTGACTGAGCCCAGCCGTTTCGACGGCTCGATGACTCATCTCGAGCAGGCAACCCGGGCGCTTGCGCCCCTCAACGTGCCGGCCATGCGCAAAGATTTCCTGATTGATCCCTACCAGGTGCTCGAGGCGCGGTTGGCCGGGGCAGGCGGCGTCCTGGTCATCATCCGGATGCTGAGCCCTTCGGGCATCCAGGAGATGTTGGAGTGTGCGAGCAATCTCGGTCTGTTTGTTTTGCTGGAGGCTTTCGACGAAGCTGACATCGAGGTGATGCACCAGATCCTGAGCCCGAAGACCACCGGCCAGGTCCTCGCGGGCCTGAACTGCCGTGACCTCGCGACTCTCCAGATCGTCCCGCGGCGCCTCATAGATCTGGCCCATCTTCTGCCAACCCACGTTCCACGTGTGGCGGAGAGTGGAGTGGTCACTCCTGAGGATGCCGCTCGCGTAGCCAGAGCCGGCTACGAACTAGCACTTGTTGGAAGCGCGCTCATGCAGGGCGGTGATCCGCATACCCTGGCGGCCGCCATGCTCCAGGCAGGCCGTCAATGACTCGACTGTGGCTCAAAATCTGCGGTATGACGACCCCGGAGGCCGTCGCGGCCAGCCTGGCGGCCGGTGTCGATGCGATCGGGTTTGTGTTTGCCGAGTCAGTGCGGCAAGTGACACCCGCCGGAGCTGCGAGCCTGGCGGCCCCGGCGCGCGGCCGAGTGGTTTGCACGGCCGTCACCCGTCATCCCACGCAAGAGTTGCTCGACGAAGTCATTGCGGTGTTTGAACCCGATCTGTTACAAACTGATCACGACGATCTGCATCGCCTCAGATTGCCGCCGCGACTCCCATTGCTGCCCGTCTTCCGGGGCCCCCCGCGGAATCTGCCACCCCGGTTGCTGTTCGAAGGTCACACCAGCGGCAGTGGACGACGCGCCGATTGGGACCTCGCGCGCGAACTGGCAGCCCAGTCGGAACTGATCCTGGCCGGTGGCCTGAATGCAACCAACGTCGCATCGGCCATCGCCACCGTCAATCCATTTGGTGTTGACGTCTCCAGCGGCGTCGAAGAACGCCCGGGCGTCAAAAGCCCAACCGAAATCATGCGCTTTGTGTCAGCGGCACGAAGTAAACAGGAGTTAGAGATATGACAGCCCCCCAATACGACAGCGAACGCCTGCTCGCTGATGCCATCGCCGGCAAATTCCCGGATGTCCAGGGCCGTTTCGGTCCCTTCGGCGGCCGCTTCGTGCCCGAAACCCTCATTCCGGCGCTGGAGCGCCTGGAAGACGGTATTCGCAAGCACCTCCATGCAAACGACTTCCAGACCGAATTCCAGCAGCAGTTGAAGAGCTGGATCGGCCGTCCCACGGCGCTCACCTATCTGCCGCGGCTGTCCGAGCGATGGGGCGCCAAGATCTGGCTGAAGCGCGAGGATCTGGCGCATACCGGCGCGCACAAGATCAACAACGCGATCGGCCAGGCATTGCTGGCAAAGCGCCTGGGCGCCAAGCGGATCATTGCGGAGACGGGCGCCGGTCAACATGGCGTGGCCAGTGCCGCCGCCTGTGCTCGTCTCGGCTTGCCTTGCGTCGTCTATATGGGCTCCGTCGACATGGAACGTCAGGCTCCCAATGTTGGACGCATGCGGCTCCTCGGCGCCGAGGTTGTACCCGTAACGAGCGGGGACAAAACATTGCGAGCTGCTATCGATGAAGCATTGCGTGACTGGGTGGCCGATCCCCTCGATACTTACTATCTCATCGGCTCGGCGGTTGGCCCGCATCCGTTTCCGTACCTGGTGCGCGAGCTCCAGTCCGTAATCGGTCGCGAGGCGCGAACCCAGATGCTCGAAGAGGCAGGCGGTTTGCCGGACGTACTCATCGCCTGTGTGGGCGGTGGATCCAACTCCATAGGCGCTTTCCACGCCTTCGTTCCAGAGACGTCAGTCGCTATCATTGGCGTTGAAGCGGGTGGTCGGGGCCGGGGCCTGGGTGATAACGCGGCCACCCTGACGTATGGCAGCCCCGGCGTGTTGCAAGGTAGTTTCTCGATGTTGTTGCAGGATCAGGATGGACAGATTCAGGAGACTCATTCAGTCTCCGCGGGTCTGGACTATCCGGGCGTGGGCCCGGAACACGCGCTGTTGCTCGCGGCGGGTCGCGTCCGCTATCAGTCCGCATCGGATGAAGAAGCTCTTGGAGCGGTGCAGGCATTGAGTGAAGCCGAGGGAATTCTGCCGGCCATCGAGAGTGCCCATGCGCTTGTCGGTGCGCGGCAGTGGGCCGAAAAGCATCCGGGCGCGCGCATCCTCGTGTGCCTCTCGGGAAGAGGCGACAAGGACATGTCGACCCTTCAAGCCACCTTGCTGGCAGGTGCGCGATGAAACTCCGCGACACCCTCAGTGAGGCCGTGCGGGCGGCGAGCGAAGGCGGCGAGCCTGCGTTGGTTGCTTTTCTGACCGCCGGATTCCCCAGGAAGGATCAGTTTCGTGAGCACCTGGCAGCGGTGGCGGCGGGCGCCGATGTCGTAGAGATCGGCGTCCCGTTCACCGATCCAATGGCGGACGGCGTGACCATTCAACGGTCCAGCCACGCAGCTCTGGTGCAGGGTGTGAACCTGCGTTGGATCTTCGCGGAGCTGGAAGCGACGCGGGTCAAAGCGCCACTGGTTTTGATGAGTTATCTCAACCCGCTGTTGGCTTTTGGCCTGGAGAAGCTGGCGGAGGCCGCCGCACGCTCGAACGTGGCGGGATTCATCGTGCCGGACCTGCCTCTCGATGAAGGGGCCGATCTGCGCAAGGCACTCGATGCAAAAGGCGTCGCCATGATTCAGATGGTGACTCCGGTAACCAAGCCCGACCGCCTCAAACAACTGTGCGAGGCCAGTCAGGGTTTTGTATACGCGGTCACCATGACTGGTACCACGGGTAAGAACGTAGCCATTCCGACCGAGGTCATGGGTTACCTGGATCGCGTACGCTCGCTGTCAAAGACGCCTGTGTGTGCCGGCTTCGGAATTCGCAGCCGCGAGCAGGTTGAGCTGCTGCGCGGGCACGTTGATGGTGTTGTGGTCGGATCCGCGCTCGTGGAAGTTCTGGAGCGCGGCGGGAATCCCACTGAATGGCTGGGCACATTACGACCCAAACGGTGACCACTCCCTACTGGAAGCTTGCGGCCTTGCTGGCCGCGCTGTCCATGGTGGGCCCGTTTACGATCGACACCGCCTTCCCGTCGTTCCACGCGATTGCGGACGACTTCGGATTGAGCAAATGGGCCGTCCAACAGACACTGACGGTCTACTTGTTGCCCCTGTCGATCATGTCATTGGTACAGGGGCCTGTCTCCGATGCCGTGGGGCGCCGGCCGGTGATCCTGATGGGACTGTGTGTTTACACGCTGGCGTCCATCGGTTGCACGTTCGCGCCGAACTTCACCACTCTGCTGCTATTCCGCTCGCTGCAGGGAGTCAGCGCGGGTGTCGGGATGATTGTGGGCCGCGCCGTCATTCGCGATCTGTTCGAGGGCCCGCAGGCTCAGAAGCTGCTGAGCCTCGTCACCATGCTGTTTGCCTTCGCGCCGGCAGTGGCCCCCGTGATTGGCGGTTGGATTCACGTCACTCTGGGCTGGCACGCGGTGTTTGGGTTCATGGCGCTGTTTGGTCTGTGCCTGGCCCTCGGCGCCTGGCTGATGCTTCCTGAGACACACCCCAAGGAGAAGCGACCGCATCTGCACGCCGCGACCCTGGCGCGGACGGCCTGGTCTGTCGTGTGTCATCGGGAATTCCTGTTGCTGGCTGTCGCGATGGGCGCCAACTTTGCCGCCCTCATGCTGTTTGTGGGAGCGGCTCCCTCGGTGGTCGTCGATCATTGGCAACTGTCCGAGACCGGCTTTGCCAACCTGTTCATTCCAGTCATCGGCGGACTCATCGGTTCCGCCTTTCTGTCCGGTCGCCTGGCCGGCCGCGTCACCTTCGCGCAGCAATCGCGGCTCGGCTTCCTGTTGGCTCTGAGCGGCTCCGCCGTCATGATCCTGTTGTGCGCGGCCCTGAGCGCGCCACCCATCCTCGCTCAGCAGTTCCTCATCGCATTCATCGCCTTTGGCGTACAGCTGGCCGGTCCAACACTCAGCCTGCGCATGCTGGACCTTTTCCCGCAGGCACGCGGCTCGGCTGCTTCCGTACAGTCGTGTGTTTCCATCGCCATTTCGGCGCTGGTGTTCGGAGTGATCGCCCCGGTGCTGAGCGACTCAATGCTGTTCCTCGCAATCGGCTCCTTCGGTTCGGCCCTCATCGGCTTTGCGCTGTGGCGCTGGTCCCAACACCAACTGCGTCACGCCCCGTAGTTTCCGTGCCAGTGGTCACAACCTCCGCTAACTGCGCCCGCTGATGCGGCGCTGCAGGGCTTTCTTGCCCGCGGCTTCCGCAAGCTCCGCGACCCGGATCGCGACGGCTTCCGGCATGACCTGATACTTCGGGTTCGTGGCGAGGCGCCGCTCGACAATGAGCAGCGCCTCGCCCGTGGCCCGACGGGCCAGCAGGGTTGCCACCAGGTCATTGGCCAGCTTGTCCGCCGCCCGCACGTCGTCCCAAGCGGAAGCAGCCTCAAGGACGGCCCGATGCTCCGCGAGGTCACTGTGGATCCGCAGCCAGCTTGCAATCTCGTCCCAGCCCTCGGTCGGACGTTGCACACGAAATTTCGTGTACGCCACATCCAACATTCGCGCACGGTCGGCAGTGTGCTCACGCAGATCCCGCTCCGCCAGCCGCTCCTGTCGGGTCCTGCTGTCAATGCCCAACTCGAACCGATGCTCGAACATGGCGCCTCCCACCAGGGCAAACATGAGCAGCAGCGCTAATTGCATCACCACCAGTACGTAAAAAAGCTCCAGCCCCCGGGTGGCGGTCCAGTAACCAACGCAACCAACCAGCAGCAGCACCGCGATAATCAGCAAGTAATCGCGGCCGAGACGCGCCACCAGCGAATACAACGAGGGTGGCCAGACCGCTTTGAATACATTGCCGGTATATCCCAGGACGGCAACGTGGGCAGGCAAAACGATGGCCACCAATGCAACCGCAAGGTAGCCGAACCGCATGAGCAACATGCCTTCCGCGACCACCAGTGCCGCCAGCACCAGCGGTCGTTGCTCGCTCACGGGATTGACCATCTCAACGGACAACACCGGCGGCTCGTCGTCTCCGGCCACCACTGAATCGAACAACACGAAGCAGTACTTGAAAAACCAGGAGAACAGCAGAAATCCCAGCGGGATCCCCATGAGCCCGGCCGAGACTGCGAGCCTCAGGCCCAGGGCAAACGTCACGACCAGCAGCAGCGGCGTGCTATGGATTGGAACTAGGAAGTAACGTTTCACGTTCCATGTGGGCCGAACGCCATCCCCCGAACTTGTAATACAACACCGCCAGCAAGGTGGCGATCGCCGACGACAGCGGAAAACTCCACCAGAGCGCTGCCGCGCCCCCATGGACAGCCAGCACCTCTGCCAGAGGTACTCGTACTCCGAGCAACGCGATGGTCAAGGACACTAGCGGAGCCATGACGGCTCCGGTAGCACGCACCACTCCGAACAGAACCAGCGTGATGCCGAAGAATACAAACGATGGTGTCGCAATCCGGTTGATCTCGACAGCCGCGGCCATCGCCGCAGAACCGTCCTGCAGATAGAGCGAATACGCCCTGGTATTGAGAATTTCCAGCAATCCGGCTACGAGAGCAGTCAGTGCAGTCGCATACACCACGCCGACCCGGGCAATCGCAGCAACCCGGTCCCACTTGCGTGCGCCGACGTTTTGCGCGGCCATGCTCGACACCGCCATGCCGACAGCAAAAGCGGGCATCTGGATGTAGTTCCATAGTTGAATGGTCGCGCCGTACGCAGCTGCGGTGTCGACCCCGAATCGATTGACGATAGAGATCATCACGAGGCCGCTGAGCGACAGCACCAGCATCTGCGCGCTCATTGGAATGCCTTTTTTGATGAGCGTCCCGATCACCGGCCAATCCAGACGCAGCAGGGCCCACTCATCCCGATGCAGCACCAACGGGTGACGCTGGCGATACAAGTACACCATCATCGCGGTAAAGCTGATCGCCTGTGAAATCAGGGTTGCCAGGGCAGAGCCCGCGATTCCGAAACGCGGAATGGGCCCGGCGCCAAAAATGAGGAGCGGATTCAAGGCAATGTCGAATGCGACGGACACCAGCATGAAATAAAACGGTGTCTTCGAGTCGCCGGCGCCGCGCAACACCGACATCACGAAGGCGTACATGTACAACAGCGGCGTGGCGAGGAATATGACCCGCATGTACGTCACGGCGAGGGGGAGCGAATCGGGCGGTGTTTTCATCAGCACCAGCAGGGGCTTGCAGATCACCCAACCCGTGATCGCCATCGCCACCGAAACGCCGGCAAAGAACGTGGCGCTCGTGCCCACGACCTTCTTGGCATGCGCCATGTCATTGGCACCGATGCTCTGGCCCACGATGATGCTGGTGGCCAGCGCCACACCGAAGGCCATGGCGATCAGCAGAAACATGATCAGGTTGGCCGTCGCGGTGGCCGTGAGCGCCGCCTCGCCCAGGTACCGGCCCACCCAGATCGAATTCACGGAGCCGTTCAGCGACTGCAGAATGTTGGCGAACAGGATCGGCAACGCGAACTTGAACAATCCGCGGCTGATCGAGCCTTCCGTCAGCGACGGACGTTGCATACCAGAACCCACAGGCTTCCCAGTGCCGTCAGGGCCCAACCGGGCCAGAAGCCCGCGCCGTTCACCCCCAGCCACACCAATCCACCCAGCAAAATCGCTGATCCGATCGTGACGCCATCACGGCGTCGGCCGGCCTTGCGCATCTCGGCTCTCATGTCCTCGAGCGCAGGGGAATCAACCTGCATGTGGAAGACGCCGCCCTGTGATCGGTGCACGGCCGCCTTGAGCAGGGAGGGGAGAGCACGCGCGACTTCGAGCAACTCCGGCAACTGGTTCCGCATATTCCTCACGACCTGGCGTATGCCAACCCGCTCGCGCATCCATTCACGCAGGATCGGGCTCGCGGTCTTCCAGATATCCAGTTGCGGATACAGGTCGCGACCCAGGCCCTCGACGTTGAGCAGGGTTTTCTGCAGCAGAATCAACTGCGGCTGGATCTGCATGTTGAAGCGCCGCGAGATCTCAAAAAGCCGTACCAGGATGTTGCCGAAGGAGACATCCTGCAAGGGTCGATCGAAGATCGGCTCCAGCACGGTGCGGATGGCGGATTCCATTTCGTCCACGCGCGTGTCGGGTGGCACCCAGCCCGACTCCACGTGGAGCAGCGCGACCCGGCGGTAGTCGCGGTCAAACACTGCCAGGAAGTTCTCCGCGAGATAGTTCTGATCGCGGGGATCCAACGTCCCCATGATGCCGAAGTCGACTGCGGCATAACGCGGGTTGCCGGGATCGTCGATCATCACAAAGATGTTGCCCGGGTGCATGTCCGCATGGAAGAAGTTGTGACGGAACACCTGGGTGAAGAAGATGCGCACGCCGTTTTCGGCCAGCAGCGGAATGTTGGTCCCGACCGACTGCAGCCGCTGCATGTCGCTGATGGGGACGCCGTGAATGCGTTCCATCACCATGACGTTGATACGGCAATAGTCCCAGTAGACTTCGGGGACGTAGAGCAGGTCGGAGCCGGCGAAGTTGCGTTTGAGCTGGGAAGCATTGGCGGCTTCGCGCATCAGGTCGAGCTCATCGAGAATGGTTTTCTCGTACTCGCCCACCACCTCAACAGGCCGCAGACGCCGGCTCTCACTCCAGTACCGGTGGGCCAGGCGTGCCAGCGCATAGAGCACTTCGAGGTCGCGCTGAATGACCTCCCGCATGCCCGGGCGCAACACCTTGACTACAACGTCAGTCCCGTCCAACAGCTTCGCGGCATGCACTTGCGCAATGGACGCGGCCGCCAGCGGCATCTCATCGAAGGCCGCAAACGCTTGCGTGACAGGTTGACCCAACGCCAACTCGACAGCCGCACGGGCAATCGAGCCGGGGAAGGGCGGCACCCGGTCCTGCAACTTCGCCAGCTCCTCGGCAATATCGACCGGCAACAGATCGCGGCGGGTCGATACCGCTTGTCCGAACTTCACGAAGATCGGTCCGAGCTCCTGTAACGCCAGTCTCAGCCGCTCGCCGCGGTTGGCTGTGCGGCGCCGCTCGAACCAGACATCCGGCGACAGAAAGAACACAAACCGCAGCGGCCGGTACAGATGCGTTGCGCGGACGAACTCGTCCAGGCCGTGCTTCAGCAGAACACGTTGGATCTGGATCAGGCGGGCAAGAACACGGAGCTTCACGGGCGGATCAGCAGATCGATGCGCGCAGCTAGACGGTCTGCGTCCTCGCGAAGTTTGTCCACACCCTGGAGAAATTGTTCGGCTTCACTGCGGGGCACGAGGTCGCGGCGCTCGTGACCTAGATACTCGGCGGCATTACGTGCGGTGGTCGCGGCGGCCTTGCGCGTCCAACCGAAAGCGGCCCGCGCGAATCGCCCGATCTGGTGAGCAGGCACATCGCCTAGGACATTCGACAATTCTTCTTCCAGATCCGGTCGCAGCAGCAGGGTCAGCTCACGAAATTTCTGCGCCAGCTCGGCGTCACCGTCGATGCGGACGTCGCCTCGCTGCAGCACTGCTTCGGGTGTCGCGCCTGAGAGAGCGAGCAGACTGAAGGGCCCACCCCTGACAATCGCGTCCGCCTGCACATCCGGCTCCACGGAGCTCAACTTTAGGGTCAGTCCGGTCGATTCGATGAGTACCCAGCGCGGGCTACCCGCAACGGCGACAGCAATTCGGCGGCCCACCAGCTCAGCGCAAAGCTGCTGCGCCCGCGGCGAGCGGGGGAGCCCGCGGTTGAGAACATTTTCCAGCGTTGCAGTTAACATGCAACGCCATCTTATCCGAATAGGCGCGCTACGCGGGGCGCTTGCGCGGTTTGCGCGGGGCTTTGGTCGGGTTGTCGTCCCGGCATCCGGAATCAACCAGGAAGCCGTAAAAGTCTTTAATAGACGTCGTGGAGCTCTTCAGATACTCGTCCACGTCCTGCTTCGTGGCGCTGATCAGCGTTTTGCTTTTCGCTTCAATGAGCCAGCGGTCGAAGGCGTACAGATCGGCCCGGTACGCGGAAAGCTGACCTTTCGGCAAGCCACGCTCGATGCACAGCACATCGAAGAAGCGGCGGATGACATCCTCCGAAATGCCCGTCCAGGGATCGACTTCGGGTGCTGAATTGCCGGGCCCTTCGTGGCCCATCACGGTGGAACTGTCCTGTTTCATTTCCCGCCAACTCGTCCGTGGGTCGGATTTCCTGCCGGCCTACGAGGCCGAGGGTACTGCCGGTCCGCTGTGGATGTCGGTCAGATAGCGATCGACGTCCGCAAGGTAGTCTTTCAACAGATCGTGTGCCTTCAAGGTGAGCGAGACGAAGTCGCGCCGGCCGTCGCGCGCATCCGGTACCCGGTCAACATAGCCGCGCGCCGTGAGCTCACCGATCCGGCGCAGCGAGGTTGTTGCCGACACGCCCGGAATCGAGATGGTCAGCGCCGAAACAGACAGTTTGTGGTCGCCCTGTTCGGTCCGCAGCAGCTCGAGCAGCAACTCCCAGGCAACGTCGTCCAGCTTGTGCTCGTCATAACGCGAACGCAGGCTGCGAAGCTTCTCGATCGTATCCAGAACAGGAACCTTGCGACGGCCCGTAGATTCGATATCGTTCGGAATTCCCTCGTGGGCAATATCGGGCGCTCTGCCGCGGTGAATCAGGCGGTCCTGGCGGGCGCGCTCCAACGCCTTCGTCACCGCGGCCACCAGCTCCGCCGTGCTGATCGGCTTCACCAGAAAATCACAGGCGCCGCCGCGCAGCGCGCCGATGGCTGACTCCAGGGACGGTTGCGCGGTCAGCAGCAGAATGCGCGGCGTGGGGCGGCCGAGCGGCATTTCGCTCAACGCCTTGGCGAACTGCAGCCCGCTCATGTGCGGCATGTAGAGGTCAGTCACAACGACCGCGATTTCAGTTTTCGACGTGACGACAGCGAGCGCCTGCTTGGGATCACTGCTCGAGATGCAGTTGAAGCCGGCACCCCCGAGCGAACGCTCCAGGACCGTCAGCGTCGTGAGATCGTCGTCGAGAAGTAGAATTACCTCTTTCATTGCTGCTAAGCGTAACGTCCGCTCGCGTCACAGTCACGGTCCCACGTCTCATGTTGTTTTCGACGTCGATTGCCGACGTTTTTGGGACGTAGGCCGTACAGTGTCGTCTTATGGCGAGTCAGGACTCGTAGCCGCTCAGGACTTATATCCGCGGTGGAGTGCGACGATGCCGCCAGACAAGTTGTGATAGCGGCACCCCTCGAGTCCCGCGGATTGCAGCATACCCAGAAGTTCCTCCTGCCCCGGATGCATGCGAATCGACTCTGCCAGATAGCGGTAGCTGGCCTCGTCACCGGCGACCAGCCGGCCGAGCAGCGGCAGCACGCGGAAGGAGTATGTGTCATATAGCGGCTTCAACGCCGGCACGACGGGTTTGGAAAACTCCAGCACCAGCAACTGTCCGCCCGGCTTTAATACCCGGCGCATCGAGGCGAGCGCCGCGGCCTTGTCAGTGACATTGCGCAGCCCGAAGCCGATTGTGACGCAGTCGAAACTCGAATCGGCAAACGGCAGTTTTTCGGCATTCGCCTGCACATAACGCAGGTTGCCTGCGAACCCCGCATCGAGCAGTCGCTCGCGACCCCGGCCGAGCATGGCGGCGTTGATGTCCGTCAGGGTCACCGTTCCCTTCTGGCCGACCTGCTTCACGAGCCCCGCGGCCAGGTCACCTGTGCCGCCCGCAACGTCCAGGGCGCTTTGGCCGGGGCGCAAATTGGCGAGGGAGAGTGTGAACTGCTTCCACAGACGGTGAGCGCCCCCGGACATCAGGTCGTTCATCAGGTCGTAGTTGCCTGCGACCGAGTCGAATACACCCCGTACCCTGCGGGCCTTCTCGCCCCAGGGAACGCGCTCATACCCAAAGTCAGTTGCCCGGTCGTCTGCCATAACCCATCACTGAACGTCGATTTCGCCCCATTATGGCACCGAAGGCTGCCCCATTCGGAAGCCGTTGCGCCCTGTCCTCATCCGTTCAGCGAATAATTACTCTTCGGTTGCTTTTTCATGTTGCTTTTTTGAAGCATCGCTGGGCATTATCGATCTCGGATACGGGGGTCTTGAACGGAAGAGGCCGGGCCTAAACAGCCCGGCCTTTTTCATTGGCGAAAACTCTGATGAGTTTTCGCGGACTCACCGGGAGTGCCTCCGGTTGGCGGCCGGCAAAAAGCGTGGTTTTTGCCGGCAGTGGACAGCCGAGACCATTTCAGCAGAGCGACTGTCGCCCAGCGATGTCTGTGGCCTGAGCGTGTCGTTGACGACACATAACTCCTGAATCTGCTGTCGGTTTCCAGACACACTGCTAGCATCGGTTCATGCCGAATGGTGACACTGAACCGTCTGTGCATAGTGGGAGTCCGACGGAGAGAGCAGGGTTGGTCGCTGCGGAACTCGTTCGCGCCCAATACCGCAATATCCCCACTGCGGTAACCGTCAACGCAATCATCTCCGGCCTGCTCTGCATCGCGCTCCAGGAGACGGTTCCCACGGAGCGTCTCGCGTGGTGGCTGGTTGCGGTGTACCTGGTTGCTACCACCCGCTATTTCCTCTGGCGTCGATTTCAGTCGACACCCCTCACCCCAGCCAGCACCTTGTTCTGGCGACGTCTGGCCGCGTTCGGTTCCGGCGTCAACGGATTCACCTGGGGTATGGGTGGCATCGTGCTGTATGCAGCTCACAGCCCCGCCAGCCAGTTTCTCCTCCTGATCACACAGTTCGGGATGGGTGCAGGCGCTGCGTACGCATCAGCCCCTGCCTTTGCGGCAGTAATGTCTTACCTACTGCCCAGCGTACTTTTGTCCTCGGTGCCGTTCTTCCTGGAAGGCGATTCCGTCCACGTGACGTTGGGCGCGATGCTCTTTGTGTTCGTCGCCGCCGCCACCCACTTCACTTACGGAATCTCACGGACCATCGCGCGTGCCATCGCCCTACGGTTCGAGAACATCGATCTCATTGACGAGCTGCGTCATCAGCACCAGGTCGCCGAACAGGCACGCGAGGCTGCCGAAGAAGCCAACGTCGCCAAGTCACGATTCCTGGCGGCCGCTGGTCACGACCTGCGCCAGCCTCTGCATGCGCTGGGGTTCTTTGTGGACGCCCTCCAGGAACAGTCGCTGCCGACGGACGGTCGCGCGATTGTCTCCAACATCCGGCGATCCGTTGACGTAATGGAAGACCTTTTCAATTCGTTGCTGGATGTGTCCCGATTGGACGCCGGCATCGTCCGGCCTCGCGTAGCCACGATTGCGCTGGCGCCTCTGATGGATCGTGTGCGCGTCGAGTACGAGCCGGTTGCCGGCCAAAAGGCGTTGTCGCTCAAGGTCGCCCCCAACACCCTTTTTGTACGAAGTGATCCGGTGCTGCTGGAGCGGATCATGCGCAACCTCGTTTCCAATGCGATTCGCTATACCGACCGCGGCAAGGTGGTGCTCGGCGCACGACGCAGCGGTGACAACATCCGGATCGAGGTGTGGGATTCCGGGCGGGGAATTCCGAAAGACAAGCATCGGGAAATTTTTCAGGAGTTTCGGCAGCTCGATAACCCGCAGCGCGATCGCCGCAAAGGCCTGGGGCTCGGTCTCGCCATCGTCGAGCGCCTCGTGAAACTTCTCGATCATCCGCTAGAGTTGCGTTCACAACTCGGCAAAGGATCGATGTTCGCCGTCACTGTGCCGCGGGGTCGACGCGAGGATTTCGTACCCGGTGAGGCAGACGGCCAGATCTTCGTTGATCGCGATGTCGCCAACTCGTTGATTCTGGTAGTCGACGATGAGCCGGATGTGCGTGAGAGCATGATCACCCTCCTCGGCCGCTGGCGCTGCGAAGTCGTCGCTGCCGAGTCCTGTGAGGAAATGCTGCAGAAGCTCATTGCGGTGCAGCGCATGCCTGATCTCATCGTTTCGGACTACCGCTTGAAAGAAGGCGAAAACGGAATCGATGTCGTCGCGCGCCTGCGCGAGGAATTCAACGCTCAGGTCCCCGCTTTGCTGATCACGGGCGACACTGGGATCGAGGAATTACGCGAAGCCGAGGAGAGCGGCCTGCACGTTCTCCACAAACCCCTGAATCCTTCCCGGTTACGAGCGCTAATAGCGAATCTGCGCCGGGAGCGGACCCGGGCAGCCTGAAGCAGCTTGGAGGTTGACGGCGATGGACGAGGTCTCAGGACGGCCCGGACTGCGGGTTGAGGGTTTTCGAACGTCTTTCCTGATAGCGCTTCCAGTTAGCGGCGTGATCCCGTCCCAATTCATGCAGATATCGCCACGTGAACAGACCGGTGTCGTGACCATCGTCGAAGACGATTTTGATGGCGTATTGGCCGACGGGCTCCACGGCGCGGACGCCGACCGTCTCTTTGCCGAGCACCAGCACTTCCTGCCCGGGGCCATGCCCCTTTACTTCCGCGGAGGGCGAATGCACACGCAGGTACTCAAAGGGCAGCTCAAAGCGGCTGCCGTCGTCAAAACTCACTTCCAGCAGCCGGGATTTGCTGCGGACCTTGATTTCAGTGGCAATGGGATCAGACATAGCACCCCCAGTATAGGCCCAGCCCTATAGCGGATGGGCCGGTGCTGATAGGATCGCGCGCCATGCAGACACTGGATGTCAGATCGCCCCAGGCCGGCCACGCGCTAGAGCGCTCGCTGTTCATTCGAGCTGAACAGATTCGCGCCCAATTCCGGATTATGCCCGGCGCATTCGTCGGCTCCTCACTCGTCGCAACGGTCGTGGTGGCGATGGTGTGCGAGCGGTTGAGTCTGAGCGTGCTGATGCCGTGGCTGATGACGGTATACCTGCTGTCGGTAGGTCGATTCATCCTGTGGCGTTTGTTCTGGAAGGCGGATCCGCCGACTTCGCGCATCAAGCGCTGGGGCCGGCTCGCCATCGCCGCGGGCGCCCTGTCCGGCGTGTTGTGGGGTATCGGCGGCATCGTGCTGCACGATCGGACCAGCCTGTCGCACCAGCTTTTTGTGCTGATTGCGACTACGGGTCTGGGCTTCACCTCAACTTACATGACGGCGCCGTTTCTGCCGGCGTTTCTCGCGTACGTATGTCCGAGCTTCCTGCTGTCAGCCATTCCATTCCTGCTCGACGGCGATCGCGTTCACTTTGCGATCGGCATTGCGACCCTGGTGCTGTTGCCGATCGTCATTCAGTTTGCAACCCGCGTCTCCCGCACGTTTCTCGAGTCGGTCAACGTCAAACTGCAGAACTCCGATCTCATGGCGGAGCTGCGTCGCCAGAAGGACGCGGCGGAGGAAGCGAACATCGCCAAGTCGCGATTCCTGGCCGTTGCCAGTCACGACTTGCGGCAGCCCCTGCACGCGTTGGGACTGTTCGTGCAAGCCTTGCAGGAATCCTCCATCGCCTCCCATGAGCGTCACCTGGTCGGCAACATCCGGCGCTCGGTCGATGCAATGGAAGATCTCTTCGATGCCTTGCTCGACATCTCGCGCCTGGATGCCGGCATCGTACGACCCCGGTTTGAGACGTTTGGCCTGGCGACGTTGTTTGACCGTTTGAGTTTTGAGTTCGGACCCGTAGCGAAGCAGAAGGGGTTGTCACTGAGCGTCATGAAGACCTCTGTGTATATCTGCAGCGATCCTTCCTTGGTGGAGCGAATCGCACGCAACCTCGTCTCCAATGCCATTCGCTACACCGATCGCGGTGGAGTGTTGCTCGGCTGCCGGCGGCAGCAGGGTGGTTTGCGCATCGAAGTGTGGGATACCGGTCGCGGTATTCCGGCCGACAAGCATCGGGAGATCTTCCGCGAGTTCTCACAACTCGATCCCGCCGATCGCGATCCTCACAAGGGGCTCGGCCTCGGGCTCGCCATCGTCGAGCGACTGTCGAAGCTGCTGGATCACGACATCCGGCTGCGCTCGAAGCCGGGCAAAGGCTCGGTGTTTTCCGTCGCCATTCCGCGCGGTCGCGAAGAGGATGTGATTGCCAACACCACGGTTGAGCAGACGACGGCATTCGATTTGTCGGGTGTGCTGATACTCGTCATCGATTCGGATCCGTCCGTGCGCCAGGCCATGGAGGCGCTGCTGGGCAAGTGGAATGCGGAAGTCATCACCGCCGGCTCGGGCCCGGAGATGAAGGACAAGCTGCCGTTGGTACGCCGGGTGCCGAGCCTCATCATCTCGGACTATCGGCCGAGAACGCCGGCAACGCTCGGCGCGGGTCCGACGTTAGCCGCAATCGATATGCTGCGTAACGAGTTCAACACGGAGATTCCGGCTGTGTTGCTTACAGGTGATACCGGAGTCGAGCGGCAGTTGCGCGATCAGGAAGTGGCCGGCCTGCCGGTGCTGCAGAAGCCGCTGAACCCGGCGCGCCTGCGCACGTTGATCGCCAACGTGCTGAGAATCGACGAGCAAGAGAGGACGCGACGCGCAAGCTGACGCCGACAGGCGAGCTGATATGGTTGTATTGGCGCGGCACTGGCCGCGCGGAGCCCAGGTCCTACCACGCCACCAAAAAGCGCGGTTTTTGGTGGCGGCGCTTGCGGGTGGCGGCTAGCTCGTAATCATCCCAACTCGTCGGGCGACGAGTACGGCCTGAGTACGGTTCACCACCCCCAGCACCTTGAAGATGGCGGTGACGTGAGCCTTGACCGTCTTTTCAGAGAGGCCCAGCTCAGTGGCAATCTGTTTGTTGGTCTTGCCCTGGCAGACGCGCGACAGCACTTCCAGCTGGCGCAGCGTGAGCAACGCGACGTCCGGCTCCGTGCCCGAATGCGAGTCGCTGCCCATTGCACCCGGCAAGGCATGCGAGACGGGCGGCCCGGAGGACTGCAAGGCCAACGGTACCGTCACGTTGCCCTCCAGCACCTGCTGGAGAACTTCGATGAGCACCTTGGTCGCAGCCGACTTCGGTACGAATCCCATCGCGCCCGCATTGATGGCGTGGCGGACGTTCTCGGGATCCTCGAGAGCTGACAGCACTACAACCGGTAGTGACGGCAGTTTCTCGTGGAGCTTCCCGATGAGGTTGAATCCACTGATTCCCGGTAGTGCCAGATCCAGCAACACCAGGTCCAGGTCCGGATTCTCAGCGGCCGTGGCCAAGCCCTGTTCACCATCGCGCGCAGACATCACCGTGACGTTGTCCGCGAGGGTTTCCAGAGCTGCTGAGACACCCTCTTGCACGAGAGGATGATCGTCGATGACAAGTACTTTCAGAGTCATTTTTCTGGGGAGTTCAGTCAGTCAGTGTGCGGGCCGTGGAGCATCACGCCAAGTGGACCTTGGTCCCACTTTCATCATTCAAAGCTTGCGCGTGTTGATGCTGTTGCGCCATGAGTATCGCCGCCACCTTGAATATACCTCCGATCTATTTGTCAGGATTGAGACTTGTCGCAATTTAGCGGCGCCGTTTGGAAAGCGACAGGCGTCGACGGGCATAACGAGTAGTATCGAACATCATGTCGCCTCAGGACCTCCCTGATCGCTCCCTGCTGATCGCGGCCGAGAAAGTCCGCATGCAGTACCGGAACATGCCCACTGCCTTCATTGGCAGCGCAATGATTTGCAGCCTGATGGGATTCGCCCTGCTCACCGGCGCGGGCCTCGAGAAAACTGTCGTTTGGATGGCAGTTGTCTACCTGTGGGTGATCACGCGATTTATCCAGTGGCGGGCATTCAACAGAATCAATCCGGCACCCCATGAGATGCGCAAGTGGCGGCGCATGGGAATTGCCGGCTCGGCGCTGGCCGGGCTGATCTGGGGCGTGGGAGCCGTCGTTCTCTACGTACCTAACGGCCTGGCCTATCAGTTGTTTCTGGTGATGGGACTCGTTGGGATGGGTGCGGGGTGCGTTTATGCATCCGCTTCCGTCATGCCGTCGTTCTTCGCTTACTTCTACCCCAGCATGCTGTTGCCGGCCGTCATGTTTCTGCGCGAGCACGATTCGCTACATGTCATAACAGGCGCCCTCATGCTGGTGTACCTGTCGCTGATGACGCCGTTTGCGCTGCGCGTTTATCGGTTGATCGATGAATCCATCCAGCTGCGGTTCGAGAACCTCGGACTGATCGGCGAGCTGCGCAACCAGAAGGAGGCGGCCGAGGATGCGAACATCGCCAAGTCGCGCTTCCTGGCCGCTGCGAGCCACGATCTGCGCCAGCCCCTCCATGCTCTCGGCCTTTTTGTACAGGCGCTGCAGGAGACACCGCTCGCCACCCGCGAGCGTCAGGTCATCGGCAACATCCGCAGGTCCGTGGATGCCATGGAGGAACTTTTCAACGCACTCCTCGACATCTCACGACTCGATGCCGGGGTCGTTCAGCCTCACATAACAACTATCCCCGTGGCTGCCGTGTTCGACAAAATCCGCTTCGAGTACGGCCCTATCGCGCGTCAGAAGCGGCTGTCCCTCAAAGTGATGAAGACGTCGTTGCTGGTGCAAAGCGACCCGGCGCTGCTGGCCCGTCTGATTCGCAATCTGCTTTCCAACGCAGTGCGCTACACGGATGCCGGTGGAGTGGTACTCGGGTGTCGGCGCACCGGCAATGAGGTTCGTATCGAAGTCTGGGATACCGGTAAAGGCATTCCTCCAGACCGGCACGAAGAGGTTTTCCACGAGTTCTATCAGCTCGACAACCCTGAACGCGACCGTCGTAAAGGCCTTGGTCTCGGACTCGCTATCGTCAAGCGTCTGGCCAAGCTGTTGGCTTACCGTGTTGAGCTGCGCTCGACGGTGGGTAAGGGCTCGATGTTCTCGATCACACTGCCTCGCGGCAGCCAGGAGGACTACCGTCCCGCGGAAAGTTCTCCGGAGTCGTCCGCGTTTGATCTCTCACAGACGCTGGTGCTGGTGGTCGACGATGAGGCGGCGGTGCAGGAGGGAATGGCGGCGCTGTTGCGCAAATGGAAGTGCGACGTCGTTACAGCCGGGTCCGGGGCGGAGATGATGGGCAAGCTGGTGGCTGTCGATCGACTTCCCGATCTCATCGTATCCGACTACCGCTTGCGTGGGGCGGAGAACGGGATCGAGGTAGTCGAGATGCTGCGTAACGAATTCAACGTCGACATCCCGGCCCTGTTGGTTACCGGGGATACCGCACCTGACAGGTTGCGAGACGCCGAGGCGAGCGGGTTACCCATCCTCCACAAACCTCTCAACCCCGCCCGGCTGCGTACTTTGATAGCCAACCTGTTGCGCGAACACACCCGGGCTGCCTAAGACTTTAGTCTAGTCCGCAGTCCCGATGGGCTTGAAGTATGATCACAATCGAGTCGATGCGGTGCCACCCCTGGAAGGCGGCATCGACCCTACGGAGGGCAAGACCCTCCCGGCGCGCGGTCACCATCCTTCAGATTGATCATCTGTCGCACCGCTGCGTAGTGGGGGCCGGACCCGGCCGCATCCGCGTGGCATCCGGGTTCGGCAACCTCCACAAATGCATCCTGGACTCATTCAAAATCACGTAAGTTGTTCGTTTTACGGGCACTTTTGCCTTGTAATGGTGACATTCCGCAGCACCCGCCTATACTCAAATTCGTCTGCACCACTAGGGGGCTTGCGGTAGCGGCACTGAATGGAACCAACAGATACCTCGCATCCCGACTATTACCATCGAGTCGTGGATTGCCAGTGGGCCTGCCCGGCCCACACCGATGTTCCCGAATACATCCGGCTGATCGCCCAAGGCCGCTTCACCGAGGCTTACCTGGTGAACCGGCATTCGAACGTGTTCCCAGGCATCCTGGGACGGGTTTGTGATCGACCCTGCGAGCCCGCCTGCCGGCGGGGCCGGGTCGAAGCGAAGCCAGTCGCCATTTGCCGGTTGAAGCGCGTTGCCGCCGACCACCGGGATGATGTGACGGCGCAACTGCCCAAAATTCCCAAGGTCAAGAATGGCCGGCGGATCGCCCTGATCGGCGCGGGGTGTGCGTCGTTGACCGTGGCAAACGACCTCATGCCGCTCGGCTACCAGGTCACCATCTTCGAGCAATACGGCGAGCCCGGCGGGCTGATGCGGACCAATATCCCCTCGTTCCGCCTGCCCCACACCGTGTTGAACGAAGAGATCGCCATGATCACCAACATGGGGGTGGACCTGAAGCTCAATCATCCCATCAGGAGCCTGCGTGAGTTGCTGTCTGCGGGCGGCTTCGATGCCATCTTCGTAGGCTCCGGTGCGCCGAAGGGCAAGGAGCTGAAGCTCGCAGGCCGGCAGGAGGCCGCAGCCAACACGCACATCGGCATTGCCTGGCTCGAGTCGGTGGCCTTCGGCCACATCGACAAGATCGGCGAGCGGGTGTTGATCATTGGTGTGGGCAACACCGCGATGGACTGTTGCCGAACCAGTCTCCGACTCGGTGCCAAAAACGTGAAGGTGATGGCGCGGAAGCCGCGCGCCTTCTTCAAGGCCTCCGCCTGGGAGTTGGACGATGCCGAGGAGGAAAGCGTCGAGATTGTGGTCAATCATTCCCCCAAGGCCTTCGTTCTGGAGAACGGCAAGCTGGCGGGCATGCTGTTCGACCAGCTGGAGTATGACCTCGATGCCGGCGGTCGAATCACGGGCGAGCGCCACGTTGGTGAGGAATTCATTCCGGCCGATGATGTGATTCTCGCCATCGGTCAGGAGAACGCCTTTCCCTGGATCGAGCGTGACCTCGGTATCGAGTTCGACAAATGGGACGTGCCGGTGGTCGACAAGGTCACTTTTCAGTCAACGCGGCCGGGCGTGT
>Ga0181534_10000914_pt1 | contig 20234 bp, 6 predicted proteins | sample PEATcosm2014_Bin_37_FD_119758 | JGI IMG/M metagenome (GOLD analysis project Ga0181534, IMG submission 119758) | Peatland microbial communities from MTU Mesocosm Facility, Houghton, MI, USA - PEATcosm2014_Bin17_10_metaG | ecosystem: Environmental > Terrestrial > Soil > Wetlands > Peat | place... | reverse complement strand
GCGCAATCGAAGTCGGACGTTCTCCGCGACCCAATGCCCACAACACGCGATCCCGCAAATCCTGCGAATAAGGCTGCATCCGTGCCGCCCCTCTATCGGTGGGATTATTGCAGCACGGTATGTATACACTTGAATTAGAAGGCTCTCTAAACCAAACGAACGAATGCCCACCCTACCCGCCCAGCGCAAACTTCCGTGCCGCCTCCAGCAGCCGAGCCACGGACTCCTTGGAGCACGACTCGGTATAGATCCGCATCAGCGGCTCGGTGCCGCTAGCCCGCAGCAGCAGCCAGGTCTCGGCTGCATTTGGCTTAGTCGCCGCCTCTGGGTTGTCCAGATAGAATTTGACGCCGTCCATCGTCTCCTGCCGCAGAATCGGCATTCCGGCAAAGACCGGGTCGCCTGCCCTCAGCGCCCTTGCTCGTGCAATCGCCGCGTTCTTTATCTCGTCGGAGATGTGCAGGTCGATGCGCCCATACTGGTGTTCTCCATATTCCGCTTGCAGATCGGCCACCAGTTGGCCCAGCGTCTTTCCCTCCTCGGCCATCACATTGGCCAGCAACAGAGAGTTTAGTAGTCCGTCCCGCTCCGGCAGATGCCGTTGAAAGCCGATCCCGCCCGACTCCTCGCCGCCCATCACGATCTCCCGCTCCAGCATGAAGTCGCAAACAAACTTGAAGCCGATGCCGTGCTCGATCAGTTCCCTGCCGTGCTTTTTGCAGATCCGGTCCAGCATTTTGGTGGTGTTGAAGGCGCGCGTGACGGCACCCGGCCAGCCCTTGCGCTTCAAAACCCAGCTCAACAGAACGCAAAATATCTTGTGCGGATCGACAAAGATTCCATGCTCGTCCGTCGCGCCAATGCGGTCCGCGTCACCGTCCGTGCAGAGACCGGCCTGGCAGCCATTGGCCACCACCGCCTCGCCAAGAGCACGAATGTGCGGCTCGATCGGCTCGGGGTTGATGCCCGGAAAAAGTGGGTCCACATTGCCGCGAATCTGCACATGCGCCACGCCAAGGCGCGTAAAAATCTCCGAGAGATAGGTCAGCCCCGCGCCATACATTGAGTCGATGCCGAACTTCATCCCTGATTTACCCAGCGCTTCGAGGCTCGTAAAGCCCTCGATGGCCTTCAGGTACGGCGGCAGAAAATCCACCTCTTCGATCGGAGCAGGTTGCGCCATACGGGGAACCGCCTCACCCAGCCGCGACTCGATCTCGGCGATCATCGATGGCTTGCCCGACCCGCCATACCAGCCCTTGTACTTCACGCCATTCCACTGCGCCGGGTTGTGCGAGGAGGTAATCATGATCCCACCGGCCATGCCGCGTTCGCGCACCGCATAGCTGAGTGCCGGCGTAGGCGTGATGCCATTGGCCAGCAGTACAGGAATGCCAGTCGAGGCCACAACCTCGGCGCAGGTACGCGCAAAGGCCTTGGAACCAAAGCGAGTGTCGTAGCCGATGCAAAGCCCCTTCGTGGCGTCTTCCTTGGCATGTACGTAGGCTGCAACCGCCTCCGCCGCGATACGCACATTGGCAAAGGTAAAGTCATCAGCTATCACCGCGCGCCAGCCGTCGGTTCCGAACTTGATTGCAGATTGAGCCATCGTTATCTTTCATTCTCCCTGTAATTAGGTTAAAGGATTCAGGCGGAGTTCCGTTTCAGTTCGCAGACACAAAGCGGCGGACGGGAAACTCCCGTCCGCCGCTCCGATTCTTCAGCTTCTTACTGCACGGTCAGAGTAAACTGCGTTGTTTGCTTAACATTAAGGGTAGGATCGGGAATACCACCGAGTGTTGGCGTTGAGGTTGCGGTTATCGTTATCGTCGAGGTGCCGGAGGGCGTCGTAAAAGTAGCCGTTCCACTGCCGCAGCCAGAGACACCCGCCAGAGAAACCAGCAGCACACAACCTGCTAGCGATTGCATCAGCAGCCGTCTTCTCGCATTCCTGTTACTCGCCAAGCCGAAAAGGCCCAAGCCAAGTAATAAACCACTCCACCAGAATATCCCGGTCGGCGTAATGATCGGAGCCTGGTTCACATTAACCGTAAGTACCGTGGAGACAACCGGAACAAGGTATGTGGCATTCGGCGGTGTTGTGGTGCTGCTCACCGCCAACCCCAGCACTGCGGGAACGAAGTTGCATGTCGCATGGGCCGGCAGTCCTGTGCAGGTGAAGTCCACGCCCCCTTGAAATTTTGATTCTGAAGTTATGGTGATTGTGCTAGTGCCTGGACTCTTCGCCGAGGACGTAATTGCGGAGTTGCTTTGCACCATCGTGAACGTCGGCTGGGTAACAATCAACTGCGTAGCCGACGACACCGATGTTCCGTAATTGTTATTCCCTTGGTATGTTGCCACGATGTTGTATACACCCGCCGCCAGCATAGTTCCGTTGGTGCCTGAGAGGGTCAAAGTTGCCGAATACACCGTTCCCGATCCAGAAGTCGTTGTTGACTGGACAGTCGCAGTGCCTAACACAGGGCCACCGACGCCATTACTGAAGACAACAGACCCTGATAGCGAACCCGTGATCGACGGAGCAATCGCCGCTGTCATCGTTATTGAATCTCCGTCAGCAATCTGCGGCGGAGTCGGCTCGGCCGTTAAAGGACTCGCTGCGAATCCAAAAACCGCCAGCGCCGTGCTCGATGTCGCCGGCGATATGGTTATAGTTGTCGCAAGAGATGAAGAAGGAGCATAGGTATGATCACCGGAGTAAACAGCCGCAATCTGATGGGCGCCGCCGCTGAGGCTGGAAAGAACGAGCGAAGCCTGAGCGGAACCGTTCATAGCCACCGGTTGTCCAGAGTTTCCTCCATCGACGATGAATTGTACCGTTCCCGTTGCCGCGATTCCGGTCCCACTTGCTGGAGCCACCGTTGCCGTAACCGTAACCGGGCTGCCATAGCTAGCATTGCCTGTTGCTGGAGCAGTCTGGGCCACCGTAACTACGGAAGGAAGCTCGTTCACTGCATTTCCACTCAAAACTAGCGCAGGTGCGGCCGTATTCTGAGCCGAAGTGCTGAAATTAACCGTATAACTTTGTGGTCCGGCTTCGGTTGTCGGAGCAAAGTATGCCTCAAGTGTGCAACTGTAGCCGCTGCCAAGCACCGCGAGGCCAGAGCAATTGTCGCTGGCGCTCGGTATCTCGAATGGCGTACCGGTCAGCGCAGGATAAAGTGGTGCCCCCAATGCCAAGCCGACCAAGCCAGAACTGGCAAGAACCGCCGTCTGCCCGGCGCTGCTGGACTCGTCGTTCACTTTCCCGAAATTGATTGCCCCGGAAAGACGATTCATCCCATAGGCAGCCGCATTCGTGCTGTCGGATGCATAGAGGTTGCCGTATGGATCCAGCGCAACGGCGTACGGGTTGAGAATCGAACTGGAAACGATCGTTTGATAGCTCGATGCCAGCCCGCCGTTCTGGTTGGGAACGCGTACGATGAGACCGTTCCCGCTGCTGGCAATAATCACGCTTCCAGAACCGTCCACCGCCACGCCTGTCGGAGCCGAAAGATTGGCGCCAACATCGCTGATTGATCCATCTGAGTACTCTACAACCGTATTGCTAGCCGGGCTCGCAACATAAATATTATTGAAAGCATCCAATGCCACCGCCGAAGGCGAACTGAGTCCTGCCGTCGCGGTTACCGGTACCGTCTTCACTCCGCCTGAGGCCAGTCCGCTGCGATTCACATAAGTAACCACATCGTTATTCCCGGCTTCGGGAATATACAGTGTTCCAGTTCCATCGACTGCCAACTGGCCGGGCTTATTCAGACCACTTAGAATCGTACTCTGGCTACCCGAATAAGGACCGCCGGTACCGTTGGCAATCTCCACCACGCGACCGTTGCCCGTGTCGGAGATATAGAGATTGCCCGCTGAGTCCGCGGCCACGCCGCCAGGCTGGCTCAGGCCACTGCCCAACGCAGTGCCAGCGCCAGCGCCACCCGCATATTCGTACACCGCGTTCGCGGCAGCGTCGGCGACAAATACATTCCCCGCGCCGTCAACGGCAACCGCGCCAGGCTGCTTCAATCCGCTACCTATCGCGCTCTGCGTTCCAGGATCAACCGTAATGGCCTGACCAACAGCTACCCCTGTCAAGTAAACCGGAATGTTATCCCCAGCCGCATCAGTCAGCGTTAGAATCGCATTCCGCTGTCCAGGCTGTGTCGGGTTGAATTGCACGTTGATTGTGCAGGATGTATGGGCTGCGTTTACCGCTCCAAAGACGCATGGGGGCAGAACGTTCAAGATGATAGGCGCGGACTCATTCTCCGTAACGGGTTGCCCTTTAACGGTGGCTGTAAACGGCGCGTAAACGCTCAGATTGGCTAACCCGGGAGTAGCGCTGCTGCTGGCCGTTAGAGTCAAAATATTGGCCCCCGTGACCGGGTCGGTGCTGAAGGCCGAAGTGACGCCAGTCGGCAACCCCGAAACCGCAAGAGCGACGCTGCCTGTAAAGCTCGCGGCCTGACCAATCCCAATCGTCTCGGTGGCGGTGAAGCCTGGGGTTAGATCCAACGAGATAGCCGATGGATAAATCTGGAAGTTGGCGGGGGGAGCCGCGACTGTTACTGAAGCCGTCGCGTTCACATTGCCCGAAGTAACCACGGCGAAATCCTTGGAAGGTGCGCCGGCAGCGGTAATCGTGGTCGATTGCAAAGTGACTGGAGCGTTAAACGTCAGTGTCAGAGGGACAGGACTGCTTACGGCTCCCACGGCTGTAGCCGGAAACGGCGCATTCCCAACCGTGTACTTCCAGATGTCCGTATACCCCTGCTCCGCAAAGATGTTGCCATGCTGGTCAATTGCAACGCCCCACTGATTTTGTGAGTTTATGTTACTTTGCGAACCAGTGCCCAATGGAAGAACCATGAACATGTCTGCGGGATTAAGCCCCGACTTCTCCAGCGGGATCTCCCAAAGGCCGCCGCCACCTGTGCTTACGCAAGTATAGTTTGAGAATTTTCCGGAGGTGTAGCCATTATCGGCGACATACATGTTTCCGGCCGAATCGAAGGAAACACCCTCGGCCGCGATAAATGCATTCGAGAATACCGTCGGAACCGCCGTAGCGGACCCCGTGCCCGCCGCCACCTCATAAATGGTTCCAGTCATGTTCGTAAAATACACATTGCCCGCGGAATCCGCCGCAATATCGGCGATCCAGTCGAAGTCGGAAACTGTGTAGCAGGATCCCGCCGGAGAGGTCGTCGTCGGATTCACAAAGTTGACAATTTCTGTCGGCGCGTCGGTGCCGAAGTTGCAACCGACACTGCACCCGTAAATGGTGCTCTGGTTATAATTATCGAGCAGATAGCTATCTCCTTCAGGATCGAACGCAAGCGCCTCTACCTCTAAATAATTTCCGCCGGTAATATACCCACCGTTGGGTACACTGGGGTTGGTTGAATAGGTTATGGGATAGTCGTACGTGCAAGCGGAGGTCGAGGTTACTGTCGCCACGCCGTTTGCAATTGTGCCGGTGCAGAGCGGGGGCGTCGGAGGATCGGGTGGCGAGTACTCATAACCCGTTGTGTTTGCGTAGAACGTATAGGAACCATTGACATATGGAATCATCGATGTGATGTTGCCGTACACGCCCGTTACAACCACGTTCCCATTGGAATCGACAGCGATTGGTCCCGTATGATCGCTGTTGGGATCAGTGAAAATTTTGAAAGGACTTCCTCCGTTGGCCGGAAAATCCCAAACGGCATTCCAGTTGTAACCGCCCTGCAGCAGATCCCCCGCCGGATTAACGGCCAACGATCCAAACGTACCCTGCATTCCAAACGACAAAACGTTGTAGGGGACGCCTTGGGTTTGAGTTTGCTTGAAGCTGGCGAAGACCGGGTTGTTATCGCTGAGCATCGTCCTGGTCGTCGCCACAATCGGCGGCGCGGTCTGGCCATGGCAAATCTCTACCGGCAAAAAAATCCACGCGAGGAATAGCATCACCAGCGCGCCCGCAAAGCGCACTGTGCGTACCGGCCTGTCTTGCAGAATTTCAGCATGATCCATCGGCATCGTCATTCTCCTGGTCTCCATATCCGTATCCGTCCCTCGCCCTTTCACTCGCGCTACTCTCAAAAGGCTTTTGTGGCAAGCAATTGCCTGCCACGCATCCCTGGCTACACCGTCCGCATCAGAAAGTGTACTTCACCGTGATCTCCGCGATGCGCCTGCCTGTCTTGTTGTGAGTAATGCCGAAAGCCGCATTCTCCTGCTTGGCCTGAGTCGGGTCGTAATTCACATTGTTGAGAAAATCTAATTGCTCCGAAGTCGGGTTGAGATTGGTAAACGTCACCAGCGGATGATTCAGGAAGTTGAAGCCCGCCGCATTGACCTCAAGATTTTTTTTGTCGGTAAAGTGGAACAACTTCTTCACCGTCAAATCTGAGTTGAAGAAGTACGGGCCGTGAATATACGGATAGTCGAAGGGCCCGTTGGCGCCGCTGATCTGAGGCAGAGCAAAGCATGCCCCGTTGATGTACTGACCTGACTGTGTGTGTTTTGCCGGATTGCAGGTAAGCGTCGGCTGCAACGCCACGTCTGGCGTACCCAAAAAGGCTTGATTGTTCACCTGGATCAATACCGTGCCAGCCGGCTGGGAGTTGCCTAGGATCGCTCCCGGCCCCAGCATGCCTTCCAATCCGAAGTTCGTCCCATAGCTCGTCGCCTGCAGGTTCGGCCCACTCTGAATACCCGTTACCCCGGAGAGCGCCCAGCCGTTCAACGCGCCATTGACGAGGCGGTTACGATGAAAATGCGATCCGCCATCCAGGTAATACCACGCATTGAATATCTGTGTGCGGTCATACGCCAATGGACCATAGTCGTTCCATACATTGAATGAATCGCCAGGATTCCCGTTGCTGAATCCGCCACGAACGCCCATGGCTTTGCTGAAGGTGTAGTTCGCTCCAAAGTTCAACCAGCCCTTCGACTTGTTCCAAGTTGCCTGCAGAGCGTTGTAGTTGGCAAAAAGCTTATGCGCCTCCAATTGAAGCTGGCCATACAGCGGGTACGGCCGCCAGTCGTTGATCGAGGGCGCGACCACCGTGGCATTCTGCGGGAAGCTGTTGAGACTCGTGGGTTCGTACGTCGTCCCCTGAAACGGATTCTTCGTGTACTGGTAGGCCGGCTTGTTTGTGGACGTATCGAAGGATGTGACAACGACGAATGGAGCTGGATCAGGTTGAAATAGCGCTCCCGGCTTAATCGCATTCACGTTGTCCACTGTGATGGCTCCATTGCTGCCATCATTCAAAATCGAGTTGCTGTTGTTACCCACATAACCAACAGAAAAAGTTGTGTGGAACAACTGCTGTGTCAATGTCAAGCTGTAGGTTGCCGTCAACGGTTGCTTGTGGTCGGACGGATCAAAGGCGATTAAACTAGTCGAGGCCAGCGTACTTAACTGCGCCTGAGGATCGTTAGGCGCAATGTGCTGGCTTCCCATATAGTCCAGGGTCAGTCCGTTGGAGTTGTAACTGCTGCCGCTCGAGAAAGGATTCTCCAGATTGAGTACTCTCTGTCCTTCGGAGACCGCAAGAGCATTTGAAACGTCCGTCCAGTTGTCATGGAAACGATACCATCCATAACCGCCAGAGAGGACGGTCTTTCCGTTTCCACGCACATCCCACGAGAAGCCAGCGCGCGGATCGAGGAAGAGCGGCGTCACAGTTTGGCCTGAGAGCGGCACGGAACTGTCGATTGCATGCCATTTGAATCCGGGAAGCGGCTTGTCAGCCGTAGGATTCTGGACCAGTGCCGCCCAGGCTTGATATTCCGCCGGATCCCAGACCGGCAGACCCACGCCGCTGGACTGTTGCCACTCGCCCTCATGCTCCACGCGCAGTCCGAGGGTCAGCGTGATATTCGAGCGAACCTTCCAGGAGTCTGTGGCGTAGAAAGCCAAATTCCACCAATGAAGATCCGCGGTGGGTCGGATGCTCGCCTGGTAATAGCTCTGAATCTCACCCTCCAGGAAACTGGCAAGAAGGTTGCCAGGACCGGAACATCCGCCGGACGCGCAGGTATTGTCATAAGTCTGCGATGCACCTTGAGGCCCAGTAGGCAGCTCAAAGGTCGGGTTGATGTAGTAATTCCCAATCTGACCATTCGTCGCGGTACTTACGATAATTGAGTTGTCCAGTGTCCTCTGTGCATCTATACCGATCTTGAAGGTGTGCTTGCCCAATACCTTCGTCAAGTTGTCGCCAAAGTCGGGCGTCATCCTCTTCAGAAAATTTGGACCATAGCTGTAATCCGGGAACAGCCCGATAGGCAAGCCATCATATCCATAGTCTGCCAACTGCGGAAACTGCTTGGTGCCATTGTCGTACGCGCTCATATCCAGTCCAGCGCCTAGGGCGGTAGTGGCAATCTCTTTGGCGTCGCCAGCAGTGTAGACCTCATTGATATATGCCAGAGATGCAAAAGCCTCATTGGTCAATGTGGGAGAGAGAACCCGCATCCAATTCAGTGCGCCTGTCTCCGAATTGGTATTCTTGACTGACCCGCCAGGCATCGCCACGCCTCCGGAATTGCCCGAGGCGAAATAGCCTGCCGCTTGCGGAATTCCAGTATAACCGCGTTCTATGGTGTAAACCCCGTAGAACTGATTCCGCTCGCTCGCGGCAAAATCGACGCGAGCATGAGCCGTCCACATGTCGTTATTCACCAGGTTATTCTTAACGTAGTTGTAGCCATCTTTAGTCGTCTGCCCATCCGGGTTTGTACTGGTAACCCCCACATTCGGCGCCGCTAGCAGCTTCATAAATGCCCCCGCTGCGCCTACCGCATTCAAATAGGGAGCCATGCAATCTGTGCTCGAGTCACTGCAGTTGACATGCTGGCCGCCCTCGGCAAAAGCGCCACTCACATAGGTGCCAGGCACCACTCCTGTATCGGGAACCGTGGCGACATTGGCATACGGGCCAAATCCAGTTTGGAGTGTGCAAGAAAACGGATTTGTACATGACACCGCTCCGGGGGGAAGATATCGCTGAATCTGCGTCGGGCTGAAATCGCCCTTCAGCATATCCGGTGTCGGCACCAGCGCATGTTCAATTCCGCTTCCTGGGCTGTTGTATGCATAGACGTTGCGCTGCACATAATCTTCCGCCTGCGCAAAGAAAACCAGCTTGCCGCTATGGTTGAAGCTTGTGCCAGGTATCTTGACCGGACCGCCAAACGTCGCACCCGGATAGATATAGCGGTCGGACGGCTTCGGCAGCCCCTCATAACCCGCCAAAGCATCGGTGGAGTTCATCTGTGCGGTGCGGCCATGCACATAGAGAGTGCCGTGATACGTTGAGCCTCCGGACTTGCCGACTGCATTGACCACCACGGGGCCGTTGGCCGTATCCGCGCCGAAATTCGACTGCTCGATCTTTACTTCGGCCGTCGAGTCGGTATTGACGGTTTGCGTACTGCCACTATAAGAATTTGGGTCGTTCAGGTTGACGCCGTCCGAGCGCACACTCACGCCGTTTGCGGGTGCGCCGCTCATCGAGTAAGCGCCGCTTGCACCGCCGGTCGTCACTTGGCCTGGATCGTAAGTCGAGTTGCTCGCTGAATTATTGGTAAACGACCCGCTGCCAGTGTTGATCGCCGATCCAGGAAGAATCTTCATCAGTTCGGTGACGTCGCGGCCTTCGGTTGAAAGGTGATCCAGTTGCGCAGCTGTAATCAAATCGCTGCGCTCCCCCGTCTCCACGACGCTGGAGGCATCGGCGTTCACGGTGACCGTGATGGACTCCACACCGGGAACTAGCTTGATTGCGCTCAACGTACGTGCGTCACCAGGATCCAGATGGACGCCCTTCAGAACATTGACCTCAAAGCCCTGAGCCTTCGCCGTGATCGTGTAATCCCCTGAATCGAGTGCGGGAAAAAGAAAAATACCGACGGCATTCGATTTGGTCGAGCGGACGAATCCGTTCGCCTGGTTCTTCGCCGTCACCGTTGCGTTCGGAATCACCGCTCCGGTCTGGTCCGCGACAGTTCCGCCCAAGCTCCCCGTCACCGTCTGTGCCATGAGCCGACTGTGCCCAAGGCCTGCCAGAACCAAAATCAAAAGACCCAGGCTAACCCAGGTTGACGCGCTTTTCCTCGACCATGGCCTGCAATTCATCCGTTCCTCCATTTGACTCATCTGAGCTTGAGCAGCCGCGAACCTTCCCGCGATTTTCTGGCCTTCGATCTCCGAAGCCTTGTTACCGTTACCATCACAAAGATTACAGGATTTACCAAGCTTTTATATCCGGTATTCCTGACAGTTGTCAAGGGTACTTTCTTGCGCCCGCTCCCGCTCGTAAAATAACAGTGCCTGGACTACCCTCCGGCCTGAAGAAACCGCCCTTCCAAGCCTTGAAACCCTCTTCAACCAAAAATCGCTCCCAAGACTTATTCTCCCGCCGGCTCGGCGCCAATTCCGCCGTCGGCGATCCCAAAATTCGGCATGTGAGCTAATTGAGAGAGCCGACCGCCTTGCCAAAATGCATCGGGGCCTCTTCAAAAATGAAGAGGCCCCGACGGTTTCACTCTGTTACTGACAGCTTACTTGTTCACGGTAAGCGTCAGGTAGGCAACCCTCTCCAGTTGAACACCATTCACTTTGGAGACAGCCGTCACCTTCACGCTCGATACACTGAACGTCGGCGACCATTGAGCACCGCAACCGGTAAACAGGCTCAGGCCAATTGCGCTCACTGCAAGCAGAAGCATCATCTGCAAGCGGCGGCGCTTCTTGAAGCCCAGGAAGCAGCACAGAGCCGCCGCCAGAGTCGCTCCACCGGGAACGAGCGGGTTGGAGTTGTTGTGGGCAGAGATCGAAGCTGAACTGGTGTTGATCTTCAGAACACCCTTCGCTACCGAGGATCCGCTCGGCGCAATAGTCAATGCGTCGCATGAAGCACCCAGCGGCAGCCCCGTGCAGGCAACCAGCACATCTGCCAGGAACGCCGCTGTGTCCGGAGAACCAGTGACCACCGCATCAACCTCGCCGCTGTTTCCGGCGGTTAGGTTGAGAGCGGTTGGGCTGACCGCAAACGTGAAGTCAGGCACACCCGCGCTGACGATGTAAGTGGCCGACGCAACATTGCTGTTGGTGTAACCGGGCGAATCAACTGCAATTGCATTGATGGTTATGGTTTCGACGGTAGCCAGCGGGATAGCGCCGGTGTACTTCGTCGAACTGGTGGTCGGGATCGACCCGTTCGTGGTGTAGTAGATGGTTGCTCCGCTCGTGGTTGTGCTGAGAGCAACTTTGTTAGCCGACCCATAATAGGTGCCAGCTGGAATGCTGAAGGTTGGTTCAGCCACTTGGCCAAGCGAACTGACTGTGATTGTCAGCGAAGCCGCGGGCGCCGCCGAGTAGTTGGCATTGCCTGCCTGATTCGCGGTAACCACGACTGAGCCAACGCCGGTAAGGGTCAAAGTAACGCCATCCGCAGCCAGCGTTGCCGGACCAGTGACGCTGAACAATACCGAATTACCCGATGCCCCGCCCGTTGCCGCCAGTACGATCGGAATCGCGCTGTAAGGGATGGTCTCCGAAGCGGCTGGGTTGGTGAAGGTAATCGCCTGTGCTGCCTGCGTTACCGTAATCGTCAGCGTAGCCGCGGGCGCATCCGAATAATTGGTGTTACCCAACTGATTCGCGGTGACCACGACTGAGCCAGGACCGGTAAGTGTCAGAGTCGCGCCATCCGAACCACCAAGGGTCGCTGGTCCAGTAACGCTGAAGGTTACCGGATTGCCCGATAGCCCACCCGTTGCCGTCACATCAATCGTATTCGTGTTGTAAGCAATGGTTTCCGAAGCGGTTGGATTGGTGAAGGTGATCGCCTGCGGTAGCTGCGTAACAGTGATCGTGATCTGGACCTGATTCGCAGCGGCATAGGTGACGCCGTCGCCAGCTTCGTTCGCGTCCAGAATAATGGTGCCTGCGCTGTTGACTGTCAATACGCCAGCAGTCAAAGTTCCCGCGCCGGGCGTCGATGCGCCGTCGATTGTCACAACAACTGGAATGCCTGATGCGCTATCCGTTGTTGCGGTGACCGTAATCGGAGCAACGCCATAAGCAACCGATTCAGAAGCCGTAGGCGCTGTGAAGGTGAGATGCTGCGGAATCAGAGCCTGGCCCACGCCGGAGACCGTTGCCGATCCGCTGCTGCTTGCGGCATCCATCACGGTCAGCGTTGCGGTCTCTGTGGCGCCAAGGGACGGCGTGAAACTGACCGTCGTTGGGTAAGAGGCGGCACCGCTCATAGTTCCATTGCACACGCCGAGGAGCAACGCCGTGGCAGGCGCGATGAACGCCGTATCTTCTCCCGCGAAATCCGCCGCATTCGTACCTGAGACAGAGAAACTGATTGTGGGGTCAACCGTGCAAGTGGTGCCGTTGTCCACCACCGTGACGTAGCTTCCCGTCTCGACAGTATTGACGCCGGCAACCTTGACAGTGGTGTTATACGTGGTGTTCGCCGTGGTCCCAACCTGAGTTGAACTGGGATTTGTCGCACCATTCACCTTGATTCCAGGCAAGCCGGGAACCAGCACATTGTTCACCGATATCTTGAATGCAGTGTCGGCGCCGCCAGAGGTTATGGCCGAGGAATACACCGCGCCATACAGGTTGTCCATAGCGTCAAGAGCCAATATCTTGGCTCCCTGCGTTGAAACCGTGTACATACCCGCGGGGTTGACCGTTCCCGCATTGTTCTGGAAAGCAAAGATCCCATTGTACTGGTCGGCAAGGTACACCGTGCCGCTCACCTGATCCACGGCAACGCCGTCAAGCTCGTCGTCGTAGGAGCCAGGAGTTGCAAGTGTCTCGGTGTAAATTACCGTCGGCGCAGCGGCATAGCCTGTCGTCACTCCACCGTAACCAACTCCCGTACTGACCGGCAGTTCGTTCAATTCGGAATAAATGCTCTCATTCTTGCTTCCGTTGTAAGAGGAATCTGTAAAGAACAGATTGCCCCAAGGATCGATTGCCAAACCACCGACCATCAACTGCGCCGCCGTGGTGGAAGCTGGCTCCATGTAGATCATTGTTGCAGCCGGAGTGCCAGTGGCGATACAAGCCGCGGTGCACTCATAGATGGCTTCAGGAGCAGTATTCGCGTTGGTCAGCGAGAAGAAGAAATCGCCCGCAGCGTCGAACGTCATCGCAGAAACGCCAAAATAATAGCCATTGGTGATGTTGGTCAGGTTGCTGCCAAAGCTGCACTCGGCCGTGTCGGTTCCCGTGCAGTCTGCCGGGTACGTCAAAAGGTTAGTTGGATCGGGTGCGGCTACATAGGCTCCGCTGACAAAAGGAATCTTGATTACGTTGTTGGTATACAAACCTCCAACGTAAAGGTTGTTCTGGCTGTCCAGAGCCACCGGCCCAACGTTGTAGTTGTCCCCAACGTCAGAACCCCAATCGACCAATAAAGTTTCAGCACCGGTCGTTGTGTTGATGTCCAGCACCTTGTTGCCGTATGTGTTGCTGATGATGATGTCGCCCGTCGCCGAGTTGACACCGAAAGTGGAGCCAGCAGCATTCCCGGAGGCCAGTGCACCGCCACCGGCAAGGTTATTCAGCCAGTTGACCTGCGTCACAAAGATAGCTGGGGCTGAACCGGCAGCAGTTGCCGTCCCGCTATTGCTCGCTGAATCCGTCGCGGTGATCGATGCCGTCTGTTTACCCACGGCAGTAGCGGACGGCGTGAAGCCGACTGTCACCGGGTAGGAAGCGCCACCGTTCACCGTTCCAGAGCACGGAGGATTAAGCAACGCCGTGGCAGGCGGGACAATGGACGTACTCGCAACGGTGAACTCCGCCGCACTTCCACCGGTCGCGGCTAGGGTCAGGGTCGGGTCGGTCGTGCAGGTAGTCATGTTGTCTACCACCGCGACGTAGCTTCCCGTCACCACGGTAGAAACAGGCGGAGTTCCAATCTTGACAGTTGTGTTATATGCGCTGCTCACCGAACTCCCAGCCTGGACGGAGCCGGGGAACGAAAGATTGTTGACCAATATCCTGCCGACTGTGTCGCCGGCACCATGATACGAAACGATTATCGGATTGTTATTGCCGTCAAGGGCGAGCGTTTTTGCGCCCTGTGGCGAAATCCCGTATAACTGCGCCGTATTGACGACTCCAGCACTGTTCGGGAATGCATAGATGCCGCTATAGAGAAAAGCTATGTACACGGTGCCCGTGACCGGATCGACAGCTACTCCGTCTATCTGGTCGCCAGAACCGGGCGTGGCGTAGGAATACAACACCGTCGGCGCAGCGGCAAAGCCTGTCGTCGCCCCACCGTAGCCCGCTCCAGTACTGACAGGCAATTCGTTGAGGTTGGTGCTCGTGCTACTCCCATCGTTAAAGAAGAGATTTCCCCAAGGGTCGAAGGCCAGCCCGCCAATCTGGAATTGCGGGGTGGCTGCCGGTTCCTGGAATATCAAAATAGGAGTAGTGGTGCCGGCTAGGCAAGTCAGCGAGCATTCCCATACCGCTCCAGCGCCATAGCTGGGCAACATTTCCCAAAACAAATCGCCCTGCGCGTCTACTGCAATGTTCTCGATCTGGAAATACCAGTTGTCGCCGGCAAACACCAGATTGGGCATCGTGCAGGTAACCGTATCCAGCGATGAGTTGGTTCCAAAATTGGCGCAAGCGGTAGCTGTGCCGTCGTCAAACGCCGCATAAGCTCCGTTCCCTAGATAAGGAACCTTCCAGACAGCATCGTCGTATGCTTCTGAGACGTAGAGATTGTTCTGGGCGTCAATTGCGACCCCATTGATGGCGCTAAACCCAGCCGTGTTCGTCCCAATTATGCTTGTAATAACGCCGGTTTTCCCGTCGATCTTCTCAAGATCTTGGTTAGTGCCCAAGAAAATGTCGCCGTTCGAGTTCACGGCAAAATTCTGACCGTACGGGTCGTCGCCCCAATCGACTCCGCCCTTGAGGACGGGGTTTAACCAATTTACCTGGCTCACATTGATGGCCTGTAATGGCGCTGTCTGTGCGCTCGCAACCGCCGTGCAAAGGCAAATGGTCAGCACTACAAGCATGGCAGTCCACGCTTTCGTGGCGTATGACCTGGATGGATACAGCAATCTGTTCAAAATGGCTCGCATCACTACTCCTCCGTTGAATTCGCTCCCCATGACGGGAACTGTTTCTTTCTGGTTGGTTCCGCGCTGATTTTGCTTCTCATGGTCCGCTTCTGCCTGGGCCTATCCCGAGCGTTCCTGCTGCAACCCACGTCCTTCAATTGTGGCGGGTATTCGTTCTGCTCCGTTACTGCCCCGCTCTATCTGGCCCAATCCGCTCTCCCATAGCCCGGTTGTTAAAAGCGCGATCCGCTTTCGTCTGCCGGTGCATAACCCTTGCTGCCTTTCCCTTGGCATTCACCCGATGGAGGATAGTGAAAAGGGAATTCTCCAACATCATACCGCCAGCCCGTTCATCCGGCTGACAGAAATATGCAGAAAAATCCTGCAAAACCACGCTGCGCCTCTCGCAAAGATCCGTGCCTGGGCCGTAGCCGTCTGGCTTTCGGCACCGCTTGAGGTGCAATTCTTGAATCGGAATATACGGTACTCGACGAGATTCTGAGTTGTCAAGAAATACCTGTAAAACCCATTTTCCCATTGATAACGATACCTTTACCAGAAAAGCTCCCGCCGCCCGAAGCCTGCGGGGCTTGAAGCTGTAGCGCCAGAACGAGGCTGTAGTGCCGGCCTTCCGGCTGGCTGTGGCGTGGACCTCCCGGTCCACGCTCGTCGCTTATCCGGAACAAAATCCGATCTGAGGCGTTAAACTCTCACTCGCCCCATCGCCGTTTCGCCCCCGCAAGCTATTGCGGCACCACAAAAAGCGTAATCGATTGCGCCGGAAAGCTGTAATTCGCAATCGTACTGGTCGTGCTTCCAGCCGCCGGAGGCGTCACCGTCACCCCCGTCTGCGCCACAATCGCGTTCTGGTTGGCGTTGCTGTAAAGGTAAGCCTGCACCGTGCCCGTCGTCGGAACCCCGGCCAGCGACAAGGTGCTCGTCAGCGCCCCATACGTCTTGTTGATCACCACCACCGTCACCGCGTTATCCGAGCCGCGCACCGCGCCGTAGACCGCAAGCTGGCCCTGATCGCCGCTCGTCGAGGCCAGCGCCGTATCGCCAAAGGTCGACTTCTTCCCGTCGTAATTCCGGTAGATCTCAAACGCCATCAGCCCCGGCAACTGCGTCGCTGGATCGGGCGCTCCCCACAACGCGCCCATATCCAGCCCGTAGCTCCCAAAGATCCCCAGAATATCCGCCTGCGCCAGCGCGCCGTTGATGCTCTCTTGTCCGCCCCAGTTGTATTCCGTAAATGCAACTTTGGTGCCGGGATAGTCCTTCGCAACCCAGCCCTGCGCCATCGGAATCAATTGCGGCGCTTGCAGCGGCGTCGAGCAGCTTGCCGTGTAATTCGAGTCGGTAGGGTAATTCGGTTGCGGAAGGTTCGGATCGGTATAGGTCGGATCCCAGAAGACGCGCGTCGAGTTAAGCCGTGCCTGTTGCGCGCCGGTGTCTCCCGCCAGAGCAAAGCCCAGGGTGCTGCCGTTGTACGAGGCCACATCGTAAGTGTGCATGTCCAGGTAATCCAGCAGCCGGGAACCGTAAGTAGCTGAAGCCGCCGCGAACTGTTGCAAATAATACTCGATCATGGGAACGCCGCCGTGCGCCTTCCGGTCGATGGGATTGCTCCATGGCTCCCAGCAAGGACTCCCGTTGCCCCAGCCATTCTCGACGTCTTTTTTGGAGTAAAAGTAATTCCACCAATAGTCGATCACCGGCCCATTCACGGCGGCCGTCGGATCGGCGGTCTTGATCGCCTCCGCCGTGGCAATGCCGTTAATCGTTACCTCATCGTATGTCGAAGCCACCGGATGCACGTCGCGATGCACCGCATCCCACCAGGCCGGCTCATTGTCCAGATCGTACGCAAAGACGCCGCCATTGGCTGCCGTGCCAAATTTGCTCACCAGATACGTCACCCAATCGCCCGCAAACGAGGGACCGACCGCAGTGCTGGTCAGGGTCGGATCGTTGCCAGTGACATTAGCCCCGGTGGCCTTCAAAACACCATTGCCGCACGGGCGCCAAACGTCCACCTCTTGCTGTCCTGGATACAGGGATGTTGGAAAGCTGCACGAAGTGCCGTTCTTCGCCACCCACCCCAGTACATCCACCGTGCCCAGTGTCTTGACTCCCGCGGCGGCATCGCTGATCACCTGCTCATTAAATTCGCTCGTATTCTCCACGCCATTGTTGCCGATCTGATTCTCGAAGTACCAATCGCTGGCCGAGCTGGTCACATCCAACAAGTAGTTGTAGCGCGAGGTCGCATCTCCGCCAAAGCGATCCACTGTGATGTTGCCGTCCTTGGCATCGGTAGTGACAAGCGTAAAGGCGTTCATGCCGTAAATGTAAGGGCTGATCGCGTGCGTCGGTTTGCCCGCATCCACCGTCAGCGCCGGCCCGGTTGCCGTCGCGGGCGCGTTCAAGGTCACTGTCGCGCTGCCGCTCACATTGGTAAACCCTGTCGCGGTGCTCGTTGCTGTAACTACCACCGTCGCTGGAGCCGGATACGGCGTTGTATACAATCCGCTCGTGCTCAGTGTTCCGGCACTCAAGCTTCCGCACGACGGGCAGCTTAATGCCCAAGTCACTCCCTTGCTATAACTGCCCGTGCCAACTACATTGGCCGCAAACTGTACCTGCTTTCCAATAATCGCCGTCGACGGCGTTACCGTGATCGACGTAATGTTCGGCTTGTTATAAGTAGCCGTAACCGTCGTATTGGCACTCATCGTCACATTGCAGATTCCCTGATTCGTCGCGCTCGCGCATCCGCTCCAGGATACAAATCCATAACCGCCCGAGAGCGTCGGCGCCGTCAGCACCACCGCTGTCCCCGCGGCATAAGTCAGCGTCAGCGGCGTCGGACCATAGCCGTCATTGTTTACATCGGAAGGAACCGCCGTAATATCCACGCCGCTCGTTGGCGCAATCGAATTCACCGTCAGCGTATAGGTCGTCACGGCAGTTACCGTCTCCGCGGCCGTCCCCGTCGCCGAGTTATAAGTCGAGCTGCTGGCCGTATCCGGCGCATAACTCGCCGTCAGCGTATCGCCGCCCGCCGCCAGCGCGCCCGCCGCAACTTGAATCTTCGCGCTGCCACTGCTCAGAGTCGCCGCCGTCGAGCTATAACTCCCGCTCGTCAGCGTAACCGTGCCCGTAGGAACGGCATCGCCGCTCGGCGCGCTCACCGCAATCGTCACCGTCAATGCCTGCGCCGTAGTGATGCTCGATGCCGAAGGCGTCACCGTCACCGTTGGCGTTATCTTCGGCGCAACATAATTCGCCGTGACCGTCATATTCCCGTTCAACGTCACGTTGCAGTTGACGGCGCTGACGGACGTGCATCCCGTCCAGAATGAAAAATTATTGCCGCTTGCCGTTGAAGGCGCCGATAATCCAAACGTCTCGCCCTGCCCGCCCGCAAGAGTGAAACTCGTGGTCCCTTGAGAAGCCAATGCAGTCGGCGGATAAGTCACGCCTATTAACACCCCGCTCGCCGGATTGGTCGAATTCACGGTCAGCGTATAAGCCTGTATCACCGTCTCCGTTGCCGTCCCCGTCGCCGATGTGTAAGTCGAGTTACTCGCCGCATCCGGCGCATAACTCGCCGTCAGCGTATCGCTGCCCAACGCCAGCGCGCCCGCCGCAACTTGGATCGTCGCGCTGCCACCGCTCAGCGTAGCCGCCGCGGAAGTATAACTCCCGCTCGTCAGCGTCACGCTCCCCGTAGGCGTCGCGTCTCCGCTCGGCGCGCTCACCGCAACCGTCACCGTCAGCGCTTGAGCCGTAGTAATGCTGGCCGCCGAAGGCGTCACCGTCACCGTCGGCGTAATCGGCACCGGAGTCGCATAGCCGGCCGTCACCGTCGCATTGGCATTCATCGCCACCGTGCAGGTAACCGTGCTGGCCGTGGTGCATCCGCTCCATGAAACAAAATTGTTACCGCTTGACGTGACCGGCGCGCTCAGCGTCACGGTTGTCCCCGCATCATAGACGCGCGAAAAGCTCGTCGTCCCATTCCCGGCCCCATTGCTGTCCGCCGGAGAAACCGTAATCGTCACGCCGCTCACCGGGTTCGTCGAGTTCACCGTAAGCGTATAGGTTGTCACCGGTGGCGGCGTGCTAACCCCGCCTCCGCACCCTGTAAAAAACAAGCCCAAGCCCAAACCCGCCGCAACCACCCATCCGAAACGCTTCATCGCCCAGCTCCCAATTTGTCAGCTATCTTCTCGTACCATCCTAGTCCCAAAAGCATTCCCCAGGACAATGACCACCAGCACACCCGTCCCCAAACCCCGGAATACCCCTTTCAAATGAACCATTTATCAATTTATCTCCTTTGCTTTCAACGTTTTGTTAAATCGGCAATGCTACAATCGATCCATGTTTCGCGATCTCGCCCCGCTCTACATCTACATGCGCCGCTACCGCTGGGGATACCTCTGGGGAACCCTCTCCTGCATCGCGGCCAACGCCATCTGGGTGCTTTTTCCCCTGGTCATCGAGCGCGCCATCGACGAAATGGGCCGCGGAGCAAGCCGCCAGCGCATCCTCGCCTTCGCCGCCATCCTCGTCGCCATCGCCCTCGTCAAAGGCGTCTTCCTCTATTCGCAGCGCTGGATTCTCATCGGCATTTCTCGAGAAATAGAATTCGACCTGCGCAACGACCTCTTCCGCCACCTCGAGCGCCAGGACTCCGGCTTCTATCAGCGCTACCGCACGGGCGACATCATGGCCCGCCTGACAAATGATTTGAATGCCGTCCGCATGTTGCTCGGCCCCGCGCTCATGTACAGCGCCAACACTGTCTTCTTCACCGTCGGTGCGCTCTTCTTTCTGCTCCGCATCAGCCCCTGGCTCACCCTCGTAGCCTGGGCGCCCATGCCCCTGGCCAGCATCCTCGTCCAGTACTTCGGCCGCCGCATTCACGACCGCTTCGAGCGCATTCAGGCCAGCTTCTCTGAGATCAGTTCGCAAGCGCAGGAGAACTTCTCCGGTGCTCGCCTGGTCCGCGCCTTCGCCCGCGAAGAATCCCAAATCGGCCTCTTCGAGAGCCTCAACCGCCGGTACATCGCCCGCTCCCTCAAGCT
>Ga0181534_10000913_pt1 | contig 20241 bp, 15 predicted proteins | sample PEATcosm2014_Bin_37_FD_119758 | JGI IMG/M metagenome (GOLD analysis project Ga0181534, IMG submission 119758) | Peatland microbial communities from MTU Mesocosm Facility, Houghton, MI, USA - PEATcosm2014_Bin17_10_metaG | ecosystem: Environmental > Terrestrial > Soil > Wetlands > Peat | place... | reverse complement strand
GGAAATCGCGCGGAATGAGGCCGACCGGCGCTCTTCCTCCTCCGTCACCACGGCCAGAAATAAGTCCTCCATGCTGTCAAAGTTGGAATAAAACGCGCCGCGGGAATAACCGGCTTCGTCCGTGATCCGCTCCGCCACCGCGCCCCTCAGCCCATAGCGCAGGAAGTGCTTGCGTGCCACCGCCATCAGCCGCGCCTTGGTTTCTGCCCGGCTCTCTTCACGGGTCAATCTTTTTTTTCTGGGTAGGGTACTTGTTGGCATCGTCAATCACCAAATTCCTTTCTACCAATTTAAAACACTGATCCAAACCCTCGCCGGCCACAGCTAATCCGCGCCACCCGGCCCCGCGGAACTTCGCCGCCCCTCCCCCGGGAGCAACGGCACAACGAATTGCGCCGTCGCGGCATCCAACCTCCTCCTGACAGGGGGGTGGGTGCAATAGCGGGCCAGTTCCATCTCGAACCGCCCAGGCAAGCTGCAAATGCGCGGCATGCCTTTGAAATAAAATGAAATACATCATGAATCCCAATACGACATGCATTCATCCTATAGTCATGCGGAATGAATTGCAATACACAGTGTATGTGAGAATTACGAGCTTCCGAGGATAGGCGAATGACCGAAGGACAATGGAAACCGCGGGTCAACCCATGGGTGATCGCCGCTACCGTGGCCCTGGCGGCGTTCATGGAGGTGCTCGATACTTCCATTGCCAACGTCGCGCTGCCGCACATCTCCGGCAGCCTGGGCGCCAGCACCGATGAAGGCACCTGGGTGCTGACCAGCTACCTCGTTTCCAACGCCATCGTGCTTCCCCTCGGCGGATGGGCTTCCAGCGTCATCGGCCGCAAGCGCTTCTTCCTTCTGGCCATCGCCGTCTTCACCACCGCCAGTTTCCTGTGCGGCATCGCTCCTTCGCTGCCCATGCTGCTTTTCTTTCGCGTGCTGCAAGGCGCCGGCGGCGGCGGCCTTCAGCCTATGGCGCAGGCCATCATGGCAGATTCCTTCGAAGAGAAAAAACGCGGCCAGGCCTTCGCTCTATATGGTCTGGTCGCCGTGCTGGCTCCTTCCATCGGTCCCACCCTCGGCGGATGGATCACTGACAATTATTCCTGGCGCTGGATTTTCTATATCAACGTTCCGGTGGGAATTCTCGCCACTTATCTGGTCATGCAGTTCGTCGACGATCCCCCCTGGATCAAAGCCGACAAGAAGAATCTGTTCCGCCTCGATACCCTCGGTCTCGGCTTCCTCATCATCGCCATGGGCGGCATGCAAATTATGCTCGACAAGGGCGAAGAGATGGATTGGTTCGCCTCCAACTTCATCCGTGTTTTCGGCTTTCTGTTTATCGCGGGCATGGTCGGGCTCATCTGGCGGGAGTGGAACGCGGAAGATCCGATCATTAAGATCAAGCTCTTCAAGTATAAGAATTTTGCCATCTGCACTCTTCTCATGATTCTGGTGGGAGGCTTGCTCAACGCCTCCACCACCCTTCAGCCCCAGTTCTTGCAGGATCTTCTGGGCTACACCGCAACCAAATCCGGCGAGGCCCTCACTGGTGGCGGCATTGCACTCTTGTTCCTCATGCCCTTCGCGGGTTATGCCACCGGCAAATTTGCCGCCCGCAACCTGGCCGTCGTCGGTTTTCTCTTTTTCGTCTTCGCCTTTTATTACAGCTCCACCCATACCACGTTACAGATGAGCTTTGGTTTTGCCTCCTGGCTGCGGGTTCTGCAAGTTGCTCCCATTCCCTTTGCCTTTATCTCCATCACCAACGCCGCCTATGTTGGGCTGCCCAAGGAGGCGAGCAACCAAGTCTCGGGCATCATCAACTTCGCCCGGAATCTGGGTGGAAGCATCCTGATTTCGCTCACCAGTGCCATGGTCACCAATCGGTCGCTGTTTCACCAGGCGCGGCTTTCCTCCGGCCTGAATAGCGCGAATCCCGCTTACAACCGCCACGTGCAGGGCCTCACCCAACAATTTGGCGCCATCAGCGGCCATGCCGGAGCGGGCGCAATGGCGCGCAGCCGCATTTACCAGGATCTGATTCTCCAGTCTTCGGTGATGGGATACATGGACGTTTATCGCGTCCTGTGCTGGATGGCCATCGTCATGACGCTTCTCGCCTTCCTGCTGAACAAGAACAAGCCCGGCGAAGGCGCGCCCGAGGGAGCGGTGGGATGATGCCCGCTCCCCTCACCCGCGCTTGGAGTGACGCCCTGATCCGCGCGGTTCGGGAGCCAGGATTGATCCCGTAACTGAGAACGGAGTGAGAACCGGGAAAGCATTGCGAACGATAAGACGGAACGATATGAGAAAGAAAGACACAAACAAGATCGACGCAAAAGTGATCCGAACAAGAAACAGCATCGACGCGGGTGCCATCGCCGCACTCTTAGCCTTGGCACTATGCCACACTGCTCTGGCGCAGCAATCCTCATCCACCGGCTCTTTGCCCAAAGCGCAACAAGTGCAGCCGCTCTCCGGCAGATCGGCGAGCACCGGACTGGGATCGGTAACCACGCAGCAAACTCCCCAAAACGGCGCCCCCGGCGCCAATACCATTAACAGCACTATTCAGGTTACGGGGTCGTATCAGGGCAGCGCCGCCGCTCCCAACCCGCCGCAAGGCCCCGTCACGCTCAACATCGCCGAGGCCATCCGCATGGGCGTGCGCTATAACCTAGGCGGCCTGAGTTCGAATGCCTCGGTGCGCCAACTGCGCGGCCAACGCCTCGCCGCCCTCGCAGAACTGCTACCCAACATCTTCGCTACCATATCCGAGACCGGCGCCAAGATCGATCTGCAAGCCGAAGGCTTGAGTTCCGGCGCTTTCGGCGGCGGCCTTCCCATCCCAACCACCGTCGGTCCTTTCCATTATTATGGCGCTCTCGGCAACGCCAGCGAAAATCTGAGCTTCACTTCTCTTTACAATCTGCGATCCGCGCAAGCCGCCGCCGATGCCGCACAGTTGAGCGCCGAAGACGCGCATCAACTCATCATCCTCGCGGTCAGCGGAACCTATCTTCAGGTGCTCGCCGATAAAGCCAACGTCGCCTCTCAGGAGGCCCAGGTCAAACAAGCCGAAGCCACCTTCACCCAAGCTAACCGCCAGTTCGAGGCCGGCACGAAGGCCGTGGTCGACCGCAACCGCAGCTTCGTCGAGTTCCACACCGAGCAGGAACGTCTGAGCTCCCTGCGCGGCAACTTGAGGAAGCAAACCATGCGGTTGGCCCGACTGATCGGTCTTCCCACCGGACAAGTTATCAATCTTGTGGAAGACCTGCCCGCGCAGGTTCCGCCGGCCATTTCCATTGATGACGAAATCAAGCTGGCGCTCGACGAGCGCTCCGACCTGAAAGCCGCCAGGTTGCAATTGCGCGCCGCAGAAGAAACACGCCGCTCCTCGCGGTCGGAATATCTCCCGTCTCTTAGTGTCAACGGAAATTACGGAATCGAGGGCCAGAATCCCCAGCAGGGCGCAGTCTCGGTCTTTCAGGCCGCCGCTTCCGTCACCATCCCGATCTTTCAAGGCGGCCGCGTGCGAGCCGATATCGAGCAAGCCGACGCTGCAATCAGCCAACGGCAAGCCGAATATGCCGATGAAAAAGGTGCCGTCGAGCTTGACGTTCGCGAGGCCTATATCGATCTGCAAGTGGCCAGCGAGCAAGTCGGCGTCGCTCAGGAAAATCGCAAAGTCGCCGCCGAAACGCTCCAGCAGTCTCTCGACCGCTTCGCCGCCGGCGTCACAACTTCGGTCGAAGTGGTGCAATCGCAGGAGAGCGTTGCCTCCGCCGAACGCGATTACATCGGCAGCCTGTTCTCCCTGAATCTAGCCCGGATCAGCCTGGCCAGAGCCACGGGACAAATCGAATCCTTCATTCCCAACATGTTGAAAGGAAACTGACCATGCCCACGATGAGCCAGCAGGATGCACAGAGCCAGGAACAGACCAACACCGCCGAGCCACTGCGTGAGGGCCGGCGAGCCACCGATCAGCGGCGGGATGTAAACGCCAATGGAAAGGGTGAAGGCGATCAGCGGCGGGAGCGCGACGCCGAAAAGGCTCAAGCGCCCCATCGACAGGACAGCAAGTCGGAACAAAACTCCGGCAAGCAGGATGACAACACGCCAAACAAGCAAGAGGACAACGAAGACAAGCAGGAAGAGAAGAAGCCGCTCGACCCCGCCACCAAGCGCAAGCGCATCATCATCGGTGTGATCGTGGGCGCGGTCGCGTTGGTCGCGGCCGTGGGCTGGTACCTCTACTCGCGCACTTACGAAGACACCGACGATGCGCAGATCGACGGCCATCTCAACCCCATCGCCTCGCGGGTTGGCGGCACTGTCAAAGCGGTTTACGTCGAAAACGACCAGCCGGTGAAAGCTGGTCAGCCCCTGGTTGATCTCGATCCCAAGGATTATGAAGTCCAGGTGGCGCAGGCCAAAGCAGCCTACGAGCAGGCCCTGGCCAGGGCGGCCGCACAAAATCCCAACGTACCCATCACGCAGATATCCAATTCCGCCACCGTGGAAATGGATGAGGCCACTGTGGTCAATGCCCAGGCCGCCGTGGCCAGCGCCGAGCAGGACTATGCCAGCAATATCGCCAAACTCCGCCAGGCTGAGGCCAACAACCGGAAGAGCCAGGCGGACCTGGTGCGCTACAAAAAACTGGCGGACGAGCAGGAAATCTCCCAGTCCGATTACGACCAATACGTGGCCAATGCTGCCTCGCAGGAAGCTGATGTAGAGGCCAGCAGGGCGGCGGCCGACTCTTACGCCAAGATCGTGGATGAGCGTAAAGCCCAGCTGCGTCAGGAGCAAACCAAACTCTCCGAAGATAAGACGAACGCTCCGCGTCAATTATCGATTCAAAAGGCAAACGTCACCTCCAGCATCGCCAATGTCGATTCCGCCAAAGCCCAGCTTGACGCCGCTCTTCTGAATCTCAGCTACTGTCACATCGTTGCCCCGGTGGATGGCATCGCCACCGAGCGCAGCGCCGAGGTCGGCGCCAGGGTCTCGGAAGGGCAGCAGTTGGTCGTGTTGGCCCAGACCGACAAACAATGGGTCACTGCCGACTTCAAAGAAACGCAACTCAAGAAGATGAAGGTGGGGCAGCGCGTGACGTTTGAGGTGGATGCTCTCGACGAAACCTTCGATGGCAAAGTGCAGGATATGCCGGCTGCGACCGGCGACCGCGGCAGCCTTTTCCCACCCGAGAACGCCACCGGCAATTACGTCAAAGTCGTGCAGCGGTTACCCGTGCGCATCAGCATTGACCCCAATCAGCGCGATTTCGACCGCTTGCGCCCTGGCATGTCCGTGGAACCCAAGGTGCGCTTTTAGTAGTGCGGCCGATCCGGAGCACGAAGAAGCCAGTTCCGGCCGGGACTTGGCACAGTTGCATACATCCAATGGGCCCGCGCGCCCAAATGCCACGAAGCCTCAGCGCTTGGCGTGGCGAGCGGCAGACCTGTGCTAACACGGAAACAGTACTTGTCGGGGTTTCGCCAAATCGGACGGTTCTTTCTGTGAAACTGAAAACGGTGTTTCCCAACTGGTCTTTGACTGAAAGCACGAGATGGGCATTGCGAGAATACTCGACTATGGCCCAGGTGAAATTGCTCAGGACTCTTGCAGAGGCACGATCCACGCTGAAGGCACGATCCGCCAATCTCAGCATGTAAGTGCCACGGTAAGTCCAAACCTCAACGGGTCCCGAAGTTCGCAAGTAATGGCGCCCGCGAAGATCCTGCTTCAGGCGTCGTTCGAACAGCAGACCGAGCGTGGCAATAATAAGGACGGTGCACATCCCCATCGCTGAGAAGGTCAAGAACAGACTGATGCCGGCGCCAGACCCAACAGCGAGCCCGATCCCCGCGCTGACGAAGGTGAAAATACATGCGATCCCCAGCGCACTCCCAACGAATATCCTGCGTGAACGGTGCCCATGTTGAGCGATGATCCGACGCTGTCAACGATGTGGTGGAAGGACGGGGGTTGCGATCCTAAACTGTGGTGCCGGGAGGGGGAGTCGAACCCCCAAGACCCGAAGGTCGGCGGATTTTGAGTCCGCTGCGTCTGCCAGTTCCGCCATCCCGGCCTGAAATAAGGTACAGAGAAGACTAGCTTAATGGACGAATTGGGCCTTGGCAACCGCACTCCGCTCTTCGATCGTCACCGGTGGCTGCAGGACTTGCATCGCGGAACCTCCTCTAAGTTTTGTTGTTGATGGAGAATTCGCAGTTGCTGCTTTCGCGGACCCATCCAAACATCCTTGATCGTCTGCTCATGGAGATTTCCTATGTGCTCCCGGCTGTAACCATATCCGCAAGCCGGCGCTCGGCCATCGCACTCGATGTAAAATTCCCGCCTGACATCCCGGCACCTGGATTTCCCCCGGCTGGCCGCGGGTTCGCACGCGGTCAGGGGAACAACAAAGTTGAATTTGACGCCATCGCACAGCCCTTTCCAATCCCGCCTAAAGGCGAGGAGTTGTTTGGAGCTCTCCTCCGGCATAATCACGTGCCGTACCTCGATTTCCGGACTGCCGGCCTTCAGTTTCCTGCGAACCTGAAAAAAGTCCTGCACGTCCTTTCGGATGGTTTCATAGTTCCCGCCCACCCGCAGACGTCCGAACCCCTCCGCATCCAGTCCATCGATCGACACCACCAGTCTTTGAACATTCCACTGCAGAATCTCTTCATGGGCGAACCTGCTGAGAAGTGTGCCGTTGGTGTAGAGCAGCGGCGAGATGTGGTTCTGCCGCAGCATGCCCATCAGTTCCCGAAAATGCGGGTGAAGGCAGGGTTCGCCCAAGCCGATGATCTTAAGATCGGTGCGGTTCTTGTAGGGGATCATCTCCTCGACAATTTTCTTGAAGAGGGCAACTTCCATGAATCCGACTTTGCGGTCCATGGTTTCGCGCCAGCAATGAGGACACTGAAAGTTGCAGGCATTGGTGAATTCTACGGTCAGGCGGGTGGGAAAATCCGGGAGGGCAAACAGGTACGGGAACTTAAAATAAGTCCAGCGATACAGATCGTCGGAGTTCCGCACGAGTGCAAGTTCGCTCAGATATTGGGGAACGGACATGATTCGCTGGCGAAGCAGCTTCCTCTCGAATTGATCCTTGATCAGCTGCATGTCCCCTGACTCTCCCGGCACAGGGTGTCAGTCTACGCTCCAGCGGCCTGTGGATGTCATACATCGGCGAATTGCCGCAAGGTCTTCCGGGAACGCTTCTCAGGACGGGGCTCGAGCGATACCCTATCGTCAATGTCCACCCGGACTAGATCCGGTGTTCTTTGAAGCCTTCCACAGAAGATAGAGTCCCCAGGCCGAGAGAGTGCAACAGTCGCGAATCACGCCCGTGAGCATCATCCGTTCAAACTCCGGGATAGGCACGCAGTGGGCGACCAGGTCGTGCTCCTCGGGATCGGGATCCTTGTTGGTCGGGGTGAGGCCGGTGGCGAGGCAGACATGTTGCTTCTGATTCGCAAAGCCATACGCAATCCAGAGCGTACCCAGGTATGTCATCTCCCGGGCGTGGAGGCCAAGCTCCTCTTTGAGTTCGTCGCGGGCCAGTTGCTCGGGATTTGCGATTGGCATTTCCCAGCTACCCTGAGGAAGTTCCAGGGCGCGTTCCTGGATGGTGTAGCGGAATTGTTCCACCAGCCAGATGAGGTTGTTTTCGAGGTCGATGGGCAGGATGACCGCGCAGTCGTCTTTGTCCACCACGCTGTAGACGCCTCGTTTGCCATTGGACCGCAGGATTTCGTCCTCGCGCAGCCGCAGCCAGGGGTTGCGGTACACTTCGCGGCTGGACAAAGTGGTGATCGACGGGAAAGCATTTGGCAGCTGCATCATGAGGGTTTGAAGCGATCTAAAGTTCTCATACTAACTCACTTCGTTTCGGGAGTTGGCACGACAGCCTTGTCGTGCCCTTCCCAGGCCGTGCCCCTTCCAAACCATATCTCTTCGTCAAGACATCAACGCGATTGCGCGGATTGGCGTTGCAGTTCGAAGGCGAGATAGATCATTTGGCCAGTGTGGTGTTGGATGTGGGCGGCGCATTGCAGGAAGGTGGCGAGGCGAGTGTCGAGATTGTCGGCGCCGATGGCGGAGTATGGGGCGGACCAGTCTTCCGGGGATTGATGGCCGATGGTGGTGAGGACCATGGCTACGGCCTGGTCGAAGAGTTTTAGGGCTTCGTCTTTAGAGGGAGGATTGGGGTCGTTGAATTCGCGGGGACGGTCGCGGATGTAGCCGGTGCTCGCGATCTGCGCGCCGATGTAGTAGTTCAGGTTTCCGGTTAGGTGCAGCACGAGATGGCCGAAGCTGTTGCCGTAAGGATAGGGCTTGCGCCAGAACTGAGCCTTGGTGAGCGGGGCAGCGAGTTCGTGAACGCGGGCGGCGTTGGCGGTGTAGCGGTGGGCGAGGGCGGCGGCGATAGCTGGGGGCGGGTTTGACATGGGCTGCTCCTTGTTTCCACAAACGCCGCCGGACTATCGTCCGGCTGGACAGCCGGGGCGGCTGTCCCTACATGTTCTATGCGACTCCTGCCGTTTCCTGCTTCAACTTTTCCGCTTGATAATGCGTAGTCAAGGCCTCGATCAGCGGCTGGAGTTTGCCGTCCATGACTTGTTCGAGTTGGTGGATGGTGAAGCCGATGCGGTGGTCGGTGAGGCGGTTCTGGGGGAAGTTGTAGGTGCGGATTTTTTCGCTCCGGTCGCCGGAGCCGACCATGGCTTTGCGCTCCTTGGCGAGGGCCTGCTGTTGTTTTTCCATTTCAATTTCGTAGAGACGGGAGCGCAGGACGCGCATGCCTTTTTCGCGATTCTTGATCTGCGATTTTTCGTCCTGGCAACTCACGACCGTGTTGGTGGGGATGTGAGTGATGCGGACGGCGGAATAAGTTGTGTTGACCGACTGGCCGCCCGGGCCGGAAGAGCAGAAAGTGTCGATGCGGAGGTCTTTCGCTTCGATTTTGATGTCGACGTCTTCGGCCTCGGGCAGCACCGCGACGGTGACGGCGGAGGTGTGGACGCGGCCTTGCTGCTCGGTGGCAGGGACGCGCTGCACGCGGTGCACGCCGCTTTCATATTTCAGCTGTGAGAAGACGCGGTTGCCCTCGATGATGGCGATGACTTCTTTTAAGCCGCCGGCCGACGAATCGGACGAAGACAGGATTTCGACCTTCCAGCGCTGGGTTTCGGCGAAGCGGGTGTACATGCGGAAGATTTCGGCGGCGAAGAGCGTGGCTTCGTCGCCGCCGGTGCCGGCGCGGATTTCGAGGATGATATTTTTTTCGTCGTTGGGGTCTTTGGGCAGCAGCAGGACTTTTAATTCTTCTTCGATGGCGGCGACGCGAGGTTCGAGCTTGGCGAGTTCTTCTTCGGCGTAGGCGCGCATCTCGAGATCTTTTTCGTCGAGGAGCATGGCTTTGCTGTCGGCAATGCCGCGGGTGAGGTCTTTGAATTCGCGGTATTTGTCGACGATGGGGACGAGATCGGAGTGGGCTTTGGCGGTTTTCTGATATTTCGCCGAGTCATTGACGATATCGGGCGATGCGAGCGCCTGGGTTAATTCTTCGTAGCGGGCTTCGATTTGGTCTAGGCGTTCAAACATGAGAGTCGTTGGTCGTTGGCCTTTCGCTTCATGCGGCTTTCTCGCTCAGCGAGTTTATTAGGCTGTTTAGGCTGCGGCCTATGGTATCGCAGGCGTCTAACAGTTTTTTCTTCGGTGCTTAAGTATTGTAATTCCTTTGCGATCATCACTTGGGTCTGAACTTCCTGAAGAGAACCACGGGCGCAGTTGTTGGCTAAGCCCGTAAATCTCATGACGTGGAAACAGCGCAGTTGATCGATAGATCTCGACAGTAAACTTCATACCCTCGTTCCAAACACGCAAATCTTTGAAAGTTGATGACATGTTGACACCCCTGTTGGAACCCAATGGCTGGAGTGCGGAGGGCCCACGACTAACGACCATCGACTAACGACGGTTTCCCGAGGTGGGAACCCTAGGCGATCACCAATTCGCCGCCGTTTTCCTTTTCGAGAATCATGGCTTGTTCCAGGGCGGTGATGGCGCAATGGGCCATGTCGTCGGAGGGGGGTTGGGTGGTGATGCGTTGCAGCCACATGCCGGGGGCGGTCATGAGGGCGAAGAGGGAGCCGCGATGTTTGGCGGCGAAGCGGATGATCTCGTAGGAAACTCCGGCGATGACCGGCAGCAGGGCGATGCGGCAGGCGAAGCGCGCCCAGAAGGTGGTGAAGGGGATCAGCATGTAGAAGCCGATGGAGATGAGCATGACGGTCATCAGAAAACTGGTGCCGCAGCGGGGGTGGATGGTGGAATATTTCTGGACTTCCGCGGGGAGGAGCGGTTTGCCGTCTTCGAAGGCGAAGACGGTTTTGTGTTCGGCGCCGTGATATTCGTAGACCCGGCGGATATCGGGGAAGAGCGAGACGCCCCAGATGAAGAGCAGGAAGAGCGCGAGGCGGACGGCGCCATCGACCAGGTTGAAGGCGATTTGGCCGCCGAAAGCCGGGTTCAGCTTTTTGAGTTCGGTGGCTGCCAACAGGGGCAGATATTTGTACATGAAGATGAAGAATGCGAGGGAGAAGATGACGTTGGCGGCGGCGAGCCAGCCGCTGACAGTGGCGGCTTTTTCGCGGGATTTTGACTTCGAAAGCAGGGAAGTTTCCGCCTCGCTCGGCCCATTCGACAGGCTCAAGGCAGGTTTCGGCGGGACAGCCGAGGTGGCTGCCTCCACAGGGTTCGTGGTGGCGTCGCCACTTTCCATCACGTCTTCCAGGGCGACATTGGCGGAGAAGCGGAGGGCGCGGTAGCCGAGGGACATAGCGTAGCCGAGCGTCATCACGCCGCGGACGATGGGCCAGGCCATCCATTTATGCTTTTCGGAGGGGCGCTCCATCGACTCGCTCATGGTGACGACCTCGCCGGAGGGTTTGCGGCAGGCGATGGCCCAGGCGTGCGGGGAGCGCATCATGACGCCTTCGAGTACGGCTTGTCCGCCAACCAGGGTTTCTTCGCCGCTCTCCAGGGCGGGGAGAAGTTGGACGGCGACCAGAAAGCGCATCAGATTTCGCAAGGAACGCACAGTAATTAGATACTCCGAGGGCAGAAAAGTAGCGTAATCAAGAGTACCACACGGGCGCCACGGGAATCCGGCGGAAAAAACGCCTGCCATGGACCGAGGGCTCAGTTTTCCAAGTGTCTCTTCATGTAAAAACTGTGGCCAGCTTTTCCTGGTCTGGCGAGCAATGGAAATGCATCTTTAAAAATGCGCGGAAGCGAAGTATGAAAAAGTTTGCGGGATGTGCGGAAGAGGTGGCGGCGACCACGAAAAAGCTGCGCAAGCGGGCGGTCGTAGCCGAGTATCTGAAATCGCTCTCCGAAGACGAGGCGGCGACTGCGGCGGTGTTTCTTTCGGGGAGAGCGTTTCCCGCCTGGGAGGAAACCACGATGCAGGTGGGAGGGTCGCTGTTATGGCGGCTGGTGGCGAAGCTTTCGGCTAAGGACGAGGATGAGATCCGGAATTCGTATCGCCAGCACGGAGACCTAGGCGCGGTGGCGGGAGCAGTTTTGCCGGAGCGAACCGGTCAGGGGGTGGGGATTCTGGAGGTTGGGGAAAGTTTCCTGCGGATTGCGGCGGCGCGGGGAGCGGCGGCGAGAGGCACGCTGGTGCGGGAGTTGCTCTCGCGGGCGGCTCCGTTGGAGGCCAAGTACATCGTAAAGATCATGACCGGTGATTTGCGAATCGGGTTGAAGGAGAGCCTGGTGGAAGAAGCCATTGCGGAGGCTTACGGGGGAACGCTGGCGGCGGTGCAGCGCGCCAATCTGTTGCTGGGCGATATTGGAGAGACGCTGCGGCTGGCGGCTGCGGGCCGGGTGGGGGAAGCGAAGCTGCGGATGTTTCATCCGCTGGGATTCATGCTGGCGAGTCCGGTTGCGTCGGCCGAGGAGGGGTTGGGGTATTTTGCGGATGCGGCGGTGGAAGACAAATATGACGGAATTCGGGCGCAGGCGCACGTTTCGGGAGGTGAGGTGAGATTTTATTCCCGGACTCGGGATGAGATTACGGAATCGTTTCCCGAGCTGCCGGATGCGCTGGCGGGATTGCGGCAGGATGCGGTCCTGGATGGGGAGATTGTGGCGTGGGAGTATCCGGCGGGGGTTGAAGGGGAGGCGGAAGTGGTCGATGAAACGGTTTCTCCCGAGGCGGAAAAAAAGGCGGCCGGTTTGGGGAGGGCGCGGCCGTTTACTGTCTTACAACAGAGGCTGGGACGGAAGAAGGTCAGCGAGAAGTTGATGCGGCAAGTGCCGTTGGCTTATGTGGTGTTCGATGTTCTGTATGCGGGTGGGGAGTTGTTGATTGACCGGGGGTTGCGGGAAAGGGCGGGGATTCTGGATGCGCTGATGCAAGATCAAAATCAAAATCTTAAACACAGAGGTCACGGGGGGTCACGGGGTAAGACGCAGAGGGATTTTGTGTTCGAGGGTGAGGAACACTTCTGTGCTGCGCGTGCGATTCGTGCGCCGATGTTTCGGGCGGCTTCGGGGGACGAATTGGAGTTGCTGTTTACGGCGGCGCAGGAGCGGGGGAATGAAGGTCTGATGATCAAGGATTTGAACTCGACCTATTCGCCGGGGAAACGCGGCAAGTCATGGCTGAAGATGAAGCGGGAACTGGCGACTTTGGACGTGGTTGTCACCGCGGTCGAGTATGGGCATGGGCGGCGGGTGAGTGTGCTGAGCGATTACACGTTTGCGGTCTGGGATCGAGAGAAGGAACGGTTGCTGAATATCGGCAAAGCGTACTCCGGCTTGACGGATGCGGAGATCGTGGAAATGACGCGGTGGTTCCTGGAGCACACGATTGAAGATCGGGGATCCCAGCGGACCGTTGAGCCCTCCGTCGTGCTGGAGGTTGCGTTTAACAACATGATGCGGTCGGAACGGTATGAGAGTGGGTATGCGCTGAGATTTCCTAGGATTGTGCGGTTGAGGCCGGATAAGTTGGCGAGAGAAGCGGATACCATGGAGCGGGTGCGGGAGATTTACGAGAAGCAAAATTCTTAAATTAAGTGTCGCGAGACCACCTCGCGGAGGCAGGGCAACGAAGTCGTGGGTCACGCCGAGGTCAGAAAAAAGATCGTCGGCCAGCGACTGCGCGGCCGGGAGGTGGTAGTGGCGCATTTTGGACCGCACCAGCCACAGGGCAGTCGTTCGCTGGACGCAGGTTGGTAGAATAATGGGAATCGAGGTGCGGTGATGTCTGGATCGATCAAACCCCCTGAAGCTGCCGTCCCGCTGTTCCATAGCTGTATCTTCCGCTCCTACGGTTGCGAGAAGGAGTGGGATTCCCGAGTGGTTCAGTCCGCTTATGCAGGGGATAACTCTGTTAAGCGTGATCGCACTGGGTTTTGCCGCCGGGATTTGGAAAGGGCAGATCGATACTCGGCTGGATGACGTGCAGCGATCTCGGGAAGAACAGAGAACGGACCTTAAGGAATTGACCCTACAAGTAACCTTAACTAGGCAAAAGCATCAGCTACTTGCAAGGGTCCCTTCGAGGCGCGAACGTCCCGGCCCAAGACCATAAGCCCCAGCGCTGAGGGCTTTGTGCTGCGGCAAGGAGCCAAAGTTCTTCTCCAGAGACTCGTTTCCAGAGACTGGTTAAAATCAGAAAATCTAATGGTGGTGATGGGCTGCACTCTCGCCCACCGGCATGACGCAGCCGTGGGCGACCTCGCATTGCTCGTGCTCGAACTGGATGGTGGTGTGGGAGATGCGGAACTGGTGATGGAGGCTGTCTTTGACGTCGCGGAGGATGCGTTCGCTGACTGAAGGCGGGATATCCGCGATGGCGATGTGGCAGGAAAGGGCGCGGGTCTCCGACCCGATGCTCCAGCAGTGCAGGTCATGCACGCCATTCACGCCTTCGATCGAGCGGATGGCGATTTCGACCAGTTCCAGTTTGACGCCGCGGGGCGTGCCTTCGAGCAGGATGTTCAGAGTCTCGCGGACGATGCCGAATCCGGACCAGAGGATCAGGGCCCCGATTCCGAACGATAGAGCGGAGTCGATCCAGTAATTGTGGGTGACGAGAATGGCCCAACCGCCGGCGATGACAGCGGCGGTGGAGAGGGTATCGCCGACTTCGTGGAGGAGCGCGCTGCGGAGGTTGACGTCGTTGCCGGAGCCCCGGGCGGAGCGATAGAGGAGAAACGTGATGACGCCGTTCATCAAGACGCCAGCGGCGGCAACCCACATCATGGTGTTGGCCTGGACGTGCTCGGGGTATTGCAGGCGCCGTAAGGCCTCATAAAAGATGAAGAAGGAAACTGCGACCAGGGAAACGGCGTTGACCAGCGCGGCCAGAACTCCGGCGCGGTGGTAGCCGTAGGTCTTGGTGGAACTGGCGGGGCGTGACTGCAAATAGACTGCGACCAGAGAGAGCAAGAGGGCGAGGAAGTCGGAGAGATTGTGTCCGGCTTCGGAGAGCAGGGCCAGCGAATGAGCGCGAATGCCTGCGACCACCAGCAGCACGATGTAGGCGAGGGTCACGGCCAGCGAAATCTTGAGAACCCGCTGGGGACTGCCCGCGCCGTGAACGTGGGAGTGCATGGTTTTATTGTAAGGGCGCCGGGGTTGGGTCTCAAGTTCCAAGCCGGTCGAGCTACGCTCGAGGGACAGCCGAAGCGGCCGTCCTTACATGATCAGCGCAGAGAGAGATTCTTCATATAGCGGTCGTTGTAGAGAAGCGTCGCGTTCTGAACGAATTCCAGGATGCCGTACATCCTTTGCCGGGATTCCCGGCTCATCTCTTTGAACTGGAGCGCCACGCCGGAGCCGGGGTGAATGCGGGCGACCTTGCCCTCCGCGCTGAGTTGATTGTCATCGCTGCTGAATACGATGGTGACGCAAGAGCCGGGCTGGAGAATGGCGGCGGTTTCGACATAGCAGCCGCCAAGGCTGACGTCGATCAGGTTGCCGAAGACCGGCGCCGAGCCGGACTGATGCAATTCGACAGTGAGGCGGCATTTGATGCGGGTGTGCAGGCGCTGGTCAATCTTTTCCGGCTGCTTATGCTTTTCGAGGTACATGCGGCGGTCGGCTTCGGTGAGAAGCTGTTCGGCATCGCTGCCATCGTCGGGAGAAACGGCCACTCCCACGCTGAGCGAGAGGATATCTTCTCCGCACACTTCGAATCCGGCCTGGCGGGCCAGGGGGCGGATCAAATCGACTTTCTTGGCGGCGGCCTCGGAGTTGAGACCGGGGGCGATGACCACGAATTCGTCCCCCCCCATGCGGGCGACATAGTCATAATCGCGGCAGCTATCTTTGAGGGCCTGGGAAAAGAGCCGCAGAACCCGGTTCCCCTCCAGATGACCCAAGCGGTCGTTGATCTTCTTGAAGCCATTCATATCACAGACCATAAGGGAGAGGGGGGCTTCGTCGCGCTTGCAGCGCGCCAACTCACGGTCCAGTTGAAGGAAGAGGGAGCGGGCGTTGGGCAGTCCGGTCAGGTAATCGGTGGTGGCGGAGTTTTCCGCCTGCTGGAATTTCAGGGCATTTTCGATGGCCAGAGCCATCTTCCCGGAGACCGCCAGCAGGATGCGCAGATGATCGGAGGTGAACGCGTCTTTCTCGGCGCGGTAAAGCGCCAGCACTCCGATCACGCCGGTGACGCCCTGCAGCGGCAGGGCCAAGGCGGAGCGCAAGGTGCTGAACTTGGCGGGGTCGTTCAGATAGCCGGGCTCGACCGAAGGGTTGCCGTTGACGATGGGTTTGCGGTTTTGCGCCACCCAGCCGGAGAGACCGTCGCCCACGGGAATGCGAAGCGACGAGAACAGGCGGTAATTGTCGCCGTTCACATACTCCGGAACCAGTTCCTCGCCACGGAGAATGTAAATCGCGATGGCGTCGTAGGGCACCATGGGCTTGAGTTTCACGGAAAAGACGGAAAGGGTTTCTCCCAGGCTCAGGGAGGCGCCCAAGTCCTGACTCATTTCGAATAAGGACTGAGCCTCCTGGCGGGCGGCCGCGATGGAGGAGAGAAAGCTGGCTTCGCGCCCCGGCGAGTCGGAGACTGCGGCGCTCTCGAAGCCCGCGTCCGGAGCGGGACCGCGATCGATCTTCATGTCGGCCGAGAGCGGGCCGGCGCCATCGGCCTCGCCGGCCTGAGCTTTCGCCAAATTTTCCAGAGAAACATAGCGCCGCTTGAGCACGTCGACGACTTTGGGATCGAACGCCTTGCCCGATTCCTGCGACAGCTTCTTCATGACCTGGTCGAGAGGCATGGCGCGGCGGTATTGCCGGTCGGAGGCCAGGGCATCGAGATAATCAACGGCCGAGAGAATGCGGGCGCCGATGGGAATCTCGGTGCCTTTGAGTCCGAAGGGATAACCGGAGCCATCCCATTTCTCGTGGTGGGCGCGAACGATGGGAACCACGGGGTAGGGAAAGCGAACCCGTTCCAGAATCTCGGCTCCGACCACGGTATGAATCTTCATCTTCTCGAATTCTTCCGGAGTCAGGCGGCCGGGTTTGGAGATGATGTGCTCGGGGACGGCCAGTTTGCCGATATCGTGAAGCAGGGCGGCGGCGTGCAGGGCCTCTAGTTCCATGCCTTTGATGCCAAGTTCCTTGGCGACCTCGATGGCGTAGATGCGAACCCGCTGCAAATGGTCGTGAGTGGTCTGGTCTTTGGCTTCGATGGCCAGGGCCAGGGCCTCGATGGTTCGCAAATGCAGGTTTGCCATCTCCTCCACGTGGCGTTTCTCATCCTCGAGTTTGCCTAAATACAACCTGTAGGAGCGATAAATCAGGTAGATGGCGGGGACGAAGAGGAGGGAGCTTTCCCAGTTGAAATGGTGATTGAACCAGGAAATCGCGGCCGCGATTCCTCCGCCCAGCAGGTAGTAGGGAAACGACCAAAAATAGCATTCGATCAGAATTCTCTGCAGAGGCTGGCCCTGGCTGAAGGAGATCACGGCCGCGATGCATCCGGCGTTGACCATGAAATAAATGGAGGCAGCGAGGCACAAGAGCAGGGCGCGGCTGACGATGAGCCGGTTGCAAAGGGGGTCATGGTAGGCGAGGAACGCGAGAGCCGTGGAAAGCGAGCCAGCGCAAACGTTGAAGGTTAACTGGACCGCGCTCGGCCGTCCCGGGAAGAGACTCTGCGCGACCATCGCGGCCGCGCCCAGGGTGACCGCTTCCGCGTAGCCGAGTTCGGCGATGGCCACCAGGATGAAAAGGAAATTTACCGAGAGAGTGCCGGTGATGCCCGGCAGGGTGACGCGCAGACGCGAACCCAGGATGGCGACGCCCAGGTAGCAAATGAACTCGGCAATATTCTTGCTGGATTGGTGAAGATCGGCATGGACGAGACAAGCTGTGCCCGCCGCGATCACTAGGCCGATGAAAACCTGGGCCCCGGCGGGCAGGCTTCTCCATGAATGTGTGCTGGCGGACATTCCGAACGTTCCTCGCCCTGATGCGGCTTCTTCAGGATACCCAGCGGGCAAAGCCCGTCCCACCGGTTTGAAGAATAGAGCGAAACTTCAGTAATCACGAGAGGCCGCAGGAATTTCTGGCGAAGTGCTTGGCTGACGGGGATTATTAACTGGAAGGACGGCGACCACCAAGGCGCACCTTGGCCATGAAAGTGAATGCGCACATGGCGCAGAGTGTAAGCGGCGCGCAGGCTCCGGTGTTCGCGCTGGTTTTCCAAGGCATCCCCGTGGCGTCAAAGACCAAAGCTGGCGCCGCCTTGAAAAAAAAGAAGCAGATCGGGCGAGCGACGGTAGTGGCAGGGGGTGAGCCCATAAAGATTTCCTTCGTCAGCCAGGGTAGTGAAATAGGAGATGCTTCGCGCGGCGTTTCGGGATCACTGCCTCGTAGCAGGATAAAGTCAGACCGAGCGACCACCCTATCTGAGGTTACCAACCTGAACCGCGATAAGTTTAGAATGAAATGAGTCGGTAGGTGCTGCGATGGCGGACGAAATCGTTTCGATCTCACCGGGTCCGAAGTTTCAAACCGCCTTGATCGTCGCTATTCTTGCCGATGCCCTGCAAATCTTTATCTTTCCGTCATTCGTCGAGGGCGCACTTTCGCCCGCCGACGACATTCTGGATTTTGGCATCGCGGCCCTACTCATAAGCCTGCTGGGCTGGCACTGGGAGTTCCTTCCTTCATTTCTCGGCAAGCTCGTTCCTGGAGTTGACCTGGTTCCTTTCTGGACAATGGCGGTGATCAACGTGTACCGGAAATCGAAGCGGATTGCGGTCGAAGCGGAAGAGCAGAAGCACCTCCCTGAACTGAGAAATCCGCGACAGCCCTGAGGGGGATTCCCATCTCTTAAGCTGGCCTCTGCGGTTCCTAAACCCCTTCGATCGGAGTACACTCTTCGGGGTCAAGAAATGGGAAAGCGATGGTGCAGAAGGCCGCGTGAAAACTCGTTTTGCCAGGGAGAGCTGACCTCAGTCGCCGCGGCGGCTGATTTCAACGGCCTGACGGCAAGGGTGAACGAGGGTACTGGAGTAAGTCGACTCAGACGCCAAACACGGCCACTGGAGCTAAAGTCCGCGATGTTGTCGAAGAACTTACGCGGCTTTGAAGAGCCGCTCTTCCACGGTGAAGTAACGTTTGTGAGTTTTTCCGCAGCCTCTGAAACTCGTGCCCTGCCCAAACGCAGTGTTTCAGCAGCCTGCTAGAAAACCAAATCAGAGGAGAATATGAGCTTGCTTAAGTCATGGTCTTGCTGCGGATTATCCATGATCGTATTGGTGGCCGCTATGCTGTTGTCATGCGCTTGGGCGCAGGCGGGTGCGGGAGCCAAGGCCGAGGCGAAGGCGTGGATGAATACGAGCTTGTCTGCGGATGAGCGGGCCACGCTGGTGGTGAAGCAGATGACGCTGGATGAAAAAATCTCTCTTCTGCACGGCACCGGGCTGGCGGGGCTGAGCGCGATGAGTCCGCTGGCAGGGAAATCGAACGGCGGGGCAGGCTACGTGCCGGGGATCGCCCGGCTGGGAATTCCGGCGATTCAGATGTCGGATGCGGCCTACGGTGTGCGGCAGAGCGGCGAGAATGGCCGCTACTCGACGGCGTTGCCCGACGATCTTGCGGGCGCGGCGAGCTGGGACCTGGGTGCGGCCTACGAATACGGCGCGCTGATCGCCCGCGAACTGCGGGACCAAGGCTACAACATGTCGCTGGGCGGGGGAGTCAATCTGACGCGCGAGCCGCGCGATGGACGCACCTTCGAATATATGGGCGAGGACCCGATTCTGGCCGGCAGCATGGTGGGCCAGGTGATGAAAGGCGAGCAGGCCGAGCACCTGATCGGAGACATCAAGCACTATGCCATGAACGATCAGGAGAGCGGACGCAATGCGGTGAACGTCAACATCGATAAGCGCCCGATGCGGGAGAGCGATCTGCTGGCGTTTGAGATTGGGTTGCGAGGCTCCGATGCGGCTGCGGTGATGTGCGCCTACAACCGGGTGAATGGCGACTATGCGTGCGAGAATAAGTATCTGTTGAGCGATGTTTTGAAGAAAGATTGGGGATTCAAGGGTTTTGTGCTGTCGGACTGGCAGGCGACGCACAGCACCGCCAAAGCGTCGGCTGCGGGCTTGGATCACGAAGAGCCGGGCGAAATTTTTTATGGCGATGCGCTGAAAAAAGCGGTGGAGTCGGGCAAGGTTCCCCTGGCCGAACTGGACGACCATGTGCATCGCATGCTGCGCTCGATGTTCGCCACCGGGGTCGTCGACGATCCTCCGGTAAAAGGGGTGGTGGACGTGGAGCGCGGTTTCGAAATCGCGCAGAAGATTGAAGAGCAGAGCATCGTGCTGCTGAAAAACGAACACGAGCAACTTCCGCTGTACGCTACCAAAGTCGAGACGATTGCGGTGATCGGGGCGCACGCCGACGTGGGAATGATCTCGGGTGGAGGATCGGCGCAAGTCGACCCGCCCGGAGGGAACCCGATCCTGCCGCCCGGAAAGGGTCAAACTCACTGGCAGGAGCAGATATGGTTCCCCACTTCGCCGCTCAAGACCATTCAGGCCACGGCGCCGCGTGCCACGGTCAAGTTCGATCCCGGGACGGACCCGGCGTCGGCTGCGAGGCTCGCGAAAGCCTCCGAAGTGGCGATCGTATTTGCATACCAGTGGGAGAGTG
>Ga0181534_10000911_pt1 | contig 20259 bp, 21 predicted proteins | sample PEATcosm2014_Bin_37_FD_119758 | JGI IMG/M metagenome (GOLD analysis project Ga0181534, IMG submission 119758) | Peatland microbial communities from MTU Mesocosm Facility, Houghton, MI, USA - PEATcosm2014_Bin17_10_metaG | ecosystem: Environmental > Terrestrial > Soil > Wetlands > Peat | place... | reverse complement strand
GGAAATCCCGCCAAGTGCGCGGGATTTCCACTTTCCCACCGCCACGACGGCGGCTGGATGATCTATCAAACCGGACATTTCACTCGCTCAGAAAACCGGACATCTGCACTTGCTAAGAACAGACCGTGGAAGAACGCGTCATTGATTAGCGATTCAGGGGAGATCCTTCCGCACATAAATTCGATAACCTTTGGGCCATTCCTCCCGGCTCCACCACTTTACGGGCTGTCGTGGCCGCCAGTCTGTATCGAGAAGATAGTTGGATTGAAGATAGTTCTTGAATGCCGGCCAGCGGTCCAGCTTTTCGTAGTTATCTGGTCCGTCAATGTGAAGCCAACTGCTTACGACGATCACCTTGGGAGGGTTGGAGGTGATTTCTCCAAGGAATTGCTCGCGGGTTTGACGAACGATTGGGGTCTGATCCGGTCCAAACAAAAGAAAATCTGATAACACTCCCGTGGATTGAACTAATCGGGAACGATACAGCGCTGTGCCGCAGCCCGAGATTGAATCGATGCACTGAATGTGCCCGGAGAGACTCGATCCTCCCAGCCTGTCGATGTTTTCCTCAACAGAAGAAATGAATTCGATGTTCCTCCATTCGTATTGATGAATATAAATTGCAGAAACCGGCGCAATGAAGAGCGAGCCGATGGCTAGCGCAGCGGTCGCCAGGGTTCGTCTCAGCTTTGGATGCCGTCCCGCCAATGATTTGACGGCTGATACAAAATCGATCGCCATTAGCGGCAGCAAAAATGCAAGGAATGGATAGCGGTAATAAGGAAATCCACGCGGCTGTAATAGGTACGATGCCAGCCCCAAAGCAGCACCCATACTAAGTGCTGTTCGCTCCCAATCCAGCCGCGGCCAGCCGATGCACAGCATTACGAGCCATGTAAGAACGAGTGGAAGCAGTGGAGAGATGCTGTGCAGCAAAAGGAAGACAAACGGTCGGTGTCCTAGACTCGAATAATATGGAACAACCGTCCTCAAGCCTTGCAGGAAGGCCGCGGTAGCGTGCTCATGGTGCAGAAATGCAAGAGCGGCAAGTGGAGCGAAGAGAAAAGACAGCGACGAGGCAATTATGTACCAACGAATCGGACGTCCGCGCCGCCGAATCTCCATGGTCGCGATCACGAACAAAACTACGCCGAAGGGCAAAGCGGTTGGCTTGATGGTTGCAGCTACCCCCGCGCACAATCCGAAGAGTCCCGCTGCCCATACCCGCTCACGCCGCACTGCACAAAACAGAAAGGCTGTTGCCAGCACTAGAACAACCGCCATCGTGAGATCGCGTTGTCCGGGCTGAGCCAAGCCGTCACGCCCATGCACAAGGGCAAAAAGCGACGCCGCGAATACACCGGAAAACCAGTCGTAGGGCCGTGCAATATAAAGCATCGCGCCTGCGGCAACAGCCAGTGAGCCGAAGTCGAAGACGCGCCAAGCGATGTCACCACCGCCTAGCGTATGCATGACGATCCACTCAACCAGTAAAGCTCCAGGCATATTCATATCGCCTAGAACCCGGTAAGGAGCCATTCCATGATCCATGAGGAAGCATATGTAATGGATGAGGGATGCGTCCCCAACCAGCGGCCAATGCCAACTCCAGAATACATAGAGTCCAGTCGAAAGCAGCAGCGCACCGGTCAAAATATAGCGGGAGTATTGGACAAGTCGGGTCAGTAAAAGTTTCGCCACAAGATCGAGTATACCGGGCTGTTATTCAATTGGAAGTCAAGCCTCACTTGGCCCTTACGATACGGATTGTAAGGTACGCTTCCTGGTCGAATCCGTGACGCACTCCAATGCGTCCAGAAGGGCAACCGCTCGTTGAAGAGCTTAGACCAGCTGTGGCAAGTATTCAATCTCAGCATAGCTATTGAGTGATCAACATTGCAAGCTACTTCCTGTCGCCCCGTACAATAGAAAAAGCCCATGCCGCCCCGCACAGCCAGCCCAGCAAACGACAGCTTCCCCGCGCCGCGCGTAATTTTTTGGGTGGCTCTTCTGGTGCGCGTCTCTTATATACTTGCGGCGCATAGTTACCGCGTCAACCCAATCAACAACCATTTTGAATTCGGATGGGAGACGGGCCGCGTGGCTGCATCGCTGGCCAGCGGTCACGGCTACAGTTCTCCTTTCAGCGGCTATACCGGACCGACGGCCTGGATGGCGCCCGGCTTCACGCTGCTGCTTGCAGGAGTCTTCAAGCTCTTCGGCGTTTACTCGGCGCTTTCAGCCTTTGTCATTGAGACCATCGACAGCCTCTTCCAGGCATTGACCGTCCCCCTGGTCTACGAAATGGGCTCGCGCGCCGCCGGCCGGCGTACTGCGGTTTGGGCAGCATGGATATGGGCGCTTTATCCAGGTGTTATCCAGTACAGCACTCGATGGATCTGGGAGACGTCGCTATCGACGATGCTCTTTGCCGCGGTGCTGGTGCTGGGGATGCGGATGCGCGGCACGGGAGCAACACCACCTGCGCAGCATTCCATCGCTCATTGGGCGCTCTTCGGCCTGCTGTGGGGAGCGATCAGCATGACCAACCCCACGCTGCTGCTGATGGCTCCCGTAGAAGGCATGTGGATTCTGGCCGGCCCGCCCTCGCGAAAGAACCTATTGCGCGGTACTGCATTGGCAATGCTCTCCGCAGCGCTCTGCGCTTCTGTGGCCGCACCCTGGGTGGTGCGCAACTGGGTCGTCTTTCATGCATTCATCCCCACGCGAGGCAACTTCGGAGCCGAAGCGGCGATGGCCTGGTCACCCAGCTCAGACGGATTTCCCTGGGGCGCAACAGTGCCCACAGTCGAGGCCGCGCCCGAGCATCAGATCTATGCGCAAATGGGCGAGCTCGCTTATGTGAAGATGCGCGGGGCGCAGGCCAATGCGTGGGTGCATGAAGATCCGGCGCGTTTCTGGCGGCTGGCCGCGCTGCGCTTTTATATGTTCTGGGCCAGCGTTCCGCACACTTCGGGAGGCCATCCTGCCGCGGAGTATTTTCGCGAAGCCGCACATTGCTTTGGCTCAATTACTGGGATTCTGGGCTTGCTGTTGGCCTTGCGGCGCCGCTTGCCCGCCTCTGGTCTCTTTGCCGCTGCCGTAGCGCTTTTGCCCGTCATTTACTACTTCGTGACCGCCGGTTCGCGCTTCCGCAATCCGCTGGAGCCGTTCTTGGTGATTCTGATTGTCTATCTCTTTCAGCAGGCGCGGGGTGGCTTGGGGTTCAGCATGCCTATTCTGCGACGGCTTTGGCCGGCACACACTGATTGACCGGAGGTACTCTTCGTGACTACGGATGAAAAGCAGGAAATGCTGGCGTCTCTTGAACAAGGCAGAGCAGCGCTGCTCATAGCGCTGGAGGGCGTAAGCTCTGAAATGTCCGTTCAGCTCCCTGGACCAGGAAAATGGTCAATCCTCCAGTGTGTCGAGCACCTCGCCCTCGCAGAAGATTACCTTTTCGGACAAATCAGCGACGCCGTTCCATCCGAGACTCCACTCTTCTATCCTCAGCGGGAAGCCGCGATCCGACTCCGAGGCCCGGACCGCTCCACCCGCATTGAGTCACCCGAGCAAGCGATCCCCTGCGGACGATTCACTCGCCTGCCGGACGCACTGCAACACTTTCTCGCCAGCCGCGAGCGTTCCATCTACTTCGTAGCGAACTGCTTGGATGATCTCCGCTCCAGGTTGACCTCCCATCCCCTTCTTGGAAAGGTGAATTGCTACGAAACGCTCTTGCTGATCGCCGCGCACCCCTTACGCCACATTCAGCAGATTCAAGAGATCAAGGCTGGTCTCTGCTAAACCGAGAGTGGCTCTGGTTCATTTTTCTGTGCACAAAGTATAGTGCAAATTGACCCAGCCCTCCAAAGACGATAGACTATCTTAGTTTGGCGATTCCTGCCTGTCGCCGTGGAGACTCTCGTTCGCCTGCTACTTGGGCTTGAGTGAGCCGGTCATTTCACCACGGTGCGGAAGTTTCCGCCCGAGCCATTTTTGAAGGTATAGCGCACCGGCCAGCCCGGAGCCGCGCTGGAGGATTTATGTACGCGGTTATTCGTACCGGTGGTAAACAGTATCGGGTCGCCCCAGGCGACGTAGTCAAGATTGAGAGCATTCACTCCGAGAGCCAGACGGTTGAGTTCAGCGATGTGCTGGCCGTCAGCGGCGAGCCGGGAACCGTGGCCAAGCCGGCCACGGCCAAGGTAACTGCCGAGGTACTTGGCGAAGGCCGCGCTGCGAAGATTCTGGTCTTCCACCTTAAGCGGAAGAAGCAGTATAAGAAGCTGCAGGGCCACCGGCAGAACTTTACCGAGGTGCGCATCAAGGCCATTGAGGCCGACGGCGTTACCTACTCCGCAGCCGTTTAAGACTGATTTCAAGTCGTTAAGCGCGGCACAGCGGAAACGAAAGAATTGGCCCAACTGGGCGGAACTGAAAGCGGACGGCTGAAAGCCCGAAGCTGAATAAGGAGATTCGGCAATGGCACATAAGAAAGGTGGAGGCAGCTCCACAAATGGACGCGACTCCAATGCACAGCGGCTAGGCGTAAAGAGCTTCGCCGGCGAACTCATCAGCGGCGGCACCATCATTGTCCGCCAGCGCGGCACCCGCATCAAGCCGGGCCTCAATGTCGGCATCGGCTCCGACGACACGCTCTTTGCCAAGGTAACTGGGCGGGTCAAGTTCCAGGACCGCGGGAATCACGGTCGTTTTGCATCCATTGAGCCGCTTGCAGCAGAGTAGTCTTTTCTACTCGAGCTTCGCGGAATAAATGCTCTCATGATGAAGCAGAGTTACCATAATCCGCGCGTGACATTATGGATTTTGGCTCTTTGACTGGGATTTGAACATAGTGAAAAGGCCACATGTGTGTGGCCTTTTTTATTGCGCTATGCACAAAAATATTTATCTACTTTCTGCTTGACAAGCTATTCCGCATCCTTGACAATCCTCCCATCGGTTACCAGCCTCCTTTTTCTGGTTACTGATGGTTCCTCCTGAGGTCGTCACAATAAATCTCTCGGGTTTCTTTCCCTTTCCCGGAAGTTACCCATAAGGTCAATCCACAGCCGGTAAGTACCGGGCGAGGCGATTTATGTCTCGCCGTTGGGAAGTCGTTGTGCCATTTCAGCAGCCCTGAATTTATCGGCGACTGATCGGCGCAGGTATTCCAAGTTACCGGAGCTGTGGCGCTTGCATGCTTGAACAGAATGAGGGTTTGGAATGTCTCCAGCAACAAAAGTCAGCCGATTGCAACAGGTGCGCGAGCTTCTGAGAGAAGCAGCGCATGGAGAGGCATCTGCCTTTGCCGGAGTTGAGTTGTGGGCGCTGCCCTACGACCGCTTGCTCGCGGCAAAGTTTGGCGCGTTTCCGTGGATCGAAACGAAGAAGGCCGCAAGTTGCTGCTGCGCGGGCAGTACGGCATCCAGTTGTAGCGAGGGTTCAGCGCTGCTGCTCGGCCTACTCGGCAAGGCGCCCTTCGATGGATCGCAGTATCCCCGCCTGCCCTGGGGCAAGGCCCCGCTAAGCGAAGAAAAGACCGCTCTCATCGAAGAGTGGATTGTCGACGGCGCGCCAGAATCTGATCCTGATGCGGAGAGTTACGGTCTGGCTAAAAAGGATTGGGAAACGGCAACTTCGCGAGTCGAGGTTTTACCGTCCTCTTATACAGACGTTGCCGAGGAATTTGCCGAATATGCCGGAACACCCAATGAATATAAGTATCAGAAGGGCGAACTGCGCCAGCGCATGAACATCGACTGCATGACGCCGTTGCAACTGGATAAGTTGCGCTTCGCCTTCCGTGAAATGTACGAGCTGAATAACTGGCCGGAAGATAGCCGCAGCTATAACAATATGGCGCTGATTCATCAGAATCATTGTCAGCACGGCTGGGAGCGGTTTCTTCCCTGGCACCGGATTTATCTATATGAATTTGAACAAGTCATGCAGGATCTCTGCCCCGGAGTAACCATGCCGTACTGGGACTGGACAATGCCTCAGTACATGCCACACAAGCCTGAGTGCGGTGAAATCATCCCTCCGGCCCTGCAGGCATTTCTTACCGATGAGTCCTTGATCTTTCTCGATGCGCACAAAATCCCTGCCGCTCCGTTGAAACAGATTGTCGGCAAGCGATACGCGACGCAGAAACGCTTCTTTGAAGCTGTCAGCGAATTGATTGGCGAGCCATACACAGTTGGTGAAAACCGCAACCGCTTCATTGACGCGTTGCTTATGAATAATTCACTCTGGTATCCGCTCCGCTATCCCGGTGAGTATCAAGCTCAACCACCAATTCCGCATCCGACGATCAACAATGTGATTCACTACCACTATCCAACCGCCGACGATATAGATCAGATCATGAGCCTGCGCACTTTTCGCGACTTTGGCGGCGGCAGCTTGTACAATGATTCCTTTGGTTTTCTTGACCAGAATCCGCATAACACAATGCATATCTGGACCGGGGGCATGAATCCCTACCAACCGCCCTCCGAAGCTGCAACAAAAGACCGTAATAAAAGTGTTACTGTGATCGGCAGGCATTTCCACAAAAAGTCTGATTTATATTCTCAACCGCCATTAGGCGATATGTTCAGCAACTTGACGGCGTCTTACGATCCGGTCTTCTGGCCGATCCACGCAAACATTGACCGCCTGTGGGGGGAGTGGCAGCAGTTGCAGCCGCAGTCGCTGCCGGCGGACCTGGATTCCGTCCTAACGCCGTGGAGTTATACAATTCGTGACACGCTGGATATGTACCGTTTCGGCTATGAATATGTGAAGAGCACCTGCCTGTTGCCGGTCGGTGCCGAGTCACCAGTGGCGAAATTTGTCTCCAAGCCCATCGAGGTTGCGGACACAGTGCGCGGCGCGTTCCGTCAAGCTGAAGTGCGACTGCATCGTGTGCCGCAACTTCCCCGCTCGTGCTTTGTACGCATCTTCCTCAACCTTGCCGATGCCAATGCAAATACCCCCATCGACGATTTGCACTATGCAGGCTATCTGGCCATCTTCGGCCATGGGGATTGCATCGGTGGCCCCGGTCACTGCGTAGTACCGCAACGCGGCAAATATGACCTACGCCCGCGAAGTCATAACACTCCGCGTAATCACCGCGTGGATGTGACGAAATGCGCGAAGAGGATTTTTGACAAAGGCGATTCCTCGATCCGGATTACGTTGGTAGTTATCGGAGCCGACTACCAGGAAGACCGTGAGTTGCTGCGCCTGGACGGTGTATCACTCAATTTTCTCGACTAACTGCATTGCCATTGCGAAAGGATCATCTTGTGAGCGGGAAAACCTCTGTGCCTATCTACAGAATTCACCCGGCGATCGGGATTGCGCGCCTGGGCAACAGCCCGGATGCCTTCTGCATTTCTCCCGAAACACCGGCCGCACTGCCTATCGCATGCGACGAACAAGGCAATCCGCGCGTCTCCGCGGATGGGCAGACACAACAGACTGTGACGACTTTCAAGGATAAAGAGGGACGCATCAAACGGCAGGCCGCACGCTTTCAGATCTATGTCTATGACGACAAGACCCCAGAGGGACGACCGCTTGAGTTGGGTGACGCGATTGAAGGCGGAGGCAATCACGGCACACTCATTGATATTCAGTGGCGAGTCTATTTGGCAAATAAAAAAGCCGCTTGGTATGAGTTTAAGCAGTTAGAAGGCGAACATGGCTATGCGGCAGACCATCCGTTGCGCAATGCTTCGATCACTGAACCCGACGCGCGACAATGCCTGATTATCGATCCCGGCCCGCAGGTTGTTGACACAAGATCACGGCGCAAGGCGCGGTTTGACCGCGGCGGAAACGGTCTATATGCTCCGACTTTTCCACCAAGGAAGCTAGAGCCGGAAAACGTTGACACCCTTGGCGAGTTATTAACAGATGATGGCGGCAGGCTCCTGGTTCTGGGCGGTCACGGACACTCCGGATCGTTTATTACGGGCTTCAGCCAGCCGCGCATTGATACCTATGCAAATAATGACGGATGGTTCGATGATACCTCCGACGGCCCGGTAATGGCGCGGCTTGTCATGTATTCGAGTGAAGTGGGCCGCACACGGTTTGTCGATGTCGAATACCCTGCATGGGTTGTCTCAGCATATCCGGCCTATGTTCCGGAGATTCTGGACATGGTCACTCTGGATGACGTCGCATATAACACCGCGGTAACGCAGTTCGCCTACAGGACAGATATCTACGGCACTGTTGGCACATTTTCACAACCACAGATAATCAACCCTGAAGATTTACCTGCCTTGATGCACTGGCAGGCATCGAACCTGGCATGGAATGCCGATTACAAACCGTGGTTCTACCGGGATATCTGGCCAATTCTCTTTCGCGCAGATGAATACACCTACCTGACGAATGTTTTGATGCAGTCGAATTATCCGCATAATCAAACTCAGCGCGGAAATTTCGACCCCACCAAATTATCGATCCCGCCTAGCCTGAATAATTCCGCTTACACCAAAGCAGCGGCCTCGGCAGTAATCGCGAATCAGGCCGGAGAACTTTTTCTCGATGCGATTGAGCCATTACTTGCACAGATCGATCAACAGGGATTGAATACACCTCACCTTGCCCGCCTGCCACTACTTGCTCAGTTTACTCATAAGGCAGCCGCGCGGGAGACTCTTCGCGCGGCACTGGCAGAGTTTGCGAAATCTGTTGCGGGAGATCTAGCTCTCGACGACGCATTCTTCTATCTCGATCAGTGGAGGACGGTGTATGAGGCAGCCCAGGACAAGGACAACCCCGGCAGTGCGGCATACAAAGCAGCTTCAACGAAACTTCACAACATAATTGACAAGTTACTGCACGAATTTGAGAATAAATCCCGGCCTACAAAGCTGCTCAAGCGCAGAGAAGATTCTGAGTCCGCTGATGATTCTACGCGCGTAAATCCGGACGAGCCTGCCCGCGGGGCATTTGAACGCTTGTATACTGCTTACCGCACCGGCAAGTTGCTGACTGACAAGCTGGCCCATCTGCGGCGCGAACATACTTATGATCCCTTTGCTCCATACCGGACTTACCTCTACGATTTGCTCCGCAAGGACGGCGAAGAAGATGTATTCCGTCTGGATGGAAAACCAACCAGCCGTACACATCATCTGCCGCTGATGCCGCTGCTGGCGGGGGACAATCCGATCAGCAACACCTTGACATCGAAGTTTTTGCGATTGACTGACTATCAACTCTTCCTGCTCCGTCAGTGGGCGCGCGGAGACTTCTATAACGAAATTCTTGAAGGATGGGTGCCCAGGGATAAGATCGACCCCTGGCAACCGTATCTCGGTATCGAGAATCATAACGGTCGGCAACTGGATCAGAATGTTTTGACTAATCTCGGAGGCGGAGCTTTTTGTCCGGGGGCTGAGGTTGGCTGGATCATTCGCAATCCTGCAATTTATCTCAGGCCGTACCGGCTGAAGGCTGACCCCAACTTTTCCAGCTTCCGACAGACAGCGGCCAACGAGAATCAGAGTGCTGCGCCGCTCTCTGTACCGGAGGAAGATTACGTCTCAGCCACAGGCGTCACGTTGAGTCAGGGTAATGATTTCCGCACTGGATTGCAGCCCGGCGATCTTACAAAGATTATGGCGCTGCCCTGGCAAGCAGACTTCAATGAGTGTTCGTCGCAGGATATCGATGTTACTTACGAACAATGGAATATCATTAATCCATCGAGCGAGCACGATGAGTGGATGAAGAGGGAGCAGATGGTGTGGGAGACTCTGTGGTGGCCTGCGCACAGGCCTATGCAGACATGGGAGATGGTGGCCGGAACTCCGCAGAATCCGACGTATCAGTACCTCAGCTGGGCGCGGGGAATTCCGGAGACTAATGCCGGCGACCTGAAAATGGTTACTGAGTGGTCGCACTTGGGATTTGTTATCCGCAATCCGTATGCTTCGGCGGCGTCGCTGAATCAGGCATCTCCAAGCCCGCCTCCGCCGAAGTACATCAGCGTCGAGCGCAACCAGGAAGACTAATTCACAAACAAAATATGAACAGGAGAAAATCATGGCAGGCAACCCATTTGTTGGCAGCTGGACGTATCGAAGTTTGTTGAACGACCCGGATGGAACGATCCCTTTTGACAAACTAGAGTTTGGCGAAGGAACGATCGTAATTGCCGATGGTCCGTCAGAGCTTCTGACAGGGACGATCGGCGGCACGGGCTGGTCACTGACTCTGCGCGGTTCGCGCAGCTATGGTTCCCCCTCACAAGTGCGGTTTCAAGGCAAAGGGCTGGTAAGCGGTGAAGAGTGGATCTATGACTACATTGGTTGGCTTGTCCCGGTGTGGCCAAACAGCACTGATCTACTCGACCGCCCTGCGATTGTCGGCTCGGTGATCCGCACCATTCCTCATTCTTCGTCCGGCGGCGGCACTGCACCCGCAGGCGTGGTTGCTTCGTTTTATGCCGTACGCGTGGATTAGATCAATGAGCTGGGACGTAGCAATCATTGGAGGCGGGCCGGCTGGAACGGCCAGCGCAATCTCATTGCGGCAGACATTTCCAGCCCTGCGTGTGCTGGTAATTGAGGCCACTGATTACACTTCACTGCGTGTGGGAGAAGTGCTGCCGCCGGTTGCTCGTGCTTTGCTACAACATCTTGGCGTCTTGCCCGCACTTACTGCGGAGTTTGGTGAGCCTGCGCATAGCGTGGCTTGTGCGTGGGGCAGTGAGCAACTTCGGGAAACGAATCACTTTTATGCTTCCAGGGGAACGGGCTGGCATTTGGAGCGGAATCGCTTTGATGCGTTGCTCGCCACTCGGGCAGAGTTATCCGGTGTGGAAGTTAGGCGCTCCACTGCACTACGAGCAGTGGCCAGGATCAATGACGCATGGACGTTGCAGTTAGGCACTCGCGATCAAGTAGAAGCCCGTTGGATCATTGATGCAACCGGAAGAGCAGCAGTATTTGCCAGGATGCAGGGAGGCCGGCGAATCTCACAAGACTCGTTGACAGCATTCTCATGCATCTTTTCTGGTAGAGGCGCCTGCGAGGCTCGCACAGTTGTTGAGTCGGCTGCGGATGGCTGGTGGTATACGACTCCTTTACCGCAGGGCAGGCGCATTGTGGCCTTTCTAACGGATGCTGACATAGGTCGCAGGCTCCACATGGCGGATACACCGCAATGGAAGCGGCAGTTGGCTACGACTATTCACATTGCTTCGCTCGCCGCCGGATGCTCATCGGTCGGAAGACTCGTGGTGCGCCCCGCTGCCAGTGCGTCGCTTGATTCTGTACACGGCGATGGATGGCTAGCAACGGGCGACGCAGCTGCGGCATTCGATCCGCTTTCATCTCAAGGAATTACGAATGCGCTGCGCTCTGGAATACTGGCTTCTTACGCAGCAGGCGATGCGCTTTGCCGAAATGATTCTGTTGCTTTATCCCGTTACACGGCAGTTCTCAGCGTACAACGGCAAAGCTATGAGCGCACTTACATCGAGCAGTACGCGCGTGAGCAACGCTGGAGCGAATCTCCTTTCTGGATGCGACGGCATGGTGCAGAATATCGAGATTGTTCCTGATCTCGGCACGCCGGGTGGCAGGGTAGGCATGGCTGACATGAAACATAAGAATTGAATAATGTAGAGGCTATCGATTCATAAGTATCTCCGGTATCGTACTGCCATGCCGGAGTACAGACAGCGAGTTTCAGGAGTTACTACGCTATGGCTGCTTTGAAAGTTGGCATCCCGCTTTATACGAACTTTGATTCGCTCGATGTGCTTGGCCCGTACCAGACCTTTACCTATGCGGGGATGGACCTTTATCTGGTTGCGCAGAGTCCCGATCTAGTGACTTCATTTGAGGGCGTCTCGATTTTGCCGCGCGCTACATTCACAAAACAGCCGCCTTCCGAGAGATATCCGCAGATTGATGTCTGTCCTCAGCTGGATATTCTCTTCGTTCCCGGAGGCTCTGCCCCTTACGCTGTCTTGCAAGTGGGCCATCCGGGCAGTAATCCGTATCTTGACTTTCTTATTCAGCAGGCGCCAAGATGCCAGTTAGTTTGCTCGGTCTGCACCGGGGCGCTGCTGCTGGCGGGCGCGGGATTGCTTGATGGGCATATTGTCACAACTCACTGGGCCTTCAAGGATGTTTTGAGGCTCTTTCCAGTAAAGGTCGTCGATGACTACCGGCGCTATGTTCAGAGCAGCAATCGTATCACTGGGGCAGGTATCTCCTCCGGACTGGACCTGGCTCTGTATATCGTTTCCTTGATCTATAACGTCGAAGTTGCTCGGCAAGGGCAGCTTGCCATGCAATACAATCCGCAGCCAGCGTTTCACTGCGGCGATCCTTGCGACTCGGACATCAAAGATAACCCTGAGATGGTGGCCGAACGCATGACTGAGTGGCATGTGGAGCAAGTCCGCATCAACGTGCAGCAATGGATTGAGCGGCGGAGTTAGCACCCGTTCTTCAGTTTCGCTGCCGAGCAACGCCGGTATTTTCTTCCCGGAGTCGATTGGCTAGAATTCGCGTATGAGCATCGATACTGAGCCGGCCCTCATTACAACGCCTGAACTGGGTGACATTCTTGATGAGCTGATTTTGCGTGAGCCAATCTTCCATCGCCCGGAGTGGGGCACGACCCGCGCGGAATTCGAGCGGATGACTGTGGAGGATTTCTGGGAGATTGGCGCTTCCGGCCGCCGCTACAGCCGTACGTTTATTCTGGATGAATTGGATAGGCGCTACTCCAAACCTCAGGATGAGCATCTTGTAGCCAGCGATTTCTATTGCCGCCAACTGGCGCCGGACGTCTATCTGCTCACATACAATCTGCTCCAGCCTGGTGACCGGAAGACCCGAAGGGCGACAATCTGGCAGCGGACCGGCGAGGGATGGAAGATTGTCTTCCACCAGGGAACCGTCGTGCGGGCCGAGTAGAACCGTGGCAAGAATCCGGTGGTCCGTTCATTCGGTAGAATGGAAGTATCACTCGCTTTCATTGGCCTTGCCCTACGATGACCTTGACGGAAGACGACAACCTGAGCAAGACTGCCGCAATCACAGCCAGCTCGCGGCAGATTATTGGCTATGTTTATTTCACATTTATCTGCTATCTCTCCATCGGCCTGCCGCTGGCGGTGCTGCCACCGTTTGTTCACCTGCGGATGGGCTACAGCGTAACGCTGGCTGGCCTCGTCATCAGCGTCCAATATGTTGCCACGCTGCTGAGCCGTCCCTGGGCAGGGCGCATCTCTGACAAGGCAGGCGCAAAAGTCTCGGTGCTCTGGGGAATGGGCTTCTGCGCCATGAGCGGCGCGGTGCTGGTTTCTGCCGCCGTTCTGCACACACTGCCGTTGTTGAGCATCTCGCTGCTCTTTCTCAGCCGTCTGGTTCTGGGCGTGGGAGAAAGCCTCGGCTCAACGGGATCGACGCTCTGGGGTATCAGCGCCGCCGGGCCGGAACACACCGCGCAGGTGATCTCTTACAACGGCATTGCTACTTACGGCGGGCTGGCTCTGGGCGCGCCGCTGGGAGTCGTGCTTGTGGATCATTTCGGACTGGCCGCGCTAGGAATTTTCACTTTCCTGATTGGTGCATTGAGCCTGACGCTGGCCCTGCGCAAGGAACCCGTGGCGGTTGTCCCCGGCGAACACCTGCCCTTCAGCAGTGTGCTCGGCCGTGTGGCCCCGCATGGCATGGGTTTGGCGCTGGGCGGTGTGGGCTACAGCGTGCTGGCCACGTTTGTTACCCTCTATTACTTCAGCCGCCACTGGGACGGCGCAGCCCTGTGCCTGACTTTCTTTGGCGCGGCCTTCATTGCAGCGCGATTGCTGTTTATCAACACCATTAACCGCTTTGGCGGATTCCCGGTGGGCATGGTCTGCCTTACGGTGGAGTCGCTAGGGTTGATCCTGCTGTGGCAGGCGAGCATGCCGTGGATGGCCTTTACCGGTGCGGCGCTGACCGGCTTCGGCTTCTCGCTGGTCTTCCCGTCGATCGGCGTAGAGGCTGTCAAGCGGGTCTCAGAAGAGAACCGCGGGACCGCGCTGGGCGTTTACACAGCTTTTGCCGATGTCTCCTTCTTTCTGACCGGGCCTGTTGCCGGCAAGATGGTCGACTGGTTTGGCTACCCGAGTGTATTTCTTTTTGGGTTCTGCTGCGTTATTGGCGCGCTGGGGATTGTGGTTGTATTGCGGCAGATGCAGATAGACTGATCACCGATTGGATTCAATATACCTACAATATTTGGGGCCGCCGTTCGTCTTCATCCTTAGACGGGTGAGCCATGAGCGTGACCGTAATGACCGAGCAAGACCAGCGGATCTCCGAAGTATTTGGGCAGGAGCGCGGCAGGCTGCGTAGCTTCATCCGCAAGCGGGTTCCGAATGAATACGACGTGGAAGACCTGCTGCAGGAGGTCTTCTTCGAGCTGGTCCGCGCGCAACGTCTGCTACTGCCCATCGATTACGTCTCCGGATGGCTCTTTCGCGTTGCGCGCAATCGCATCACCGACCTCTTCCGCAAGAAGAAGCCGGAGACCTTCGCAGATCAGATGGCCGAGGACGATGAGGGCGAGTCCTTCCCGTTTGAAGATCTGCTGCCCTCTGCCGACGCCGGGCCAGAGGCGAGCTACTTTCGCAGTCTTCTTCTCGATGAGTTAGAGGCCGCGCTCGCCGAGCTGCCGCCAGAACAGCGCACGGTCTTTGTAGCCAATGAAATTGAAGGACGCAGCTTCAGGGAGTTAGCTGCGGAGATAGGTGTCAGCACCAACACGCTGCTCGCGCGCAAGCGATACGCGGTTCAGCATCTGCGCCAGCGGTTGCAGCGCATACACGACGAACACAACAGGAAATGAGGAACATGAGATGAAAAGTGACTGGGTAAAGAGAAACAAGTGGGTCTATCTTCTGATTCCGCCGGTGATTGTGCTCTTCACATGGGGCTTCGGCGAAGTGGTGATGCATCTGTGGAACTGGCTGCTGCCAACGCTCTTTGGATGGCACCAGATCAGTTTCTGGCAAGGGCTGGGGCTGCTGGTCCTCTGCCGGATTCTCTTCGGCGGCTTCGGCGGGCATGGCAACGGCTCAGGCCACAGGCGCTGGAAGGCAGATCGCTGGCAATGCATGACCAATGAAGAGCGCGAGCGCTTCCGCGAGGAGATGCGGAACCGGTGGCGGCGGGTTGGAGCGCCGGAGAGCGAGGCGCAGGAGCCTGCAGGGGATTGAGTTGCGTGAGTAGCCCAAGTCTCAAAAAACGAGACCTGGGCCACTCACATTGCAAGATCGCGGAGCATTCCCGTTAGAGCGTTGGTACGCTCTTCGGATCGTCCAAAATGATGGGGTTTGTGGGATAGGAGAATTTGTCTCCCTTCGCCACCTTCCCCGTGCGGTCGATTTCTGTGGTGTAGCCGGAGATCGTCTTGGCGTCGATTGACAGTGTTACGAATCCCCACGCTTTCGCAGTGCCGTACTTCAGCACTGCGCCAGTGTCGGGCGCAACGTCGCCATTTGCTGAGTGAATCTGATGAAGATTGTGATATCCGCCGTTTCCGCTCACGATGAACGGCGTCGGCCCGTCCGGGCTGATGGTTTTCTCGATCCGCTGGTAGTCGTGCACATGCCCTGAGAGCACAAGATTGGGAACTCTGCCCGTATCGCGGATGGCGTTCTCAAGGACATCGGCCATGCGCGAACTGCCGGAGTGATAGACATCAAAGGAATAGATCGGGTGATGCAACGCGAGAATCAACGCCTGGTTCTTAGGAGCAGTAGCAAACTCATTGGTAAGCCACTGCTGCTGCACGGAGTCGATTGAGCCATGCTCGGGTACGTTGGTGTACATGCCGATGAAAGTGGCATAAGGAGTTTCGAGAGTCCAATAAACATTTGGCAAACTCAGGCCGACACGCGGCGCATCCTTGGAGATGGGATCAACGTCGGGATGCGCCTGCATGAAGTAGTCGACCCAGCCATCGAGCGAGGTCTGAATCGAGGGGTCGTCCACTTCGCCGTCGTGATTGCCGGGAATCGCCAGAATGGGAACGTCGTAGGCGGAGTATGGCTCGTAAAACTGAGCATAATAGTCGTCGTGCAGGCCGGTGAAATAGACGACATCCCCGACATGATAGCAGAACTGCGGTGAGGCCGGATCTTTGGGATCCAGTTGGGCGATCAACTGTTCGGCGACATTGCTTTGAAACTCCCCATCCTGCACGCCGCCTGAGTCACCCAGAATATGGAGAGTCATTTTCTTGGCGGATGCGATGTTAGTGCCGATATCCGGAAAGTTATCCGTCAGCGAATAATGATAAGGAGCCAGACCAAGCGGTCGCGGAAGCGGCTGATAACCTGTGTTGCGATGCGTGACCGGGTTCAGCGGCTCGACACCTTTGTGAGCTTGCGAATTGTTCTTATGCGGGCTGCGCGTGCGCACTGCGCCTTGCTGTAGCTTGGTCGCTGGGTGCGGAGTGTGGGTAGTGTGCGGACGAGGATGCTGGGATGGCATGGCGGGGGGAGACCTCTGCAAATGAATTTACCTACCGCCATCGCGATGTAGAACACCGATTCGAAGCGAGGCGGAGGTATGACTTTCTTTTTCTGCCTTGCCGCCTGAATTGTCAAATGAATCTTTCGATAACGCGCAGGAACGAGAGGAATAAACCTCTCATTTATCCTGCTACTTAAGCCACTTTTGCGCAGATCCAAAAAATTTCCGTATCCGGCGCTGTCTCTTTCTTCTTGACTTCTCGGCTTGCCGGGAGCAGAATCTGCGCTATCCCACATATGAATCGGAAAGGACGAATATGACGCTCGTTTTTCGACGTTCCTGCCTTGCCGTGGTCATCGCTTTCCTCTGCCAGGTACTGGCGATCAGTTCGACAGCTCAAAGGCGAGAGGACGACGAATTTCTGAAGGCATGCCCGCTGCCTCTGCGGGAGTCGCCGGGACCGAACAGTGTGCAGCAAGTGCGAGGGTGGTTGCATTGCTATCTCGCGGTGGGCAGATACGCCAACTTCATTGAATATGTTGGCCGCGAAAACTATCAGTTACAGAAGCAGCAGAGGAAAGTTACAGACGAGAGCGACCTGCCTGCGGACTATGGCGCGCTGATTGGACTCAGTGATAGCGAGGCAAAGGTATTGACTGAAGACATTCTGGCTGCAAGCCCTGTCGTTATCCAGTATTGGGATCGACTTGATGCTGATGACCAACAGCCAACGCAGCGGAGTGCAGGCACAAAAGGGGGGTCTGACGATCCTGAACTGGAGACGCTTAAAGATAGAATGGAGACCCTTGTTATCGACACGCGAAATACATTGAGGAACGATATGGGCGAAGCTGCTTTGGATAAGCTAGATCTATTTGTCTATCGGAACTTCCCGAACAGGAAAGAGTTTTCGTCGAGTAGACAGTTCGCGTCACTCAAGACCGAGACCGGTGATCCACATCAGCTCGCAATCGCCAGCAAGTCCTCAGTGGGAAGCGCGAGACGGAGTTTCACTGATGCTGCGCGCCTCGGCGCGTATCAAATTTACTTGCAAAGCCTAAGCCCAGACTCCGATTCAGCCCGTCAAAATCCAGCCAAAGAGAATGATGAATCAATAATAATTTTGCCCCTCGATATTCCAAAGGAAAAACGGAATGAGGTGTTCAAAATCGCTCACGAGGCAAATCTGCAGTACACAAAAAATTGGAAAGAAGTCTATGCGGTGTTAGGCGAATATCACGAAGAATTTGGTCCGGGTCCGGTTGTCGCGCCTTATCCGCCCGATTTGATTCGTTTGCGCCAGAAATTCCAGTCAATCATCACGGATACTATTGAGAAGCTGAAACTATCTCTCGGAGATGACGATTTCAAGAAATTCGACAAATCCGTGATGGACATCTTCGGAGATTAGGAATTTGGGGAGAACCAATCGGGAACTGTCACCGATATACTGCCCGCCTATTGCCAATACGCAGAACTTGAACAACGATCCTTGCGTCCTGAATGTCTGTGATGATGCGGTAATCGCCGACGCGGTATTTCCAGTAATCACCTAATGTAGAGCCAACCAGTGCTTCGCCGATACTGCGCGGATTTTCGAGGACGGCGACACGCTCTCGTAGAAACTTCTACGATGCGCAGAGCTACCTGCTTATTGAGTTTTTGCAGTTCTTTCTCAGCGGCTTTTTCAAACTCAATCCGCCAAGTCATTTATTCAAGCCGAGACGCTGTTCCACTTCGTCGAGTGTGTATGTGCGGCTGCGTCCGGCGCGAAGGGCAAGAGTCCGCTGCTCGGCGAGATACAAATCTTCCAGATCTTCGAGCTTTTCACTAATCGCCTCAATCATATAAAAGGTCTTGCTGCGCCCGGTCATTTTGGCCAGCTTTTCAAGGCGGGTTTTCAGCTCTTCCGGCAAACGCAGCGAGACGGCGGTTCCCATAATTTATTTACCTCCAGCAACTCAGCAATACAAGTATCGCACAGAGCTGTTCACTGACTGCGCTGAGCTACCGCTTCCTGCAACTCATCGTCCGGCCGAGGAGCTTCACCGCCTTGGCGGTTGAGAATGCGGCGAAAAGCCTCTCTGTCCGCACGATTGCGTCGGGATAAAAAGAATTCCTCCGTTTGCATCGCGGCGATCTTTTCAGCGGCTGCAACAACCAGGAATTGATTAATGCTGGTGCCGTCCCGGTCAGTGATTGTTTCGAGAGCCGTCTTGAGTGAGACGGGTAAACGCAATGGAAACGTAGAGACTTGGGTCGTCATGATTTCATCCTCCAGAGTGCTTCGCCTGGGCGAATTACGGCAATTCCGAAACTCTGCCGCGCATCCCGCAAATCCTTTTCATTGAATGTGACGATGGCATCGGCCCGTCCGTTGACCGCTGCTTCCAATACCAACTCGTCTCCTGGATCGCGCAATTGCGGACGCCAGCGATAAAATGAGCGGACTGGCTCGGCAAGTGCGATCAGGCCGTCCACAAAGATTCCCGTTTCCGCCGCCGTTAATCCGGCAGCCAGTCGGTGTTCCGCCATCATGCACTTGGCCTCGTATTCCAATGCCAGCGCAACGCTTAACAGCATTGTTGCCTGCTCGCCGTCGATGCGCCGAAACAGTTCCGCGGATGCTCCTGTCGGGCTGCGCATTGCTGCAACAATGACATCTGTGTCTAGCAAAAATCTCACTAAAAATGATACCACATCGCGGGCGATACTATATCGCAGATTGGCGTAGCTCAAGCGATCTGGAGAAAAGATCTTGAAAAGCACAACGGCCACCCTTGCGGGTGGCCGTTGTTGTCTTGCTTGGTGGAATCGCGCCTTACCGCTCGCTTTTCCAGTTGATCAAATCGCCAAGAGTCGTGGTTGAGCTGGAGACGGGAGCCTTGTGGCTTTCCTTCTTGCCGTGGCTCTCCTTCTTGTAGCTCTCGACCTCGGCGCGGCTGGCTTCGTGGCCGACTGCGCGGAGGCTCAAGCCTACCTTCTTCTCTTCCACATTGATCTTGATGATCTTGAACTCGTGCTCCTGACCGGTTTCGAGCTTGGAGGCGCCGCCGTCATCGCCTGCCTCGGAGATGTGGCAAAGACCTTCCACGCCCTCCGAAATCTCGACAAACGCGCCGAACTGCGCCGTGCGCAGCACCTTGCCATGCACCTGATCACCCACGCGATGGGTAGCGAAGAAGCTCTCCCAGACATCGGGCTGCAACTGCTTAATGCCCAGTGAGAGGCGGCGATTCTGCGGCTCAACGCCGAGAACAACTGCCTTGACCTTTTCGCCCTTTTTCACAATCTCTGACGGGTGCTTGACGCGCTTGGTCCAACTCAGGTTGGAGACGTGGACGAGGCCGTCAATGCCGTCTTCGATCTCAATGAAAGCGCCGAAGTCGGTGAGGTTGCGGACGCGGCCCTCGACAACCGTGCCGGCGGGGTAGCGCTCCGTCAGGTTTTCCCAGGGATTGTCGAGCAACTGCTTCATGCCCAGCGAGATGCGGCGGTCAGCAGGGTTGACGCTAAGGACAACGGTATCGACCTCATCGCCCGGCTTGACCAACTTGGAGGGATGCTTGAGCCGCTTTGACCAGGTCATCTCGGAAAGATGAACCAGGCCTTCGATGCCCTGCTCCAGTTCGACAAACGCGCCATAATCGGTGACCGAAAGAACGCGACCGTGAACGTGCGCGCCGACGGGATAACGCTCGGTAGCGTCGAGCCATGGATCGGGCGTCAACTGCTTGAAGCCCAGAGAAACGCGCTG
>Ga0181534_10000910_pt1 | contig 20276 bp, 13 predicted proteins | sample PEATcosm2014_Bin_37_FD_119758 | JGI IMG/M metagenome (GOLD analysis project Ga0181534, IMG submission 119758) | Peatland microbial communities from MTU Mesocosm Facility, Houghton, MI, USA - PEATcosm2014_Bin17_10_metaG | ecosystem: Environmental > Terrestrial > Soil > Wetlands > Peat | place... | reverse complement strand
CGCGCTTGCTGCTGGCGTCGGTGGCGATTTTGGGGGCGATCGTGCTCATTCGGCGAGGAGAACGATCCGAGGGTGTTCCGCATGCAGAAATGGCGCGCCGCCCGGACCTCAAGATACGACCGTCCGAAGAATGCGCTTAGAGGCGTCCGCACCTGTTAGCAAAGCCAATTTCTGATGTGGGCCCCCGTCATCTCGATCAACGGGACGATTTCTTTTATGCGACGATCACGGCTCGCGATTTTGGCAAATTGATTCGGGGTAGCGGGTTTGCTAAGGTCTCGTCATGTCCGAGCGGGTCATGTCCGAGCATTACCCCGAGCAGATCGGCGAATTGCTCGACTCCCTTTATCGCGCGGATTCAGGGCGAATCCTGGCCACTCTCATCCGCCTGCTGGGCGATTTTGATCTTGCCGAGGAGGCGATGCACGAAGCCTTTGCGGCTGCGCTGAGCCTGTGGCCGGGCAGTGGAGTGCCCGGCAACCCGCGGCCCTGGTTGATTTCGACCGCCCGATTCAAGGCCATTGACACCCTGCGTCGACGGGCAAGGTTTGACGCGTCCCAAGGCGAGCTGGCGCGACATTTCGAAGCGCAATGGAGCTCGAAGGAAACATCCACCGAGGATGACTGCCTGGAAGACGACCGGCTGCGCCTGATTTTTACCTGCTGTCATCCCTCTCTGGCGCCGGAAGCCCGGGTTGCGCTCACCTTGCGGGAGGTGTGCGGCCTGACCACCGAGGAGATCGCCAAAGCCTTCCTGACCACTCCGCGTACGCTGGCGCAGCGCGTTGTGCGCGCCAAGGCAAGGATTCGAGAAGCGCAGATTCCCTACGAGGTGCCGACGGCGCAGGAATTGCCGGAGCGATTGGACGCGGTGCTTCAGGTCATCTATCTCGTCTTCAACGAGGGTTATTCGGCTGCCTCGGGAGCGGAGGTGACCCGGGCCGAGCTAACCGGCGAGGCGATTCGACTGGGCGGGTTGCTCGTCGAACTTGATTCAACCCAGCTTCATTTGACCGAGCTTCGGCCAGAACTGGAAGTGATGGGTTCAGAAATCATGGGGCTGCTGGCCCTCATGTTGCTACAGGAATCCCGTCGCGCGGCGAGGACCTCGCCGGCCGGCGAGCTGATCTTGCTGGAGAATCAAGACCGCGCGCTCTGGAACCGGGAGCGGATCGCGGAAGGACTGGCATGGCTGGAGAAAGCCCTGAACTCACGGCGCATCGGGGCTTACACACTCCAGGCTGCGATTGCGGCCGTTCACGCCAGGGCGGAATCGATGGCTGCGACCGACTGGCGGGAGATCGTTGCGCTCTACGATCAATTGCTGCAAATTCAGCCGTCGCCGGTTGTACAGCTCAATCGTGCCGTGGCCATTGCTATGCGCGATGGTCCAGAGGCCGGCCTGGCGCAGATCGACGCCGTGTTGGGGGATGCTTCTGGAAAACAAGGCGAATTGGCCAATTATTACCTGGCGCACTCCGCCCGCGCAGATATGTACCGCAGGCTTGGCAGGACCGCTGAGGCCCGTGCGTCGTATGAGAAGGCGCTGGCCCTGACCCAACAGGAACCAGAGCGGCAATTCCTGCAGGAGCGGATTCGGCAGTTGAAATAAAAAACTGCTCGTCAGAAGCCGATGCGGATATTGAGGAATTGCCGAAGCTACCGCAATTATGGGTGCCCCGTCCTTCGCGCACGTTGCGAAGGGCGGGTACCTGACCGCCAACAGTGAAGGGCTTTGGCTCGAAGGACTCAAACGAGGCGGTTCGAGCCTATGCTATCGGCGGCATCGTACCCGCCCTTGCACAAAACGCAAGGACGGGGCTCCCGCAGCTTTCGAACTGGAAAGAAAAACAGGGCGTAAAAGGACGGGCCACGCGTCCAGTTTTTTGGCGTCTCTTCCGGGAACGGAAATCAAAATCCCCGCCCTGTCGCACAAAACGCGACAAGAGCGGGGCACCCGCATCGGGATTAAATGTCCCCGGATTTCCTCCAACGCTCCCTGTCCCAGATTCCCCGCACCCTAGTTCCCGCCTGTTACCATCAATCAGATAATCGCATGAATGTCACCTGGTTAGAGATACGGGGGGAAAATAGTCATGGCCACCAATAAGGTTTGCTCATCACCGGTGCCGGGCGCGGCATGGGCGTCGATATCGCTAAGGCGGCAATGGCCGCCAGCCATAAAGTTGTCGCGACCGGACGCAATACCGCCAAGGTGGCTAAGGCCCTCGGAGAATCTGCGGATCTCTTGGTCGTAAGATTGGACATGACTAAACCTTCCGACGCGGAGTCTGCCGTTAAGGCAACCGTTGACCGGTTTGGCCGCATCGACGTGCTGGTCAACAATGCTGCAAACTTTTACGCGGGCTTCTTTGAAGAATTGACGCCGGAGCAGATGGAGCGACAGTTGTCGACCAGTCTCGTCGGGCCGATGAACGTGACCCGCTCCGTTCTGCCAGTTATGCGCAAGCAGCGATCAGGGCTAATCATCACGATCTCATCAACGGCAGGCCTCATCGGCTTTGAGTTCGGCAGCGCCTACGCCGCGTCGAAATTCGGCCGTGAGGGGCCAGCCCCCCGGTATCGCGGCCACCCGGGCGAAAAAATCTGCAAATCGCGTGTCGATTTCCCGCCACCCCGTTCGACTAGTGAGTGGAGCCGAACAGCGCGCCCGGCGCCTGGAAGACTTTCCAGGCCCGGCGCGGTGCAAGCTCTTATATAAAAGGAGCGGGCCTGATACGGTGTCCGCACAACACTCAAAGTTCGATATCCGTTATTCATTTACCCAAGGAGAACAACGATGCGCTTCATGATGATCATGTTTCCGAAAGACTACGAAAACGCCCAACCCGGCTGGGCCCCCGACCTCGGGAGCATGGAGGCCATGGGCAAGTACAACAAGGAACTAGGGAAAGCCGGCGTGCTGCTCGCGCTCGACGGGTTGACCCCGCCCGCGACGATGAGCGCCCGCGTCACCTTCAAAAATGGAAAGTCAAAGGTGACCGACGGTCCGTTTACCGAAGCGAAGGAAGTGGTCGGCGGTTACTGGATCATCCAGGTGAAGTCGCGCGAAGAGGCGCTGGAATGGGCGTCGCGCATCCCCGGAAAGGATACCGAAATGGTCGAAGTTCGCCGGATGTTTGACATGACTGACTTCGATCCCGAAACCCAGAAGTATATTCAAGAGAGGTTCGGCGACGATGTGGCGGCTGAGATGCGCCAGTGATAACACAACCCGCCGGGCTTTGTCGTCGATTCGCCGCGTGCCGGCAGCCCGTGTAAAGTACTTAGTTACTCCGGGAGGATTCATGCCGAACCCACAGACGTTGCTAGCCCGGGCCTACTCTGCCTTCAATCGCCGGGATATCGACGGCGCCCTGGCCTTGATGAGTGAGAAGGTCAGCTGGCCCAAGGCGTCGGAAGGTGGGCGCGTCGTCGGGAAAGAAGAGATTCGGTCCTACTGGACCCGTCAGTGGAAGGAATTCGATCCTCACGTGGAACCACTGGAGGTGATCCACCGGGACGGCGGCATCGCCGAGGTCAAAGTTCATCAGCTCGTGAAAAGCCTTGGTGGCCAGATTCTTTCCGATAGCGAAGTGTGGCACGTCTACACCATCGCCAACGGCCTTATCGAGCGCATGGACCTCAAGCAGGGCGAGACGAACTCGGCCCCGACCCCATCCGCAGCATTCTCCAGACACTAACCTGTGTCCGGATCTTGCGCCCAGAAAATTTCCTGGACGACTTGTCGAATTTTCGGTCGGCCGCTCGACTATATCGTGAAGGCAGGGCAAACGGTCCGCCCCAATGCCGTCGCAAGACGACCCTTCCAGGAGAATGGAGAAATCATGGCGCAGTTTCTGGTTGCGATTCACCACCCCGACAACTACGACCCTTCCTTGGAGGGCGAAGCGATGATACGCGACATCCGAGCGCTCAACCTTGAGATGGTCGCCGCCGGTATCCGGACTTTCGTTGCTGGCCTCGCCCCAGCCGGCACCGCGAAGTCGCTGCACGCGCAACCCGATGGCAAGGTGCTCATCACCGATGGCCCATACCTTGAGACCAAGGAACACATTGGCGGTTTCTGGGTGCTTGATGTCGCGGACCTGGACGAGGCCTTGGCGTGGGGCCGCAAAGCTGCCATCGCTTGCCGAGCGGCGGTCGAGGTGCGCGCGGTCTTTCAAAGACCTGCGCCACCCGCCGGCAAAATTTAAAGGGGATCCAATGAGAAGTCTAATCTACGCAATCAACCTCACCCTGGATGGATGCTGCGACCACACCAAGTTCAGCCCCCCCGATGATGACGAATTACTTGAACATTACACGCAGCTCTTGCGGGATGAGGCTGGCCTGCTCGTCTATGGGCGTAAGACCTACCAACTGATGGTTCCTTATTGGCCAGACGTCGCAAAAAGCCAGTCCGAGACAAAAGCGGACATCGAATTTGCGCAAGCCTTTGTCTCCAGGAAGAAGCTTGTTTTTTCACGATCCCTGGCCAGCGCTGAAGATGGCAATACGAGAATTGTTCGTGCGAATCTTCACGATGAAATAATCAAATTGAAGCAGGGACCGGGCAAAGATATTCTGGTCGGCGGTGTAGAGATTCCTTCACAACTCACCCAGCTTGGCCTGATTGACGAATATCGTTTTGTCGTTATGCCAACCATGGTGGGAGAAGGCAGACGATTGATGGAGGGCGTCAGCCTGCCCGAGAGATTGCAATTGAGGCTGCTTGAGTCCAAGACTTTTAAATCAGGCTGCGTTGCGCTTCGTTACTTGAAACGGTGACAGGCAAATCTGCAACTACATCCGCTCCGGCCGTTCGAATACACCATTAAGCTGGACAACCGGTCCGGCCTGGAACTACATCAAGAACGCCGTCGCAGGAATAAAGATGGCTGAAGCAGAAGGAAAGGAGAAACTATGCCGATGCCGAAGAAGGAAATTGGCGCAATCGCGATCAATCGCTTCGCGCTGCTGGTTGTGCTCGGTGCAGCCTGCCTGGGTACGGAGTACCAGGCGATGGCACAGGATACCGCAACGACTTACACGAAGATGGCCCCGGTCGAGCAATACCTCATGGCGGATCGGGATGCAGAGATAGCCCTGGCGCGCACTGCCGCGCCGAAGTCCATCTCACGCGATGCGGAGGTCCTGGTTCTTGAACGGCATGGTTTCACAACCGCAGTGAAAGGCAAGAACGGTTTCGTGTGCATCGTGGGAAGGGGTTGGACATCCGCAGCCGATCCTGACTTTTGGAATCCGAACGTGCGGGTGCCCATGTGTGCGAACGCGGCAGCCGCGCGTTCTTACCTTCTGCGCCTCACCAAAGAGACCGAGTGGGGACTGGCGGGGCGCACGCCGGCCCAGATGAATGAGTCCATCACCGCCGCCCTCTCCAAAAAAGAACTGCCGCCGATGGCGCCTGGGGCCATGTGCTACATGATGTCGAAACAAGGATACGGCGGCGACAGCGCACCCCACTGGCCTTCCCACCTCATGTTTTTCTATTCGGATACCGACCCTGCCATCTGGGGAGCGAATCTGCCGGGTTCCCCCGTCGTTGCGGTTGCCGATCCCGTGGAGCACCTGACGCAGTTCGTGATTCCCACACAAAAGTGGTCGGACGGAACCGAAGATCTTTCCGCGAAGCCTCACGTACATCCTTCGAGCAACGGATCGCAGCAGCCTAAGCGCGCGTTGCCACCTGGAAGTGTGTCACAGTAGAGGGCAGAATCCTTGAGCAAAACGAGAGTGAGGGCCATATGACAAGTCGACGTGAACTGCTCCGCCAGGGGATTGGGCTGATGGCCGCAACCGCCGTCTCCCGCTCCTTCTCGGCCCAGTCTGTGGTCGCGCAGGACAAGGTTGGGCAGGGCAAGATGGGGCAGGACAAGTTCGTTGCGTCCCCGGTAGACTCGATGCGGCTCGTAAACCCTCAGTTTCGCGCCGTCTTGCAGGCGATGGTGGGGCCGGATTCGTCCCCCGCCGAGTGGACGAACGCAATCCTGCCACAGATCAGAGAGGGATCGAAGGGGCTGGCTCGGCCGCTGCTGCCCGCTCCGGCCGTAGTCAAGAAAATGATTCCCGGACCAAAAGGCGCGCCCGAAGTCCTGCTGTATGTCACGGGGGCTGCAGCCGGAGCTTCCAAGCCGGCGGTGCTGCACATCCACGGCGGCGGATATATCGCAGGATCTGCGGCCGCTAGTCGGCGTGACATTCAAGAGTTGGCGGTCCGTCACGATTGTGTAGCCATCACCGTGGATTACCGCCTCGCGCCCGAGACCCCTTTCCCCGGTTCGCTGGAAGACAACTACACGGCCCTGCTTTGGATGTATGCCAATGCGGCGGAACTCGGAATCGACCGTAGCCGGATCGCGATCAAAGGCGAGAGCGCTGGCGGCGGACATGCCGCCGCTTTAGCCATCGCAGCCCGCGACCGGGGAGAAGTTCCCCTGTGCCTCCAGGTATTGATTTATCCCATGCTGGATGACCGCACCGGTTCGACCGTTCCTGTACCCCCCTATATCGGACATTACATTTGGACGGCGGCAAGCAATCGATTCGGCTGGAAGTCGCTTCTGGGCAAACCGGCTGGATCTGCGCAGCCGCCGGCTGGATCGGTTCCGGCACGGGTCGAAAATCTTGCCGGACTGCCTCCGGCATGGATTGGCGTGGGATCCGTCGATCTATTCGCGAACGAGGATGTAGAGTACGGGCGCCGGCTTCTGCAGGCCGGTGTCTCCACGGAGCTGCTGGTCGTCCCCGGCGGGTTTCACGGCTTCGACATCTTTGTGCCGCAAGCCCCGCTATCCGTCGCCTTCGCCGAAGGATGGAATGCCGCTCTGAGTCGCGCCTTCGCGGCCCGGACCTGACCCGGTTTTTCCGCCATCCCACAGTAATGGGCAACGACGCAGAAATCCACAGGCCGCTGTGACATCTGACCTTGCCCCTACAAAATAATTCGGGAATTATGGTCGAGGCCGTGACGGTCGACTCCTGAGCCAGCCGTCACGCCTAAGCCCGGTGTTTCACGGACTTTGCTATCTAAGTTCTTTGAAAAACGTATTTTACAGGGAATTTCCTGCTAACTCTCTGATTCTAAAGATTAGGGGGATAGGGGGTGGGTACCCGCTTATTACCCAAAAGTTTAGGTCCCGCCGGCCTCCATCCGGATCGCCCAAAATCTATTTTCAGCCGAGCACCCCGCGGCCCGCGGCCCCCAACCTTGATTGCGTGTCCAATAGGCAAAAGCCGCGCTGGGCCGGGCTTTTGATCGTTTATAAGGATTGAATCCGCCCGCCTGGCAGGCTATTCTATCTATCTTTCTCGGGGGACCCTCACCATGGGTTGTAACTTCGTTCTTCGCACTTCTTGCTGCTTCCTGCTGTGCCTGCTGTTCCGCCCATCCTGCCCGGCGCAAACTCCGCCGGAGAGCAAGTTCTTCTCCACCATCGCGGAAGAACGTTTCTCCACCTACCAGATGACGGGGAATGGCGATCTCTGGCCCTCCTGCTGGGCGGAGGACGACAACCTCTATGCCGCCAATGGCGATGGTACAGGTTTCGGCAGGGTTTACACCGACATGGCCGTGAGCCGCATCAGCGGTACGCCGAGAGCGTTGACCGGCGCCACTATCGCGACCAATGTCGGCACCAACTGGAGCGGCAGCGTCTATACCCGAAAACCGACTGGGATGCTCTGCCGGGGAGGAGCCATCTATCTCGCGTTTCAGAATCTGAATGAATCGACTTTCGATGACGCGCCCGCGGCCTCGATCGCCAAATCCGTCGATAACGGAGTCACCTGGACCTGGGACGCAAGCGCACCAATGTTCGGCACGCCCGCGAATGCCGCCAGCCCAAAGGCCTACAAGTTCACCACGATCTTCTTCCTCGATTATGGCCAGGACTCGGCGAACGCGATCGATGGTTACGTCTATGCCTATGGTCTCGACAACAACTGGCGTTCGCAAGAGGCGATGTTCCTCGGCCGCGTGCCTGCCGACAAGGTGCAGGCCCGCGAGGCCTGGGAGTTTTATGCGGGCGCCGACCTAGATGGCGCGCCCGTCTGGACCACGAACATCACCCAGAAAATGCCCGTGCTCACCGACACGCGCTTGCTCTATCCCGTCATGTTCGGACCGGATTGCCCGCCCTACCAGCAGGTGATTGCGCAGGGCGGAGTCACCTATGACGCGCCGTTGCAAAAGTACATTTTTGCCTCATGGTCCTGCAGCACGCACGAACTCTATGAAGCAAGCCAGCCCTGGGGTCCGTGGAAGCATTTTCAGTCGACCGACTTCGGCCCGCTTCGTCTGAATCGGAACCGGGGGCAATATGGCACCAGCATCCCTTCGAAGTTCATCAGCGTTGACGGGAAAACCCTGTGGTTGCAAAGCAACGTCTGCTGCGGCGGCAACTCTTATCGCTTTTCTTTGCGCCGGGTCTACCTTCAGCCCGCCCAGCCCTCCTCGCCCGGCAACGGCCCATCCACCGATAATCTGGCGCTCTCTCCCGGCACGCGCGCCATCAGCAAGAGCAGCCATTTCGGAACCCTCTGCGGCCGTAACTGCTCCGACCAGTTGAATAGCGGAGATGCGACCGTGAGCGAAGACGATTACGACGAGCAGGTAAAAACCTCGGACTGGTGGGGATACATCTGGCCCCAGGCTTACAACCTCAACCAGGTGGTCTATACCACCGGAATCATGTTCCCGAACGGTGGTTGGTATCAGGCGAAGCTGCGCGTTCAAGTGCGAAGGAACTTTGCCTGGGTGGATGTTCCGGGGGTAACGGTAACGCCTCCCTATCCCTATACCGCCGACGCTGGCAGTTTCACCACCTACACCTTCAACCTGCCGAATACCTGGGGAGATGGCGTGCGCATTATCGGCCAGCCGGGAAGCACCGGCTACTTCACCTCCATCAATCAACTCGGTGTCTACTTCCAGGCGGCGGATTCTCGTCGTTAACCATCCATAGCCTTCGCTCGCTCCACCGCACGAATGGTCTTCGATGATCTCCCCTCAGGTGATCGCGAATCCAAAGACCTCGATTCAATGTAGCTCTAAGCGAGGGTTTCCCCGGGGGAAGCTACAGCGCCAAAGGTATCGACTTGCCTCGATCGGTATAGGAGCATTTGCCTCGGTGCGAATCGACCGCTCGTGGAAGCTTGCCACGAAGAGTGGCCCATCCAATTCCAGCTAGCGGCATGGGAGGGATCGTTGAACTGGGCAGCCAGTTGTGAAGAAGAAGACGACGCCTTCCCCGCACGCAAGCTGCAGGTCGGTCAAACACATAAAAGGAGGATTCAATGACTGCTCGCCATTGTCGAGTCGAAAGGATGTCCGCGTTCGTCCTGGCTACTATACTGCTGGCCGCAGTATTCTCATCGGGGAAGGCTCAAGCGCAAGATTGGGTCTCGACCGCTACGCAAGCGTATCCGATACCCAGCTTGACGCTGCAGGGGGCTCTTCCGCCCTCCACGCCAATGCATATTGTTGTGGGCTTGGGGGAGCAAAATGCGGCTCAGGTGCAGCCCACACTCAGAGAGATGCTGACTCCGGGCAATCCGCTTTACGGGGTCTCTTTGAGCGTACAGGAGTTCGCTGAAAGGTTCGGACCGAGTGCGTCGCAGGTTAAGGCAGTTACAAGCTATTTGACCAGCCACGGATTTAAGAAAATAACCGTGGCCGAGAATCAATTGCTGGTCGAGGCCGAGGGCACCGCCGCCGATGCGGAAAGCGCATTTAACACCAGCCTGGTGCAATTCTCCCTGAATGGAAAGACAGTTTTCGCCAATCTGTCAGCAGCCCAGGTCCCGGAAGAGCTGGGGGACACGGTTCTGGCGGTTCTAGGGTTGAACAATGTGGTGGGATTCCACTCAGACCTCACCGGACTGCATACCGGCCCGCAGACGGCACCGTGCACTCCGCCGGAGTGCCCCACCCCCGACTTATCGAATGAGTCATTTTCGCCGCAACAATACCAGATCAGCTATGACGCGGCCTGCCCGGCCGACAATGCCTCGTGTCCAGCGAAGAACTTCCCGACGGGGAAGTCGACGGCCATCGGAATCATCGTGGAGGGCGACTTGACGCAAGTCGTCAAGGATTTGCGAACCTATGAAACTACTTATAAGTTGCCGCAAGTTCCGGTCAGCGTGGTGAACGCGGGAATCGCAAGCGCGGACACGAGCGGCGCGGATGAATGGGATCTCGATTCCCAAACCTCAACCGGAATCGCGCAGCAGGTATCTCACCTGTATCTGTATGCGGCAACGTCGATGACCGATGCCGATCTTGGCCTGGCGATCAGCAAGGCGGTGACAACGAATAAGGTGAAAGCCTTTAACATGTCATTCGGAGAGTGCGAGTTCTCGGCTTATGTTGACGGCTCGATGGTCATTGACGATCAACTCTTCGGGGAGGCAGCATTGCAGGGTATTACTCCGTTCGCTTCCTCGGACGACCAAGGCTCGGCCTGTCCACTGGTGGGAACCAACGGAGTGCCGTTGTCGGGACCGCCGGACACCTCCTATCCTGCCTCGTCGCCCTATGTGATTGCGGTGGGCGGAACTTACTTGTTTACCAATAGCGATTACACGTTCGATTTTGAGACCGCTGCGGATTTCAGCGGGGGCGGAATCAGCGTCTTCGAGAGCTCGCCCTTCTGGCAGGCTTACACGGGGTCAGGAACTCTTCCCATCGTGCCCAGCACCGAGGATGGCGACCGTGGTGTGCCCGACGTTTCCATGTGCGCGGGAGGCGCCGAGGTGGCGATCTGCGCGGCGAATGTCTTCGTGGATGGCACGGCCACGCTGGTGGGGGGGACGAGTCTGTCGTCACCGCTGGCCATGGGAGCTTGGGCTCGAATTGAAACCTCTCATAAGAATAAACTGGGATTTGCGGGGCCGCTGGTGTACCAACTGGCGAATGGTGGCCCCACCCCAAGCAGTTCTGACTTTAACGATGTTCTGATCGGTGGCAATGGATTATTCACGGCTCTTCCAGGTTATGACTATGTGACCGGGATCGGGTCATGGGACATCCTGACAATCAATAAACTCTTGCCCACCACTTATCCCCAGTAAATCAATTGGGCGCCGTGCTGGAAGGGCGGCGCCCTTAATTCCTTCCGGACCTATCTTTCTTAAGCCTAAGCGCGCTTCCCCGACGGGCAAGGCGTGCGCTCCGACGAAACCGGCCGAATGGCCGCAAGCTCCTTGCGATACTTCCGCCGCACCTGATGCAGCGCAAACGTGCCCTGCAAATTCATCCAGTCAGCCCCCTGTATCCGGTTGACCAGAAAACGAAGTAGGGCGACAATGGCAGGCACTGTCGGAGTTCAAAACGATGATCTCGGATCGGGCCAGGGGACCATGTTACTCAGAAGTCGACTTTCCAATCGGTGTTCAGCGAGACCTTGTATTGGCATCGCACTTTCGAGACTCATAACTCCCCGCATCATAGTTCTCGGCCTTATAGTTTTCGGCATTCGTCCACCTGCCAGCGCCCAGACATTTACCCCGCTTAAGCCTCCCTCCGTGCCGCTGATCACGCGCGAGCCCTACATGGAGACGTGGCTGCAGAACACCACCGCGGTGGCTCCCGGTACATGGCCTGAGTATTGGGATACATCGACCAAGGGCATGACTGGGATCGCCTATGTGGATGGCGCGGCCTATTTATTTCTCGGAGATCCGCGCAACCTTCCGAACAGCATGACCCAGACGGCGCTTACCATTACGCCCACGCAGTCCATCTTTGTATTCAACGCCGGCGGAGTCAATTTGACGGTCGATTTCCTCTCGCCGGTCGAGGCTACCGACCTGCAGCGCCTGAGCATGCCGCTTTCCGACATCCTCACCACCGCGCAAAGCAGCGACGGCAACGCGCACACGGTCGCCGTCTACTTCGACATCACCGGGCAGTGGGCTTATGGAGACCAGAAGGCGCTCATCGACTGGGCTCCCGAAACCATCCTGCTCAACGCCGACGGCAGCAACACGGCGGGAACTCTCTCCGCCTGGACCGTGACCCCGAACTCGCCGATCGTGTTGAACCAGGCCTATAACTATCCATCGTGGGGCACCGTGCTCTGGGCGGCCGCGACGGCGAATAACCTGACCACGCAGTCGGGAGCGGATACCGTGGTGCGCGGCCAGTTTGTTTCCTCTGGATCTCTCAACAACACGAACGACACCAATCAGCCGCGGGCCATTGCTGACCATCCGCCGGTCTTTGCCTTCAGCTACTCGCTTGGGACGGTGGGCACCGTTGCGACCCAGCCCTTCACGCTCTTGCTCGGCCACGTGCGCGACCCGGCCGTGAGCTACCTGGGCACCGGCATTTCCTCCCTGTGGAAACAGTACTGGGCGGCTTACGAAAACATGCTCGCCTTCGCCTACAACGATTCTTCCGCCGCGGTGGTTCGTGCCAATGCCCTTGACCTCAACATCACCAACGCAGCCACGGCGCTAGGTGGACCGCACTACGCCGCGCTCACCGCGGTCACGCTGCGGCAGGCATTTGCCGGAACCGAGTTGGTGGGAACCAGCAGCAATCCCTGGTTGTTTCTGGAAGAAATCAGCAGCAGCGACAATGTTTCCACGGTAGACGTCTTATACCCGTCGATGCCGGCCTACCTCTATGCCAATCCTGAGCTTGTCCGTTACTTGATCGCTCCCGTCGTCGCCTATGCGGAATCGGGGCATTGGCCCGAGTTGTTTGCGCCGCACGACCTGGGCGAAACCTACCCGAACGCAAACGGCCATAACGATGGCGGTGGCGAGAACATGCCGGTAGAAGAGTCGGCCAATATGCTGATCATGGCCGATGCCTACATGCAGCGGACCACACCCGCCAATGCGGCTGCCTATGCCAGCGCTCACTATGCCATCTTCAAGCAGTGGGCCAACTATCTGCTCACCGTTCCGCAGGGCGTGGCCTACCCGAACGCGCTCGATCCCCAGTACCAAAATCAGACCGACGACTTTACCGGATACATCGCCCACAGCGTCAACCTCGCTCTCAAGGGCATTATCGGCGTCGGCGCCATGGGACAGATCGCCGGTTACGCCGGGAACGCAAACGACTCTGCCTACTATGGTGAGCAGGCGCAGTCAATGATTGGTACCTGGGCGCAACTGGCCCAAAACAGCGATTCCAGCCACCTGCTTCTTACCTACCGAGAAGCCGCCAACGCCTACAGCCCGGACACCCTAACAGAGGCGGACAGTGACTGGAGCCTGAAGTACAACTCCTTCGCCGATAAGCTGCTGGGCCTGAATCTGATTCCGGAAGAGGTGTTGGCAGAAGAGGCGAACTTTTACAAAACCCAGGAAACCGACGACGGCATCCCTCTCGACTATCGCCACACTTACACCAAGGCCGATTGGGAAATGTGGACGGCCGCCGGGAGTGACGACAGCACTCTGCGGCAAAACCTGATCGACGAAGAATACAACTGGGTGAACACCACCGCCTGCGCTCTTCCCTTCCCGGACTGGTATGACACGGTCAGCACGTTTATCGGATTCGATGCGCGCCCCGTCATGGGAGGAGCTTATTCTCCCCTGCTGCGAGCTCTCGGCAGTTACAACCTCAATGCCATCTACACGGACGGTACCGTCTTTCCTTCCAATGGTGGAATCAACGCAGGAGGGCTGGCCTATTCGAGTAATCTGCTGGGCGCGACGCAATCCTGGAACGGTTCCGGCTTCACTTTCGGGCCCGCAAATGCCCCGGATGCCTACAGCAGCAAGAACATCCCACTGCCCCCGGGGCAGTACACCACGTTGAATCTGCTCGCCACCGCGGTGAATGGCGACCAGGCCTCACAGACGTTCACCGTCACTTATACCGATGGCTCGACGACCGCTTTTATGCAAGGTCTGAGCGACTGGTGCGATGCCTCGCCGAATTTTGGCGAAGCCGTTGTGGTGGCGATGGCGCATCGCGACACCAGCAGCGGCTCCCAGGACTTTTCGTGCGCGCCGAATCTCTACGGCTACTCGTTTGCGATCAACAGCGCGAAGAATGTGGCGAGTCTGACTTTGCCCAGCAACGCCAGTGTGGTTGTTCTGGCGGTGGCGATGGCAGGCGCCTCCAGCGCGCCTCCGGTGCCCCTGGCACAAGCGGCTTCGTCTCTTACGGCTAACGGATTTACGGCGGGCTGGTACAGTTCCGCCAGCGCATCCACCTATTACCTCGACGTCTCCACGGACCCCGCCTTTGGCTCGTTTGTGGCGGGCTACGGCAATTTGAATTTAGGCAACAGCACGAGCTACAACGTAACCGGACTAGCAGTCAGCACTACTTACTACTACCGCGTGCGCGCCGGAAATTCGTTCGCTACCAGCGTGAGCTCCAACGCGATCACGGTTACCACCCTGGCTCTCGTACCCAACGCTCCCGTTGCGGCTGCGGCCACCTTGGTCAGCAACACGGGCTTTACCGCCAACTGGGCGGCTCCGTCCGGCGCAGTCTTGTCTTATGCCATGGATGTATCCCTGAACAGCAGCTTCACCGAATTGGTCACGGCTTACAGCAATGTGGATGTGGGCAACGCCACCAGCTACGCCGTCAATGGACTGGCAGGGGGCACGTCTTATTACTACCGCGTGCGCGCGATCAGCACGGGAGGCATCAGCGGCAATTCCAACACCATCAGCACGCTCACCGCGGGCGTGCCGCCGGCGCAACCCACGCCATTGCTCTGGCTCGGCTTCAACGGCTCGCTGGCGGATTCTGGAAGCTCGACCACCGACGTAGTGGGCGCCGAGAATCTGAATAATGGCACGGCCTACGATGGAACCTACAGTACCAGCGTGTGCGGTGCCGGTTGCGGGGCTGACTCATTGTCCTTGCCGGGGGACGGCTCTTACATCCAGGTGGTGAACAGCATCGGCAACAATTACAGCGATTTGAACTTCGACACGGGACAGCCGTTCACCGTCAGCGCATGGTTTTACATGTCGCCGGGCAACATGATTTTGGCCAAGTCAACGGCATTCGTGAACGCGGCCATTCCCAATACCTTCGCGCTGTACGCCGATATCGGCGGCATTGTGCATGCCGACGTCTACTACCTTGGCGACATCGGCACAGTGCAGCCTGTGCCCAGTGGCGCGTGGACGCATGTGGCCGTGACCTATGATGGGACGGTCCATTGGAAGCTTTACATCAACGGCGTATCCAACAGCACCAACTACTACGGCAGCTCGAGTACATTCCCCGCCTGCAACGAATTGCAGCAGGTCAATCACGAAGGTCCCTGGATCTTCACCGTGGGCGAGACGTTCAATACCGATTTCCCTACCGTGGGGGGCGGCGAGTTGAATTACTCCACCCTGCATGGCGGGGTTGACGAAGTCGCCTATTGGAACACGGAGTTGTCGGCGGCTCAAATCAAAAGTGTCTATCAGAATGGCGCAAGCCCTGGCACGGGCATGGCAACGCCGACATTCGATCCGGCCGGCGGAATCTATAGCAGCGCGCAGTCGGTCGCGATCAGTGACGCTACCGCCGGAGCGACTATCTACTACACCACCGACGGATCGGACCCCACCAACTCACCCACCGCCGTGCCCTACACATCGCCCATCGCGATCGCGGCGAACACCACCATCCTCAAAGCGATCGCCGGGGCGGCGGACTCGGTTTATAGCGCGGTCGCTTCGTCCACCTATACCGTGCTTCCGCCCAATGCGGGCTTTACGGTCGCTGCTACTCCGTCGTCGCTCACCATCGCAGCAGGAAGGTCCGCCACGGCCACGGTCACAATAACGCCGCAGCATGGATTCTCTGCCCCGGTTACATTCAGCTGTTCCGGCCTGCCCTCCGGGGCGAGCTGCAGTTTCGCTCCCGCCACGGTCACTCCGGCGGGCGGAGCAGCGACGGCCACACTTACGGTTTCGACATCAGTCTCCAACGCGACGTCTGAGCCTCCGACCCAACCCAAGACTCGCTTGCTGTTCCCAGGAGGAACAACTTTCGCTGTTGGAATCTGCTGTCTAGCCTGGAGAAAGCGGCGGAGTGCAATGCTCGCCGTGCTATTCGGACTGATGCTGCTGCCGGGATGCGGCGGCGGATCGTCGTCGAGTCCTTCGTCGAATCCACCGACCACTACAGCTACGGTTACAGTCACGGCAACCTCGGGAACGTTGCAGAACACTGCGATCATTTCGCTCGCGGTGAACTGACCGCTCAGTACTGAAATATTGCGCCTCATCCGCGGAATCCGTCTGTCCGCCGAGGAAAGTCAAAGGCTTTAACCACGGGGACACAGAGGATCCCCGGGAAAACCGACTGGTGATCGGCATCGGGTTCCTTGTGCCGAAGGCGGCGGCACCGTTAAGCGAACATCAGCCGGATCAGTATTCGAAAATGGCGCCGGGGTTGTTTGAGTAGGATCGTGGCATTCTCCGAATCGCCTTCCCGACGTAGACTGGTCCGTATGGGAACGAACTTTCCGGCCAACTCTGCGACTCCCAACTCTGCGGCTTTAACCGCGCGGATGAAGGTCGCGCCCGCGTACGACGAACTGCTCAAGGAATTTCAGGATTTTGCGGGAACCGTTGCCACGGCGCAGTCCCTGATGGAGCAGATTTCGCAACGGCTTCATGAGAAAATGGCGCGCTACAACTGGGTGGGATTTTACCTGGTGGACCCGGCAAATCCCGAGATCCTGATGGTGGGGCCTTACGCCGGCAGCTTCAGCCCCAACATCCGCATTCCGCTGAATGTTGGCCTGTGCGGCGCGGCTGCGACCAGCGGAAAGACGGTGGTGGTGCATGACGTCTCCAGGGATTCGCGTTATCTGGCGGGCTCGCCGCTAGTGAAGGGCGAGATTGTGGTGCCGATATTTGTGGGGCGCAAACTGGCCGCCGAGCTGGATATCGAGAGCTACTTCACGGGCACTTTCACTGCGCCGGAGCAGCAATTCGTGGAGGCCTGCGCCGACGTGGTGAGGAGGTACCTGGAAAAAGAGTAGAAGGTGATGGATCGTGAAGCCTAGCAGAGGATAGAAAATAATCCTGGCTGTGTAAAGCGAGCCTGGCGCTAGAGCGCGGTGGAGTTCAGGCATCGAGGACAATACGCGGCCCGGAAGGACCGCCCTTCCACGGTGAATTCGACATTGGTTTTTCCGCGCGGCTGAAGCCGCGCCCTTTCCAGGCCTTTCGGCATGAGACCTTCCACTCTTTCGGCACGGGTTTTCCTCAAGCCTTCAAGGTCGTGCCGTTCCAGCACATTTATGGAATTAATAATGAACTCTAATGGGTTTCGCGCTTGCGGAGGTAGTCGATGAACATTTGTTCGACGGGCTTGTCGTAGGTTTTCAACACGTGGCGGACAGTGTGGCCGCTGACCAGGTGGCAAACTTCTTCGGCGAGGTTTTTGGCGTGGTCGCCGGCGCGCTCAAGCGACTGGGTCATGAAGATGATCTGCAGGCTGGCCTGACGGGCGATGTTTTCCGGGTTCTCGATGTGGCGCAGGAAGATGAGATTGCGCAGGCGATCAATCTCAGAATCGGCGCGCAGCACTTCGACGGCTTTGGCGACGTCGCGCCGGGAAAAAGATTCGCCGACGTCGGTGAGCATTTTTTCCAGGATGGTGGCCATGTGGGTAAGGTCGCGGGTGTCATCGGAATCGATGCGGCCGGCGGCGGCTTGGGCGCTGTTGGCGAAGCTGAGGAGCAGATCGCCGATGCGCTCCAGGCTAATCATGAATTTCATACAGGCGAGCAGTTCGCGGGCGACTGGGGGTTCGACCTCGGTGATGATGGAGGTGACCGCGCTGTCGATTTCCATGTCCAGGGTGTCGAGGTCGCGCTCGCGCTGGCGGAGGGAGTTCAGCAGAGGAGCCGAACCGGTGGCGATGCCTTCGGCGGCGGCGCCAGCGGCTTCTTTCGCCAGATGGCAAGCTTCGATGGTGCGCAGGACGATGCGGTGGCTGGGAAGGGCGTTGGGATTCTCGACACGGGCGGTGCTCATAGTAACTTCCCTTGGGCTCGGGCCGGAAGAGCGCAAACCGATCGAAGCTGATTTTGCCGCACCCATGGATAAAGAATCAACGCCTAAGAATAGGGTCGAGGCTCCGGAACTGGGTTAAAGGGTTGTGAATATTCGGTCAATTGTAGTGGCCGCGGCATATTCCTGGTTGCGGGAAAGGGACGGCGCGCCTAAAGACACGACCCTTCAAATCCTCTAACTTATGTTGTCTAGCGGGACGGGCGGGCCCCGGATGCACTTCGGTTTTCCCCGCGTCCGCGGAATCCTGCAGGCAGAACCCAACATCCGTTATGCTTAAAGAGTACTCTTATGGCAACTACGAAAACCAGCAATCCTGCCTCCGCAAAGTCCATGGCGACGGAATCCGTCGCGGCAAAGGCCGCGCCCAAGAATGGGCACCCGGCGTCCGTTAATTCCGAACGGGAAGGTGTGTTCAATGCCTTTCGGCAATGGGGGTATCTGGAGGGCGACCTGGACCCGCTGGGTTTTCTGCTGCCGCGTCCGGCTCCCGAGTTGCAACTGGAGGGCGAGTATGCGCGGCAGGCCCGGGCCATTTACTCGTCAACGATTGGGGTGGAAGTAAATCATATTTACTCTCCGGAACGCAGGCGATGGATTTATGAGCAGATGGAAGCCGTGGCGCCGGCGGAAGATCAGAAGCGCATCCTGGAGCTGTTGATTCGCGCCGATGTGTTCGAGCAGGTGATGCAGCAGCGCTACCTGGGCAGCAAACGCTTCTCCCTGGAAGGCGTGACCGCGCTGATTCCGCTGGTGGATGAAATCCTCGACACCGGGTCCCGCCTGGGTGCCGAGGAACTGGTGATGGGGATGAGCCATCGCGGCCGGTTGAACGTGATTGCGCATGTTGCCAAGCGGCCGGCGGAGGAAATTTTCGCGGGCTTCGAAGACGTGGATCCGCGCAGCGTTCTGGGGTCGGGTGACGTGAAGTACCACATGGGCGCCACCGGGGAATACGTCACGCGCAGCGGCGGTAAAGTTCATATTCATCTGGTTTCGAATCCCAGCCACCTGGAGGCGGTGGATCCGGTCACGGTGGGGCGCACGCGGGCCAAGCAGGACCGGAACGGAGAGGGTGGGCGGGAGAAATTTCTGCCCCTTCTGGTGCACGGCGATGCAGCTTTCGCCGGGCAGGGCATCCTTGCCGAAACCATGAATTACGCGGACCTGCCGGGCTATACCGTGGGCGGAACGATTCACGTGGTGGTTAACAATTTATTGGGATTCACCACCAGCTATCTGGAAGAGCACTCGACGCGTTTCGCGGCGTGCATCGCGCGGCGGCAATCGATTCCGATTTTTCATGTGAACGGGGAAGATGTGGATGCGGTGGTGCGGGTGGCGCGAGTGGCCACGGAATATCGCTATCGCTTCGGCACGGACGTTGTGATCGACCTGATCGGGTATCGGCGGCACGGGCACAGCGAGGTCGACGACCCTACGGTCACGCAGCCGCTGCTCTATAAGAGGATCAAGGAGCATTCTGCGCTGTGGGAGATCTACGCCGATGACATTGGGGCGGGCGCTGCGGCGGAGCAAGCCGCGGCGATCAGGGCGGAGTTTGAGACGGCGCAGAAAAATGCCAGCAAGGTCACCAAGAAGCCCTTGATGCGCGATCTGCCGAGTTATTGGGATGGATACTACGGCGGGCTGCACAAGCCAGAGTATGAGGTTGAGACGGGGATTTCGGCCCTGGATTTGGGGGAGCTTTCGACTCGTCTCACGACGTTTCCTGCGGGGTTCCACATTCATCCCAAGGTGAAGAAGTTGCTGGAGCAGCGGGCCGAAATGGGTGCGGGCAAGCGCGACGTGGATTACGGTATGGCGGAAGCTCTGGCATTTGCCAGCCTGGTGAAGGCCGGCGTTCCGGTGCGATTGTCCGGGCAGGATTCGCGCCGGGGAACGTTCAACCAGCGCCATTCAGTTCTCATCGACATCGAAAACGAAAATGAGCATGTTCCGCTGGAGAATATTGCGGCCGGTCAGGCGCGGTGCGGGATTCATAATTCCACGCTCTCGGAGCCGGGGGTGCTGGGCTTCGAATATGGATACAGCCGCGACTATCCCGAGGCCCTGGTTCTGTGGGAGGCGCAGTTCGGCGATTTCGTGAACGTGGCGCAGGCCATCATCGATCAATTTATTTGCGCGGGCGAAGCCAAGTGGAGCCTGCTTTCGGGAGTGGTGATGCTTCTGCCGCACGGCTACGAGGGCCAGGGGCCGGAGCACTCCAGTGCGCGCAT
>Ga0181534_10000909_pt1 | contig 20292 bp, 15 predicted proteins | sample PEATcosm2014_Bin_37_FD_119758 | JGI IMG/M metagenome (GOLD analysis project Ga0181534, IMG submission 119758) | Peatland microbial communities from MTU Mesocosm Facility, Houghton, MI, USA - PEATcosm2014_Bin17_10_metaG | ecosystem: Environmental > Terrestrial > Soil > Wetlands > Peat | place... | reverse complement strand
GTGGTGGAGCAGAATCGCGACGCTCAAATGTTGAGCCTGCTTAAACTGGACATCAAGCCGGAACTGATAACGCGCCTGCGCAGCATCAGCCATCTCGATGGACTGCCGCTCGACGCCCGCTCCGTCACCGACGAACTCACCCGTATGGAGGGAAAGTAAAATGGCCACTACGCCTGCAGCGGAGCCAAAAACCAACCGCATCGGCCTCAGCGTTCTTGACTACAAAGGCGGCAAGACCACCCTTTGTGCGGGTTGCGGCCACAACGCCATCTCCGAGCGCATCATCGAGGCCATGTATGACATGGGTGTTCGGCCGGAGCGGGTGGCAAAGCTGAGCGGCATCGGCTGCTCCTCCAAGAGCCCGGCCTACTTCATGAACCGCTCCCACAGCTTCAACTCGGTGCACGGCCGCATGCCTTCCGTCGCCACCGGCGCGATACTGGCCAATCGCAATCTCATCGCGCTGGGCGTGAGCGGCGATGGCGACACCGCCTCCATCGGCATTGGCCAGTTCGTTCATCTCATGCGCCGCAATCTACCGATGATTTATATCATCGAGGATAACGGCGTCTATGGCCTGACCAAGGGCCAGTTTTCCGCCACCGCCGATCTCGGTTCCAAGCTGAAATCGGGTGTGCTCAACGATCTGCCGCCCATCGATACCTGCGGGCTGGCCATCGAGTTGGGCGCAACTTTCGTGGGACGATCCTTTTCCGGTGACAAAAAGCAGTTGAGCACCATGCTGAAAGCCGCCATCGCGCATCACGGCACCGTCATGCTCGATGTGGTCTCGCCCTGCGTTACGTTCAACGATCACGAAGGCTCGACAAAATCCTACAAGTATGTGAAAGATCACGAAGAGACTTTGCAGGAGATGAGTTTCGTCGCTCACTTTGAGGATATCGAAGTCGAATACGATCCCGGCACCACCACCAGCGTCACCATGCACGACGGCTCGCACCTGCAATTGCGCAAGCTGGAGGAGGGTTACGATCCCACCGATCGAATCGCCGCCATGAAACGGCTGAGCGAAGCCCACAATAAGGGGGAAGTGTTGACCGGGGTGTTTTACGTCAACACGAACGCGCCGAGTTTCCTCGATATGCTGAACATGGTCGATCAACCTCTGGCTACGCTGCCCGAGGAAGTAACGCGTCCGGGCCGCGAGGTACTGGAAGCCGCCATGGAAGAATTGCGCTAGAAAGATTTTCGCTGGATCGGCAGATCTTGATTAAGAAGCGACCCGCAGGCGCGATGAGGAATCTGAAGCGCCGTTTGATTATTTGGAATTTCCCGATTGGAGTCCGAGGCCAGCTCCATAGAATGCGGCCAAGGCTTGCCGTTCGTCCTCGCTGAGCAGGCCGGCAATGGTTCGCATCGGCATGTTGATGTCGTTCGACCGGCTGCCCTTGGCAAACCCTTCCAGTTGATTCAGCACATAATCGGAATTCTGGCTCATCAGCGAGGGTGCCCCCGGGCGATATGCCACAGGCCCGTGGCAAGCCTGGCAGGGGGGAATGCCGCGGTCTCCGTCCCCAAACGAAATCAGGTGCGAAGCCAGCGACGCATGCTTCGAATCCGGCACTGACTGCGGAAAACTTCGATTGTCCTGAAGATCGCTGAAGACTGGCATCGCCGAGTAATATGCGGCCAGATCGGCGCTATCCCGCGCCGAAAGCGATTCCGCAACCGGATTCATGACCCGCGAGATCCTTTTTCGGCTGCGGAAATCCTCCAACTGTTTCCACAGCGCAAGTTTATCCATGCCAACCAGATTGGGCGTGGAGGCCATTGGGCTGAAGCCTTCGGCGCCATGGCAGTGCTCGCACTCGCGCGCCCGCAGCATCCCGCGGAAAGCGTCGCCCGAGGAAGCTGTGGCGATCGTCTCCGGGGTCCACGCGACCAACGATGGAACTCGCGCAGAAGCGACGTCGCCGGCGGCCAGCAGAAAGCCGTTGACGGCCACTTGGCCGAGAATCGTAAAGGCGAAGATCGGAAGGGCGAAGATCGTAATGGGGAAGATCAAAAGAGCGAATCCGGTGGTGATTACTCGTGCCGGCTTTCCGACAGATGGAGCCCGATGGCTATTGCGCGGCACAGATTCCTCGCTCTCCATTTCGCAAAATCGGAAACTGATCGCGCGGGACAACCTTCAATTCCGATCGCATGGCATAGTGTCCTGCCCCGCAGAACTCGTTGCATTTTGTTTTGTAGTCTCCAGGCTGGGCAAAGTGAAGTTGACGCTCGCTGATCGTGCCGGGAAGAGCTTTTATGTCATAGCCCGCCCCGGAGAAGACGAGGGAATGCACCGCGTCCGCGCTGGTGATCCTCAGGTGAACCGGAACGCCCGCCGGAACCACGATACAGTGCGGGATAAACAGATACTGCTCCGCCACCATCCGCACCGTCACCGATCCATCGGAATTCTGTTCGGCGCCCAGATTACTTTCGACAAATTCACCGGACAGATGCAGTGCCAGAGGATCGACCTTGTGCGCTGCCCCGAAGAATTTCCACAACGGAACGTCCAACTGGTAAAAGCGAGTCGCGGGAATCAGGCATAGGGCCAGCACCGTCAGGAAAAACGTCCGTAGCTCGCGCCAGTTCACAATTAACTACGCACCCAACTCTTCCAGCACGGCGCTGCACCTCTCACACACCGTGGGATAGTGTTTGTCCTCACCCACCCGGGTGGAGTAATTCCAGCAGCGCTCGCACTTGAGACCGTCAGCTTTTTTCACCTCGACGTGCAAACCCGTGGTGCCGTTGCCGGAGGTTTGCGTCAGGCTCACCGCGGACACAATAAACAAATAGCGGAGCTGTTCGGCATGGCGCGATAACGTCGAATAAACCGGGTCGGATGCACTGACCGTCACCCGCGCCTCCAGACCGGTGCCGATCAGTTTGCTGTTGCGAGCCTCCTCCAGCGCTTTCAAAACTTCATCTCGCACCGCGCGCAGCGTGATCCAATCGCTGTTCGCTTCGGTCTCTCCCGCTTCTGTCGCATCCGTTGCGTTCCCCAGAATCTCCACCGGCGAAGGGAATAGCTCAAGATGCACACTCTCTTTCCTGTTCGCGACCTTCGGAAGGTAGTCCCAGACTTCCTCGGCTGTAAAACTCATGATGGGCGCCAGCAGCCGCACCAGGGCTTCGCCGATGCGCCAGATAGCGGTTTGCGCGCTGCGCCTGGCCCGCGACTGGGGAGCCGAAATGTACAACCGGTCTTTCAGCACATCGAAATAAAACGCACTCAAATCCACAATGCAGAAGTGGTTCAATCGATGGTAGATCTTATGAAACGCGAAGTCATCATAAGCGCCTCGCACATCGCCGGCAAAATCCAGCGTCTGCCGAAGCATGTACCCGTCCAGCGCTTCCATGTCTTCGAAGCGCACCGCATCGGCCTGGGGATCGAAGTCTCCCAGGTTGCCCAGAATGTATCGGAAGGTGTTGCGGATCTTGCGATAGTTGTCCGCAATGCGCAGCATCAACTGTTCGGAGCCCACTACATCCTCTCGAAAGTCCACGGACGCCACCCACAGCCGCACCACCTCCGCGCCCAGCCGGTCGGAAATATCCACCGGATCCACGTCATTGCCCCGCGACTTCGACATGGCTTGACCCTTTTCGTCCAGCGTCCACCCAGGCGTGACCACGCCCTTGTAGGGCGGCGTACCATGCGTGCCCATCGCGCAGAGCAGCGAAGACTGGAACCATCCCCGATATTGGTCGCCGCCCTCCAGGTACAGGTCGGAGGGCCAGGGGTAGTTTGGTTCATCGGCGACCAGCGCCAGATAGCTGGCGCCGGACTCCAGCCATACATCGAAGATGTCCGTTTCTTTTTCGAACGTGTGGCCGCCGCAGTGCGGGCAGTCGCTGCTCGAAGAAAGAATCGCGTTGGGCTCGTCGGTGAACCACGCGTCGGCGCCGGACCGGGCGAACAGTTCGACCACTTTACGGTTTACGCTCGGATCATTCAGCGGCTTGCCGCAACTTTCGCAAAGAAATACGGCGATCGGAACGCCCCACACTCTTTGCCGCGAGATGCACCAGTCGGGCCGCGTGGCAATCATGTTCGACAATCGCCCCTCGCCCCATGCCGGATCCCACTTCACCCCCTTGATCGCTTCCAGGGTGCGCGCGCGCAGCGTATCGTTCTTCGCTTCCCCCGCTTTCGACTCCCCCGGTTTCGACCTGCCGCCCGGCATCGGCGCTTCCATCGCGATGAACCACTGCTCGGTGGCCCGAAAGATCACCGGATTATGGCAGCGCCAGCAGTGGGGATACGAGTGCTCGGTGCGCTCCGTATGCAGCAGTGCTCCGCGCCTTCTCAACAAATCGATAATAGGCTGATTCGCCTCGAATACGCGTTTGCCGTCGTACTCCGGCAGGCCGTTGCGCAGAATCCCTTTTTCATCGACGTTGCTGGTGGCGTCCAGGCCGTATTTCATCCCGGTGGCAAAATCTTCCGCGCCATGCGCGGGCGCGGTATGCACCACGCCGGTTCCCGTATCCATGGTGACGTAGTTGGCCAGCACCCCAAGAATCTTGCGGTCCAGAAAGGGATGCTGAAAGTTCAGCCGCTCCATCTTTCTTCCCGGAAAATGCGCAAGCTCACGCGCTCCGGAAAGATTGCATTTCTCCGCCACTTCCTTCGCCAGCTTCGCGGCCACAATGTAAACTTCCCCATCCGACTCCAGGCCGACATATTCTTCGTCCGGATGAAGTGCTACCGCCATCGACGCCGGCAGGGTCCACGGAGTGGTCGTCCAGATGATCGTGGAAACTTTCTTGCCGGCCAGCGCCGGGTCGATCTGCGCGGGGTCATCGAGCAGCCTATATTTCACGTAAACCGTGGGACTGCTGTGGTTTTCGTACTCGACTTCCGCCTCCGCCAGGGCAGTCTCATCGTGCATGCACCAGTACACTGCGCGCAGCCCCTTGTAAACAAAACCATTCTCGTAGAAGGAAAAAAACGTCGAAAGCACCACCGATTCATACTGCGGATTCATGGTGGCATAGGGCCGGTCGAAGCGCCCGAAGACGCCCACCCGCTTGAACTGCTGGCGTTGCAAGTCGAGAAACCTCTGGGCGTACTTGCGGCATTCCGCGCGCACGTCGAGCGGGCGCATTTGCAGCTTCCTGCCCCCCAGTTCCTTGTCCACCTTGATTTCGATGGGCAGCCCGTGACAATCCCACCCCGGAATGTAGGGCGCGTCGAAACCCGCCATGGTCTTGGACTTGACGATGAAATCCTTCAGGCATTTGTTCAGCGCCGTGCCCATGTGAATCGGCCCGCTGGTGTAAGGCGGACCATCGTGCAGAATGTAGGCGGGCGATGCCTTGCGAACCTCGCGAATACGCTCGTAAATGCGCATCTCCTCCCAGCGAGCCAGCGTCTTCGGCTCATTCTGGGGCAGGTTGGCTTTCATGGGGAAGGCGGTCTTGGGCAAATTGATGGTCGCTTTCAGTTCGAGCGGCACTCGATTGGCTTCTCCAATTTCAGTTGAATTCCTCATTATAACGAGATTCATGCGAACGAGATTCAGGGGGGCATTCGCTCGAGCCTGCCTGAGCGGGAGTCGAAGGCGCTGTCCGTCGAGCGAAGCTCGTCCCGGTTTCCTTCAATATTTTCGCCTGCGCCATCCGTACATTAGAAGCAACTACACTCACCGCAAATACACTTCGTAAAGCAGCGGCAGAAGAGGTACAATTTTACATAGAGCTAACGTTGCCACAGTTGCAACGGGGGGATCGCGCTTCCCTCTGAAGTCCATGAACTGGATCCGTGGAACTTTGGAATTGGGTCAAGCAACTCGTTGCAAAGACTGGTCATCTGTGTAGAGCAGGGCGCGCGGCGGTCGATACTGCAAGCGCCCGGCCAACTTGGAAAAAATGCCCATTTCAGAAGTAAATCCGGTGGAAGCCAATCCGAAAACCAGCGAGCCGGAACTCCATCTTCTGCTCGCTCCCGATACCTTCGAACCGCTGTGGAAATCTCTGACTCGCGGCCTGGACGAATTCTTTTTCCCCAAAAAGCTGCCACCCCTCAAGCTCGAGTCCAAGCCCGTCCCGGTCAAAGACATCTGGGGATTCTACAACTATAAAAAGAATGGGGCCCTGGGCTCTACCGCAGCTCATCTGGTGGTGCTGGGGTTGATCATTGGCGGCACAATTCTGGGCAAGCGCTGGGTCACTCAGGTTACCGCCAAGCCCACCAGCACTACCCAGTTGGTCGATCCCGGCGATTTCATCCCGCTGAAGCCGGCGAAAACCCAGGCCGGCGGCGGGGGTGGCGGCGGCGACCGCGATGTCCTCAAGGCTTCACAGGGCCATCTGCCGAAGTTTTCCATGAAGGCCCAGATCACTCCGCCAGCCGCCGTAATTCGCAATCTCAACCCCAAGCTGGCGGTTGAGCCCACGGTCATGGTGCCTCCGGAGATCAAGATCGCGCAAAATAATATGCCCAATTTCGGCGATCCGAAATCAACCGCCGTCATCCCCTCCAACGGAACCGGCTCCGGCAGCGGCATCGGCGAAGGTAGCGGCGGCGGGGTTGGCCCCGGCAACGGCCGTGGCGTCGGCCCCGGTGAGGGCATGGGTATTGGTGGAGGCGTTTACCGCCCCGGCCGCGGCGTCACTCCGCCCCGCCCCATCTATTCCCCGGATCCAGAATTCTCCGAAGAGGCCCGCAAGGCCAAGTATCAGGGAACTTGCACTCTGATGATCGTGGTCGATACCGACGGCAAACCCACCAACCTCCGGGTGGTGAACTCGCTCGGCATGGGATTGGACGAAAAGGCCCTCGAGACCGTCCGCACCTGGCGCTTTGAGCCCGGACAAAAAGACGGCCACCCCGTAAAAGTCGAAATGGCCGTGGAAGTCGACTTCCACTTGTACTGAGACTCCCAGCTTTCCCCGCGAGTTAACGCTTTTTGGGAAGGACCTTTTCAGCGTTCGAAATTAATTTCCAGCAGCCGCTCCGCGGCTTTGATAGGGCGCGATTTTTAGTCGCGCTGCACAAACGCACTTAAATCAGGAGCGAGAACTGGCGAGCCCACGCATTTCGCCCCATCTGGCATGAACGGGATACCACTATCACGGGTGGGCCCGCGACGCCGCGGATATTCTGAAGTCGGCTGCGGAAAACCTGTCCGCGAAGGGCAACAGTTTCTGAAGCTCGGGGGAGAACAAGAGTTCCTGAAACTCGAGAAGGGCACGACTTCCCAAAAACTGCGGAAGATCGTCCGAATCCCTTCGCCGCCGTGGAAGAGCGGCGCTTCAGCGCCGGGTAAGCCTCCACAAGCAAACTCGGGCTTTAGCCCCCCGTGGACGGCTAGCAGTTTCATCGCAAAGGTAGCGATTCGGATGGCCGAATCCCCCGGCATTTCGACCGCGCTTCCCGCATCGCTCCATCCTTCCAAAGGTTCGACAAAGAAAAAGGCAGCCCTGTGACATCTGACCTTGCGCCCACCAAAAAATCACGCAATCATCATCGAGGCCGTGACGGTCGGGCCAGCCCCCACCGCCGCACCGCTAAATCCTGTGTTTTACGGATTTTGGTATCTAAGTTCTTTGAAAGCCGGATTTTACAAGGAATTTCCTGTTAACTCGAAGATTCTAAAGATCAGGGGAATGGGGGTAGGGGTACCCAAAATTTGTCGAGACGGCGCCGATCCAGCCCTTGGGGGTGGAGGCAGAGTCTCCACCGGAATTTATTTTTCGTAGTGGATCAGTTTGAAAACTTACCGGCAACATGCCGTTGGGCGTCATCTCGAAGTCCCGTGTTTTTCACCAGCGGGACGAGAAATCTCCCTGAGCCCTGAGCCCAGTGCCGCTTAGGTTCAAACTGGAATCCACTACAAATTTTTCGACGGCCGCCACAGGCGGTGGCAGAATTCGCGCGCAAAGTTGACTCGGAGCAGGGAGCTACTCCTTCAAGTCGACATGCTGAACGTTTTCGATGGCATGCCCCAGAAACCGTTCTCCCAGCCGACGAAATTTCTCCACCGAATCCGTGGCGAAGAACTGGATCGTGGGGGAAGTTTGCCGTTCTCCCGAGGTTGAAAGCTGACCTTGCAGTTGCCGGGCTACCACGCAAGCCGTGGACTCAGCCGAATCCACAATGCTCACATGCTCGGGCGCTACCCTCCGCAGCAGCGGCTTGAGCAGAGGATAATGGGTGCATCCCAGCACCAGCGTGTCCGCCTCGGCAAGGCCACCGCGAAACGCTTCCTGCAGGTAAATGCGCACCACCTGCTCCGTCACCGGATGCTCCACCCAACCCTCCTCCACCAGCGGGACCAGCAAGGGACAGGCCTTCTCCGCGGCAGTCAGGCCGCGCGCTTCCAGCGCCTTGCGGTACGCGTGGCTGCTGACCGTGGCCTCGGTTCCCACCACCACAACCTTCCTGTTCCGGCTGACCGCAGCCGCAGCGTCGGCACCCGGCTGCACCACTCCCACCACGGGAACGTGCGCAGCCGCCTCAATCTGGTCCAGCGCTAGGGCGGTCGCCGTGTTGCAGGCGATGACCAGCGACTCCGCCCCATGCCCCTCCAGAAAGTGCGCCGCTTCCACCGCATAGCGCGCCACCGTTGCAGCGGATTTCGAGCCATAGGGCAGGCGGGCAGTATCGCCGAAGTAAATGTATCGGGCGCCGGGGATTACTTCAAGTAAAGCTTTAAGTACAGTCAGGCCGCCGAACCCGGAATCGAATACGCCGATGGTGGGTGACACATGCTTTACGGACAAGTCCGAGTTCCTTACATGTATTTTAGTATGAAAAACATCACTTTAAGCGCCGAGGAAACCTCATCGAGCAAGCCAGACTCGTGGCCAGGTCCGAACATAAGACTCTGAACGCGGCATTTCGCGAGCGGCTTCAACAATACACGGCAAATTCCGGCAGCGCAGCAGCGTTCGATGCCTGATGCGCCGTCTGGTCGACGTTCAACCCGGCCGCCACTTTTCCCGAGAGGAGATGAATGAGCGGTAAGTTCTTCCTCGATACCAACGTTTTTGTCTATTCGCTCGACAAAACCGCCCCGGGCAAAGCCGACCGCGCCGCCGAACTCATTCGTGAAGGTCTCGACTTGCGGCGCGGAGTTGTCAGTTACCAAGTTGCGCACGAGTTTTTCAGCGTGGCCTTCCGCCGATTTCCCCGACCCATGACCTATTCTTTGGCGGAAGAATATCTCAGTACGGTCTTCCGCCCTCTCTTAGCAGTCCACTCGTCCCCGCACTCTTCTTCTCCGCTTTGCAACTTCATCATCAACACAACTCTCCTGGTAACGATGCCCTGATTTTGGCCGCCGCTCAACATGCCGGTTGTGAAGTCCTCTTCAGCGAGGACCTGCACCCCGGACTAAAGCTCCAGGATGTGCGCATTGAAAACCCATTTCACTAGGAAGTCTACTGTCGGCGCGCGCTTTCCACCGTAACTCGCAATGAATCCTCGGAGGTTCTCCCGCAGCACCCTCCCGGCGGTATGGGCGCGCCATGCGGGCAGGTCCGCGGGTGCCCGAGAAAGGTGCAGATTTTGTCGGTTGCCTCTGAGGAGAGAATGTGCTCGAACTTGCAGGCCTGCTCCTCGATTTCCGACTCGCTGTCCATGGCAAGACTGTCGGTGAACAGTCGTTCGGCCAGCCGGTGGCGGCGGATGATGCTTCCCGCCCGTTCGCGGCCGCGGGGCGTGAGCTCCACGATTAGCGTTCCATCGCCGACCGACGCCGAGACCGGCTTGAGCGCGTCGTGGCAGGGGTTCACAAACGGCTTGTGGCCCTGCTCCAGCGGCGGATGCGGCGCGGAAACCACCAGACCCATCTGCATCATTTTCTCAAGCGCCAGGCTCACGGGCAATGCGCCGTGAACTGCCATGCGTTCCACCACGGCGATTTCGCCGTGCTCGGCCAGCACCCACAACTCCTCCAGCACCTCGTCGAATTGCTCTTCGTCGGCCATGGCAAACACTTCCTGCGAAGCGATCTTGCCATGATGAAATTCGATTCGCCGGTCCGCCAGGCGCGCCACCACGGGATCGTGCGTTACCATCACGATGGTGCGTCCCTGCCGGTGAAATTCCCGCAGCAGGCGCAGAACGATCTCTTCGTTGGCCGCATCCAGGTTTCCGGTCGGTTCATCCGCCAGAATAATTCTGGGGTCGTTGATCAGAGCCCGCGCAATGCAAACCCGCTGTTGCTCTCCTCCGGAAAGCTGCGAGGGCAAGTGATGCGCGCGCTCGCCCAATCCCACTTTTGCCAGCGCTTCGACGGCTTCTCTCGCGTCGGTCATGCTGTGAAAATATTGCGCCAGCATCACGTTCTCCACCGCCGTCAGAAAGGGAATCAGATGAAACTGCTGAAAGATAAAGCCAATCTTCTCGGCACGAACGCGAGTCAACTCGCCGCCAGAAAGGCCGGCGACATTTTGCCCGTCCAGCCATATCTCTCCGGAGGTCGGGCGATCCAGGCATCCAATGAGATTCACCAGCGTCGATTTGCCCGATCCCGAGGGCCCCATGATCGACAGCCACTCTCCTTTGGCAACATGCAGCGAGATGCGATCGAGAGCATGGATCGAAGCGACATCCTGGCTGCTTCCCGCCGCTCTTGTAGGGTAGAGCTTGCTTACATCTTTAATCTGAATCATCTCACTCCCCCCTCAAGATGTTCGCGGGCTGAACCCGGCGCAGCACGGAAATCGGCAAGATTGCCGACAGCAAAGTGATCGCGATGCTGCCCATGAGAATCAACGGAAGAATGCTGAAACGGGGCACGACCGCGGCATGGAAGTTCGCTCGCCCGATCCACGCCGCGATGCCGGTGCCGAGAACGAATCCGATCAAAGCCCCGCTGCCGCCCAGGGCGGCGGCCTCGGCCGCGAAAAAGCGATTCAGCAGACGATCCGATGCGCCCAGAGCTTTCATAATGGCGAAATCGCGGCGCCGGTCAAAGACCCACCCCAGCAGAGTCGAGAGCACGCACAACCCCGCAGTAAGAATTATAAGCACGGCGGCGGCCAGCAAGGTGGCGCGGGTCTTGCCCAGCACCCGGGCCTCGCCTTCCATGATCTGCCGCACCGGTCTCACCTCCGCCTCGGGAATGGCCTGCTGCAACTGCTTCATGAGGGCGTCAATCTCTTCCGGCGATCCGTTGGCAGCCACTTCCAGTGTGGAAGGCCGAACTCCCGTCCACGAAACGAAATCCGGCAGCGAGAGATAGATGCGGCTGTCCTCAGCGGCTCCGGTTTGCACCGCACCCGCCGGCAACAGTCGAATGCTGCGTCCTTGAAAACTAAGATCGAAGGGCTGATTTCCAGGTGAAATCACGGGCAGCGCACGCACCCCGAGCAGGGCCTGACCCGGAGCGGATGGCCACTGGCTCACCGACCACCAGCGATTCAGTTGCCGAACTCGAGCAAAATCCGCGCCCACCACAACCACCGGCTGCCCATCGGAGGTTTGCGCCACCACCAAGGCAAACGGCGCCACCTCGCCGCGCCCCGCCAGCACCGATTCCGCTTTGGCTAGAGCTCCCCCGGGAAGGGAAGCGCGGTCTTTTCCCACCACCAAGATGTTCGCGCCATAGTTGCGAAACTCCCGCCGCAGCTTGGCCTGAACATCGACATAAAGATTCATTATGGCCGTGGCCACCGCGGCTGCGACCACAATCGCCAGCAGCGCGGAGGTCGCTTGCCCCCTGCGGAGAAGGGCCGCGCGCACCAGCATGCGAAGAAACATTGAGGTATGCGGAGCAGCCTGGCGGCGGCAGGCAACCGCTGGAGCCGGCCGGGGAATCTCCGAGTTCACGATTCACCTCGCAGCGCGAGCACGGGATCGAGCGCAACCGCCCGGCGGATGGCGGCGGCGCTACCGCCAAACGTGACCATCACTGCAACCGCCAGGATCACCGGCAACAGTACGGGCGGAAGCGCGATTTGCGAATCGAAGATCGATCGGCCAATCGTATGGGCGAGCATCGCCCCCGCCGCGAAACCGACTGCTCCGCCCAATAGCGCCAATAATGCCGCCTCGGCAAAAAAAATCGAGGCCACGGCCCATCGGCTGGCCCCCAAAGCCTTCATCAATCCAACTTCAGCGCGCCTTTCAAACATAGCTGTGGCCATGGCGGCCGACACCGCCAACCCGGAGGCACACAGCGCGGCCACCGTGATCAGAAAAATCAGCCCTTCAATCCGCGTCAGGATTGCTCCTTCGTTCTGCGCCACCTGCCGGATCTGCTCGGCGTGCGCATGGGGGATGGCCTGCTCCAGTTGAAAGGCGATGGACTGCGGGTACGGCGAACAGTACCAGCGATCGTAGACCGCACCCGACATGCTCCTGGGATCGCGGAGCGCAAAGGCATCTTCCGGCTTGGTGACCGCACTCACATAAATCCGGCGAACCGCCCCCGGTTTGCCGAGAATCTCCTGCGCAATGGCTAGAGGTGCGACCGCTTCGTCGTCTTCGTTGCCGCCGGTGGAGAGAATTCCGCTCACCCGCAAGCTGCGCCCAGAAAGCCTGATTTCGTCTCCTGAAACCGCCAGGAGTTTGGCGGCCAGCCGGCTTCCCAGCAGGACATCCCGCGAACCGTCGTCCGGCCATGCTCCCGAGACCTTCCACCAGGGATTCGTCGAGCGCACGCCAGTGATGAATTCCTCGTTCCCAAAGGAAACTTTCCGCGCGAAGTAAGTTCCCAGAAGAGTGACATTCTCATGCCTGCCGCCACGCTCCAGAGTGGCGTTGACCGGCAGCATGGGCGCGAAGCCGGTGATGTTGTTGTGCCAGAAAATCCCCTTGATCCTGGGTAAATCGGCTTCATCCAGGAAGGACACATCGCTGGGAGGTTTCAGATTCACCCCGCCGATTTCCACATCCAGCGTATCTTCCTGCGGGGTTACGATCAGGTTAGCGCCGATGCTCCGCAGTTCGCGGTTGACTTTGTCGCCGATGTCGGTGGCCACTCCGATCATCGCCGTCGCCACCGTCACGCCGAGAGTGACGGCCGCCCCGGCCAGAAATTTGCGCCGCCGCTGGCGGCGAAAGGATTCATAGACCAGGCGGGCGAACACCTACTTCTCTTCGAACACGTGGCTGCCGGCTGCGATGTCCGCCTCCTGAATAATCACCGCGTCCGAAGTTTGCGTCGCTTTGAGCGGAATGGGATTACATCCCCCTGGCGTTCCTACCGATTGCGGATTGATCGGCGCCGCGCAATTCTTGCACACCACCCCGTTCGCGGTCTTGTAAAAGCCCACAGCTCCACAGATCGTGCAGGCGTCGAACACCGTGGCGACCTTTCCATCCGGCTTCTTATACAGCCAGAAGCGTACTTGCGTGCCGTTTTCCAGCGTCCGATAGCGGTGCAGATCGCCATCGGAGACCTGGGCCAGCGGAATCGTGATTTGCCCGTTGGTGAAGTGAACTTCGGTGGCCGGCGACAACGCGCTCTCACTCTTGGCGTATACGAACTCCGCTGTAACCATCCCGATGAACAGGAAAGAGCACACGTACACGGAGGCCATCCATAAGCGCTCCTTCCTCGCCGTCCACGCCGCCTTGCGGCGCTCCGCCGGAGATGCGGGTAACGCCGCCGGCTGCCGGCGCCTGGCGTCGAACAACACCATCAGCGCCGCCAAAGCCAGAACCGTAACGATGAAGAATTCTTCGTTCCCGATGATCGGTCCGATGATAGCCATCTCCCGCTTGGAGGATGGAAGGACGCCGCTCTCCGAAAGCTCATGCAGACCCGCCACCACCAACTGCGCCGCCACCAAAATCAGGATGGCCGTGGTGATCCGGAAAAACCTCTGCAGGTTGATCCGCACGCTGCCCTTCACGAACATCACGCCAAATGCGATGGCGCAGAGCACACCCAACAAAGTCCCCAGAAAACTGCTGAGTTCCGTGGAATTCAGCGTCACCGCGGAGAGAATTAGAACCGTCTCCGCGCCCTCGCGCAACACCATTAGAAATACAAAAAAGAAGAGTCCGATCCAGGCGTTGTTTCCCGCCAGCCGCCCGACTTTTCCCTCAATTTCCCCCTTCAATTTCCGCCCCGTCTTCATCATGAAGACCACCATGGTGACGACGAAGAAAGCGGCGGCCAGCATCACCCAGCCCTCGAAGACATCCTCGTTCAGGTTCAGGCGCGAGATCAGGATGGCAACCCCAATGCTTCCCAGGAACGCCGCAACCAGAGCGGCGTACACGGCCTTGCGCAGATGGTCGCGGCCGACCTTGCCGAGATAGGCCAGGGTGATGCCCACGATCAGCGCCGCCTCTACGCCTTCCCGCAATGTAATCACAAACGCTTGCAGCATGGATCAGGCCCTTACGATCTTCATCATTAAGATCTTGAAAACGACCATATTAAAAATGGCCATCTTGAAAATGAATTTCAATTTCAACTTCAAGGATATTCCGTTGCCGCGCGGCGCGTCAATCCAGGGCGTGACAAACCAGCCTTGCTCCGCATCGCATGGCAAAATCACGCATTAAGCGGCATCCCAGCGGCAGCGGTACCCGGTTAAATTCGCTTCAGGAAGATGTTGGCTTCGGCCAGCAGGGGGAATAACCTCTCTTCCGCCTGGAATTGGGCGGAGTGCACGCACCGCCGGCTGCCGATTAGTCGCACAGGGTGCTTCAAGTGCAGCATCTCGTGGTAAACAATGTACTCCACGGCATAGCGCGGCACCGCCGGGTGGTCGAAAATGCGGCTGATGACGATCGCATTGTGCGCCGGATCGTAATGCCCAAGAATGCGGCGCGTCTTGGTCGGGCTCCAGCTCATGCGCGGGCGGCCCAGCAACCCGTGAAAAAAGCGCGAGTTTAGATCCTCAAAAATCGCGTCCAGGTCATAGGTCTGCCCCTGCGGCGGATGCAGCCGCTTGCGCCCCCGCATCTGCCGCACCAGATGAGCCTTGCCCACCACCTCGTGGCTGCCCACGTATTTTCGGTAACGCGCAGCCTGCCCGCGATCAATCGGTTTACGATACATTTTTGCCAGCAGGATGTGGGCGATGGCGCGGACCACGCCCTCCGGCGCGCCCTCCAGCAGGTCGGAAAGCCTCACCAGAAGCCTTCCCTGGCGCAGACGGATGGTGTTGTTGATGTTGGCGAAGGCGAAAAATTCAATTTTCAGATCGGGAGGCGCGCTTCCGGGACGCAGTTGCCCGTGCTCCTCCAGGAAGATTTCCCGCAATCCCTCGCGCACCAGCGTAGATTAGCACGAGCCCCGCTTGCCGGAGCGTAGTTTGCGGGATCGGTACATCCTGCAAACTACTCCGGCCTGCCCGCGGGTTGTGGGTTGGATTTCTTGCGGTGCCTGGCAGCCTCCTGCTGATCGGCCATCAGCTTGCGATGGTCGTCGGCCGATCTGTCCAGGGTTTCCGCAGCCGTAGTGAGCGCGAACTCGTACTGCTTCGCCTCTTCCGGCGGTACCCCGGGTGCATCCCTCAAGGCGAGCAGCTTGGCCTGAAACTCGGTATCGGCATCAAGGATCACTTTCAGCGCCTTGCGGATGTCATCCTTGCGGTCGACATAAGTGTCGATGTTGTCGTTCAGTTCGTCATAGATCAGGAGAAAGTCATCGAGTTTGTCGTGAGTTTGCCGGGGGCGGTCCTTGGTCTTGGGATCGCTGCGCATCTGCTCCAGGGAAACCAGCCGGGCCCGCGCAAACTTCACATACAGAGGGAGTCGCAAATCCGGCTCCCAGCTGGTGTCGCGGATCTCATCGATCTCCGGCTGGGTGAAAGGATCACGATGCCGCTGAGCGGGCAGGGCGGCCGCCGTCAAGAGAAGAAATAGGCCAGCAAAAAGGGGTATTCGAGGACGGTCATTCACTTCTTCACTCCGCTGGGAAACATCGCGGCCAGCAAGTCGTCGCGAATCGATTGCAGCCTGTCGATACTCTCCTGAATCCGGTCCTGATCTTCCCGTACCACCGTGTGCTTGAAATCGGCCAGTTTGCGGGCCATCTTGCGGATGGCGATTTCACTCTGTTTCTGGTTCTTGCGCGATTGGATGGCATAGTCGCGTGCCATGCCCGAGTAGGCGGTGACATCGTTCAGCGCCGCCTGGGCCCTGCCCGGATCACCCTCGAGATAAAGGCGGGTGGCCGCTTCCAGTTGCCGCTCGGATACCGCGATGCAAAGCGGAGGCCTTTGCCCAGGGCTGGTATTGGCGATCCTCTCTTTGAGTTCGTCGAGCGCCAGATCGCGAGCCGCCACGCGGCCGTATGAAACCAGCAGGAAAAACGACCAGGCCACCGGCCACCACTTTCTCCCGGATCTGGTTCTCGGAAATCCCGCTGCGTACTTCATGGCCTTCCAACCTATTACTTCTTCTCAATCGCGATCAGCCGGTGCTTCGCCTGCCATTCCTGATCAGGATACTTCCCCTGAGCGATTTTGAGAAAGAGATGAAAGTTAGATGCCGCATTCTTGAAATCGCGCAAGTGATCGTAGGCCGAAGCCCGCAAAAAGTAGGTCATCGGAGTCTCCGGCAATAGCTTGCTCCGTTTATCCAGCGCCCCAATCACCAGGCCATAATCTTTACTGTCGTTGGCGGCGAAGGCCAGGTCGTAATACGCGACTCCCATGTCCGGCTTGAGCTTGAGTGTGGTTAGAAATTCGCGCTGCGCCTCCTGCGATTTTTTCTGCCACAACAGGGCCCGGCCGAGGCCATGGTGTAACTCCGCCTCATTGGGATGCAGCACAAGCAATTCCCGGTAGGCCACCTCGGCGCGGTCGTTCTTTCCCGCCGTGGCATACAGCTCGGCCAGTTGGCGCTGCAACGCTTCATCGTCGGGAGCCAGTTTCCGCGCGGTGAGCAAGGACTCGATCGCTGCGTCATTTTTCCCTTCGGCGGCCAACACCCGCCCGAGCTGGACCTGCGCCGACGCACTTGCAGGCTGCTCGGCCAACACCTTGCGAAGATATTCCTCTGCCTCGGGAAAGCGCCGGCCGCGCATATACAAATTCGCCAGAGCGACCGTCGCTTCTTGCGATCCGCCATCGAGCGCCATCGCCTGCTTGTATTCCTGTTCGGCCTCCGCCGCCTTGTGTTCCTGCTCCAGCAGCATGCCGGCGGCAAAGTGCGGCTCAGACTCTTTAGGTTGCAGGGATGCCGCCCGCCGGTACGCCGCCAGCGCTTCCTCTGGTTTGGATTTCCGTAGCGTGTCGCCCAACCCAATGCACGCCCGGTATTGGCCTTCCACCACATGGCTGGTCGGATGAAGTCGCGTGGCTGCCCGTAGGAACTCTTCCGCCTCCGGTTGCCCGGTTTTCGCCAACTGGAGGCCGAGATTCAGATTGGATTCGAAAACATCGGGCTTTGCCTGCACCGACTTGCGATAGGCCGCAATGGATGCGTCCAGATTTCCCAGAGCATTCTCCACAAAGCCCAGATCGAACCATGCTTCATAGTTCGTAGCATCCCCGTCCGCCAGCTTCTTTAATAGCGGCTCCGCCGCAGCGTAATCTCTTTTTTCGATCGCCGCTTCCGCCTTTGTCAGCTCCGCGGGTTGCGCCTGCGAATCTTCGTCGGCAACCCGTACATGGTGAGCTTTGCGCTGCGGATTCGGCTCCGATTTCGCAGATCCGGGGTTGGTGGGCGAAGACTGCACCGGCGAAGATTGCCCCGATGCCGGCGCGGCCTCCTGCGCTCTCGCCACCGCGCACCCCAGCAAAATCCCAAGCAGAATGGCGCGATATTCACTTTCCATCAGGACGCGAAGCTCCATTGCCACTGCTACGCCCGTTCAGAAGCGGCGCCAGGTATTGCCCGGTATAGGAGAGCGGCAGCCTGGCGATGGCCTCCGGAGTCCCCACGCCGACAATCCTCCCGCCGCGCGCTCCCCCCTCCGGACCCATGTCGATGACCCAGTCGGCGGTCTTGATCACTTCCAGATTGTGCTCAATCACCAAAACAGATCCGCCGGCATCGATTAGACGGCGAAATGCCGCCAGAAGCTTGCTGATGTCGTCGAAGTGTAATCCGGTGGTCGGCTCGTCGAAGATGTAGAGCACGCGGCGGCCGGTCTTGGCTTCACCATGCTTTCCCGCGACCGGCCTTCCCAGTTCGCGGGTCGCGGGCTGCAAGCGCGCCGCCAGCTTCATGCGCTGCGCCTCCCCTCCCGATAATGTGGTAGCCGATTGACCCAGCCGCAAATATCCCAGACCCACTTCCTCCAGTACCCGCAGCTTCTCGGTCAGCTTCGGCACTTCCGCGAAAAATCGCAGCCCCTCTCTAACCGTCAGGTTCAAGACCTCGTGGATGTTCTTCCCGCGGTAGCGAACCTCCAGCACCTGCGCCTTATAGCGCGTCCCCTTGCACTCCTCGCAGATCAGTTCAACATCGGCCAGAAACTGCATCTCCACCGTGACCGTGCCATCGCCCTGGCAGGTCTCGCATCGTCCGCCGGGAATGTTGAACGAAAAGTGCCCTGAACTGAAGCCCCGCCTCTTAGCCTCCGGCAGGGAGGCGAAGAGATCCCGGATCGCGTCAAAGGCCTTGATATACGTAATCGGATTCGAACGCGGCGTCCGGCCAATCGGCGATTGGTCCACCAACACCACCTCGTCGATCAACTCGTCTCCCTTCAGGCTCTCCCAAAGAGCATCTTCCCGCGAAGCGCTCGCCGGGGACTGCTGTTTCGCCTCCGCCAATGCGGGATAAACCACCTGATGCAGCAACGTCGATTTCCCCGACCCCGAGACTCCGGTGATGGCCACCAGCATGCCCAGCGGGATGTTGATGTCGATGTCCTTCAGATTATTCGCCCGAACCTTCCTGATCTGGATCTGCCGCGCCCCCGGTTGGCGGCGCACGGCCGGAATCTGAATGCGCAAATCGTCGGAAAGATAGCGCCCGGTCAGCGATGCGGAATTGTGAAGAATCTCCTGGTAGGTTCCCTCCGCCACCAGCGTTCCCCCGTTCTCCCCCGCTCCCGGGCCCAGATCGAGAATCCGGTCCGCTGTCCGCATGATCTCCGGATCGTGCTCCACCACAAGAATCGTATTTCCCAGGTCGCGCAGGTTCTGCAATATCTTGATCAGCCGGTAGGTGTCGCGACTATGCAGGCCAATGGAAGGCTCATCCAGCACATATAAAGTGCCCACCAGCCGCGATCCCAGCGAGGTCGCCAGCTGGATGCGCTGCGCCTCGCCCCCCGAAAGCGTCGACGCCAACCGGTCCAGCGTGAGATATTCCAGGCCCACGTCATTCAAAAACCGCAATCGTTCGCGGATTTCTTCCAGCAAACGTTCCGCGATCTCGGCTTCTTCCGGGCTCAATTGAACTCCGGCGAAGAACTGAGCCGCATCTTCCACTGTCATCCCGCAAACTTCACAAATGTTGCGCCCCTCGATCTCGACTTGCCGCGCTTCCAGCCTGAGCCGCAATCCCCCGCAATCCGGACATTTCGCATAGCCGCGATACCGGCTCAAAAACACCCGCACGTGCAGTTTGTATTTTTTCCGCTCCAAGTACTGGAAGAAACCGCGTATTCCCAGGAAATCCCCTTCGCCCTGCAAAATCAGCTCCCGATGCTCCTCTTCCAGTTCCCCCCAGGGCACATCCAAAGGGATCCCCGCCTGCTTGGCGAAGCGCTTCATCTCCGTAAACACCGGCCGGTATTTCGGTTTGTTCCAGGGGTCAATCGCGCCCTCTGCCAGCGATTTCAAACTGTCCGGGATCACCAGGTCGAGATCGAAATCGATGGTATTGCCAAATCCCTGGCAGCGTGGACAGGCCCCATAGGGGTTGTTGAAAGAAAACAATCGCGGCTCCGGCTCTTCGTAACGTAGATTGCAGTGCTTGCATTCAAAGCGATGCGAGAAGCGTAGCTGCCGCGCCGCTTGATCGTCCCGCGCCGGCAGATCGAAGATCACTTCGCCCGCCTCCCGATACGCCGTCTCGATCGCGTCCACAATCCGCGTCCGCGCCTCGGGCGCCACCGCCAGACGATCGACCAGCATAAATACCGGCTGATCGAAGCGAATATCCAGCAGCGACTCCGGGGTGGAGAACTCAAACACCTGTCCGCTTTGATAGAGCCGGTTGAAGCCCGCCTTCCTTAACTCAAACAGCCGAGCCTTAATGGGTTCGCTCAATGTCGAGTCGGTCGTGGATTTCTTCTTGCTGGCCTTTCGTCCCCGCGTGCCCTTCTTTTCCGGTTCTGCGCCCGCTGCCTCTGTCAGTTGCAGCGGAAACACCACTTGCACCCGTGTCTCCGGATCGAGGGCCAGGATGGTTTCCGCCACTTCATCCACCGTGTCCTTCTTCACTTCCCG
>Ga0181534_10000908_pt1 | contig 20295 bp, 14 predicted proteins | sample PEATcosm2014_Bin_37_FD_119758 | JGI IMG/M metagenome (GOLD analysis project Ga0181534, IMG submission 119758) | Peatland microbial communities from MTU Mesocosm Facility, Houghton, MI, USA - PEATcosm2014_Bin17_10_metaG | ecosystem: Environmental > Terrestrial > Soil > Wetlands > Peat | place... | reverse complement strand
TCGACGCAGCGCCCGACGCCCGATCGGTTCTATCTGCCGGCCCTGAAGATCCAGGGGGATTTCGGCGCGTTCCAGCTGATCTCCAACACGTCCTACTATCACCGTACGGAGACCACCGGTTACGACGGTACGTTGTACAACCTCGGTTTCTACCAGACCTTCGGTGGTTTCCAGGACGGGGTATCATTTCCGTTGTTGGATGGCACAGGCATCCATTTGCCGAGCGATATTCTCAATTACCGGTCGCCGGCCACCGTGGACAACGACCAGCAGAACTTCACACAGGAGATCCGGCTGCAGTCCAGCGATCCTGCCGCGACGCTGTTGTGGACGGGCGGCCTGTTCTTCAGCAGCAACCGCCAGCAATATCTGGAGCAGATCCACGATCCGCAGCTGGATGCCTTCACGAACTCGGTGTTCGGAGTCGGCTATCTCGATGAGTTTTCGTTCGAGGATCCCGTCGGCAGCGGCAATTTCACATCCGTGCCGTACGATCCCCGTTACCCCAATGACTCGTACTTCCTGCACACGCATGCACGTGACAAGCAGTATGCGGTGTTCGGAGAGGCGACCTACGCGATCACAGACAGTCTGAAGGTCACGGGCGGCGTGCGCTTCTCCCGAACCGAGTTCAGCTTCGACAGCGAGACGGGTGGCCCGCAGCTGTTCGCGCCCAACCAGACATTGACCTCGGGCAACAAGGAGAATTCGTTCACTCCGAAGTTGAACGTGTCCTACCAGATCGATCCGGGCAACATGGTCTATGCCAACTACGCCAAGGGGTTCCGGCCTGGCGGTGGTAATAATCCGCTGCCGCAGGCCGCCTGCGCGGCCGACTTCGCGTCGTTCGGAATCGAGAAGTCACCGGACGCCTACAGCTCCGACACGGTGAACAGCTTCGAGCTGGGGTCCAAGAACAACATCGGCGGCCGCTTGCGGCTTGCCACCAGCCTGTACTACATCCGCTGGAACAACATTCAGCAGACCGTGGTGCCGCCGATCTGCCAGATCTCCTTTATTACGAACCTGGGACGCGCCATCGCCAAGGGCGGCGACGTCCAGGTCGAATGGCAGGCGACCGACGCGCTGTCGACTGAGCTGACTTTCGGCTACACGGACGCCCGCTTCACCAAGGACTCCTCCTTCGGCGCGGGAGATGATCAAAGCATCCAGCCGATCGTGAAGCGCGGCGATGCCATCGTGGGCGAAAGCGGCCAGCCAGGTGCTCCGGTAACCGTGTCGGTCGGCGCGGAGTACAAGTTCTCGCTGGCGAATCGCGATTCCTTCGTGCGGTTCGACTATGAGTACACCGGCCGCAATCACTGGACCTCGCCCCGCCAGGACGCGGCCACGGCCCAGTTCGATGAGGCCAACTACACGTTGTCGGCGACCAACTTTGCCTCCGTCCGTGCGGGGATGAAGTTCGACGCCTGGTCGGTTGAGCCGTTCATTGACAACCTGTTCGATACTCACACCGTGACGAACTACGACTTCACCATCAATCCGGGCACGGGTGACAGCCGCCTGCAGCGGCAGTACACATTCAGGCCGCGAACCTTCGGTGTCACGGCGACCTATCGTTATTAAAACCGATAGGTAGCGGTCAGGCCGTACGTGCGCGGCCGAACGCCACGGCCAAAGTACAATTGGTCCGTGGCGTCCGCGATATCGCGTGATTTGAACAGCGTCGGATGCTGATCGAGCAGGTTCTGCGCAAACAGCGAAATGTCATAACCGTGCCAACGGAAGCCGCCGCGTAGCTGTAGATCCTTGGTCAGCGGCAGACCCGGGAGCGTCGTGTCGATCAGCGCGTTGCGCGGATCTGTACCCGCCAGCAGTGCCGTTTGCGCCGTGGTGTACTGCAAGTCCGCGCGGATATACGGGTTGTAGTCGGCCCAACTGCTGAAGGTTTTCTCAGCCGCCAAAGTGAAGCTCCACGGCGCACCTGGCAGGCGATCTCCTGCGCTGACAATGGGTGTCGTGTCCGGCGCAGCGCGGGAGTCGCGCGTGAACTTGGCATCTGTGTAGGCGGCGGTCAGTTGCAGGAGTACGGAGCTCACGGGTTTGAGCTGGACGTCCACATCGCCTCCGCGGCTGACAACGTGGCCCAGATTGGCGGTGAACTGCTCGCCGCAGCTCGGCAGGTAGACATTCTGCTGGATGTTGCGCCAGTCGATCCAGAACAGGCTGGTGTTGATCTGCAGGCGGTGATTCAGAAAGGTGTTCTTGCCGCCGGCTTCGTAACTCCAGAGGTTGTCGGAGGCGTATTTGCCTGGCGCTGCGCTCAGGCCGAGCGTCTGCAGGTCGCCGCCGCAGATCGTCCCAACGCCGACGTTGACTCCGCCAACCCGGTAGCCTTTGCTGGCACTGACGTACAGCAGGTTGTCAGTGTCTGGCTGCCAGGAAACAACCGCTTTCGGCGTGACCGGCTTTTCGGAGCCGCTGGCGGAGGTCGTGGCGTCCGGTGTCCCGAGGAAAGGGCCGCCTTGAAACGACGTACCGTAGAAATTCACTTTTGAAACGCGTATCCCGGCGGTGGCGCTCACCGTGTCTGTGATCTGGTACTTCAGCTCGCCGAACAGTGCGATCTGCTCATCGACGACCCGGTTCTCCGGTCCGTGAAAGATCCGTCCGTTGGAGCAGTCGAGCGGGTCGCACAGGTCGTAGCCGCTGTAGTCGAGCATCTGCTGACGCAACGTCCGGTCGAAAATGTCCTCCGGGATGTTTTCATCCTGGTGGGAGAAGAAGACGCCGGTATTCCAAGTGAGCCGCGAGTTGGCCGGGGAGGCGAGGCGCAGCTCCTCGTACCAGTTCTGCTGTTCATCGCGGAACGTGGCGTAACCCTGGTCGCCGGGTTGCGGGAATATCGAGGGCAGCAGTCCGAAAGAGGCGTACGTGGCCCGCAGGTATTGTGTGTAGTCGGAGGTGGAGTGTTGGTTGCGATGGAAGAACGAGGTGTTGGCGGTCAGTTGAGCGAAGCCGAGATCCCAGTCGACCTTGACGGCCGCCAGCCAGAATGGGTCGCGGCTCGGGTTGGTGAGCGCGTTGCCGTTGAAGTACCGCTGGGCGGCCGGGTTTGACAGGGCGACCCAGAAGGAGGCGGTGTCGTTGATGTGCAGGTCCTGATAGTAGAAGGACGGACTGACAGTTAGCGTGTCGCTCACGGCCCATTTGAGCGCGGCGCGCAGCGTCAGGGTCTCATGCCAGTTGGCGTCGCCCTGGCCCGTGCTGACACCTTGCAACACCGGGGTCTGATCGGGCGACAACGTGTAGTTGGCCCTGTCGACCCAACCGCCGTCGTGGCGGAATGACGCGCTGACTCTGAAACCCAGGATATTGTCGATTATCGGGGCACCAAACGCGGCGCCGGCCTCGTAACTCGTGTCGCCGTGGCGGGTCGTGGCGAGCTCGCTGCGCGCATAGCCGGATTCCTGCGAGAGTGAGGGCTGAGGCGCGATGAACCTGACGACTCCGCCTTCGGCGCCGGCGCCGAACAGCGTGCCCTGCGGGCCGCGCAGCACTTCGACGCGATCGAGGTCGAACAAGGCGGGAAATGCATTGACCGCGCCGAACCCGATGTGACGGCTTTGAATGGGCGTATCGTCGATGTAGATGCCGGTAGTGGAAGTGCCGGCCTGGGAGTCGATGCCCCGGATGCTGATGTCCGAGCTCTCGTCGTTGTAGTTGGCGGAAGAGCCGTTGCCGTTGCGCTGGAAGGTAATACCGGGGGACAGGCGGGTCAGGTCGTCTATGTCGCGCAGTCCCTGGCTGTCAATTTTGTCCTGGCTGAAGGCGCTGACACTGATGGGTACATCCTGCAGCCGCTCTTCGCGACGGGTGGCCGTCACGAGCACTTCGGAGATCTCCTCCGTCTGGGCCTCCGCGACCGCTGCCCAAACGATGCCGAGCAGACCCAGGTACTTGTGCAGGGCGTCCAGGCGGTCAACGGGCGGCAGCATAGACTTTCTGTCCCTTGAACCAGGTGGCCAGCACTTTCGTGTCAGCTACGCCTTCAGGGTGACCGGCATCGGCCAGTGCCAGAATGTCGCGGTCGACGAGAATGAAGTCGGCCGACTTGCCTACTTCGAGGGAGCCGGCTTCCTTCTGCAGGTTCAGCATCCGGGCGCCGTTGATGGTGTAGGCGTCGATGACATCGCGCAACGGGATGGCCTGCTCCGCATTCAGGGCGGGGCGATTCGGCCACTTGCGGGTGACCGCGCGGCTCATGTTGATAAACGGCCGCGGGTCACGGGTCTCGACCGGGGCATCGGATCCGGCCACGAGAATCGCTCCCGCCTGCTGCAGTGATTTGACGGGATAGCTGTTGGATTCGTAGTAGCTGCCGGGCTGATGCAACGCTGCATAGCTGTTGCCGCTGACTTTCTGGAGGAAGGGTATGACCGTCAGGTCGTAGTCGGGGTCGGTGTTCATCCACGAATAGGTGAACGCGAGATACAGATGGTCGCGCCCGATTCGGCGTACGTCATCCGGATGGACGAGTTGCAAATGCGCCAACCCATCCCGGGTGGTGGAATTGCCATCCGCCTGGCGCGCGGCCTCGATTGCGTCCACGGCTGTCCGCACGGACCGGTCACTGATCGCATGGATATGGACGTTGAACCCCGCGAGGTGCATGCGCTTCACGTACTCCAGGATGATCTCTCTGGAATGCTGCAACTCGCCGTTGGAAATCACGCATTGCGCCGGATGATGACCGTGGACCTTGATGAACTCGTCGATGTCGGCTGCCGTGGCATATTTTGCGGGATGAGCTCTCACATCCGCACAGATTGGCGAGCTCGTGTCGACGTAGCCCGTCACGGTGACGTGGCCACTCGCGTCAACCGCGAAGATCGGCTGTAGAAAGGGCTTCAGCGTGGCGGCATTGGGCAGGGTGGGCGGGACCGCGAAAGGGTTTCCCTCCAACACGCCGTCTGCAAACAGCTTGATGAAGTCCGCGTGAATGAGGGGATTGTTGGCGTACCTGGCTCGCAGCGCTTTGGCCTTCGAGACCATGAAATCATAGTCGACCGTGCCGTCAGCCTTGCGTGTGTGCGAGGGGTCATAAAATTGAGCGACCGTCACCCGGACAGTCAGCTTGCCGCTCGCAGCCAGTTTGTCGTACACCGGCATGCCATCTGCTGTCGCCATCGCGTCCAGCATGCCTGTAATGCCTACGCTGTTGAGCCGCTGAGGGATCTTCTCCGGCACTTTGGCAACCGCGTCCAGGTCTGTGTACAACATGCTGTGGACGTTGATGAGATAACGGGCGTCGTCATTGACGGCACCGTTCGGCTCGCCTGAGCTGTCTACACCCACGAACGCCTTGTAGGCAGCGAATTCGTTCGCCAGTGTCGCTTTCGACAGGCCGATCACGCGCCCCTTGGAGTCTTTCGCCTGTGACAGCGCGAGGCTGTTGAATGCCCCGTGGTGCGCATCGTTTCCGAGGAGCTGAATCTGTACCTTCGTGGAGGCTGCATCCAGTGCCGCGCGCAGGGTGGCGTGCTGGGGATCCGGCTGGTTGCCGGCCGTGTAGCTCCATTGATGGACGACGAGCCGCTGTCCAGGTTGGGTGCCGTAGTGTTGAATGCACTTGCTGACAATTGCCGTCAGCTCCGCGAGCGTGACCGGCCGGCTGTCGAGATCGCAGACATCGAGGTCGACCACATCGAGAGGATGCATGTGACTGTCGATGAGGCCTGGAAGGACGAGTCGTCCACCCAGTGGCTCAATCTTTGTCGTGGGCCCGATCCAGTGTTTCGCATCCGCCGTTGCGCCCACGAACACTATCTTCCCGCCCTGAACGGCCATTGCGCTGGCGAGGGAATGGGTGCCGTCCACCGTGTAGATCCGCCCGTCGGTGAGGACGAGATCCGCGGGTGTTGGAGCCTGACCGATTGCCGCCGCCGCCGCTAACGCAAAGAGCATGAAAGCGCTTCCGAGTGATCAGTACCGAGGGGGTGGGGTGGGTCCTGTCATGGCCAGATTGTGGACTACTGCGCTGCGGGTGGCGAGTACTGAAAGCAGGGGTTGGCGCCGGACCGCGGCGACTTCAGTGCTCGTAAATGGGGCGGGTTGGATTGCGGGCGCACCGGATTCGTACGTGACCGCGAGCCAATTCAACACGGCTGCCAGTTGGTCGTCGGACAAGGCCGAGTTGGCCGCACCAGGGACTCGTAACACGTAGTTGCGGCCTTCGGGCGTGCGCATGAAGCGGCTGAGGGCATTGGCGAGCGGTGGTACCTTGCCAGGGATTCCCTGAGCCGCTGTGCCATGACAGCCCATGCAATTGAGGACGTAGTCCTGGGCTGGATTGGCCGCCTGGGCGCCGCAAGTCACAAGAGCAGCTGCCACCGCGGCGGCACGGATCATTCTTGCGCGACGCCCAGGATGACGGACACGGAGCAATGGTAGTTGGATTCTGAGTTCGCCATGCACCAGTTGACGTCGTTGTTGCGTGACAGCCGGTACATGGGTTTTTCGCCCTCGTTGCGGTCACAGAAACAATCGCCGCAGCTCACTTTGCCGCAACAGTCATTGTAGGAAATGATGTAGTCGCGGCCATCGCCGGGGTTGTGGCAGGTACCGATCCACGTAATCGGCGATGACTGAGTCCCCGGTGGGCACGAGGTCGAGGTACCACCGCAACACGCACACAGAAAGCCGTCTATGGCGCAGTACTTCCAGTACTGGCAGCTCTGTTCGTCTGCCGAGGGCCGCGCCGGTTCCTGAGCGCGCGCCGTGCGATCGATTGGCAGCAGCGGCATGAGGGCCACGCCAGTAAGCACCTGACCAAGGGATGCCAGCAGGCTGCGTCGCGAAGTACGCTTTGCCAGAGAGCGGGCGCCGTTCTCAAACACGCGGTCCAGGATCTTCATGGGTTCAGAAGCAACTGTGGAGTCTGGCCGAGATGATGCTCATCGTGCTGCAGTTTCCCCGTTTGGGCATCGAGTATCAGCAGGTGGGACTTCTCCGTGGCCAGGAACAGCAGTGGGGTCGGATCCTGTGATACCTGGACAGCCACAACGGCACCGGACGCGCGGATGTCGAGCGGCCAGCGGGCCGTGCGCTGATGTGATTTCAGGTCGAACACCCAGATCTCGCTGCCGCCGTCCTTGTGCGAGCCGTCTCCTCCCTTGTGCATGGGTACGAACAGCTGATTTTTGGCGCGATGGACCGCCCCGATCTGGACACCGCCCGGTCTCCAGACGCCTTTTTCCGCCCCGCTGACGAGTGACCACGGGGCTCGCGGCACGGGTTTCGGCTGGGTGAAGTCGACTTCATGGACCTGGCCCAGGAACGAGAGGTAGGCATAGCCGTCTTTGAGGGGAACCGCTTGGGCGAACACCGGATCCTCATCCGGACTGAAGAAGGCTGCCGACGTGGTGCGTGAGGCTTCGTGGCCCTGTGCATCGAGTGTCACTGTCAGCAGGCGGCCGCTCTCGCAGATGGAGGACACCTGATTGGGGCCCCACGGGAAGACGAGCGTACAGCCCGCTGTATCGATTTCTCCCAACACCTTCTTCTTGGCTGGATCCAACACGCCGAACGAGGCCGCCGGCGTCAGATAGGGGACATAGACAAACTTTCCGTCCGCGCTGTAACCGATTGTGAACAACATGGCCAGCGTCTGGGCATGCTTGGGCGGAATGACGACTTCGCCGGTTTTCGACAACGTGTTGTTGTCATTGAATTCGACCACGTCGGTGCGGGTGCCGTGGCCGCCGCGGGCAAAATAGGTTGTTGCGACGGCCGTCGTCCTGCCATCAGGCGAGATATTTATGCCGGGAATGAATCCGGTGTCGATCTGACCGATGCGCCGATGGGTATCGCCGTCAAACAACCAGACGCGCGAGTCGATTTCATTGTCGTACGCATAATCGACCACGTAGATCCAGTGTGGCGATTTCGGACCAACCGTCGCGATCGTCAGATGCTCGGCAGGCAAGGGAGGGGGGGTGGCGGCCCACGCTGGTGAAGCGCCCGCGGCGAGAGTCAGGAGGATTACCCCACGCCAATTTGTTTTCATCGCTCGAGTCTCGCATATCGCTGAGCGGGTCGAAAGTAGGGGGAAATCGCGCTACGCTGCTGCCATGAAGTATTTGGGCGAAGACAGGCAAATTCCGCGGCGCGACTTTCTGCAGGGAGCGCTGGTCGCCGCGGCAACAACGTTAACGGGCCCGTTGCTGAAAGCGTACGCGGGTGAGAATGCAGGCGGGTATTACCCTCCGGCGCTCACCGGCATGCGCGGCAGCCACCCTGGCTCCTTCGAAGAGGCGCATGCGTTACGGGATGGCCGCAAGCCCGGCACTGCAACCGATACCGGTGAAGCCTATGACCTCATTGTCGTAGGTGGCGGCATCAGTGGCCTGTCCGCAGCGCACTTTTTTCGCAAACGGACTGGCCCGACCGCCCGAATTCTGATCCTGGACAATCATGACGACTTCGGCGGCCATGCCAAGCGCAACGAGTTTCAACTGGGCGGCCGGCTGCAGTTGATGAATGGGGGTACGCTGGAAATCGACAGCCCGCGTCCCTATGCGCCTGTGCCGCAGGCTCTGTTGACGGAGCTCGGCATCGATGTGCCCCGGCTCAGCCGCCAGGTCGAGCATCCGAAATTTTACGAGTCCCGCGGGATGCATCTCGGCGTGTTTTTCGACCGGGAGACCTTCGGAGCCGACAAGCTGGTGTCCGGCTACCAATCCGTGCCGGTGCGGACGTTGTTGGCGGACTCACCACTCTCATCCCGCGCTCGCGAGGACCTCTGGCGGATCGAAGAGAGCTCCATCGATTTCATGCCCGGACTGTCCCAGGAGGCGAAGAAGCTGCAATTGTCGAAGGTCAGCTACGCCCAATATCTGCGGGACTATGTGAAGGCCGACCCCGCCGCGGTTGCGTTCTATCAGGCCTGGCCCAATGGCGAATGGGGTGTAGGGATAGATGCGATCTCGGCCCTCGACGGGTGGGGCATCGGCATGGCTGGGTTCAAAGGGTTGGGGCTGACCGCGGGGAGCATCTCGCGGATGGGCTACACACCGGCAGGGTATGCCGACACCGGTGGCTCGCCCACACTGCATTTCCCGGACGGCAATGCAACGATCGCCCGGCTGTTGGTGCGCAGCCTGATTCCGGATGTCATTCCGGGAACGAGCGCCACGGATGTAGTGACAGCGCGGGCTCGTTATGACCGGCTGGATCGCGCCGCTGCGCCGGTACGGATTCGACTCAACAGCACGGTTGTGCATGCAGCCAACAGCGGCGACGGGGTCGAGGTCAGCTACGTTAATGGCAGCGGTACGTTCAAAGTACGCGGTCGTAACTGCGTCATGGCCTGTTGGAACATGATGATCCCATACCTGTGCCCGGAGTTGCCGGAAGCACAGAAGGCCGCTTTGCACCAGCTCGTCAAAACTCCTCTCGTGTATACGAGTGTGGCGCTGCGCAACTGGACGGCGTTCGAGAAGTTGAAAGTCAGCCGCGTGTATGCGCCGGCAGGCTATTTCTCCAACTTCTCGTTGAACAAGAATGTGAACATTGGCGGCTACCGCAGCTCGATGGCGCCGTCGGAGCCCATCCTGGTACATCTGACGCGCACGCCCTGCAAGCCGAATGTCGGCTTGTCGGAGCACGAGCAGAACAAGGCCGGGCGTGCCGAGTTGCTCGAGACCTCGTTTGCAACCTTCGAGCACAACATCCGTGACCAGCTGAGCCGCACGCTCGAGGGTGGCGGATTTGATCCGGAGCGTGACATCGAGGGCATCACGGTCAATCGCTGGCCGCATGGTTACGCGCCGGAATACAACCCCTTGTGGGATCCGGAGCGGCCCGAGAGTCAGCGACCCAATGTGCTCGGGCGGGCGCGGTTCGGCAGGATCAGCATCGCGAATTCGGATGCCGGGGGCGCGGCTTATACGGATTCCGCGATCGCACAGGCGGATCGCGCGGTGAACGAGTTGTTGAAGGGGTAGGCGTGGCAGGCTCCTTGTGGTCCGCAACTGCTGCTCCCGGCCCGGTACTGGGGTCGCTCGCTGAGAGTGTGCGGGCCCAAGTTGCGATCATCGGGGCCGGATATACGGGGCTTTCGGCAGCCTTGCATCTGGCGCAGGCAAGTCGTGATGTCGTCGTGCTGGACGCAGTGGAGCTGGGGGAGCGGGCTTCCGGTCTCAATGGCGGACAGGTGATCCCCGGGGTCAAACACGACCCTGATGTTCTCGAAGAGATGTTTGGGCCGGTGGTGGGCTCACGTCTCGTGGACACCGTCGCAACCGGTCCGGATGTTGTTTTCGAGCTGATTCAGAAATATGAAATCGCGTGCGCGGCGACTCGCACGGGGTGGATTCAAGCGGCGACATCTCATGCTGCGATGGAGACGATTGGCGCGCGTGTGACGCAGTGGCGGCGGCGCGGGGCAGATGTGGAGTTGTTGTCGGCGGCGCAGACCGCGCAGCTGACGGGGTCGCAGCGTTATGTTGGTGGGTGGATAGACAGGCGGGGCGGCACGGTGCAGCCGCTGTCCTACGTGCGCGGCTTGGCCCGCGCCGCGCGCGCGGCTGGTGCGCGGATTTTCACTCAATCGCCGGCGTTGGATCTGGAGGAAACGGAGCGCGAGTGGCGCATTCAGACACCGCATGGGTCGGTGGTCACCGAGCTGGTGATTCTGGCGACTGATGCCTACACGGACCGGTTGATCGATCCGCTGCGGCGCACGATGATTCCCGTGCCGTCGTTCCAGGTTGCCACGGAGCCGCTTCCGGAGAAGCTGCGGCAGAACATTTTGCCTGAAGGGCAGTCGGCGTCCGACACCTGGCACCTGCTCAGATATTTCCGGTTGGATGCTACGGGGCGGCTCGTGATGGGCTCGCGAGGGACCTTCGCGGATGTGCCGGTGGCTGTCGCAGCGAGGCATCACTACCGTGCGGTGCGCGAGATATTCCCGCAGCTGGAGGGGATTCGGTACGAATACCACTGGGGTGGGTTGGTGGGGATGACGCGCGATCACCTGCCTCATCTGCATGAGGTGGCGCCGGGGTTGATCACCGGGCTGGGGTATAACGGGCGCGGTGTTGCCATGGCGACGGTGATGGGGCGGATTCTGGCCGATTGGGCGTTGGGGGTACCGGCGCCGGAGTTGGCTTTTCCGGTGACGCCGCTGGCGCCGATTCCCATGCATCGGTTCAATCAGTTTGGGGCGCGGATGGCGATTCAGGGGTTGAGGGCGATGGATGGGCTGGAGCGAGCCCGTAACCGTTGGTTTCCCCAGGCGGGGCCGCCGTGATTGATCCAGCTGTCGCTGGTTTGCTGACCGCGTCCGCGGCATTGCTGTTTCTGTCAGCAGCCATTCACAAGCTGCGCGACCTATGGCGGTTTCGTGAGGTTTTCGCGGCGTATCGTCTCGTGCCCGCCGGGCGGCAGCTGGCACCCATCGTGCCCGCGCTCGAGCTCGCCGTAGCCGCCGGCCTGTTGTTTGATAACTTGCGAACATTGGCACTCTGGACCGGTGTGGCGTTGCTGCTCGCGTACGCGCTGGCAATCGCTATCAACCTGGCCCGTGGCCGCCGGGATCTCGATTGCGGTTGCGCCGGTCCCAACGAGCGCCGCCCCATCTCTGCCTGGATGGTCTGGCGCAATGTCGGCATGGCGATCCTGCTGGCCGCTGCCCTGTTACCCTGGAGCGACCGCGCTCTCGTATTGACCGATGGTGTCACGGTCGGATTCGGAACCGCCTGCGGCGCACTGATCTATCTCTGCCTCGATCGAATGTTGAGGACTTCCCGATGAGCGCACTCGCGATATCAAATGTTGTTCTGTGGATCGTCGTGTTCGCGCTGCTGGCCCTCGTGTTGGCATTGACACGGCAGATCGGTGTGTTACACGAGCGCATTGCGCCGGTCGGCGCGCTCATGATCAACAAGGGCCTCACCGTAGGCGAGTCGGTGCCCGTGGTCGACGTGGCCGACCTGAATGGGGAGGCGCTGAAAGTCGGAGCGCCGCGCGCCGACGGCCTGAGCACCCTGCTGCTGTTTGTCTCGCCAACTTGCCCGGTGTGCGATTCGATCCTGCCGGTGCTGCGGGCCAGCCGCAAACAGGAGAAGAGCTGGCTGCACATCGTGCTGGCCAGCGACGGCGATCTCACCACCCAGCGTGCGTTTGTGCGCGACAAAGGGCTCGGTGATTTTCAATATGTTGTATCAGCGCCGCTGGGAATGACTTACCAGGTGAGCCGCTTGCCATTCGCCGCCCTGGTGGATGCCAACGGCAGACTGCGCGCGCGTGGGTTAGTCAACTCCCGGGAGCACCTGGAGAGCCTGTTTGAGGCGCAACGGCTGGGCGTGGCATCCTTACAGGAATATTTCGTCGCCCACAGCAGCTAGCCTCTACCTCTTTCGAGAGAGAGTAGCGGGACAGTTCCCCGCCCTAAGCTGCCAGCCGGCGCTGCGGCCGTTGTTCGACACAGTATTCGGTGCATCGCAATCGTCTATCGGGTTGGCGCACCCCATTTGCGGCCGTCTTTTTCAAACTATAGAGTGCTCAACATGTTACGGCGCTCCACCATTGCCGGCGTGATCGCCGTGGGCTCGTTGGCTGGCTGTGCCGTCGGCCCGGACTTTCACGCGCCCGCGCCGCCTGCGACCTCCAATTACACCCGTGGCCAACAACCAGGGGCCACATCGGACGCACCGGTCTCCGGCGGCGCCGCCCAGACAATCCAATCAGACAGGGACATACCGGCCGATTGGTACAGTCTCTTTCAGTCCGAACCACTGGATGAGCTGGTCCGCCGTTCATTGAAGGACAGCCCGACCGTCGAGGCGGCCAGGGCCGCCTTGCGTTCCGCCCGAGATACCTATCTCGCGGAGCGCGGGGCACTGTTTCTGCCCCAGGCGGATGGCTCGCTCGGCGTGACCCGTGAAAAGGTCCCCGGCGCCGCGTTTGGTGATCCCGCGGCGCCCTCCAGCCAGTTCACTCTCTATAACGCCTCCGTCAACGTCTCCTACCGGCTGGATATCTTCGGCGCCTCGCGGCGCCAACTCGAGCAATTGGGCGCCCAGACTGACTTCCAGCGCTGGGAGCTCGAAGCCGCCAAACTGACTCTGACCGGAAATGTCGTGACGACGGCGTTTGATGTGGCCTCACTGACCGACCAGCTCGCTGCGGTCAAGGATGTTGTGGGCGCCGAGACCGAGCAATACAAGGTCGTCCAACGGCAGTTTGAAGTCGGCGGAGCCTCCAAGTCGGATGTCCTGTCCCAACAGGCCCAACTCGCTCAGGCGACCGCCGTCGTTCCGGCTTTGGAAAAAGCGCTGGCACAGGCACAACACCGGCTCGCCGTGTTGTCCGGCCACACGCCCGATGACGCAACGGTGCCGGACTTCGCCCTGGATCATTTCCAGTTGCCGACCGAGTTGCCGGTCAGTGTGCCGGCCAAACTGGTGCGGCAGCGTCCTGACGTGCAGGCCGCGGAGGCCCAGCTGCACCAGGCAACTGCCGCCGTAGGTGTCGCGACCGCCAACCTTTTCCCACAGGTCACGTTGAGCGGTGCGCTCGGCTCTGAATCCATCACTGCCGGCGGGCTGTTCGGAGCCGGGACGGGCACCTGGAGCCTGGGGGCCTCGTTGCTGCAGCCTCTATTCCACGGCGGTGAGCTTCGATACAAGCGCCGCGCCGCCGTGGCGGCCCTGGAGCAGGCGGATGCCAACTACAGGCAAACGGTGTTGGCCGCCATGGAAGAGGTCGCGGATGCGCTGCGTGCCGTGGAGACTGATGCACGCGCTCTGCGTGCTCAGGTGGATGCCGAGCGGGCGGCAGCCGATGCATTTGAGATTTCCAAGAAGCAGTTTCGGGTTGGCGGCGTCAGCTACGTGACTGTGTTGAACGCTCAGCGGTTGTATCTGGAGGCACGCCAGAGCCGGGTGCAGGCGCAGGCAGCACGTTATTCAGACTCCGCGGCATTGTTCCAGGCGCTGGGTGGCGGCTGGTGGAATCAGCAAGGTCCAGAGGTAGCCAGCAAGTGAGCACCATCATCTCGGATGATCGACACAGTGTGAATGTCTCCATGCGCAGGCGCCTCATTTGGGTGGTACTCGCGGTGGGCCTGTTGCTGGCCGCCATTGTCGGGTTCAACCTGTGGAAAGCCAACCTGTTGGAAGGGATTCGCAAGAAGAATGCGGCTCCGCCCCAGACCGTCAGTGCCGCCAGCGCGCAATTCACGGACTGGCAGCCTGAAGTCAGCGCCGTGGGCAGCATGCGGGCCGTGCGCGGCGTCGATGTGACGACGGAAGTCACCGGGCTCGTGCGCTCTCTGCGTTTCAAGTCAGGCGACGACGTCAAGGCCGGGCAGATTCTGGTCGAGCTGAACGCGGATCCGGAGATTGCCCAGCAACGCGCTCTCGAAGCCGCCGCGGACCTGTCCGCCACGGTCTTCGAACGCGACAAGGAGCAGTACGACGCGCAGGCGATCAGCAAGGCCCAGTTGGATGCCGATGCGGCGGATCTGAAGAACAAGCGCGCCCAGGCCGCCGCCCAGGCGGCGCTCGTGGCCAAGAAAATCATTCGTGCGCCCTTTGATGGCCGGTTGGGCATTACCCTGGTGAACCCGGGTCAGTACCTGAATACCGGTGACAAGATCGTGACTCTGCAGGCGGTGGATCCGATTTACGTGGATTTCAAACTGCCCCAACAGCAGTTGTCGCTGATTGCAACCGGTCAGGCGGTCAACCTGACCACCGACTCGTACCCCGGGGTCAAGTTTGTCGGCAAGATCAACGCTATCGACCCGCGAGTGGATGCGAGTACACGCAACTTCCAGGCTGAAGCAACGGTTCCCAACGGGGACCGCAAGCTGCTGCCGGGTATGTTCACTCGCGTCGGTGTGGTCGCCGGCGATGCCAAGCGCTATCTGACCTTGCCGCAGACGGCAATTACCTACAATCCGTACGGCGCCACCGTGTTTGTGGCGCAGAAAAAGCAGGGCGGCTCCGATAAGGATCTGGTTGCGCAGCAGAGCTTCGTAACACTGGGACCCACTCGCGGCGATCAGGTGGCCGTACTGAAGGGCGTTCAGGAAGGCGACCTCGTGGTGACCAGCGGTCAGATGAAGCTCGTGAACGGCGCGCCGCTCATTGTCGACAACTCGGTGCTGCCCGCCAACGATCCGAATCCCAGCCCGCAAGAGCAGTGAGGCGGTGCCATGAAATTCACCGATATCTTCGTCCAGCGACCGGTGCTGTCACTGGTGCTCAGCATGTTGATCCTGGTGCTGGGCATGCGGGCCATTTTCCTGCTGCCCGTGAGCCAGTATCCGGAGACCGAGAACGCGGTCGTCACGATCTCGACCACTTATTACGGGGCTGATGCCGCGACCGTTGCGGGATTCATTACGCAACCGCTGGAGGCGGCGATTTCGCAGGCACAGGGCATCGACTACCTGTCCTCCAACAGCAGCACGGGCGTGTCCGTGATCCAGGCGACTTTGCGCCTGAACTATGATTCCAACCGGGCGTTGACCGAAATCAACACCAAGGTTGCCTCGGTCCGCAACCAGCTGCCGCCCCAGGCACAACAACCCGTCCTCACGGTCCAGGTCGGACAGACGGTCGATGCCATGTACATCGGCTATTTCAGCGACACGCTGCCGGTGAACGGGTTGAGCGACTACCTCGTGCGCGTCATCAAGCCCAAACTCGATGCCGTCGAGGGTGTGCAGACCGCCGAAGTCATCGGCACCCGCCTGTACGCCTTGCGTGCCTGGCTCGACCCCGATCGCATGGCGGCCCACGGCATTGCGGCGAGCGACGTCTACAATGCGTTGGCAGCCAACAACTATCTGACCGCCGTCGGTACGACGAAGGGCCAGGCGATCACCGTGGATCTCACTGCTTCCACCGACCTGCATTCACTGGAGGAGTTCAGGAAGCTGGTCGTCAGGCAGCAGGACGGCGCGATCATCCGGCTGGAGGATGTCGCGAATGTAGTTCTCGGTGCCGAGAATTATGACTTCAGTGTGGCGTTCACCGGGCAGCGCTCCGTGTTCATCGGGATTCAGGTAGCTCCAAGCGCGAACGTCCTGCAGGTGGCGGAGCGCGTGAAAGCGGCTATGCCCGGCATCGAAGCGCAGCTTCCGGTCGGCATGAAGCAGAAGTTGGCTTACGACGCTACAGAGTTCATCGACACCTCAATCAAGGAGGTCATCAAGACCCTGGTCGAGGCGTTGGTCATCGTGACTGTGGTCATTTACCTGTTCCTGGGCACGTTGCGGGCGGTGGTGATTCCGGTTGTAGCCATGCCGCTGTCCCTGGTCGGCGCATTCTTCTTGATGTCTGCCCTGGGTTACTCGATCAACCTGCTGACGTTGCTCGCGTTGGTGCTGGCAATCGGATTGGTCGTGGACGACGCCATCATCGTTGTGGAGAACGTTGATCGGCATTTGAAGGCCGGAATGTCGCCGTTCAATGCAGCGTTACAAGGCGCGCGCGAATTGGGTGGCCCCATCATTGCAATGACCGCGGTGTTGGTCGCAGCGTATCTGCCCATCGGCTTTCAGGGCGGCCTCACCGGCGCACTGTTTACGCAATTTGCATTTACCTTGGCCGGAGCGGTGACCGTGTCGGCCCTCATCGCGCTCACTCTCTCGCCGATGATGTGTGCGACCGTGTTCCGTGCCGAGCAGGAAGATGGGCGGTTCGTGCATATGATCGACAATGTGTTCGGTCGAGTGCGCGCCCGCTATCAACGCATCCTGGCCAGTTGGTTGAGAACCTGGCAGGTGTTGGTGGTGCTGGGTCTGCTGTTGCTGGCGGGTGTGGTCTATCTGTTCATGACTTCGGATTCGGAGCTGGCTCCGCAGGAGGACCAGGGAATCGTGCTGTCGCAGATAATCGGGCCGCCCAACGCCACCTATGCGCAGATGCAGAAGTACACCGACCTCATTTTCAACGCGGCCAAGGAGCTTCCGGAGTTCAACTCCTCGTTCCAGATCACCGGCACGCCGGCCGTCAACCAGGGGTTCGGCGGGTTCCTGATGGTGCCCTGGGATAAGCGCACACGCTCCGCCGACCAGCTGCAGCAGGTTCTGCAGGAGAAATGGAATCACATTGCCGGTGTACGGGTCGCGGCGTTCCAGTTCCCATCTCTACCGGGCGCGCAGGGTTTGCCGCTGCAGTTCGTTATCACGACCACCGAGCCGGTGGAGCAGCTCAATGAAGTTGCCAACAAGGTGCTGGCGAAGGCCAAGGGCAGCGGCATGTTCTGGTTCGTGGATTCGGACCTGAAGCTCGACAAGCCGCAGGCCACCTTGAAGATCGATCGCGACCTGGTTGCCGATCTCGGCCTTACGCAACAGGATGTGGGCAATTCCCTCGGCGCGGCGTTGGGCGGTGGCTACGTCAACTACTTCTCCCTGTCGGGACGGTCGTACAAGGTCATTCCGCAGGTGTTGCAAAAGGACCGCCTCAATCCCAGCCAGGTGCTCGACTACTACATCAAGTCGGGCGATGGCTCGCTGATTCCGGCGAGTACCGTGGCCCGTATCGAAACCAGCACGGTGCCCGAGGCAATCAATCACTTTCAGCAGTTGAATTCCGCCACGATTGCCGGCGCCCCCGGCGTCTCGGACGGCGACGCCCTCAAGATGTTGCGGGAAGCGCTGCATGAGGTCGCGCCGACCGGCTACAACGTGGACTACTCGGGTCAGTCCCGGCAGTTTGTCCGCGGCTCCAGCGGATTCGTCTCGACGATGTTATTTGCGCTCGTGATTGTGTACCTGGCGCTGGCGGCGCAATTCGAGAGCTTCCGCGATCCAGTTGTCATCCTTGTGTCGGTTCCCATGGCGTTGTTCGGCGCGCTGTTGTTTATCAACCTTGGCGCTGCGAAGTTGAACATCTATACGCAGGTAGGGCTGGTGACGTTGCTGGGGCTGATCAGCAAGCATGGCATCCTGATCGTGCAGTTCGCGAATGAGCTGCAGAGGGAGGGACGCGGCAAGCTGGAGGCAATCGAAGAGGCGGCGTCGGTCCGCTTGCGTCCAATCCTAATGACCACAGCGGCGATGGTGCTGGGGGTGCTGCCCCTGGTAATCGCCTCCGGCGCAGGAGCGGCGGGACGGCGTGCGATGGGAATCGTGCTGTTTACAGGGTTGTCGATTGGAACCCTGTTTACCCTCTTTATTGTGCCGGCTGTGTACATTCTCCTGGGTGCCGACCATGCCAAGGACCGGGCAAAGGCCGTCGCCAAGGGTGACCCGGCCGCTGGGGAGCCTATACTCTCAGACGCCTAGCTGCCGGCACCTCCCAGCCTTGACAAATACAGCCTAGGCAACTATCTTAGTCGCCATGGCTGATATCTACGACGAAAGCAATTACGCGCCCAAGCAAGGGGTGGGTTACCTGCTGCACCGCGTCAGGTCCGAGCTTTTGGCGGCCATGGACCGCGAATTCGGCGCCGACGCTGAGCTCGCCGCGCTCCAGGTAACCTCGGCCCAGTTTGTGGTGCTCGCATCTCTGAGCACTGAAGAGGTGAAGTCGGCCTCGGACCTTTGCAAGGGAATGACCTACGACGCCGGCGCAATGACCCGGATGATCGATCGGTTGGAGGAGAAGGGCCTGCTGAAGCGCAGCCGTTGCCCGAATGACCGTCGTCTGGTGAATCTGGAGCTCACCGAGAAAGGGCAGGTGGCTCTGCCTCGAATGCGCAATACCGCTCGCAAGGTTTTGAACCGATTCTTAGAGGGGTTTACGAAGGTGGAGGCTCGGCAGCTGGAGGGTTTTCTGACCCGGATGCTGGAGAACGCGCCCCGGCAGGGGGATGCGCCTCGCCACGGGGACGTACCCCGCCAGGGGGATGCGTCCCGTAGTTGAGTTTTTTTGTCCATATAGTTGCCTAGGCATTTTCCGCCCGGGCAGGAAGGGCGGCGATGAGCAAGCTGATCAAAAAAGGTCTCGCGGGGCTGCGGCAATTCGGGCCGTACGCAGCGATTGAGTTGCTCGTACCGGGCGGTTCGGTGATCGCGGTGCTGTTGTGGTTGTACCGGCGGCACAAGCGGATCGAGGTGCATTCATGAAAAAGCTGTTGGTGACTGTGAGCGTAGCGGCCGTGTTGTCGGCTTGCGCCAGCCCGCACGGGCTCAAACCTGAAGCCACGGTGCGGAAGGTCGATTCGCTGCAGGCGACGACGACTTTGTCGAACGCGACTGTTGATACGGCAGCGTGGCCGGATTCACAGTGGTGGACTCAGTATCACGATCCACAGTTGAATTCGTTGATTGCCGAGGGCTTGGCTGACAGCCCGACGTTAGCGGTGGCCGAGGCGCGCACCCGGGCGGCTCTCGCGCAGGCGCAAGTGGAGGGCTCAACGCGCCTCCCCCATGTTGATTCGACCGCAGCTATTTTTCGCGCACGATTCCCGGATCAGGCGCTCGTACCGCCTCCTGATGCCGGTACGTGGCAGAATTTCAGTGATTTGCATGCGCAGTTGAAATGGGACATTGACCTGTGGGGTAAGAACCGCGCTGCTTACGAGCAGGCGGTGGGGCAAGCTCGGGCTAGTGAGCTCGATGCGCGTGCAGCTCGCCTGTCACTCTCCGCGAATATTGCGCACGCCTATGTTCAGCTCGAGCGAGCCTACCTGCAGTTGGACGTTGCCCAAGCGACCTTGGCGCAGCGTGAGCAAATCTACAAGCTGACACAGGATCGCAACGAAGCGGGCGTGGATTCGCGCCTCGAGTTGCGTCAGGCGCAATCGGCCCTGCCGGCGGCGCGCGAGCAGTTGGCACAATGGCAGGAAGTGGTCGAGCTCACCCGCAACCAACTCGCCGCGTTGCTGGGCAAGGGGCCCGACCGTGGCCAGGCCATACAGCGCCCTGCTGCCAGTGCGTTGGCAAGTATTTCGATCCCGAGCCAGGTGCCGTCGGAGTTGCTCGGGCGTCGGCCCGATATCCTGGCGCAGCGGTGGAGAGTGGAGGCCGCCCGGCACGGTATCGATAACGCGAAAGCACAGTTCTACCCCGATGTGAATCTGACGGCGCTCGTTGGGTATCAGATTCTGGGGCCTGGGAGTCTGCTCACCGCCGGTAACCGTATCATTGGCGGGGGTCCCGCCGTGACACTGCCGTTATTCGATGCGGGTCAGCGTCGGGGAAACCTCGCGGCACGCGATTCTGAATACGATGTTGCGGTTGATCAGTACAACCAAGCCGTGGCGGACGGTCTGCGTGAGGTGGTTGATCAGCTGACCTCTTTCCGCAGCGTCTCGGAGCAGCAGCTCCAGCAGCGCGAGGGGCTTGCGACTGCGCAGGACGCTTAC
>Ga0181534_10000907_pt1 | contig 20345 bp, 18 predicted proteins | sample PEATcosm2014_Bin_37_FD_119758 | JGI IMG/M metagenome (GOLD analysis project Ga0181534, IMG submission 119758) | Peatland microbial communities from MTU Mesocosm Facility, Houghton, MI, USA - PEATcosm2014_Bin17_10_metaG | ecosystem: Environmental > Terrestrial > Soil > Wetlands > Peat | place... | reverse complement strand
CGCGAACAGGACCACCGACACCGCGGTGAACCCGGTCGCGAGCCCGATGCGCGCCGCCATCCGCGGCTTGCGCCGTCTTTCCCGGGCGGCGGTCCGGATGTCGCCGCGACGGGTGGTGGCGCTCACCGACCGACCTCGTAGGTGAGCGTCTCTGGGGACCCGAGCGTGAAGGGCGACGCACGGGGTCCCAAGACAGTCCAGCCGGGTCCGTGGACGCTCACGGATGCCAGGACCGGGTTGAGCATTGGCTGGGGCACGAGGTGGATCACGAAGCGTCCGCCGGCGACCGCTCGCGGGAGGGTCGTGAAGAAGTAGACCTTCGTGGCGTGCTGGGGAAGCACACTCGAGGAGTATCCCGTGAGGACTAGACCCGACTCGCGCACGCCCCCCGAGACGAGTGACCCCGATGGTGACCAGAGGTAGGAGTTCGAGATGTACTGGCCGGGGACCGTCGAACCGTTCCCCGCCGGCCCGAGCTGGTAGGAAGGCGCCTGGCCTGCGGGAGCGTTGTTGCGGATCGTCAGCGTGGTCGCCACCTGGGCACCCCCGTTCGCGAGCAGCGTGACGTCAAAGTGCTCGTCCAGCCAAATGTAGTAGTCCATCTTGTCGGCGACGGCGCTCTCGTTGGCGAGATGGAACGTGCTGCCCGGCTGGACCGTGTCGACCTTCCCGGATGCGCCGAGGTGGACGATCGCCCGCTCGACGGTCGGCTGCGCACTCCACAGGAGCAGGTGTCGTCCGGGGACCTGGGCGGCGAGCGCACGCAGGTAGGCGACCTGGTCGTGACTCGTGGATCGGATCCTGCGCAGCAGGGCGGTGGCGATCTCGTCGAGCGTCGAGTACCTCGGGCCCTGGCTACCTGCTGGATAGGCCGCGTACAGGTCGTGCAGGACGACGGTCGAGAAGTTCGACGCGGTCAGCTCGCCTGGGACCCCGGGCACGACCAGCGGACCGGTCACGCCGAGGAGCGCAGCCATCGCCGGCACATCGAGCGCGACGATGTCGTCCACCGTGGTCCCGGTGGCCTCCTTGTACATCGCCGCGGCGGTCGACGCTGACCAGGAGAAGTCGGCCGGTGCGTTGACGATGCGCCAGTTGCTCGCGGCGCCGTCCGGATAGAAGTAGGCGCGCGTGCCCGGGCTCGCTCGGACATCGACCGGCGAGGGGAGATTGAGGTCGTAGCTGTGGCCCGACGCTCCGACGGAGATCGTCGTCCCGTGCACGCGAAGCAGGCTGTACGAGAGGATCGCCCCCTGGTCTCGCATCTCGGCATTGTTCTCCGGGAGCACGAGCACGGTGGACGTACCGCCATTCCCGAAGATCGACCTGCCGACGGTGAGCGCATCGGTGACGTCGGTGAGCGACGCGACAGCGCGGGAGACCTTGCGATTGAACACGGCTCGCTCGTGGCCAACAGGGCCGAACAGATCGCCGACCGGTCGTTCCAGTGTCGCCAACGTCGCAGCCGCGGATGCGACCTTTCCCTGCAGCGTCGTGAGGCTGCCGATCGAGATACTGCCTCCGGCGTCATGCTGCTGGAACGTGTCCAGCGCCCGCAGGATGCTGATGCCGCTTGTCGAGGCGGTCGAAGCGTCCTGGAACAGCGTCGAGGCCCCGCGCACCTCGCCCCCGAGGTAGGGGATCCACTGCACGACACGCAGGACCCCGGTGGACATCAGCGCACTGCTCGCAGCTTCGCTGTCAGCCCGAGCCAGCTCGAGATGCGACTCGAGGTCGGCCCTGCCTGCCCTCGTGGACGCACTCAGGAGGTTCCGCTGGACGTATTGGACCTCGGCGAGCGCCGCTTCGCCGTGCGAGCGCGCACGCAGTGCCGCGAACGCCCCGAGCCCTGCGAGCACGATGAGCACGATGAGTGCGGCAGCCAACAGTGTCCACCGGTTGGCGAGGTGCCTCGATGCGCGGCGCGTCACCGACAAACACTGCCACGCCGTTGCCCGAAGACACTGCCCGTCGCCGCGGACGATCCAAGGCTGGACGGCTGGTCGAGGCAGGCGCCCGAGCGCTGACACTGCGGCGGGCGGCACGCGCACCTGACCGCCCCCATCGGAACGCACCCGGTCTCGCATGCCTCACGTCGCGTGCACCGGCGCGCCGGTGCCAAACTCAAGGATGCGGACATTCGGTGGTGCCCGTGTCGCCAGATAGTCCGGACGCGATCCCGCTCCTCCTCGATGTGTCCGCGTTGCGACGCCCGGGATCCGACCGCGGCATCGGGCGCTTCGTGCGACAGGTTCGATCGAGCGCCGAACGCATGGGATCCGTTCGCGTCACCGAATACGAGGGGACAAGCGGACCGGGAGGCTCGAGGTGGTCCGAGTGGACCGAGCTGCCGGCGCGGGTGCGCGCGGTGCACCGGCACGGTGGCCTCTACCACGCGACCACGCCGTACCACCTGGCTCCCCCGTACGGCGCGAGGAGCATCGTGTCAGTGCTGGACATCATCCCGCTCGACGTTCCCGGCTACCTGCAGACGGGGGCGAAGTCGAGAGCCTTCTTCTCGCTCGTGCGGCGGTGCAAGGGCGTCGTCGTCCTGTCCGAGCACAGCGCGCAGCGCGTGCAGGCAGCCCTCGGCGTGGCTCCCGAGCGCGTGGAGGTGTGCCCACTTCCCGTCGGCCTCGACGCGGCGAGCGCCGCCCCTGCGTGCGCATGCGCGTTGGACGACCTGCCTGCTGTGTTCGTGTCCACCATCGCCGACGTGGTCGCGGTTGACCCGCGGAAGCGCCTTGCATGGCTGTTCACACTTGCGGCAAGGCTGCGGGAGTCGGCGATCGGCCTCGTCATCGCGGGAACCGGGACCGAGCGGCTGGCGCTATCGAACGTGACCGGTCTCGGCCGACTCTGCGACCGCCATCTCGCCGAGATGCTGCAGCGGTCCCTGTGCTTCGTGTACGCCAGCGCCTACGAGGGTCAAGGGCTCCCGCCGCAGGAGGCGCTATCGCTCGGCGTCCCCGTCGTGGCCCTGCGAAACACGAGCCTTCCCGAGATGCTCGGCCCAGGGGCACTCTGGGTCGAGGAGCCGCCCGATCCGTCGCTGGACGATGCTGCGCTTCGCGCCGATGTGTTCGGCCGCGTGGACGCGATGGCCGAGCAGGTACTGCGGCTCGCGGGCGACGCACAGCTCCGAGCGGCCACCGGAGCCGCCGGCATGACCCATGTCGGCGCCTTCACCGTGCAGCGGTTCGATGCGACGCTCGAGGGGATCTACCGGAGAGCTGCGGATGCATAGCGTCTTCATGAACGCGAGCATCCGGAATCGCGGGATCAGCGGAACCTCGATGATCGTCGACCAGATCGAAGCGCTGCTCGAGCGCCAGGCCGACGTGGTCCTCGACGTCGCCCAGGGCCCCGCGCCGGTCGCCGGATTGGGCCCGGCCGGCCGGGCGATCCGTCTCGCTCAAGGCGTGTGGTGGGACGGCTGGGCAGCCGGACGCCGGTCGCGCACCGACGCCGCGATCTATCCGACCGCTGTCGGCGGTTGGCTGTCCCGATCGGGCAGGAACATCCTCATCGTCCACGACCTGATGCTGTTCGACCGATCCCTCGAGTACGACCGCGGGTTCAGGCTCACGAGCACGGTCACCTTCTTCCTCTCGGCCGTGTCGGCCGACGTGATCGTCACGCCGTCGGCGTGGAGCAAGCGTGAGATCGCCCGACGATGGCCATGGGCGTCGAAGAAGTGCGTCGTCGTTCCGTGGCCGTCGCGTCTGGAGCCGAGGGGCGGGCCGCGCAAGGTCTGGAGCGGTCCGGGCAGGCCGAACGTCCTCATGGTCTCGTCGGTCGACCCGCACAAGAACCATCGCCGGGGCATCGAGGTCGTGGAGCGTGCTCGAGCAGCCAGCGGCGCAGACTTCTCGCTGACGATCGTGGGGCCGCGCGGTCGTGCCGAGGACGAACTGCGCATCGCGACGGCCCTCCACGACCCTCAGGGATCGTGGATCGTCCGGCGGGACTCGGTCTCCGATGCGGAGCTCGTCGAGCTGCTCGACACGTCCTTCGCGCTTCTCAACACGTCGCTCGCCGAGGGGTTCGGGCTGCCGCTCCTCGAGGCGGCCGCGCGCGACCTCCCGGTCGTGCACTCGCGCGCGGGGGCGCTGAATGAGGTGCTCCCCACTCCGGAGGGTCCGGAGGTGACGACGCAGGACCTCGCCGACGAGATCGTCGCGCTGCTCGACCCCGACGTCTACGCCGCGCAGGTCGAGCGCGGGAGGACCGCACTCGCGCGGCATGCACCCGAGCGGTTCGAAGCGGCATTCCTCAGCATCGTCGTGCCCCATGAGGCAGCGCGATGACCGCGCCACCTGTTCAGACCCGTGGCGCCTCTGACGGAGCGACGTGGCGCGGACGCGAGGCGGGGCGGCGACCGTGCGCGTCCTGATCGACGCCTACTGGTGGAGCGACGGACCCCCGTCGGGTCGCAATGTCGTGCGAGGGATCGTCGGCGCGTGGGCGGCGACATTCCCCGACGACGAACTGCACGTGCTCGTCGCGCGGGATGCGCACTTCGACGGACCCCCGACTGCTCGCGTCCACCGGACAGTGCTTCGCCCGCACGGCGCGGCGACCATGCTCCGGCTGGGCCTCCTCGCTCGTCACGTCCGCGCCGACGCGTGCATCTCCCAGAATTTCGGGACGCTCCTTGGCTCGCCCCTCGTCTTCGTCCAGGACATGATCTTCGTGCGGCACCCAGAGTGGTTCACCACGGCCGAGCGCGGCTACTTCGAGGTCATGCGCCAGTCCATGCGCACGGCGAGCACGGTGCTGGCTTCGTCGTCTGCCGAGGCGGCCCGGATCGCGCAGTGCCTGCCGCGCGCCGTGCCCGTGCGTGTCGTCGGACTTGCAGGCGCGCCGGGTGTGATCGACGCCGATCCCATCCGACCATCGGGCGGCTTCGACGACCGGTTCCTGCTCGCCGTCGGTCGTATCAACGTGCGCAAGAACATCGGCCGGCTCCTCGAAGCGTACGGGCTGCTTCGAGAGCGGACCGGTCCGGCCCCCGACCTCGTCATCGTCGGGTCGCCCGATGGTGCCCAGGAGTCGGTGCCGCTTCGCGCGGCGACACGCGACCATGTGCACTTCCTGGCGACGGTGACCGACCGGGAGCTCAGCTGGCTGTATCGGCAGTGCGCCGGCTTCGTCTACCCGAGCCTTGACGAGGGCTACGGGCTGCCGCCGGTCGAGGCACTCGCGCTCGGGGCTCGCGTCGCGGTCAGCGACATCGCGGTCTTCCATGAGATACTTGGCGCGCACGCCAGGTACTTCGATCCCTTGGATCCATCCGCCATCGAGAAGGTCCTCGAGCAGCTGACGGATCCAGATGATGCTCCGGATGCGGCCGTGCTTCCGAGCTGGTCCGACGTAGTCACGGCCATCCGGGCGGCATGCGGCGACCGAAAGGATGCGATCGGATGACCTTCCTCGATGACATCATCCGGCGGTCATACGCGTCACTGCGCGGCACGGGGCTCGACGCTGACCTGCGGACAGCCGACATCGTGCGGATCGCCGTGCGGCGGGTGCCCGAGCTGGCGCGCGGAGCGGCGAGCAGGCGGTGGTGGCAGGGAGAGCGTGGAACCTTGTGGCGCGGTCCGCGCGTCTCACTCGTCGGCCGGTCGAGGATCATGTTGGGACCCGGCGTCGTCCTCGGCGAAGGCGTGCACATCAACGGCATGTCGCACCTCGGCGTCTCGCTCGGCCGCAATGCCACGGTCGGGCGCCAGGCGTCCATCCTCGGCAGCGGCACGATGGCGACGCTGGGCATGGGCGTCACCGTGGGCGAGCGATCGGCCATCGGAGCGGGCAACGTGGTCTGGGGGCAGGGCGGCGTGACCATCGGCGACAACGTGCTGATGGGGCCCTACGTGGTGGTGGTCAGCGCGAACCACGGCTTCCGGGACCTCGCGGTCCCGATTCGCGAGCAGGCGGAGACCTACGGGCCCGTGATCATCGAGGACGACTGCTGGATCGGCGCGGGCGCGACGCTCCTCGCGGGATCGCACGTGGGACGTGGCTCCGTTGTTGCCGCGGGATCCGTCGTCCGCGGGGCGTTCCCGCCGAATTCGATCCTGGGCGGCGTGCCTGCGCGGATCCTCGGAGATCGCGCGGAGGGGGAGGCTCCCGACTAGCAGCGAGCGCCGGACGCGTCGCTTGACAATGCCTGCATTCGGTCGTCAACTATCTTATGGATCGGATGTCAATATGAAGAAGGTCCTGCGCGAGCTCTTCAGCATCCTGTCCCCGCACTATCGCCGTCGCGTGCTGCAGCTGCAGGTCGGCGCCATCATCCAGGCGCTGCTCGACGCGATCGCGTTCGGCCTCCTCTACCCCCTGCTCCAGCTCCTGACCGAGTCCTCGACCGCGAAGCAGTCGCAGGCCGTTGTCATCGCGGGGGACTTCCTCGGAACCCACGAAGTCGGTCCCCTCAAGGTCCGGCTCGGCATCACCATCATCGTGTTCTTCGTCCTCAGCTCGCTGTGCGGCATCGTCCTGTCCCGCGCGCAGTCCAAGGTCGTGGCCAATTCGGAGGCCGACGTCGCGTCGCGGCTGTTCAATTCCTACCTGCACGCGCCCTACCTCGAGCAGATCCAGCGGAACTCCGGCGAGCTGAACCGCAATGTCGTCAGCGCGTGCATCGACGTCCACCAGAGTGCGCTGATGGGCTTCCTCGTGCTGGGCGAGAACATCTTCACCGTCAGCGTGCTCGTCATCGTGCTCGCGATCATCAACCCCCTGGTCACGCTCGTCGCGGTCATCTACTTCCTCGTCGCGGCGTACCTCTATGCGCGGGTCATCAGCCCGCGCTCCATGCATGCCGGGGAGCGGATGCTCGAGATCTCCGGGGTGACGTACAAGGCGTCCCAGGAGGGCTTCCAGGGGCTGAAGGCCTTCCAGGCGTCCGACAGCATCGAGGCGGTCGCCGAGGAATACGGAGACAAGCGCCGTGAGCTGGCCCACCACCGGTTCCGTTCGACGTACTACGGGCTCCTCCCCCAGTACTACATGCAGAGCGCGATGATCGGCGGGATCGTGATCTTCTGCCTCGTGATCGCGCTCGCGGGAGCCACGAACGTCACGGCGATGGTGGGTCTGATCGTGGCGGCGTCGATCAGGCTGCTTCCCTGCCTCTACCAGATGCTCTCGTCGGTGAACCGGATCCGCAACGGCGGCGCGTCGGTCCACGAGATCTACTCCGACCTCTCGAGGCTCGACGTCGACCGCACGCCACCGGCCTCCCCCGACGCCACACAGCAGCCCGCAGACACCGGCCGCTGGGACTTCGCCGACGCGATCGTCTTCGATCGGGTCGGATTCATCTACCCGAACGCCATCCAGGAGGCCCTGCGCGACGTCTCGCTCGTGATCAGGAAGGGCAGCTCCGTCGGAATCGTCGGACCGTCCGGCGCGGGCAAGACGACGATGGTCGACCTGCTGCTCGGCCTGTTCCCACCCTCGCGTGGCGGCATCTTCCTCGACGGCGACTCCCTGAGCGGCGAGATGATCGGCAGGTGGCGCCGCCAGGTGGCCTACGTGCCCCAGGAGATCTTCCTCCTCGATGGCACGGTCAGCGAGAACGTGTGCTTCGACAAGAGCGTCGAGAGGATCGACGACGCGGCGGTGTGGCATGCCCTGGAGCGCGCACACGTCGCCGACTTCATCGCGGAACTGCCCGATGGCATCGAGACCGTCGTCGGCGAGCGCGGCGTCCTGCTCTCCGCGGGGCAGCGCCAGCGCATCGGCATCGCCCGCGCCCTGTACCGCCAGCCTGCGGCGCTGATCCTGGATGAAGCGACCTCGGCGCTCGACACAGCGACGGAGGCCGCGTTCGCCGAGACCGTCGAGCAGCTGCGCGGCACGCTCACCCTCATCACCGTCGCGCACCGGCTCAGCACCGTGCGCCACTGCGACACGATCTTCCTCATCGAGGGTGGCCGGCTCGTCGCAGAGGGAACGTTCGAGAGCCTCCGCCGCGACAGCGGCCTCTTCGACAAGATGGCTCGGCTCGCGAACATCGAGTCCGCCTAGAGGCAGCTCAGCCCTGCCGGTGCGTCGCGACTGCGCGTTCGATGCTCTCCTCGAGGGCGCGCGTGATGGTCGCCCATGAGAAAGCATCCTCGACGTGCGTGCGTGCCGACGTCGCCAGCTTCCTGCGCAGCGGCTCGTCTGCGAGCAGGGCAACGCACGCGTCGGCGAAGGACACAGGGTCGTCAGCGACCAGGAGCTCCGCGCCGCTCGTCACCGCGAGCCCCATGCATCCGACCGTGGTCGAGACCACGGGAATGCCGCTCGCCATCGCCTCGAGCGACTTGAGCCTCGTCCCGCCGCCGACTCGGAACGGGAGGACGAACAGGTCGGCGTCGCGGACATACGGGCGAACGTCGGGGACCGAGCCCGTCACGAGGACACCCTCGGACCTCGCCGCCGCGGCGAGCACCCCGGCAGCGGGCTCGTTGCCCACGAGCGTGAGCGTGGCATCGGGACGGCGCGTCCGGATGCGGGGCAGCAGGTCGTCGATCAGCCAGAGCGCGGCGTCGACGTTCGGCAGGTAGCCCATGGTCCCGGTCATGACGAGGCTCGCCCCCCGGGCCGCCCCGTGGTCGACGAACGAGAAGTAGTCGAGGTCCACGCCGTTCGCGATGACGTCGATCGGCGCGGTTCCGCCGAGCGCCAGCAGCGCGTCGCGGTCCGACTCCGAGACGGCGAGGACCCTGGTCGCGCGCCGCAGCAGCCGGCGCTCGTACCGGCGCATTTTGACGGCGTCCGCAGCCATCCGGATCCGGGTCCGGAGCTTCGGGGCGACCCGGGCCATCTGGGCGAGCAGCTCATGCTCCACGTTGTGCGTGTCCAGGATGAACGGACCGCCCCACTGCTCGATGATCGGCAGGTAGGCCACCATGTGCATCTGCTCGAGGAGCACGAAGTCCGCACCAACCAACGCTCGCGCGACCTTCACGCGGTCGTCCGCGCTCATCGAGAGCCAGGCGGCCTCGGGAAGGGCACTGACCGTCGTCGAGAACTTCTCCCGAAGCGTCCGGCGGGGCCGACCGGCGAGGACCTCGATGGTCACACCTTCGAGATCGTGCTCGTCTGGCGAACGGACGTCCGTGCACAGCACCGTCACGGCGTGGCCCGCGGCCGCCAGACCCTTCACGAGGTTGTAGACCCGGATCCGGCCGCCGTGCCACGGCGGCTCGGGTGCGCTCGCGGAGAGCACGACGATGCGCACAGGACCGACTACTCGTGGTCCGTCGTCAGATCGCGCGTGGAGCGCGTCACCCTCGCACGAGGGCAGTCCGACGGCACGCGACGGCTGCGCGGGACCGGAGCGGAGTTCGTTGCCCGCTCGCGCGGCGCGCACGCAGTCATGTCGAACCCTACCTGTGTGCCGCCGGACAGTTGCGCGAGGGGCACGCTTCGCGATCGTCGACCCGCTGCGCCCTGGGGGCAGCCGTGCGCGCCGAAACTAACCTTCCCCGGATGCGTCGCATCGCCATCATCGGCTCGCGAGGCTATCCGAGCTACTACAGCGGGTTCGAGACGCTCGTGCGTCACCTGGCGCCGTATCTGGTCGAGCGGGGCGAGCACGTCACCGTCTACGACCGGGGTCGCACGCGCAGGCCCGTGAGCAAGGTGATCAACGGCATAGAGGTCCGCTCGACGGTGGGCCTGGACACGAAGTCGACCTCGACACTCAGCTACGGCTACTCGTCGATCGCCGATGCGGCGCGGGGCGGCTTCGACGCCGCGCTGGTCCTGAACGTCGCGAACGGGCTGCACCTCGGGCGCCTGAAGAGGGCCGGAGTGCGGACGTGCGTGAACGTGGACGGCATGGAGTGGCAGCGAGAGAAGTGGGGCTTCGTCGCGAAGCGGACCTTCCTGCGCGGGGCGAAGATGACCGCCGCGCTCGCCGACGAGCTCGTCTTCGACTCGAGGGCGCTCGCCGGGCTCTGGACCGCGAAGTTCCACCGCGGCGGCCGCTTCATCCCCTACGGGGCGCCGATCCTCGAGGTGATCGGCGACGGCCTGCTCGTGGAGCGGGGCCTCCCGAACGAGGGCTACGTGCTCGCCGTGTGCAGGGTGGTCCCCGAGAACAACCTTGACCTCCTCTTCGATGCGCTGGCGTACATGGATGCCGCGACGCCCGTCGTGGTCGTCGGCGACTCCAACTATGACCACCGGACCCTCCAGCGGCTCCGCGCCCTCTCGGCGTCGGGACGCCTCCACTGGCTTGGCCACGTCAACGACCAGGCGCTCCTGGATCAGCTGTGGGGAAACGCCGGCGTGTACTGGCACGGGCATTCTGTGGGAGGCACGAACCCGTCGCTGCTGCAGGCACTCGGCGCCGGCGCGCCGACCGTCGCGCTGGACACCGTGTTCAACCGGGAGGTCATCGGCAGCGATGAGCAGCTTGTGGGGAGCCATCCGGGCGAGCTCGCATCCCGCCTCCGCGACGTCCTCGGATCTCCGGAGGGCCAAGAGCGGATGCGCGCACGAGGCCGGACCAGCATCGCTGAACGGTATTCGTGGTCGTCGGTCTGCGCCGCCTATCACGAGCTCCTGGTGGGCGCCGTCGGAGCGCGGCGCGCGCCGTGACGGATGGTTGGCATCGGTCATGATCCCTGTGGACCCTGCCGGTACGCTGGTGCCGTGGTCGCTCCCCGTGCCGGGTGGATGAAGGGGGCGCGGAGCCGGGGCGTGCTGTTGTGACGCAGAGCCGCGCCGCGCTGTTTGACACCCGGCTCGTCAGCCGTTTCGGGATCCCCGCTGTGGTCGGCGGCGCCAGCGTTCTCGCCCTCGTCGCCGCGCTTCAGAAGGATGCAGCGCTCGCCGTCGCGGGTGTCGCGGCGCTGATCGTGCTCGCCATCGCGCTGCCCTTGGAGGTCATCGTCAGCCTCGTGGTGATCGCCAGCTTCTTCTCGCGCATCACCGTCTCGGTCGCCGGATTCCATGTGCGCCCCGAGCACGTCATGACCGGCCTGCTCCTCTGCAAGATCGTCCTGACCTCGAGGAACGGGTTCCGCCTGAGCCGCTCGGCGACCCGCGCCGTGCTCGCGATGGCGGCGCTGGTCGCGCTCAACCTCGTGGCGACGGTCCTCAACAGCCCCCAGATCAGCTCCTCCCTCAACGTCCTGGGCTGGCTGACCCTCGACCTCGTCCTGCTGTGGTCGCTTGTCCAGGTCCCCGAGCGCATGCTTCGGCGGGCCGTGCTGCGAACGGGCCTCACGTGCGCCTCGATCATGGCCGTCGCAGCCCTTGCGGTGTGGATCGTCGCGGTTGCCGGCGGACCCCTGCTCGGGGTGGACAGCACGGCGACCGGCGGCGGGCTGGCCGCCTACGTCACCAGCTTCGAGCCAAACATCGCAGCCGGCGAGCTCGTCCTGTGGGGGCTGGTCGCGCTGGCCTCGCTGGCCTCGGGCGAAGGTCCCACGCTGATCGCCAAGGTCGCGGCGCTGCTCTGCCCGCTCGCGCTCATCGCGACGGACACGCGCGCTGCCATCGTCGCCTACATCGTGGCAGCCGGGATCCTGACGGTGCGCGGAGGGATCATCCGGCTGCGCCACGTGCTCCTCGGGGCGGTCCTCGTCCTGATGGCGCTGTTCGTCCTGTCGATCGGGGGCCAGTCCAGCCCGCTCTACGGCACCTCGCAGAAGCTGAACAACCTCAGCCTCTCCTCGAGCGACGCGGTGCTGCGGACCCAAAGCTGGTCGATCGCCTGGCACGACATGGGCGAGGAGCAGATCGTCCTCGGCCTCGGGACCAACTCCTATGGGCAGCGGCACTACGACCCGACGTTGCCCGGCCTGAACGCCCCCGGCTACCTGTCGTCGCTACCGTTCCAGGTCGTCTACGACGGCGGCGGCCTCGCGGTGCTGGCCATCCTCGCGCTGTTCAGCGCCGCGCTGCCCCGGCAACGGCGAGCCCGCTCGCTTGCCTTCGCGATGGCAGCCGCGTACCTGATCATCTCAACGGCGACGAGCCCGTTCTGGTTCTCCTTCACCTGGATCTTCCTGGCGCTCGGCGTGCTCCAGCGGGACCTGCCCGATGCTGCCCCGCCCGCAATGGAAGTCGCGGTATCACGGCAGACCCCGGTCGCCGGGAAGTCCAGCGGGGTCTGACCCGGCGCCGGGCCAACCGGCGCTGATGGGGCCTTCGTCCCTACGTCGCCGGGTCCAGCCCGCCCCTGGCGGGGGGCACCGGGGCCGGCTCCTCGACCATCCGGACCGCCACGATGTCGGCCTCCCCGGGCTCCCTGATCCAGGCCGGAAACTGGTCCGCCGTCAAGGGGCGCCTGCCCAGCATCCTCGCAAGCGTCCGCACGAGGATCCAGGCATCCAGCTTCGCGCTCGCGTGGTCGAGGTACATGCGGTCGAACTCCGGCGACTCGCCGATCAGCCCGAGCGATCCCTCGCTCACCTGCCAGGTCCCGGTGATCCCTGGGCGCACCATCATGCGCTCCTTGACGAACGCCGCCTCGAACGTGGCCGCAAGCTCGGGCATCTCCGGCCTCGGGCCGACGAGGCTCATGCGGCCCGCGACGACCAGCCACAGTTGCGGGAGCTCGTCGAGGTGCGTGGCGCGGATGAACCGGCCCCATCGGCTGGTCTCGACGAACGAGATCTCGTACTTGTCGGCACTGGTCGGGGTGTCGCGCGGCAGCGAGCGGAGCTTGATGAAGCTGAACGGCCGTCCGTCGAGACCCAGCCGCTGCTGGGTGAACAGCGGCCACGCGCGAAAGCTGAGTGCCGAGCCGACGGCGAAGACGGCGATGACGGGGGCGGTCACCACGGACAGGATCGTGCCGGTGACGACGTCGAAGCCCCGCTTCGGGGCGCCGTTCGCGTAGCGGATCGGTCGAGCGACGTCCTCGGAGTGGCTCTGATCGCCCCGCTGCTGTCGAATCATGAGCCCCTTCGTGCTGCGTTCGCGGAAGCCCCCGACATTCCAGCCTCCGCGGCCAGCCGGGTGTTCCGCTTGTCGGGCCACAATCTAGCGGTGCGCGGTTCGTGCGGGTGAACCTTCACCCGAGCACCCGGACCCTGTGCCAGTCCCCGAAGGGCCCGGGCGCCTTGCTAAACTTCGGGTTCGCGCATGGCTGGTGGTCAAGGGTGCTCGTCCCTTGGTGTCGAACCGCATCGCAGTGTCGCTTGCGGGCGCCGAGAGAGGCTTCCTTGCCCTAGAGAGAGTGGAAACGTTGCCTGCTGCCAAGTCCGAGGACCAGACACTCGCCACCTACGCCTCCGTCCTGTGGCGGCGCAAGCTGATGATCATCCTCATCGTCGTGATCCCGATGGTGCTCATGGTGGCGATCGACACCGTCCGCACGAGGGAGTACGCGGCGACCGCGAGCATGCAGCTGGTGTCCCAGAACGTGACCCAGGGGAACGGCACCGTGCCGCTCCAGCCGACCGATATCGCGACCGACATCCAGCTCGTCCAGAGCGCCGCGGTCAAGGCGCTGGTGGCATCGGGGCTCGGCCAGCCGGCGCCGGACCCGTCGGTGACCGAGGTCGGCGTCACCGAGGTCGTCAACGTGACCGTGTCCGCGACTGAACCGGGCTTCGCCGCACGGGCCGCCAACGAGTACGTGAAGGCCTACATCAAGTTCACCTCCGACCGGTTCGCGACCCAGATCCAGGAGCAGGAGACGATCCTCCAGGCGCAGCAGGCGACGCTCCAGGCCCAGATCAGCGAGATCGAGGCCCAGATCGCCCAGAACGGGTCGACCAGCGCGTCCAACGCGGCGCTCAACACCCGCCTCGGGAACTACTCGTCGCAGCTGCAGTCCGTGAACTCGTCGCTGACCCAGCTCCAGCTCGACCAGACGCAGGTGCCGTCGGGCGCGCTGCCGGTCTCTCCGGCCGTGCCCGACTCCAAGCCGACGTCGCCAAAGCCCGTCCTCGATGCGCTGCTCGCTGGCTTCGTCGGCCTGATCGTGGGCGTGTGCCTGGCACTGCTCCTCGACTTCTTCGACGACAGGATCCGCACGAAGGAGGGCCTCGAGCTGGTCTCCGGCGGACTGCCGCTGCTCGGCGAGATCCCGCTGTTCGAGAACTGGAAGGACCAGCCCGAGGGGTCGATCATCGCCGCGGTCCGGCCGAAGTCGTCGGCAGCTGAGGCCTATCGGAGCCTGCGCACCTCGATCCAGTTCATCGGCTTCGACTCCGAGCGGCCGAAGGTGATCCAGATCACGAGCCCCGTGGAGAGCGAGGGCAAGACGACGACCGCCGTCGACCTCGCCGTCACGATGGCCTCGGGAGGCACGCGTGTCGCGCTCGTGAGCTGCGACCTGCGTCGGCCGCGGATCCACGACTACTTCGTGGCGGACAACGCGCGGGGGCTGAGCACCCTCCTGTCGGGCGCCGATTCGCTCGAGGACGTCATCGTCGTGCCCAAGGAGTTCCCGAACCTGATCTACATCCCCTCGGGTCCCGTGCCCCCGAACCCCTCGGAGCTCCTCGGCTCCAAGCGGCTCGCGCAGACCTTCGAGACGCTCCGCGGCACCAACGACATCATCCTCGTCGACGGGCCGCCGGTGCTGCCCGTCACCGATGCGGTCGTGATCGCCCAGGTGGTCGACTCCGTCATCGTCCTCGTGCGGGCCGGGCGGACTCGCCGGCGCGCCGTGTCGCGCGCGCTTGAGACGCTCTCCAACGTCGACGCCCCGCTCGAGGGGGTCATCCTCAACGCCGTCACCCCCGAGTCGGCCAGCTACGGCTACCGGTACGGCGGCTACCGGTACGGCGGGCCCTCGGACGCCTCGCCGCTCGCCCCGGCGAAGAGCTCCAGCTAGCCCGGACAGCCTTCGGGATCGGTCCTTCGCGCGGCTCGTGCGGTCAGGGTGACGCAGGATGGTCCGCCGGGCACGACTGCTCGCCGGTCCGCACGGCTGCGGCGCGCTGCCACCCGTTGAGCCACCAGCCGTCTCGCGGCTCGGGTGTTCGCCACACGGCGGCCACGTCCGCAGCGATCGGCGCTGCGTACAGGACGATGCCCGGCGGGCAGAGGTGCACGCCGTCGACCCAGCGCACCCGGTCCCACGTCGCCTCGGGTGCGCTCGGGTCCCGCGGGGGCGCAAGCCAGGCGCTGAAGGCCCCGTGCAGCTCCACGGCCGAGGCGACCGGCAGGTACATCGCGAGTCCGGGCAGTGCCGCGGGCATCGAGGCCGCGACCGCGTTCCACGCGTCGATCGAGGCGGTGTTCGCGGCCGCCGCCGCGCGCGTCGTCGCGGCGATGGGCATCGTCTGGGGGTACTGCACGAAGACGACCCCCGCCGCGCCGGCAGCCCGGGCGGTCGCGACAAGCTCGGCGAGCGTCGCGCGGTAGGCCGCGGGGTGGCGAAGGGCCTCGGTCCCGTCCCAGCCGGTCGACATCAGCACCAGATCGGCGTGGGCGCGCGTGACGGCCTGGGCCACATAGGTCCGCCAGGTCGGATCGATCGTCGTGCCCCACCCGGGGAATCCGTCGCTGCGGACGCGCACCTCGCCGGTCGACTGGAGGGCGGCGCGGATGCCCGGCCCTGCGATCTCCATCATCGAGTCCCCGATGAGCACCACGCGGAGGCGGTCCGTCCTCGAGATCTCGTGGCCGATGGGGATTGCCACCTGGCCCGCCAGTCCCCCGGAGCCGCCGGGCGGGTCCGCAGGCGCGTAGCGCACGAGGGTTGCGTGCACGGACGACCGCACGACGAGTGAGGGAGTCGTTGCGACGAGGATCGCGACGACGGTCACCGCCACGCCCGCGACGTAGAGGATCCTGCGCGCACCGATCGGGATCCGCTGCCTGCGGAACGGCTGCTCGACGAGGTAGTAGCTCGCGACCACGAGGACCGCGATGATCCCGAGCCTCCCCACGAGCAGCGCGGCACCCGAGAGGCCCGTGCTCTGCTGGGTGAAGAACACGATGACGGGCCAGTGCCACAGGTAGATGCCGTAGCTGACGATCCCGACCGCCACGACCGGCTTGAGGCTGAATCCCCTCGTGAGCAGCGATGTGTCGAGTCGTGCCTCGGCGATCACCAGCGCGCAGAGGATGCACGCCACGAGGAACCCGCCCCGGAACATGAAGTCCGACGGGATCCCACCGGCGTTCCCGGCGGTCACCATCAGCACCAGCAGCCCGACGAGCGCCACGGGTCCCGCCACGCGCAGCAACGTCGCGATCCGCGGCGGGGTCTCGGGCCTCCTCGCGGTGAGCCACGCGAGCGTCGCGCCCACCGCGAGGTCGGCCAGCCTCGTGTCCGTGCCGTAGTAGACGCGGGACGGATCGGTGCCCGGCACGAACAGGATCGCCATGAGCGCCGTCGACGCGGCGACGAGCGCGACCGAGACCGCGACGCCGGCGCGTCGGCGCTGGCGCAGCCCCCGCGCGAGCACCGCCACGGTCAGGAACGGCCAGACGATGTAGAACTGCTCCTCGATCGCGAGGCTCCACGTGTGCTGGAGCGGGCTCGGGGCGGCGAACTGGGCGAAGTAGCTGTGCTGCGCCGCGATGTCGTACCAGTTCACGACGTACAGGAGCGTCGTGAGCCCCTGCAGGCGGAGCGCATGCAGGTCGAGCGCTGCGATCGAGGCGGTCTGCCCGTAGCGCCCGTCCAGGAGGATGAAGACCATGACGCCGGTGACCATGACGAAGAGCGCGGGCAGGAGCCGCCGGGCGCGCCGTCCCCAGAACTTCGCCAGCGCGACCCCGCCGGTCTCCTCGTGCTCCTCGAGCAGCAGCGAGGTGATCAGGAAGCCCGAGAGCACGAAGAACAGGTCGACGCCGAGATAGCCGCCGCGAGCCCAGGAGAACCCGAGGTGGTAGCAGAGGACCGCGATGACCGCGAGCGCCCGCAGGCCGTCCAGGGCCGCGAGGTGCCGCCCGCGGACCGACGTCGCCTCGTCCGTGCCCGCCGCGGGTGATGGGCTCATGAAGTGAGGGCCGCGACCAGGTCGCCCGGCGGTCCGAGCGGATGCTCGACGACGACCAGCGTCCCGGTGCCGGTCGCCGTGCCGGAGGCCGCGAGGCCGGCGGCGGGCACACGGACGACATCGCCGGCACGGCGGGCAACCGCGCCCTCACGCAGCCACAGCGACCCGGCGTCATGCCAGCGGACGAGCGGACGGCCGGGCTCGGGCTGCGGCAGGTTCACCGCGCCATCGATCCGCTCCTCGCCGGCCTCGATGGTGTGCGCCCCGGGGAGGAACAGCGCCCCGGTGATCGTGGCGGCCGCCTCGGCGTGGCGTGCATCTCCTTCGAGCAGCAGCACGTCGCAGGCACCGAGGAGCTGCGCGGCCGTCGCCTCGCGCGCGATGATCGACGCCGCCCGCCCGTTCGCGACGCTCGCCGCAACGCCCAACCGGATCCCCGCGAGACCGTTGCGGTCGACGCACGAGCGCAGCGCCGCGGCGATGGTGAACTCGTCGAGGACCTCCCCCGCCGCATCGCGCTGCGGCCCGACGAGCACGGTCCCGAGCGATGACAGGACCCGGACGCACGAGGCCAGCGCTCCGAGTCCACCCGGCTCGAGCACGGTCGCGGGGAGTCGGACCAGCGTTTCGGTCATCGCGCGGCGGTCCCGGCCGCGAGCCGCGCTGCCTGCTGGCTGCGCCTCGCGAGGACGGCCCCTCGGCGCTCGGCGATCAGGTCGGACACCATGCCTCCTTGGACGCACAACCCTAACGGCCGGGGTCTCTTGGACCCTGGCGTCGTGCTACGAGCCGAGCTCGGTCTCGGGCAGCCGCTCGATGTTGACGTCACGGAACGTGAGCACGCGCACCGACGGCACGAACCGGACGGTGCGGTACATGTCCCAGACCCACGCGTCGGTCAGCGTGACCTCCATGAGCGCCGGGTTCGTCGCGTCCATCACGCGGACGTCGACGTCGTTCGCGAGGTAGAACCGGCGCTCCGTCTCGACGACCCAGCGGAACATCGAGACGACCGCCTTGTACTCCTGGACCAGCGACAGCTCGAGGGTGGCCTCGTAGTCGTCAAGCTCCTCTTCGCTCATCGTGGTGAGACGTCGAGACGGGAGGACTCAGCCGCCACGCGGGATCCGACGCTCCTTGATCTTGGCGGCCTTCCCGTGCAGGTCGCGCAGGTAGTAGAGCTTGGCGCGGCGCACGTCGCCGTAGCTGTCGACCTCGAGCTTGGCGATCGTCGGCGAGTGGACGGGGAACGTCCGCTCGACCCCCACGCCCGCCGAGACCTTGCGCACCGTGAACGTCTCGCGCACGCCGGTGCCCTGCCTGCGGATGACGATCCCCTGGAACACCTGGATCCGCTCGCGGGTGCCCTCGACGACGCGGACGTGCACCTTGACGGTGTCGCCGGGGCTGAACGACGGGATGTCGTCGCGCAGCGAGTCGCGGTCGATCAGTTCAGTGGGGTGCATCAGGGGGTCCTCTCGCCTCTAGAACGGCACGCAATCCTAGCCCGGCTGGGGGCTCCGGTCCCCCTCGCCATCCGGGGCGTCCTTCCTGTCCCCGAATTCGAGCAGGAGATCGACCTCCTCGGCGCTCAGCCCGCCGCGGCGGGCGATGAGGTCCGGTCGCTGGCGCATCGTCCGCTGGAGCGCCTGCGCGCGCCGCCACGCGGCCACCCGGCCGTGGTCCCCCGAGCGGAGGATCTCGGGGACGGGCCACCCGCGGTAGAGCGCCGGCTTCGTGTACTGCGGGTACTCGAGGAGGCCGTCAGTGAAGCTCTCGTCCCCCGCGCTCGCCTCGTTGCCGAGGACCCCGGGCACGAGCCGGACGACCGCCTCGATGACGACGAGGGCGGCGAGTTCCCCGCCCGCGAGGACGACGTCGCCCACGCTGAGCTCCCCATCGCAGCAATGGTCGATCACCCGCTGGTCGATTCCCTCGTAGCGACCGCACAGGAGGGAGAACCCTGGGAGCGCCGCGAGCTCGTGGGCGACCTCGTGGTCGAGCTGTCTCCCGCCCGGCGTCAGGGCCAGCAGCGGCCGGCAGGCCCCGTCCGCAGCCTCCGCAGCCTCGACCGCAGCGACGATCGGCGCCGGCATGAGAACCATGCCCGCTCCACCGCCGAAGGGCGTGTCGTCGACGGTGCGCCGAGCGTCTTCGGCGTGAGCCCTCAGGTCCCGGACGTGCAGGTCCAGCAGGCCGTCGGCGCGAGCCCTGCCGAGGATCGACGCAGCGGCGTAGCCGTCGACGAGGTCCGGAAAGATCGTGTAGACGTCGATCCTCACGGTGCACCCTCGTCGTCGATGTCGTCATCGATGCCGAGGTCCGCCTCAGGACCATGCGAGCCCTCGATGCGTGCTTCCTGGACCTCTACCAGCCCCTCGGGGACCTGGACGGTAAGCATCCCGTCAGCGAGCTCGCCCACCACGAAGCGGAGCGGCACGAGCACCCCGGTGTCGAGCACCAGCAGGTCGCTGGCGGGGTTTGCCTCGACGGAGTCGACGTGTCCGAGGACAACGCCCTCGACGGTGCGGACCTCGACGCCGAACAGCTCGTCGATCCACAGGACGCCCGGCCGTTCGATGGGCTCGGCGCGCAGGACCACCCCGCGCAGTCCCTCGGCCCCCTCGGGGTCCGAGACCCCCTCGAACTGCACGACGAAGCGGTCCTTCAGGGGTCGAGACGCGGTGACGGTGAGCGGACCGACATCCGATGCGAGCACGGTGCCCACCGCGACGCGCTCGAGCTGGTCGGTGTCGAGCCGCACGACCACGGCACCTTTGATCCCGTGCGGGCGGACGATCTCGCCCACGTCCAGCAGCGCCCGGCGGGCGGCGGCCATGTCAGTCGACGATGTCGACGGAGGTGGTGAGCCCCTCCCGGGCGCCCGCTGCGGCGACCAGCGCGCGGATGGCCTGCGCCGTGCGCCCGCGGCGTCCGATGATCCGCCCCATGTCGGGCTGCGCCACGCTCAGGCGCAGCGTGATCCGCCGGCCCCTCGCGTCGGTCTCGACCGAGACGGCGTCGGGCTCGTCGGCGAGCGAGGTCGCGATGTGCGTCAGGACGGCCTTGGAGATGACCCCCTCGTCGCGGTTGCCCTCCCCCTCGTCGTGCTCGTCGTCGAGGTCGTCGAACGCGTCGTCAACCTGGTTGATGTCACCCTCGACGTAGTCGGATTCGTGGTCCGTCACGCTGACGCTGCCTCGTCGCCAGGTGCTGACTCGTCCACCGATGCTGCATCGTCCGACGACGCTGCATCGGCGACCGGGGCCTCGACGCCAGCTGCGGAAACCGGTGCTTCCGCGGTCGACGGTGCCGCGTCGGCGGCGGCCGCCGCTGTTGGCGCCACGTCCCCGCGGAACACGTCCCACGCGCCGGAGGCCTTGAGGAGCTTCTCGACCCGCTCGGTGGGCTGGGCGCCGT
>Ga0181534_10000906_pt1 | contig 20356 bp, 20 predicted proteins | sample PEATcosm2014_Bin_37_FD_119758 | JGI IMG/M metagenome (GOLD analysis project Ga0181534, IMG submission 119758) | Peatland microbial communities from MTU Mesocosm Facility, Houghton, MI, USA - PEATcosm2014_Bin17_10_metaG | ecosystem: Environmental > Terrestrial > Soil > Wetlands > Peat | place... | reverse complement strand
TACAAGGGCAAGGTGATGCGCGCCAACGCCGAGACTCCCCGGTTGCCGGCATCCATAGCGAACCTCGTGACGTACGTGGCAGGGCTCGACGACACGGCTTCTCTGCGTCAGCCGAACTACATTCGCCTGGGGATGCATCAGGCGCTGAAGCCCAATTCAGGCGATGAGGCTTCTCCAGACGCGCCGCCGCCGCCGCAGGAAGGTATCAACAGCCCCGTGTGCAGCAGCTATTTCGGCGATCACACGGCCACTCTTTCGACCGCGCCGAAGCCCTACTCGAAGACGCTGCCCTGGCTGGTCTGCGGCTACACCCCACAACAGATCCGTCAGGCGTATGGCGCCGACGATGTCAAACAGGATGGCACCGGAGTGACGGTCGCTATTGTCGACATCTACGCGTCGCCCACGATCGTCGATGACGTGAATCACTATTCCGCGAATCACAAGCTGCCCAAGCTGACCAGCAAGAACTTCAAGCAGTACGTACCGGCGGGTTTGTTTGATGCCCCGGCGGATGATCCATGTGGTCCGCAGGGCTGGTATGGTGAGGAGACGCTCGACGTTGAAGCCGTACACTCGGTAGCCCCGGGCGCGAAGATCATCTACGGCGGTATCGAGTGCACCGATCCGGGCAACGCCGCGTTGTACGATTTCATCGATCATCGCCGCGCCGACATCGTGACCAACAGCTACAGTTTCAATGGCGAGGACCTGCCGGCCGACTTCATCCAGACCGAGAATCAGTACTTCATGCAGGCCGCCGCGGAAGGCATGAGCATCCTGTTCTCTAGCGGGGATGACGGCGACCTCGCGGCCAGCAATGGCATCGCTTCCGGATCGTGGGAGGCGACCAGTCCCTGGGTCACCGCGGTGGGCGGCACCAGCCTGGCGCTCTACGACAAGAGCGGAACCAAGGACGAGTGGGGCTGGGGCAACTATCGGGCCTTCCTGAACGACGCCACCGTGTCTGCCAATGGTAAGAAAATCACAACGAGCGGCGCAGCAGCGTTCAGCTATTACAGTGGTGCTGGCGGCGGCCCGAGCCTGGTGATGTTGGCGCCGTTCTACCAGGCTGACGTGCCGTACTCGCTGTCGGGCTACACGACGCTGGAGAATGGGACGGTCGTGCCGCTCGAGGCTCCGCACCGCGTCACTCCGGATATTTCGATGGTGGGTGATCCCTACACCGGCTTCATTGTGGGTGAGACCTATGCGATCACTGGCGATCCGATACTCGATGAGGGTTGTGTGAAGCTCTCGAAGCTGTATGAGTACTGCGAAGAGAGTGTGGGTGGCACCAGCTTGTCCTCACCGCTGTTCGCCGGTGTTCTCGCGCTTGTGAACCAGGCTCGCTTCGACAAGCACAAGCATGCTGCTGGGTTCGTGAATCCGGCGTTGTATCTCCTGGGTGCTGGAGCTCCGGGCTCGACCTACGCGCCAATCATCGACGTCCGTCCGCCGCGGACCCCTACCGCCGTGTTGCGCGGTTATATGGGTGATCCCACCAAGGTGCGGGTCGTGACAATGAACTCGGTCCCCTCGGATACGGATCCGACCAAGGTGATCGAGGGCGCGAACACCTCGCTGCTGACCACGCAGGGCTATGACAATGTGACCGGAGTCGGTGTGCCGAACGTCCCGGCCATGATCAGGGCCTTCACCCTGTTCTGATGTCTAGGGAGCGGTGAGAGTCATGTCGTACGTGATTCTCACCGCTTCCCGCTTTGTTTCGGTGTTGAGTATCCGAAACTGACTGACGGTCACCGGTACTCCGATCGCGCTGATGGACTTGTCCTTCACCAGCGTCAGTAAATCAAAGCTGAATGCCTTGGGGAGGGCCTCCGGAGCCAGCTGCTGAATAGCGTTCAACGCATCATCGGCACGGTCGAAGCGGATATCCTCGAGCGTCAGGGACGAGCCTTTGCCCACCGGCCGCGCTGAGATCGTGACATTGGAGTCCATGTCGGTTCCTGCGCAGGTGTCGCCTACCTGCAGACCGATGCGCGCCGACAAATGGGCGTTGAGGACCAGGCGACCGTCCGTGAGATGAGTCTTCGGATGGTCGAAAAAGGCGTAGCACGGCCCGTTATCCAGCAGGTACCAGCGACCCCGCTGGTTGAAAAGCTGCTCGGAGACGATCTTCTGAATCGATGCGGGCCCCAGTGACAGCTCCGATGCGCCTGCGGCAACAGCGGTAAGCGTGGTCAGGACAGCGAATGCGTAGCGGATCAAGGTAGGGGCCTCCGGGGAAAGTCCGCGCTAATATTGCCGGATGGCGCAGGATCATGACCACGATGATGAGCATAGCGAGCTGAGCGATATGGAGCTCCACGTCCGCGCCCTGCGGACCGTGCTGGAGCAGAAGGGCTACATTGATCCAGCGGCCCTGGACGTGCTGATTGATACCTACGAGACCAAGATTGGGCCGCGCAATGGGGCGCGGGTCGTTGCCAAGGCGTGGACGGACGCGGCCTTTCGAAAGTGGCTGTTCTCGGATGCGACGGCTGCCATAGCGTCGCTCGGGTATCACGGCCGGCAGGGCGAGATGATCGTCGCTCTCGAGAACACCGGATTGGTTCACAACCTGGTGGTCTGTACGCTTTGCAGTTGCTATCCGTGGCCGGTGCTCGGGTTGCCGCCTACCTGGTACAAGAGCGCGCCTTATAGAGCACGCGCCGTGAAAGATCCGCGCGGAGTGCTGGCTGACTTCGGCGTGCAGTTGCCGGAGTCGGTTTCGATCCGGGTGTGGGATTCAACTTCGGAAGTCCGGTATCTCGTGATACCGCAGCGACCCGATGGCACCGAGCATCTGACCGTCGAGCAGTTGGCCGACCTGGTGACGCGCGACTCCATGATCGGAACGGGACTCGTAAAGTGAATCATGCCGACGTGGGCGGCCGGGAGGGATATGGCGCCATCATCTCGGAAACCGAGAGTAAATTGTTCCATGCCAGTTGGGAGCGCATGGCGTTGGCGATCACGCTCGCAATGGGCGCCACCGGCACATGGACTATCGATGAAAGTCGCAGCGTGCGCGAGCGCCTCCCTGACTATCACTCGTTGAGTTATTACCAACTCTGGATCAAGGGTCTCATCGCCTTGCTCATCCAGCATGGGTTGGTTGCAGAGGACGAGGTTGCCGCCGGGCGAATGCTGCATACGGCGCGGTCGGTCAAGCGAGTGTTGCGAGCGGCAGATGTGCCGGCTGTCTTGGCGAAAGGCTCGCCGACGTTGCGACCGGCGAACTCGACAGCTCGGTTTGCTGTTGGTGCTCGCGTCAAGACGCTCGCTGCTGCGGTGGACCATCACACAAGGCTGCCTGCGTATGCGCGGGGGAAAGTCGGACGAATTGCAGCGGTGTATGGCCCTCATGTCTTCGCTGACGCGCAGGCGCAAGGGTTGGGTGAGCAGCCGCAATGGCTCTACAATGTCGTGTTCACTGCACGAGAGCTGTGGGGCGAGGAGGGTGACGAAACCTCCACTGTGTCGATTGACGCATGGGAGTCTTACCTTGCCGACTGATCCCGTGTTTCGCGAGCCATGGGAAGCGCAGGCGTTTGCCATGGCCGTGATACTTAACCAGCGTGGGTTGTTTACCTGGGGAGAATGGGCTGACGCACTGGGCGCCCAAATCGCCTTGGAACCTGAACGGCCGTACTACCAACACTGGTTGATGACCCTCGAGCGCCTGGTGACGACCAAGGGCGCCAGCTCGCCCGAAGAACTCAACCATTACCAGCGAGCCTGGCAGCACGCAGCGCATCGAACACCACACGGCCAGGCCATTTATCTGCAATCTGAGGATTTCGGGTGAACAGCACGGTGCCATTGCCTCAAGGCAATGGCACATTGTGTCCCCCGCCGGGCGACTGGGGCACGTCCGGCTCGATCACGTAATAGTCGCCGGCTTCGGCGACAAAGATATGGGCTGCGAGCGTCAGCCCCTGCGGCTCATCCAGGGTTCCCGCTGCAATGGAGATACGCTCGCCGCCGATTTCCTCAAAGAACAGGCTGGAGCCGCACTCACCGCAGAACCCCCGCCGAAATCCGGGCACAGCCACAAACCACTTGAGCGAATCGCTCTTCGGCAGGCTGAAGAAGCCGCGCCGGCAGGCGGTCGCCGCGACAAAGTGCCCGCTGGTGCGCCGGCATTGCCGGCAGTGGCAGGCGATTATGTCTCGCAGCGGGCCACGTACCTCGTAGCGCACGCCTCCGCACGCACAGCCACCCGTGATGACGCTCATGCGCTAAAATATCACTCGTTCAGGAACGAAGGTCAACGCAATGGTTGATGAGAAGCGCGAGGCCCCCCTCGATCTTTCTGCCTTCGATACGTTGGAGCCGCAATCTCCAACCGGGCAGGCTGTTGCCGTCCCCCCGGAGTCGGTAGACACCCGACTCGTCCCGCAACCGCGACCTGAACGCCTCGTTGAGGTCAACAAGCTCAGTCCCGAGGAGTTGGCGGCCGCACAGGCGTCCGCGGATAAACTCGATTTCCGCAACACTCGCACACTTCTCGAGCATTGTGATGGCGTCTTGTCAGCCATCGCCCAGTCCTCCCGGCAACTGTTGACGGGCGTCCGGTTGGGCGATGCTGGTGAAGTCGGGCGCATCGCCGCCGCTGTCATCGATGGCGTGAAGATTCTGCGTATCCAGGACCTGATGGCGGAGGCAGCCGCGGGGCCGCCCGAGCGCAAAGGCCTGGTGGGCAAGTTGTTGGGATTGGCCGCCGACGCTCATTCGGCGTTCAAGGGCTTCCTGGAGAACCGCAAGAAATTCCTGGATCTGATGGATGCGGAACAGGCCAAGGCCCGCCGCACCCAAGCCGATCTCGCGGTCACGATCAGCCTGCTCGATCAACAAGCCCTGTCCATCCGGCGCAGCCTGCACAACCTGAAGATTGAGATCGCGGCCGGCCAGATCGCTCTCGATCGGGCGGAGGACGAGCTGGAGGCACTGCGATTGAAAGCCGTGGCGAGCCGTGAGCCGGCGGAAGTCGCGGATGTGGTGGACTTCAGAGGTGCCATAGCCAACTTTCGCGGCAAAGTCGCCGAGATGCGTGAAGCCCTGGTCGGCTCCGCAATGCTGATTCCGATCATCGGCCAGACCAAGCAGGCCGCTGAAACGCGGATGATGAAAATCTCCAACGGCATGCTGGTCGTGATTCCTCGTCTCATGGCGGTGGCCAGCCAGGCTGTCGTGCATGTTGAAATCCGACACGCGGCCGACCAGGCAGCGAAGCTCGACGAAGCCAATCGCCAGATCACGCTGCTGGCCGCGAAGGGCGCGCATGAGGCAGCTACCTCCGCGGCTCGCAGTCTCGGCGGTGATCAACGCAACATCGAAGTGCTCGCGCAGGTAGCGGACGAGGCGATCAGAACGATGAACGAAGTCATCGACATTGAGCGCGAGGTCGCGGCGGGCGACCGGGACCGGGAGGCCAAACTGGCTGCGGTCAAGGACCGGTTGGTCCAGGGTATGCAGGGCGTTAACGCGCGCGCTGTTGAGAAGGCTCCCAACACGTGAGCTTCGAGTTGCAGGCAGCCTGGTTGCGACGCTTCAACTCCGATGCCGAAAGTAACCTCAGGGCCTTTGCGCTGTTCCTGCGCGAAGCGTTACCGGACATGGTGACAATCCAGGAATCGAAGGGTCTGTTCTCCCGGGCCGCGAAAACCACGGGCGTCACCGTCGAGCTGGGTGATTGCCGCTACATCCTGCAAATCGCCAATGGGCGCCTGCAGGCCAGTATTGCCATGGTGGTTCGCGGCATCACGCTCAACACCCGCAAGGTGGATCCGGGTGAGTGGTTCGCGAAACTGCAGGCAGCCACCGAGGCGGCCGCCGGGCATGCGCAGAGCTTCAGCCAGTCCCTCGATCGTTTCATGGCCGGCTGATCGTGGACAACGAGCGGCAGGAAGAGTTGCTGTTTGCACTGCGCACCGACACGGCCCCCAAGAGTACTCAGCGCCGGTTGTTTAAAGTGCGCTCGGGCGTGCTTCCGTGGATTGCAACCCTGACACCGGCTGAGCTTCTCATCATCCGGTCGCACGGATTCAGGCCGATTTCCGCTGTTTCGGCGACCTGCTGGATGCATTACGGCTTTTCCTGGACCAAGGGGCACGAGCAGGGTTGGCATACGGCCCTCACTCGACTGCAAGAGGAAGCACGCGCCGCCGGTGCCAACGCAGTCCTCGATGTGAAGATGCGTACGATCCCACTCCACGTTGAAGAGAGCATGGACTTCACGCTGGTGGGAACCGCGGTGTATGTCGAAGGACTCCCTTCGGGAAATGAACCGGTCGTGGCCACGGTTCCCGCGCTGGAGTTCGTCAAGCTGCTGGAAGCGGATGTTGTGCCAACTGGAATTGCAGTGGGTGCTCACTTCGAGTGGTTCTACGACTGGCGCGGTACTGCGGACGAGCGGTGGACGTACGTCAACACGGAGGCCGATCAGTTATCCAGGTTGTGGGAAAGGGTACGGCGTACCGCCCATTCGAACCTGCGCACGAATGCGCGCGATCAGGGCAACGGAGTGCTCGCTCATGTCAACTTCAGTCAGATGTTTGAGGGTGAAGAAGGCGAGCGCAAACGCTACCTGGCCAGGCATATAGTCATTGCGACTACGGTTGATGCCCGCCCAGGTGCACAGTTTCCGCATGAGGTTTCCATCGTAGTTGACATGCATGCCGGCAAGACGCCGCTGACAGGTACGTCGCGACATCGCCAGTCGTACGAGATGAACGACGAAGAGGGAGGAATCTGAGCATGACAATTGAGTTGCCGCCGCACGCGCGGGAGCGTCTGAAGGGACTACGCAGCGCGGCACATCCCAAAGGGGTTTTCACTTCCGACTTCAGCGTCAATGAGTTCCTGCTGGTCCGCAAAGCCGGCTTTGAGCCTATCGGCCTGTGCGTGGGATCCTGTGTCTATCATGTTGGAATTCAATACACGGCCTGGAACAGGAACCAGGAGTTGGCGGTTCTGTCGGATGCCATGTACAAGGCCCGTGAGCTGGCGATCTCACGGATGCGCGCGGAGGCAGCCGCGATGGGCGCCGATGGTATCGTCGGCGTCAAGCTGACCATCAAGCGCATGGAGTGGGATTCCAAGCTGCTGGAGTTCATCGCAATCGGTACCGGAGTCGTGCATGGCGTCGGTCTGAAAGGATTTCGGGCGCACGACGGCGGACCGTTCACTTCGGACCTGTCGGGACAGGACTTCTGGTCGTTACTGCATGCCGGCTATCGACCGGTCGAAATGGTGATGGGCTCCTGTGTCTATCACGTCGCGCACCGCGGAGTTCTCGCGAGCCTGGGTACCGTGGGTCGCAACGTGGAGCTCGAGAATTTCACCTCGGCCATGTATGACGCGCGTGAAATTGCCATTGACCGGATGCAGGCTGAGGCCGCCGCTGCGAAAGCAGAGGGGGTGGTCGGTGTTGATATCCATGAAGGCAACCACGCGTGGCAGTCGCACGTGATCGAATTCTTTGCCATCGGAACCGCCGTGCTGCCGCTCGAACAGGAGATCGCGCCGGAGAAGATCCCCGACCCGATCATGGTGTTGTCCGTCAACGACTGAGGTTCAAAACTCCAAACGTACGACACCGGAGGGGTGCCGCAGCCCCCAGTCGACTTTCCGGATTTGCCGCCGGCCCCGTGGCGAGGTTAGGGTAGCTCCGAACGGACCCCCACGGCGATGCCGACGAATTCTGAGTCCCGCACGGAAGTTTTCACCCAGCTCTTTGCCGAGAGCCGGCAGGCTTTACTCAGCTATATCCGGCGCTTCGTGCGGTCGAGCGAGACCGCCAAGGAAATCGTCCAGGAAGCGTTCCTGCGCACCTACCGGCAGGGCGATTCGGTGACCACGCTCCGGGCTTTTCTCTTTTCCACGGCCCGCAATCTCGCCGCCAATGAGTATCGCCACCAGCGGACAGTGGAGCGGGACGCGCAGGCCAGCCTCGAGGAATATCGCGCCAACGACGAGTGTGAGTCGCTGGAGTCCGGGTTACTTCGGGACGAGCGGAACCGGCTGGTCCAGGAGGCCATAGACCGCCTGCCGCCGCAATGTCGCGCGGCCTTTACCTTGCGTATTTTCCATGAGTGCTCGTACAAGGAAGTGGCCGAGCGGTTGGGCATTTCGGTGAAGACAGTTGAGAAGCACATCTCCAGAGCCATTCGGGAGACGAACAGCTATTTGAAGGTCCGGTACAGCGTCACGAGGCAGCAGCGTCATGGGTAATGTCCATCGACTGCCCGACCTGGCCAAAACCGAACGCGAGGCGGCGGACTGGTTCGCCCGGCTCAACGCCGACGATGTCACCGTCGAGGATCGCTCCCAGTTCGAAGCCTGGTTGCAGGCCAATGTCGTGCATGAGAAGGCCTATGCCGAGCTCTGTGCGACGTGGACTGAGCTGAGGAGGGTGGGGCCGCTGGTGCGAGCGGTTAGCTTCGGCCAGGCCATGAACGCCGCCACCGCGCCGGAACGGCCCCGAAGGCGCTGGCTTGCAGGTGCCATCGCCGCGACGGTCGGCGTGGTTGCACTGGGGGTGGGCTGGAATCTGTATGAGCGGCAAGAGTCCTCCCGCTTCCAGACGGCCGTAGGTGAGCAGGCTGCGGTGGCGCTCCCGGATGGATCGTCTTTTGACCTCAATACCAACAGCCGGGTCCAGGTGAGCTACAGTAAGCGCGCTCGCGTGGTTTACCTGGAGCAGGGTGAGGCGTTTTTCAAAGTGGCCCACGATCCGCAGCGACCGTTCTGGGTTCATGCGGGTGATCGTTGGGTCCGCGCGGTGGGCACGGCATTCAACATCTACCTGCGCCCGGCCGGTGCGGAAGTCACGGTCAGCGAGGGAACGGTCAATGTTGTCAACGCGACAACAGCGTCGCCGCCTACGGACCAGAACCCGGTGGCTGCGGTGACCGCGGGTGAGCAGGCCGACACCCAGGGCCGGGCCGAGATCATCCGTTCACTCAACTCCGCGCAGTTGAGTCGCCTGCTCGCCTGGCGAAAGAGCGCGCTGTACTTCCAGGACGAGCCCCTGGGGGATGTCGTCAATGAGCTGATGCGCTATACGACGTTGAAGATCGAGATCGTGGACGATTCGCTGCGCAAGCTGCCGGTGGGCGGCACGTTTCAGGCGAGCCCGGAAGGTGCGGAGGCGTTACTTACGACTCTGCAGGATGGTTTCGGGACGAAGATCCGGCGCGCGGACCCGGGGCATGTGTACATCGAAGGGGCGGCCCAGTAGGCACAGTCACGGGCTACTCGAACCTCGACAGCGTGGTCGTGATCCGCTGATCCTTGACCCGCTCACGCTTTTCCGCCGCGGCCTTGATCAACCGGTGGGAGCTGCGAACCGCGGACTGCACTTGCGCTTCGTGCTCCCGTGACACCTTGTTGCTGATGAGGATCGCCAGGACGACCAGCACGACGAGGTTGAATATCGTGATTGCACTGAGTCTGGGGAGCCGCTGCGGGGTCGCCGTTTTCATGGCTCAACTGTGCGCGCGCCACCCCCCGCTCCCCAGTGTCCTTAGTCACCGGTGAGCGGTGTCTTAAGTCACATGGCCGTTGCGTCCAGTGCAACGAGAAATGCCCCCGACTCACCTAAGGAGTGCTATCACTCTTCAGGATGTCAGCACCGATCCGAGGCCGAATCGGCACCGCGCTTGCCCGCCTCGTTGAGCGCAGCCCACAACGGCCTGTCGAGCAGGACGACCGCCGCAGTTGGTTCTTCCTGGCGGCCATTCAGGTCGGCGTCACCATTTGCGTGCCTCTGTTCGCGCTCGGCGGCCAGCTCGGTCAACACTCGCGATTTTCAGACCTGATTCCGGCAGTCGTCGCGGGAGCTTTGATCGCTTGCTTGTTCGCGACATTGACCGGCATAGTCGGCGTGCGTGCCCGGGTTCCGACCGCGGTCCTTCTGCGCACGGCGTTCGGAACGGTCGGGGGCAGGGCCGTTGCCGGTATCCTGATTCTGACGCTGTGGGGCTGGTTCGGTGTTCAGACAGAGATGCTGGTCGACAGTATCCGCACCTTGTTGCTGTCCAGCACGGGATTGACGCTGCCGCGGTTGGCGGTGACCATCGCCTGCGGTGCCATCATGAGCTCGACGGCCATCATTGGGTTCCGGGCACTCGGCAAGGTCGCGTACGTCGCGGTTCCGCTGCTGCTGGCGGTCATCACGGTTCCCATCTACATCGCGGTCTCGACTCACGATGTGTTGCCTCTGTTGGGCGCTCCGGCCGCGGGCAATCCCTATACATTCGGACTGATCGTGTCGATCATCAGCGGCGGCCACATGGTCGCAGTGACCATTGCTCCGGATATCACCCGTTTTCTGCGGTCACCGCGCGATGTTGTAATCGGGATGGGCGTGAGTCTGGGATGTGCTCTGCCGGTGCTGTTGCTGTTGGCGGCTCTGTTGGCAGTCATCTACGGCAACGCGAACCTCATTGCCATCCTCGTAGCGTCCGGCGTTGGCGCGCCGGCGCTGCTGGTCATCATCCTGGCTACCTGGACCAGCAACGACAAAAATCTCTACGAGTCGGCGTTGTCATTGTCGACGTTGTTTCCACGGCGCGAGCGCTGGCAGCTGACCGCAATCGCGGGAGCGGTGGGCACGGCACTGGCCGCGGCAGGCATCTTCGAGCACTTCATTGAGCTGCTGATATTCGCCGGCATCGCCATCGCACCGATCGCCGGAGTTTACCTGGTGGAATTCTGGCGAGATCCGGGTCGTTTCACCGGGGATGTTCCCAACTGCAACGTGCGCTGGCATTCGTTTGCAGCCTGGGCGGGCGGCATCGGCGTCGGGTTGGCAACCCTGCCGCGCGGTTCCCACGGGCTGGAGCTGGTGCGATTGACATCCATTCCCACGCTGGATGCGTTGTTGGCCGCGGCCGTATGCCAATGGCTCCTGCTGAAGATGGCCCGACCTTACACAACCGACCTAAGAACACTGTGAACCGTTTCAGAATCGCCGTTGACATTGGTGGCACGTTCGTCGATGCCGTTGAGTTTGATCAGAACACAGGCGGCGTGCGCTTGCGCAAGGCACCGACTACACCGGGGCGTCCTGCGGAGGGAGTTCTGGAAGCGGTGCGCCGCCTCGGTACGCCGTTGGCGGAAACCGCGCTGATCGTTCACGGCACCACTCTTGGCTTGAACGCGGTCATCGAGCGCAAGGGTGCCGTCACCGGCATCATCACGAACGCAGGCTTTCGCGACCTGTTTGAAATCGGGCGGGCCGATGTGCCTCGCGAGCACATGTACGATTTTGCATATCAGCGGCCGCCTCCGCTCGTACGGCGCCGCCATCGGAAGGGCGTGCGAGGTCGCATCGACGCCCAGGGAAAGATCGTCGAGGCACTCGATGAGGACGGAGTGCGCGAAGCGGCGGCGGCTCTCGTAGCCGATGGCGTGCAGGCTATCGCTATCGCGTTTCTGCATTCCTACCGGAATCCGGAGCATGAGGAGCGCGCCGGCCAGATTGTGAACGAGGCTTTCCCGCATATTGCGGTGTCTGTCTCCAGCTCAATAACCCGAGAATATCGTGAAGTTGAACGGACAGCGACGGCCGTGTTGGATGCCTGCATCCGGCCCATCTTCGGCAAGTATCTGAGTGAGTTGCGTGGTGCGTTGACGGATGCCGGATTCAAGGGCCGCTTTCTGGTCATGCGCTCGGGTGGTGGTGCCATGTTGGCTGAGGTTGCCACGCGAGTGCCTCTCTACACGGTGATGTCCGGACCCGCCGGCGGCATCATCGGGGCCAGTCGTCTGGGGAGGGACCTGCAGCGGTCGCACCTTCTGTCCCTCGACTACGGTGGCACCAGCCTGGATGCCGCCGTGATCGAAGACGCCGAGCCACTGGTGATGTATGAAGCGAAGCTCGAGCACTTCCCCGTCCTGATGCCGATTTTCGATATCCGGTGCATTGGCGCCGGCGGCGGCTCGATTGCCTGGGTGCAGGAGGGTCTGTTGCAGGTGGGACCGCAAAGCGCCGGCGCCGATCCGGGGCCACTCGCGTACCGCAAGGGCGGCACCGAGCCGACGACCACCGATGCCGCGTTGGTGTTGGGTTATATCGATGCAGAGCGTTTTCTGTCGGGCGCCATGCCCCTGGATACGGCAGCGAGCCACGCGGGAATCCAGAGCCGGATTGCCGAGCCGCTCAACACGGACAGTGGCACGGCGGCCGCCGGCATTTTTGACGTGCTCGTTGCGAAGACTGTGGGCGCGATTCGCGAGATCACGGTGGAGCGGGGCAAGGACCCGCGCGAGTTTTCGCTCCTGGCTTTTGGAGGCGCGGGGCCCATGATCGCGCCGATGATCGCGCGTGAGGTCGGAGCGGTCGAGGTGATCGTGCCGAATGTCCCGGCCGCATTCTCGGCGTGGGGCATGTTGATGTCGGACCTGGTATTCGAGGTGGCCCGAACCGACATCCGGGGGCTGGATGAGAGCATCTGGTCGCAGATCGACTCGGGCTTTGCGGAACTGGAGGAGAGAGCTCGCGCACAACTCGCGGAGCAGGGGGTCCAGCCCGCGGAGCGCGTCACGGACCGCCTGCTCGAATGCCGGTATGTCGGTCAGGAACATGCGATTGCGGTTGCGGTGGATGCGCAGATGACAGCGCGGACCGCGGTCCAACGCTTCAACGACCTGCACGAGGCGCGTTATGGCCATGCACTGAATGTTCCTGTGCAGGTGTCGACTCTGCGCGTGCGGGCAACGGGCCGACTGGAGAAGCCGCCTTTGCTGCGGATCGCGGCAAGCACGAGCGCCACGCCCCCACCTCCGTCCCGCGAGCGCGACGCCTACTGTTTCGCACAGCGTGCTTATCGTCGCTTCGGAGTTTATGAGCGTACCGAGCTCCGCGCCGGGCACCGTATCGAGGGGCCGGCGATCATCGACGAGGGCACTGCATCGACGGTAGTCCATTCGGATCAGACCATCCTGGTAGATGAATACGGCAATTTGCTCATTCGCGTGAGGGCGGGATGATGTTGGACGCTGCGACCACCCAGGTCATTCGAAGCTACCTGTTGTCAGCGGCAGGGGAAATGCGCCGCACCTTGATGCGCACCGCGTTCAACCCCGTCATTTACGAAGTGTTGGACTTCGGGATCTCGCTGTATGACGACGACCTCGAATTGATTGCGGATGCGCCCGGACTCGCCTTGTTCCTGGGTGCCAACGACTATGCGATCCGCAAAGGGGTCGAATATGTCGGGCGCGACAATCTCGAGCGCGGCGACATCGTGCTGATGAACTATCCTTACTGGAATTCCGCGCACGCGCTGGATGTGACTTTGTTCGCGCCGGTGTTCGGGGCGGACGCGGCGCAGCCGTTTGCATTCACCTGCATCCGGGCGCACTGGATGGATCTCGGCGCGAAGGATCCCGGCTACGTCCTCGACTCGGTCGACGTGCAGCAGGAGGGACTGATTCTTCCGGGCCTGAAAGTGTACAAGCGCGGCAAGCCGGATCGGGAGATTTTTGAGCTCATCCGTTTCAACTCACGCATGCCCGACCTCGTCATCGGCGATCTCGAGGCGCAGGTCGCGGCGACCCGCACCGGTGAGCAGCGGCTCATGGACATCCAACGGAAATTCGGAGCGCGGCCCCTGAAGGCGGCCACCGAGCAGATCAAGCGTCATGGTGAATCGATTGCGCGTCAGGCCCTGGCCCAGCTGCCCAGAGGGACCTGGTCGGCCCAGGATCTCGTGGATGATGACGGGATCACGGACGAACCGGTGCCGATCAAGGTCACAGTCAGCATAGACGACGCGGGCATGCATTGCGATTTTGCCGGCTCGTCGCCCGCTGTTCGCGGCCCTATCAACATGCCGTTCGGCCTGACCGAGACGGTGTGCAAGCTGGTGTTGAAATCACTGACGACCCCGCTCGAGCCGAGCAATGCCGGTCATTTCCGCCCGCTGACGGTGGCTGCCGAGCCTGGCACCCTGTTCCATGCGGTGCCGCCCGCGGCGACCTTTACTCTTTGGACCGCCCATCTCGCTGTTGAGTTGCTCTACAAGGCGCTGGCACAGGGCATGGGAGAGCGACTTGCGGCTTCCTCGGGTGGTGATGTCCCGGGATTCATGATGGTGGGCACGGACCCCTCCGGCGGCCTGTATGCCGTCAGCAACAATGATGCTGTTGGCTGGGGCGCCACGCGGACTCACGATGGCGTGAATGCGACCAATCATATTTCCGGCAGCCTGGTGCGCAACACGCCGATTGAAGTTATGGAAATGCGCACGGGAATGATGATGGAGCAGTTGGAGCTCCGTTGCGACAGCGGTGGTGCGGGTCGCCACCGTGGCGGCCTGGGCGAGATTCGCAGGATCGGCTTTCACTCCGCCGGCGAGTTTCTTACAGTGGTGAAGAAGACGAAAACGCGCCCGTGGGCCTTGGCGGGCGGACTCGAGCCCGAGCCCATTTCGATGTGTCTGTTTCCCGGAACGCCGCGTGAGCGTCGTGTTGGCACGAGTCGGGCGCAGGTGAAGGCGGGCGATCAGGCAATTTACACCACTGCCGGCGGAGCGGGGCACGGGTTGCCTGTCGAACGCGACCCGGCCCTGGTATTAGAGGATGTGCTGGAAGGTTACGTGTCGGTGGAGGCGGCTCGCGATGTCTATCGTGTAGTCATAGCGAATGGAAGTGTTAATGAGAAGGCGACCGCCGCCGCCCGTGAGCCCGAGTCGGTCCCCCGCATAAACCTGGCGGATGACTACCGGATTTCGCGGATCATCAAGGGGGGGTGGCAACTCGCCGGGGAGCATGGTCCGGTCGATCCAGCGCAAGCTCCGCAGGACATGGCACGGTTTGTCGAGGCAGGGATCACTACATTCGACTGTGCGGACATCTACACCGGCGTCGAAGCCATGATCGGCGAGTTCCGGGTACGCTACCCCGAGTTGGCGCGCAAGGTCCGCATCCATACGAAGTTTGTTCCGGATTTGCAGGCCCTGGAGAATCTGAACTCCGACTATGTCGAGCGCACCGTCCGCCGGTCGCTGCAACGGCTGCGGATGGAGAAACTGGATCTCGTGCAGTTTCACTGGTGGGACTACGAACAGCCGGGATACGTACAGACGGCTCTCGAGTTGAAGCGGCTGCGCGCGGCGGGCCTCCTGGCGCACATCGGAGTCACAAACTTCGATGTCCCGCGCCTGGAGGAATTGGTGCGCGCGGGAGTCCCGATCCTGTCGCATCAGGTCCAGTACTCGCTGTTGGATGACCGCCCCGCGCACGGTATGGTCGATTTCTGTCGGCAGCACGGCATCGCATTGCTCTGCTACGGCACCGTGGCCGGCGGGTTCCTGTCCGACCGGTGGCTCGGTCGCGCGGCGCCCGCGCAGTCGCCGGCCAACCGTTCACTCGCGAAATACCGGCTGATCATTGACGATTTCGGCGGTTGGGATCTGTTTCAGAAGCTCCTGCAGGTGTTACGGCAAATCGGCGACCGGCGCGGCTGTGACATTGCAACCGTGGCTTCCCGTGCCATGCTGGCGCGTCCCGGTGTTGCCGCGGTCATTGTAGGAGCGACCAACATCAGTCATCTCGCCGACAATTGCCGCATTGGTAGCGTTGAGTTCGATGAGGAGGACGCGGCTGCCATTGAGGCCGTGACCCGGCAGCGCACGGGCCCGAAGGGGGATGTCTACACGCTGGAGCGCGATCGGAACGGGCGCCACGGCAGCATCATGAAGTACGACCTGAACAAGTGATCGCACGACCATGCCTTTGTCAGTCACCGGCGCCATACCGAACGGCAGCATAGAGGTAATCGATTGCTCCGACCCGAGCAATGTGCAGCTGCGTATCAAACGTGATGACGGTCCGGATCCGCTGGCCGTCGGGTACTATTGTTTCCGTGCAACGGGCGCGCGAGGTGTGGCTTGCGTATTCCGCCTGTTGAACGCCGGCACCGATGCAAAGGAGCGGCTGGCGGGACGTGAAGGCTATGAGGACGAGTGGACTAATACAGGTCCTCACGTCTCATACGATCGAAGACACTGGTTTCGGGTTCCGGGGCGGTTGGCGGGTGCGAGCTACGTCTTTGAGCATACTCCCGAATCCGATGTGTGCTACTACGCCAAATGGGCGCCGTATCCCCTCGACCGAGAGTTGGATCTGATCGCGCGCTGTGCGACGCGGCCGGGTGTAACGGTCGAGACAGTCGGCAAGACTGTGCGTGGCGCGGAGCTAACCCTGCTGCGGGTGGGGGAGCCGGCGGCCGGCAAAAGAGTCTGTTGGGTGATCGCGCGGCAGCACCCCTCTGAAATGATGGGCGGATATTTCATCGAGGGCCTGCTCGAACGTTTGATTGATCCATTGGATGCGATCGCTCGCGAGCTGCTGCGCCGGGCAGTGGTCTACATCGTTCCCAACATGAATCCGGACGGCGCGGCGCTCGGGCTCACGCGTTGCAATGGTGCCGGGGTCAACCTGAATCGCGTGTGGCACGCGCCGGACATCGAGAGCAGTCCGGAAGTGGTATACGTTCGGGCCCGCATGGAGGCGACGGGTGTTGATTTCTGCCTGGATGTCCACGGCGATGAGGAGTTGCGCTGTGTATTTCTGGGTGGCCCGCTCGAGATACCCTCGCGCTCCGAGCGACTCGCCGGGCTGTTCCGCGACTTTGAGCTGTCGTGGGCCGCTGCGACGCCGGAGTACGAGTTGGGACATCCCTATCCCGGTGGCGCGCCGGCGGAAGCGGACCTGCGCATGGCGTGGAACTGGATTGCGGAGCGGTTTGGGTGCCTGTCGGTGCTGCTCGAGCAGCCTTTCAAGGACACCTCTTGGTGGCAGGATCCCGATCGGGGCTGGTCTCCCGAGCGAGCGCACCGTCTGGGCACATCATTGCCCCAGGCAATTTTCGGCGTCGTATCGACGCTGCGGTAACTTACTGGTATCAAGTACAAATGAGCCGAATGATCCTGATCCGCGAGCCGCGTTCCAGCCTGCAGGCGCGGTTTGAGCTACTCGATGCGGCAGCCCCCCAATCGGCCGACGTGTTGTGGGGCTTGAGCGGCTTCGACGGGGCACACGATGCCATACACGCTATGTGGACGGGCCCTGAGATCTCCTGTCCGATCGCGGTTGCCAAGCTTCCCTTGTCCATAGACGTGGCGGGTGTACCTACCGAGAACGCCACGAGCTTCCCGGCCGCCGGCGACCTCGTCCTCGTGCCGTTGCCGGCAGGGCGTTGGAAGGGTACGGGAGCTGCGGATATCGTCGACCTCGGTTTCTTCTACGACGGCGGTGGCCGGTTGTTGATGCCGATGGGCTGGGTCACCGGCAATGTTTGCGCGCGTGTCGTGCCGGAAGATATGAGCGGCCTGCAGGCAGCCTGCCGCAAAATCCGGGCTCAGGGTGCCTGCCAGATTTCACTTTCTCGTTGTCCCTCTTGAGCTCTGTCTGGGAGAGCGTCACACCGAGTGGGCCGCCGCCAGAGCCTTTCAGCGGCAGGTTGGAAGTCGACATTGCCATTGTTGGCGCTGGTATAGCGGGCCTATCAGTAGCTTTGCATGCGGCTACAGCTGGCATGCGCCCCATCGTACTCGAGGCTCAGAGCATCGGAGCCGGGGCAACAGGCGCCAGCGCGGGGATAGTCGCGCCGCAACTCGTCCGCGCAACTCCTTCGTCGATTATCGAGCGACTCGGAAGTCAACGCGGTGCGCGACTCCTGCAACTGGTGGCAGATGCGGGCAACTACACGTTCGGACTGATACGCGAGCACGCGCTCGATTGTTCGGCACATCAATCCGGCTTGCTCGTGCCGACCAGGAGCGACGCTGCAATGCAACGCTTCGAGGCAACAATAGCCCAGTGGCAGCCTTATCGGACCGATTTGCAACTACTGAACGCGGACTTGCTGCAATCGATTTCAGGTTGCCGGGGCTACGCAGGTGGGCTGCTGGACCCCAGTGGCGGCGGCCTGAATCCGTTGGCTTATGCGCGGGAGCTGGCCAGGGTTGCGCACGCCGCCGGCGCTTCGATCTGCGAGCAAAGCCGGGTTCTGGAGTTGGCGCGAGACTCGGGCGGATGGCGTTTGCGCACGTCCGCAGGTGAGGTCCGGGCCGCGCGTGTCGTCCTGGCCGCCAATGGCGGTAATCCGGAACTGCATCCGGCATTGAAAAACACCGTGATTCCTTTGCCGGTGCACGAGGTTGCTACGACTGAGTTGCCGCCCGCAGTGGGTGCGCAGGTATTGCCGGAAAATCACGTCCTGACAGACAGCGAGGCGGATGTCTTTTCAATTCGTTGGGCGGCCGGGCGCCGGTTGATAACCGCTTTCCCCGCAGCGGCGGATGCGAGCCGGGCAACCGTCGAAACGACGGTCATCCGGCGTCTGCGTGAGAAGTTGCCTGCCTACGGACACCAGCAGCTGGATTTCGCATGGCACGGCGTTGCATGGATCGGGGAGGGGATGCTGCCGCGGCTGGTCCGCGTAGCCGATGATCTCATCGCGATCCAGGCGTGCAACGGGCGCGGCATCGCGTTGAATACGATTCTCGGGCGGGACGTGGCCCGCTGGCTGCGCAATGCCGAAAACTCCACTCCCGCGCTGGAGTTCGAACCACCCCGGCCATTTCGGCAGGCGGGTCTCATGCGCCATCTACCCAGGCTCATGTTGTCGGCCGCGATGGTCGTGTCGCGACTCCGGCACGGCTCTCGCGGTAGCCCATGAACACACTCGCAGCGCAGATCATGGACGTGGCCGGACGTTACTTTCTGCCCGCATCGCTGTGGGCCGTGATGTTTGCCATGGGGCTGGGGCTCAGTGTCGCGGATTTTCGCGGCATTCTTTCCAATCGACGCGCATTCCTGGTGGGCGTGGGCAGCATGTTGGTACTCGTGCCGGCCTGCGGTGTCGCCATTGGAACGGCGTTTGCGCCCACGCCGGTGTTGGCGGTCGGGCTGATCCTGCTCGCCACCACTCCCAGCGGCATTCTCTCCAACCTGTTGACGGACATCGCCGGCGGGGAAGTCGCACTGTCGATATCCATCAGCTTGTTGCTCAGCCTGGTATACGTTTTCACACTGCCCTTTATAGCGCATTTCGCGCTCGAGCACGTGCTGGGGCAGTCGGCTGCCATCGCGATCCCGCTGGCTGATTCGATGGGCCACATCCTGACCATCACGCTGATCCCGGTCATGCTGGGCATGTTTTTGCGGGCGTTTCGCCCAGCTTTGGCGGGCGCCGCGGCGCCGCTGATCAAACGGGTAGCGACGACTGTGCTGGTAGTGCTGTTCGGCATGATCATCGTTCAGCAGCTGGATACATTGAAGAGTGCGTTCGGTCCCTTGCTCGCAATAGTGTTGGCCATGAACGTTGTCAACGCTGTCATTGCGCAGGTTGTGTCATCCGTGGCACGCGTACGGCGCAGCGAGCGGATTGCCATCTCTGTTGAGCATCTCATCCGCCAGGAGGCAACTGCGATCTATGTGGCAGTCTCGCTGCTGCACCGCAATGACATGTCCTTACCCATGATTCTCAATACTTTCGTGGGCATGGCGTTCTGTGTGACCTTCGTGACAATCATGCGCCGCCGCCGCGCTGCCCCGCATTCCTCCACCCCGACTCAGGCCTGACTTCCCGCCTTCGCTCCCGTGCCCGCCGGCGTGTTGCATCCAGCGCAACAAAATTCGCTGTACACGCAACATCGAACGATGGTATTTCTAACGCCACTGCAATCGATTACATCACCCGGCCGGTGCGACCTGGGCCGGTGGACACATCAAGCAAGACTGGGGGTTATCATTATGTCGTCAGATCGACGGGGGTTCCGGAATGGCAACGCGAGCAGAATCGCATTCGCCGTAGCCTGCGCGCTGGGGTTCGGTCGTGCCTGGGCGCAGACGGACAGCGACGCGAACAGTGCTTCCGCGGATGCAGGCGTGCTCTCTGAAGTCGTCGTTACCGCGGAAAAGCGCTCTTCATCCGAGGAAAAAACGCCGATCTCAATGACTGTGCTGTCCACCGAGGCGCTGCGAACCAACGCCGTCGGTAACCTGGAGGACTTGAGCTCCATCGCGCCGAGCGTCAGTTTCGCTCGCGCAGGCGCCTCGACCATCATGACTGTGCGCGGCATTTCGAGCCGTGACACTACCGAAACCGGCGACCCTGCGGTCTCGGTCAACATCGATGGCTTCTACTTCCAGCGCGCCATCGGCTTTGGCGATTCGCTGTTCGATCTGGCCCGCGTGGAGGTGTTGCGCGGCCCGCAGGGCACCCTTTACGGACGTAACGCGACCGGCGGCGCAATCAACGTCGTCACGGCCAAACCCACCAAGGAATTCGAGGGTTATGCGACAGCGGGGATCGGCAATTACGACACTC
>Ga0181534_10000905_pt1 | contig 20362 bp, 15 predicted proteins | sample PEATcosm2014_Bin_37_FD_119758 | JGI IMG/M metagenome (GOLD analysis project Ga0181534, IMG submission 119758) | Peatland microbial communities from MTU Mesocosm Facility, Houghton, MI, USA - PEATcosm2014_Bin17_10_metaG | ecosystem: Environmental > Terrestrial > Soil > Wetlands > Peat | place... | reverse complement strand
CTTGTACAGCGGTTGCCCGTCCTTTTTGAGGGCGGAATACATCGGGGGGACCTGGGATTGGCGACCCAGGAACTGAGCCAGAACAGAGTCGAGTTTCGGCTCATCGAAGGCGGGAACAGCCAGGCTTTCCACCACGCCACCCTCGGTGTCGCCGGTGGCCGTGCGCGTTCCCAGTGCAACGGTGAAGCGGTACATCTTCCGGCCGGACAGGATGTCCCCGGCGATTTTGGTCGCCTCACCCAGGCAAATCGGGAGCATCCCGGTTGCCAGGGGGTCGAGACTCCCGACGTGCCCTGCCTTGGCGGCACCGAGCATCCGACGGGTTTTCTGAAGTGCCGCGTTGGACGAAAGCTTCAGGGGCTTGTCGAGCAGCAGGATTCCATTGACCGAACCGGGGGCGTTGATCACTCCGCTTTGTCGTCGTCGACGTGAGTCGCTTTGTCGTCCTTCACCGCGCGATCAATCAAGCTCGTGAGGTTGGACGCCTTTTCGGCAGTGTCGTCAAAGATGAATTCCAACCGCGGCGCGTGCCGCAGTCGCAGCCGCCGGCCTACCTCACCGCGCAGGAAAGCCCCCGCGTGAGTCAGGCCAATTCGCACCTGGTCAGGCGGATTTTTCGACGCGAACGGCGTGAAGTACACGCGGGCAGCGCCCATATCCGCGGCGACATTCACCGCCGTGATAGTGACGTTGCCCACGCGAGGGTCTTTGACTTCGCGCGCGATGAGCTCCGAGAGCACACGTTGGATCTCGGCTTCGATGCGTCTCTTTCGCTGTGCTTCAGCCACTGGGTTACTGCAGTGTGCGAGCGACTTCGACTCTCGAGTAACACTCGATCTGGTCGCCTACCCGAACGTCCTGGTAGTTCTTCACGCCGATACCGCATTCGGTACCCGCACGCACTTCACCCGCTTCATCTTTGAAGCGCCGCAGCGATTCGAGGGCACCCTCGAAAATCACTACGTTCTCGCGCAGCACGCGAATCGGATTGTTGCGCTTCACCACGCCCTCGGTTACGAGACATCCGGCAACCACACCGAACTTGCTGGAGCGGAACACTTCCCGCACCTGCGCAATGCCGAGGATGGTTTCCTTGATCTCCGGCTTCAACAGGCCGGACATCATCTGGCGCACGTCATCGATGACTTCGTAAATGATGCTGTAGTAGCGAACTTCGACGCCCTGGTCCTTGATCGCATCGCGCGCGCCGGCATCGGCACGGACGTTGAAACCAATGATGAGCGCTTTCGAAGCGGCCGCGAGTTGCACGTCGGAGACGGTGATACCGCCCAGCGCACTACCGAGCACACGCACCTGCACTTCCGGAGTAGACAACTTGTCCAGCGACTCGCGGAGTGCCTCGGCGCTGCCTTGCACGTCCGCCTTGATGAGGACTGCAACGACGCCGGCCTTCTCCTCGCCCATCGTCGCGAAGACATCTTCGGACCGGGGAGCCTGACGGGACAGCTTGCTGTCGCGCGACTTGCTTTGACGATACAGCGCCACTTCGCGCGCCTTGCGCTCGCTTTCGAGCACGAGAAGGTCGTCGCCCGCATTAGGCGGATTCGCCAACCCCAACACCACGACCGGCATCGACGGGGCAGCGGTCTGCACCGCAGCTCCGGTCTCGTCAAACATCGCACGCACGCGACCAAACTCGGAACCCGCGAGGATCGGGTCGCCCATCTTCAGCGTACCCTTCTTCACGAGCACCGTAGCGACAGCACCGCGGCCCTTCTCGACGCTCGACTCGATGACGATGCCGGAGGCAAGGCCATCACGCGGAGCACGCAATTCGAGGATTTCCGCCTGCAACAGGATCGAATCCAGCAGGCTGTCGATACCGGCGCCCGTGCGAGCCGAAACGTTCACGAAGATCGTCTCACCGCCCCACTCTTCCGGAATGACATCGTGCTTGGCCAGTTCGGTACGAACCCGGTCCGGATCCGCGTCCGGCTTGTCGATCTTGTTGACAGCAACGACGATCGGTACTCCGGCTGCGCGCGCATGTTGAACTGCTTCAACAGTCTGCGGCATGGCACCGTCGTCGGCGGCAACAACCAGCACAACCACGTCAGTCGCCTTGGCACCACGGGCACGCATTGCTGTGAACGCCGCGTGGCCAGGGGTATCGAGGAACGTGATAACGCCTTTCGGCGTCTCAACGTGATACGCACCGATGTGTTGCGTGATACCGCCTGCTTCACCTGCCGCAACCTTCGTGCTGCGGATGTAGTCGAGCAGCGAGGTCTTACCGTGGTCGACATGACCCATGACGGTGACCACCGGCGGACGCGGATCGCCCACTTCGGGCTCTTCCGGAGTGACGCCTTGCAGATCCTCTTCGATCTGGTTCTCCTTCGTCTGCTTCGCGGTGTGACCCATCTCTTCCACAACGAGGAGCGCGGTATCGCGATCGAGCGGCTGATTGATCGTGGCCATGACGCCGATGTTCATCAGCACCTTGATCACTTCATTGGCCTTTACGGCCATTTTCTGCGCGAGCTCTGAAACGGTCTGCGTCTCGCCAACCGTGACTTCACGAATAACAGGCGCGGTCGGCATCTCGAACGCATGACGTCCTTCTGAGCCGCCCGTCGGCCGCATCTTGCTGCCGCGCTTTTTCTTCTTATAGCGCGAGCTCACATCGCCAGCGACGTGCAGCTCCTGACGGCCGTAGCGCGTCACGGCTGGATCGCCGCCAGGAGCAGGGGCGCCTGGACGTCGGTTGTTATCGACCGGAGCCGCGGGCCTGCGCGGTTGTTCCTGCGCGGCCGGCTGCTGCTGTTGGGCGGCCTGCGACGGCGCAGGCGCAGCACCGGACTGCGGCGGATGCGCGCCACCCCGCGACTGCTGCGGCTGCTGGCGATTGCCGCCTTGGATCGGTGGCAAATTCGGACGTGGACGCGGATTGACCCGCCCGGTCGAAACAATTCGCGGCACGAATGCCGGCTGCTGGGGCGCAGCAGGCGGCGCCGGAGGAGTTGGCTCAGAAGGCGATGTCGCAGCGGCAGCGGCGGCGGCCTTGTTGGCCTGTGCCTCCAACTGCTCCTGACGCTCGCGCTCACGGCGCTCGGCCTCTTCACGCGCACGCTGTTCAGCGGCACGACGTGCTTCTTCGGCAGCCCGCAACTTCGCCTGCTCTTCTTCAGCGCGACGAAGATTCTCGGACTCAACACGCTCGCGCTCACGACGCTCGCTTTCTACCCGTTCTGCCTCGCGACGGATGGCATCTTCGGCCTCACGACGCTTGGCGTCGATCTCATCCTGCTGATGACGGGCCTGCTCTTCGAGCACATCGCGCTTGATATAGGTCTTCTTCTGGCGAACTTCGACGTTCACCGTCCGAGCACGACCCTGCACGCTGGCCAGCTTCAACTCGCTCTGCGTCTTACGCTTGAGCGTGATTTTGCGGGGCGCCGCATCGCCGTCCTCCCCACTTCCGTGGGCACGACGCAAATGAGTCAGCAATTCGAGCTTGGCATCATCACTGATGCGAGCATCGGGTCCGTCTACTTTGATCCCGGCCTGGTCGAGCTGTATCAACAGCCGATCGACCGGCACCTTCAGGACTTCAGCAAACTGGGAAACTGTTACTTCTGCCATAGGTTATTCAACCCTCCGTACCTTACTGGCCCGCTTCGAACCAGTGGGCACGCGCCGTCATGATGAGCTTGCCGGCCTCGTCAGCCTGGAGCCCATCGATATCCGCCAAATCGTCCACCGACTGCTCGGCCAGCTCTTCCCGCGTACGCACGCCACGGCGTGCCAGCGCGAGTGCCAGGTCAGGGCTCATGCCCTCGAGCAGCAACAGATCATCGGAAGGCATCGACTGATCGAGGCTTTCCTCGCTCGCGATGGCCTGAGTCAGGAGTACGTCACGCGCGCGATTGCGCAACTCCTTCACGATGTCCTCGTCGAACTCGTCAATTGCGGCGAGCTCCCCCTGCGGGACGTAGGCGATCTCCTCAATCGTCGAAAACCCCTCCTGTGCGAGGATCGTTGCGACGTCCTCATCCACATCCAGTTGCTTCATGAAATTCTGAACGAGCTCTTTCGCTTCGGTCTCGCTCTTGGCCTCGGCGTCCGACTCGGTCATGACGTTCAAATCCCACCCGGACAGCTGGCTGGCCAACCGGATGTTCTGACCGCCGCGGCCGATCGCCTGCGACAGCTTTTCTTCGGAAACAGCGATATCCATGCTGTGGGAATCCTCGTCCACGACGATGGACATCACTTCAGCAGGCGACATCGCGTTGATCACGAACTGAGCCGGGTTCTCGTCGAACGGAATGATGTCCACGCGCTCGCCGGCAATCTCATTAGAGACGGCCTGCACGCGCGAGCCACGCATACCGACGCAAGCACCCACCGGGTCAATCCGAGGATCGTTGCTGCGCACCGCAATCTTCGCGCGAACGCCGGCGTCGCGCGCGGCGCCGAGGATCTGGATCAAGCCCTGACCCACCTCGGGCACTTCGAGCTTGAACAGCTCGATCAGGAACTCCGGAGCCGTGCGAGTCAGGAAGAGCTGCGGGCCACGGGGCTCCGAGCGTACTTCTTTCAGGAATGCCTTGATGCGATCCTGGGGCTTGACCTGCTCGCGCGGAATCATGTCCGTACGGGGGATAAAACCTTCGGCGTTGCTGCCGAGGTCTACATAAATACCGTTTCGATCGACGCGCTTGACGACGCCGCTTACCAGCGTACCAACGCGGTCGCGATAGGCGTCGACGACCTGCGCGCGCTCGGCTTCGCGGACCTTTTGTACGATGACCTGCTTAGCCTGCTGGGCAGCGATTCGGCCGAAGGCCACAGACTCCATGCCCTGCTCAACGAAGCCACCGATTTCGATCTTGGCGTCGATGTCGCGAGCGTCTTCGAGGCGCAGTTCGCGCTCCGGGACTTCCAGCTCCTTGGAATCGTCAGCGAATACCTTCCAACGGCGGAAGGTCTCGTAATCGCCGCTCTTGCGGTCGATGGAGACGCGCACATCCCACTCTTCGCCGTGTTTCTTCCGGGTGGCAGACGCGAGCGCGGCTTCGAGAGCCTCGAAGATGACCTCTTTATCGACGCCCTTCTCATTCGAGACGGCATCGACCACCATCAAAATTTCCTTGTTCACGCGTCTTACCCCTACAAAAAACTGCCCAATGCTCAACCCATCAGCGGCGCCAATCGTGCCTTCGCGATCTCCCCGAACGGCACCTCGACCGTCTGCTTATCCACTTCCATCCCAATCCCGGCGGCGGACACGGCCTTCAGGATCCCCGTGTACCGCTTGCGTCCCGCACGGGGCGCCCGCAGCTCCACAAACACCCGCTCGCCCACAAACCGCTCGAAATGAGCCGGTGTTCGCAGCACCCGGTCAAAACCAGGCGACGACACCTCGAGCGTATACGCGGTCGGGATCGGGTCATCGACGTCGAAAAGCGCCGCTACATCGCGGCTGACCCGTTCGCAGTCATCGACCGAAATCCCTGCGGGCTGATCAATGAAAATGCGCACCACAGCACTGGTGCGCCCTGCGGCGTACTCCAGCTCAACCAGCTCATAACCCAATTGAGCGAGCACCGGCTCAATGAGGGCGATGAGCCGCTCCCGCAAGGTCACCGTCATCGCAACTACCCGCCGCTACAAACAAAAATGGGCCCAAACGGCCCACCCAGATAACAAAAAAGCCCCTCGGGGGGCTCTTGGAAGCGCCGGCGTGGAATGTGCTCCACTCCGTCCACCGCGGCCGAGCCCGCGGGGGCGCGCATTCTACCCAAAGCCGGCTCGCAGTGAAACATCTTATTAAAGGGACCGTCCGACGACCCACCCCAGCCCTGTCTAGACAGGCTGCTTCCAGGATGCGAAGCTCAGGAAATGTCCCAGCCCCTCCCAGCGACCGCGCGCTATCTGCACGTGAAGCAATACGTGCTGCGGATGATCGCGGATGGATCGCTGCGCTCCGGTGAGCGTGTACCGTCCGAAAACGAGCTTGTACGAGAGTTGGATGTCGCGCGTATGACAGCTAACCGCGCGCTTCGCGAGCTCGCCGATGAAGGGGTTTTGCTGCGCGTTGCGGGTGTTGGCACGTTCGTCGCCGAGCCTCGGGTCCATGCTCACCCTCTCGAAGTGCGCAACATCGCGGACGAAATCCGCGCGCGTGGCCACGACCATGAAGCCAAAGTTGTGTCTTCGGGGCCTGTGACTGCGACTCGTGAGCTGGCGGAGCGTTGCGGCGTCGCAGTGGGCGCGCGTCTGGATCACTCGCTGCTGATTCACTTTGAGGGCGGTGTGCCCTTGCAGGTCGAGGACCGATACGTAAATCCCACGGTCGTACCGGGCTATTTAAAGAACGATTTTACTGTCGTCACACCCCACGAGTTCCTCATGAAGGCCGCGCCACTGCAGCGCGCCGAGCATACGGTCAGGGCGGTGATTCCTGACGGCCGCATACGCCGTATGTTGAAACTCGATGCAACCGATGCTTGTCTGCTCATCAGGCGCCGTACTTGGACCAGTGAGCGGATTGCCACGGTTGCCGACCTTTATCACCCCGGGTCGCGTTACGAGCTGACCGGGTCCTTCTGACGCTGAGCTGTCTATACAGGTATAACGACTATGGACAACATGAACTCCCGCGGCCCCCTCCGTGCACCCCGTGGTACCGAGCTGAGCTGCCGCAATTGGATTTCTGAAGCAGCCCTGAGGATGTTGCTCAACAATCTGGATCCCGAGGTGGCCGAAAGACCCGAGGATCTGGTGGTGTACGGCGGCATCGGAAAAGCTGCGCGGAATTGGGAAGCTTTTGAGCAGATAGTTGCCGCCCTACGTCGCCTAGGCGACGACGAATCGCTGCTAATACAGTCCGGAAAGCCCGTGGGCGTATTCCGAACGCATCCGGACGCTCCGCGCGTGCTAATCGCCAATTCCAATCTCGTGGCCAAGTGGGCCGATTGGGAGCACTTCAACGCGCTCGATAAGAAGGGCCTGATGATGTACGGCCAGATGACCGCCGGCTCTTGGATTTATATCGGTAGCCAGGGAATCGTCCAGGGGACCTACGAGACCTTCGTGGAAATGGGCCGTCAGCATTTCGGCGGCAAGCTCGCTGGAAAATGGATTCTCACTGCTGGCCTCGGCGGCATGGGTGGCGCCCAGCCTCTCGCGGCGACGATGGCAGGTGCGTCCATGTTGGCGGTGGAGTGCCGCCCGGACCGCATCGCCAAGCGCTTGCAGACTCGCTACCTGGATAAGGAGGCCTCTTCTTTGGACGAAGCACTGAAGATGCTCGAAGACGCGCGACACGCGGGAAAGCCTGTGTCCGTAGGTCTGCTGGGCAACATTTCCGAAGTGCTGCCCGAGATGCTGCGTCGGGGAATCAAGCCGGACGCCCTCACCGACCAGACCTCGGCGCACGATCCGGTCAACGGGTACCTGCCTGCCGGTTGGACGTTAGAGAAATGGGACCGGTTGCGCTCGCAGGATCCGAAGCAGGTTGCCGCCGCGTCGCGGGAGTCCATGGCTCGCCATGTCGAATCTATGCTCGCATTCCAGAAGCTGGGAATCCCTGTCTTTGACTACGGGAATAACCTCCGTCAGGTTGCCTTCGATGAAGGCGTCAAAGATGCATTTGCCTTCCCGGGGTTTGTGCCGGCGTACATCCGGCCACTGTTTTGCCGGGGTGTAGGTCCTTTCCGTTGGGTCGCACTGTCAGGAGACCCTGAAGACATCTATCGCACCGATGCGAAGGTCAAAGAGCTCCTTCCGAACGACGCCCATTTGCACAACTGGCTCGACATGGCCCATGAGCGGATCAAGTTCCAGGGCTTGCCGGCGCGCATTTGTTGGGTAGGTCTCGGCGACCGCCACCGATTGGGTCTCGCGTTCAACGAAATGGTGGCCAAAGGTGAGCTGAAAGCGCCGATTGTGATCGGTCGCGATCACCTGGACTCCGGTTCGGTCGCCAGCCCCAACCGCGAAACCGAGTCGATGCGCGACGGTTCCGACGCGGTTGCGGACTGGCCGTTGCTCAACGCCCTGTTGAATACAGCCAGCGGCGCCAGTTGGGTCTCGATCCATCACGGCGGCGGAGTGGGCATCGGCTATTCCCAACATTCTGGCGTCGTGATCGTCTGCGACGGAACGCCGGCCGCTGCGCGCCGCGTCGAGCGGGTGCTGTGGAACGATCCAGCCACGGGTGTCATGCGACATGCCGACGCGGGGTATGAAACTGCCATCGCGTGCGCGCGGGAAAATGGCCTCAACCTGCCGTTTTTGGGCGGCTAATGCTGGCTCTCTGGCGCAACGCACGTATTGCGACTTGCGATGACTCGATGACCGTGTTTGAGCACGGTGCGATTCTTACGCGCGACGGTCAGATTGAGTGGGTGGGTGATGAGAACGCCCTACCCAAGTTCGGGCCGGCGGAAGTGCGGGACCTCGGCGGCGCGTGGGTCACGCCTGGACTGATTGATTGCCACACACACTTGGTGTTTGCCGGTACACGCGCTACTGAATACGCCGAAAGATTGAAGGGTCGCACCTACGCGGAGATCGCCCGCGCTGGTGGCGGGATTCTTTCCACCATGCGTGCTGTGCGTGGGGCGTCGGAGCAGGAATTGTTTGACGAGAGCGTGCCGCGATTGCAGGCACTGCTGGCCGAGGGCGTAACGGCTATCGAGATCAAGTCCGGGTACGGACTGACTCTCGCCGACGAAGGGAAGATGCTGCGCGTAGCACGTGCCCTTCAGCGGTCGTTTCCCGTGACGGTCAAAACGACACTGCTCGCGGCGCATTCACTTCCGCCTGAGTTCAAGGGTCGGGCTGACGACTATATTCAGGCGATTTGTGACGAGTGGCTGCCCGCGCTTCATGGCGAGGGGCTCGTTGACGCGGTGGATGTGTTTTGCGAGTCGATTGGCTTCAGTGTTGCGCAATCGGAGCGGCTGTTCACTACTGCTGCGGCGCTGGGCCTGCCCGTAAAGATGCATGCGGAGCAGCTTTCCAACCTCGGCGGCAGCCAGATGTCGGCGCGGTTTCGGGCACTATCGTGCGATCACCTCGAGTTTTCGACGCCTGACGATGCCGCAGCTATGGCCGCTGCAGGCACTGTCGCAGTCTTGCTGCCCGTTGCGTTCTACTGCCTCGCTGAAGGGCACAAGCCGCCTGTTGCAGCGTTTCGCTCCGCGGGGACTGCGCTGGCAGTTGCTACCGATTGCAATCCTGGATCAGCGCCGGGGACATCCTTGCTGCTGGCCATGAGCATGGCCACACGGCTCTTCGGTCTCACCTCCGACGAAGCTCTCGCCGGTGTCACTCGCAACGCCGCCCGAGCACTCGGAGAGATCGAGCGACGCGGGACGCTGACCGCGGGAAAAGTCGCTGACTTCGTCATCTGGAATATCCGCTCAGTTGAAGAGCTGAGCTACTGGATTGGTTTCAACCCACGGCGCAGCGTCGTACGCGCTGGCAAAGTGATCTCATGACAATAGAACTCGGCTTACGCCCCCTCAGCCTCACTGAACTGCGTCGCATCTACAGTGAGCCGGTCCCTGTCAGTATTCACGAGCGTGCGATGCGCGCAGTTCGGGATTCCCATGCGGCGACTTCGAAGCTGGCGGCGGGCGAAGCCGCGGCCTATGGAATCAACACCGGGTTCGGGTTGCTGGCCAACACTCGCATTCCTACTGATCAACGTACGCTACTACAGAAGAACATTATTCTGTCCCACAGCACCGGCGTCGGGCCGCTGCTCGATGATTCCATCGTCCGGTTGATGATGGTGCTCAAGCTGGCGAGCCTGCTGCAAGGGTTCTCAGGCGTTAGCGAGCCACTCGCCCGATTTCTGGAAAAGCTGATCAATGCGGGGCTCTGCCCGTGTGTGCCTGCTCAAGGCTCGGTGGGTGCCTCAGGCGATCTGGCGCCCCTGGCGCATATGTCGCTTGCGGTGTTGGGACAAGGGAAGATTCGTCGCAATGGCGAAATCCGGCCTGCGGCTGAGTTCCTGGCGCTTGAAGGGATCGAAACGGTTGAGTTGGGTCCGAAGGAAGGACTGGCGTTGCTGAATGGCACGCAGGTGTCGACGGCCTTGGCACTGGCGGCGCTCTTTGAGCTGGAGAGTGCGTTCTGCGCTGCGATGGTGAGTGGGGCGATGTCGCTTGATGCTCTTCAGGGCAGTGATGCGCCGTTTGATCCTCGGATTCATTCGTTGCGGGGACATCCGGGGCAAGTTCAGGTCGCGCAGGTTTATCGTGAGTTGCTCGTGGGGAGTGAGATTCGGGAATCGCATCGGACTTGCGAGCGCGTGCAGGACCCCTATTCTCTGCGGTGCCAGCCACAGGTGATGGGCGCGTGCTTGGACCTGATCACGCAGACTGCTGAAACGCTGCTGACGGAAGCAAACGCGGTCACTGACAACCCGTTGATTTTCGCGGGTACCGGCGAGGTTTTGTCTGGCGGTAACTTCCACGCTGAGCCTGTGGCTTTCGCGGCGGATATTTTGGCGCTGGCGTGTGCAGAGGTTGGATCCATTGCTGAGCGACGGATTTCGCTGTTGGTGGACCCGAAGATGAGCGGACTGCCAGCTTTTTTGGCGCCTGACAGCGGGGTGAATTCAGGGTTTATGATGGCGCAGGTCACTGCGGCTGCGCTGCTGGCTGAAAACCGGATGCTGTCGCACCCGGCTAGTGTTGATAGTGTGCCGACGTCGGCAAATCAGGAGGACCATGTGAGCATGGCCACCCACGGTGCCCGCCGCACGTTAACCATGACGGGCAACCTGCACTACATCATTGCTATTGAGTTCCTGGCCGCCGCTCAGGGGCTAGACTTCCGCAAACCCCTAAAGACGTCCCCTTCGCTGCAGCAAGCGCTCGACGTGCTCCGCACGCGCGTTCCGTTCGCCACGACGGATCGTTTGCTGGCTGATGACATCGAGCTCGCCGCGCAGGTTATCCGCGTTCCCGCCGTGCAAACACTGACTGAATTCCTCGTGCCCAGCTTCGGATAGGGCGATTTTCGGAGACCCTCGTAGGCCGCATCTATGGCTTGCAACTGCTCAATGTGGTCTCGCGGGCCAAAGGTGATCGGTGTACCGAGGTAGGCGACCGAGGGATGTGCTCTTGTGTAGGGCGTCCACTCTGGAAGATTCGATGAATTCGGATTGCCTGTTCGGACAAAGTTGACCCAATAGGTCGTCATTTCATCCGCCAGTCGCTTGTCTGCAGCCGTCCATTGCCACGGCTCCTGCGACAGATGGTCGAACATGTACCACAGCTCGGCGTAGTGGCTTGCACCCCAGGCTGCGTAAGTAGAATTGGCAGGAAATGGGGGTTTCTGTGTGAAGTAATAGTAGTAGACCGGTTCACGACCGGTCACAGCCTGCAAGCGGGCCCAACACCACATATCCCAGCCGAAGCGTATATCACGCTCTATATCGAGTCGCGCTGCTTTTGCCTCTTCGTCCGTCCGATGCGGATATGCAGCCATAGCCTCAGGCGAAATGACCGGACCGAAAGCATCGTGCAATTCCGACTCAAATGTCGCGGCTCTCACACTGCTTACGTCAACCAATGCACGCGCTTCCTCGGCATTCGATCCCAGGAGCAACGGAACATCGTTTTGTCGGCCGTTGGTGAAGACATCGTAGGGCGACGCTGGGAGGGTATACGGTTCAATCACCGGGTGAGTGATGTGGCCTGCAGCACCTGTCATCAAGTCTTTGGCGGGCAGCCTACGCAAGTCCTCAATAGACTTGGCTCCCAGAGTCGCCGCGTATTGCTCGCCGTCATGTTCGGCGTTCGCCAACAGGTAGAAAGGAGCAAGCTGAAGGGGTTCGAACAACCCGCCGCTTTGTCCGATGGCCCTCTGAAACAAGCCCTTGGCGCGGGGCGAGGCCATGAGCATACTGACAGCCATAGACCCCGCGGACTGTCCCGCGATCGTCACTCGGCGGCGGTCTCCGCCGAAGGCATGAATGTTGGTTTGTACCCATTGGAGCGCGGCAATCTGATCCATCAGCCCGTAATTGCCCGAGGTATGGTGAGAAGATTCTTGGGTCAGTGACGGATGAGCCAGATAACCGAGCGGGCCTACTCTATAAGCGATCGTCACGACGATCACTCCTCTGCGCGCGAGCTGATCGCCCCAGTAGAGCGGCATGGAAGCGGATCCGCTGTTGTAGCCGCCACCGTAAATCCAGACAAAAACCGGCAGAGAGCGGCCCCCGCTCGCGGGTGCCCATATATTCAAGTACAGACAATCCTCATCGGTCGGGGGTGGCGCTTCTCCCGGCATGGAGACAGTGTTTTGCATGCAGGCGGGCGCAAACTCGTTCGCGCTCCGGATCCCTTTCCAGGGTTGGACGGGCTGAGGCTCGCGCCAACGAAGTTCGCCGACTGGCGGCGCGGCAAACGGCACACCTTTGTAGATCACCAGTCCATGGGTCGTGGTGCCCTCCAGCCGGCCGGTGTCAATTATTACCGGCGAGGCAGTAGTCGCCTGGCTGAATACCAGCGCCGCCGCCAGCATGAGGCATCCGGCTCGACCACGCTTTTGCATCAAATTCCCCAGGCATTGAGGGCTCCGGACGGAGCCCAGGCCCTAAGAACACGGGGCGGCCTGGAAAGTCGCAGAAATTTAATTGAATCCGTCGCCTACCCTCGCCTCGCGGCGGAGGCCGATCGCGCGGAGCTAAGCGCGCTTTTTCTTGGCGTGGCGCTTCGCTGGGGCGCGGTGGGGGCCGGCGCGGCCACTGGTGGATTTGCCGCCTTTGGCGAGGCTTTGCTTCAGGATGTCCATGAGGTCGATGACCTCCGCCGACTTCCTGGGCTTCGCTTCCTTCTCCGGCTCCGTCAGCGTGTGCGTCTCCTTGTTGCGCACTTTCTCATTGATGCGCTTCATCAAGTCCTCGCGATACGTATCGCGATACTTCTTGGGCTCCCATGGCCCCGACATCCCGTCGATGAGCTTCTCCGCCATGGAGATCTCTTTCGCCGCGAGCCCTGCTCCCTTCGAGCCCGGAACATCGACACCCATGTCATCCGCCGTCCGAATCTCATCAGCAAATCTCAACGTGTTGAGCAGCAGGATGTCGTTTTCCGGCACCACAACAGCCAGATGCTGACGTGTCCGCACAACCACGTTCGCAATAGCAACCTTCTTTGTCCGCTTCAGCGCTTCGCGCAGTAGCGCGTACACCTTCTCACCACCCTTCTGCGGCGCCACATAGTAGGGCGTCTCATAGAACTCCGGTGTTATGTTGGCCGCCTCAGTAAAGCTCTGAATATCTATCGTCTGCGAACCCTTGACGTTGGCCCGCCGGAAGTCCTCATCCGACAGCGCGACGTACTGCCCTTTCTTGTACTGGTAGCCACGGACGATGTCCTTCCATTCAACTTCCTTACCAGTCCGCTTGTTGTACCGCTTATAACCGACAGGCGAGAAATCACGCTTGTCGAGGTAATCCAGGTCGATTGCCGCACTGTGTGTCGCCGAATACAGGTTCACCGGGATGTATACGAGACCGAATGAAATCGCGCCTTTCCAGAACGAACGAGCCATGAAATACCCCTTGCCTACGCGGTGTGCGATTAACGCATGACTGCCGGTTACAGTTCCGGCTGATCGCTTTAGAATCATCGTATGACCAGCAAAAACGTCGTCTACCGTGAGATTTCTCGCCCGGACCCTGCTGCAGTCAGTGCACTAGGGAAGCATGGCGTTGCGACGGTTCATGAGTCCCAGGGACGAACCGGGCTGCTTGCCCCTTACATGCGCCCCATCTATTCCGGCACATCACTCGCCGGCCCGGCGGTGACGGTCTTGGTGCCCCCAGGTGACAACTGGATGATCCACGTCGCTGTGGAGGTGTGTAAACCTGGCGACGTACTCGTCGTGGCGCCGAGCTCGCCTTGCAATGACGGCTACTTCGGTGACTTGTTAGCCACTTCACTCAAAGCACGCGGCGTAATCGCTTTGATTATCGATGCAGGCGTGCGGGATGTTGCGACGCTCACTGAGATGAAGTTTCCGGTGTGGGCTAAGAATATTTGGGCACAGGGAACGGTGAAGGCGAGCCTGGGTTCCGTGAACGTACCGGTGATCTGCGCTGGCCAACGCATTGAGCCAGGTGATGTAGTGGTCGCCGACGATGACGGTGTCGTGGCAGTGAGCCGCGCTGACGCAGTCAAAGTAGCCGACGCCGCCGCTCAGCGCGTTGCCAACGAAGAGGAGAAGCGCAAACGCCTGGCTGCCGGCGAACTTGGCCTCGACCTGTACAAATTTCGCGAGAAGCTCGCTGCCTTAGGGTTGGAGTACAAGTAGGATGCCGTTGAGCTCTCCACGGCGCATGGGGGGAGCCATCAGGTTAGCCTTCCGCCCTGCCGCGCTTCGTGGACTGCGAGTTGCGTGGGACGGCACATTGGAGTCGACGTGAGCGCCATTGCTTGCACATTGATGCGCGGGGGCACCTCCAAGGGTCCGTTTTTCCTCGCGCGCAACTTGCCGGCGGCAGTTGAAGTACGGGATCGCGTGTTGTTGGCGATCATGGGATCGCCTGATCTCAGGCAGATCGATGGACTAGGCGGCGCAGATAGCCTGACGAGCAAGGTCGCCGTCGTCGGCCCCTCGACCCGCCCTGACGCTGATGTCGACTATCTATTCCTGCAAGTAGTCGTAAACGAGCCCCGCGTCGACGCCTCTCAGAACTGCGGCAACATGCTCGCCGGCGTCGCCCCGTTCGCCATCGAAAACGGCCTCGTGCCGATCACCGGTGATCGCACTCGCGTTCGTATTCACATGGTGAATACCGAAAGCATCGCCATAGCGGAGATTCAAACACCCAACGGCCGTGTGCAATACAGCGGCGACGCTACGATTGACGGCGTTCCCGGAACCGCCGCGCCCATCCTGCTGGACTTCCTGGACATCGCCGGCTCGAGCTGCGGCGCGCTGCTCCCAACGGGCAACGCGCTGGACATCATCGAAGGCGTGGAAGCCACGCTCATCGACAACGGAATGCCCGTTGTAGTGATGCGTGCCGCTGACCTCGGCAAAACAGGTGCCGAATCGCCCGCGGAGCTGGAAGCCGATAAAGCGCTTAAAGCGCGTGTCGAAGCCATCCGCCTGGAAGCAGGTCGCCGTATGAACCTCGGCGACGTCACGCGAAAAACCGTTCCAAAAATGTGCCTCGTGTCGGAGCCAAAGAACGGCGGCGCAATTGCCACCCGCAACTTCATCCCACACACCGTACACAAAGCCATTGGCGTCTTCGGCGCCGTAAGTGTGGCCACCGCCTGTGTAGTCCCCGGCTCAGTGGCCACCAACATCGCCCGCGTCACCGTCACCGGCACCGGCAGCACTCGGCGCCTCGACGTCGAGCATCCAACTGGCTTCTTCACCGTCGAGATGGACGTCCAACCCGACGGTCAAGGCATCAGAGTCCAACGCGCAGCCCTACTTCGCACTGCTCGCAAAATCATGTCCGGCGAAGCGTTCTTTGACGACGCTCTCTGGAACGGCCGTTAGAGGCGCAACCGCCTCGAAATTCAGCGGCTCACCAAACAAAGGTCCCGCCGCACAATCGCATCCCAGCGACTGCAGGATCGCCACCTGCGTGGGATCGTCTACTCCGTCAGCCACACTCACCTTGCCGAGATTGCGAACGAGACTCAAAATCGCGCCGATAACAGCCAGTCCCTCGCGCCCCATCTGCATTTGCCGCGCAAACGAGCGATCGACCTCGATCACATTGAAGGGAACGTCGCGAAGTATCGACAACGTCCCATGACCCGCACCGAACTCAACCAGCGCGAACGGCACTCCCTCCTTACCTAATCGCCCCACCAGCCGCCGCACCTCCGTGGCGTCCCGCACAACCTGCAGCTCTGACAATTCGATCTGCAGACACTCGGGTGGCAGCGAGGCCGCCAGCAACGCGCCCCATATCTGATCGGCAAGTCGGTCACCACCCGCGATCTGAGAGCGCGACACCTTCAGACTCACCTTCACCGGAACACAGTCGACACCCTGGCGCCGCCAACTCGCCATGTCCCGACATGCCTGCTCCAGCGTCCACTGTCCGAGCGCGACCATCAGACCCGACTCTTCCGCGATCGGCATGAACTCCTCAGGAGCAATGGCCCCCATGGTGGGATGATTCCAATGCAACCGGCCTTTGACAAAGGCACGCCGTCCGGTCTCCAGCGCGATCACCGGATCGTACCGGAGATACAGCTCATCGGTGCCCATCGCTCGGCGCAATGACGTTTCGATTGCCAGATGTCGAGTCATCCGCTCGTGCATCGCTTCACTGAAAAGTACCGAGCACCCGCGCCCCGCGCGCTTGGCTTCGTACATGGCAACATCCGCATTGCGGACTACTTCCTCCGCATTGCCGCTGCACTGGTTGCTGGTAACGATGCCAACACTCGCCATGGAATGCACTTCGTGCGCGAAGATCCGGTAGCTCGGAGTCAAGGCATTCAACAACCGCTCGGCGACCCGGACCGCATCTTCGGTCGAACGCAATTCATTGAGCAATACCAGGAACTCATCGCCCCCAAAACGGCTGATCAAATTGACACCCGGTCGCAACCCGCGGCTCAAGCGCCGAGCGATCTGGCGTAGCAGCTCATCGCCGGCATCGTGACCCAAGGTATCGTTGACCAACTTGAAACGGTCGAAGTCAAAGAACAACACCGCGCAACCCGCCTGCTCGCCGTCCCGCACGCGCTGCAAAGCCAACTCGAGCTGCTCCATGAACACGGTTCGGTTGGGCAGCCCGGTCAGACGGTCTTCCTTGGCTGCCTTGATCAGGGCGAATTCCAATCCCAGGCCCCGGCATCGAACGCGGTAGTACAGTATTCCTGCGATGATAATGAGAAGACCCGCGGGTGCCAGTCCCAACAGCGCGCGCTTCTGGTACAGGGCGAGGCGATCGACGACGGTGGTTGCATCGACATCGAGGCCGACCGCTCCGATCTGGCGGCCGCTTGCATCGAAGATTGGAGCCATGCCGGACATGAAGGTGCCCCACTCGTCCGCGTGTAGCCGGTCACTGGCCGTTGCAACACCTCCAAGTGCCCTGATCATCGTCGGCGTAATGGGCTTGTATACGTCCCATACTCCCGACTGCTCCGGCTGACCAGTCGCGGTGCGCGCCTGAGGGTCTGCGGCGTCCAACACGAAATGCACTTCGCCGCCAGCCAGGACAATCGTGTATGCATAGTGAATCGTCGGCACTGCACGACGAATACGCCGTAGCGGCTCCACTGCCCGGACGTATTCCGGGCTGTTCAATTGATCGGGCCTGCGAATCCGCTCATGCAGCTCCGGATCGATCGAGACGGCGGCTTCCCGCGCCAGATCGATGAGTCGCCCGCGGAAGCCGTCGAACGCAGACTGCCGTGAAGTCAGCCACAAACCCAGAATCGCCGCGGCCACGACAATCAACACAACTGTCGACAGTATCACGGCCTCCCAACGGGCACGCCGGCGTTGCCCGGCGGCCGGGCCTTTGCTGTCAGTTGGGGAGTTTTGCTGCAGCGCCACACGGTTTCCACGAGGAGGGGCTGTTGGTATATTTACATTATTCTGCCCATCAGTCCGGTAACAGCACCGGAAGGTCAGCCCGGCAGCGCGCTCGATCAGCCAGTTATGTGACGAGCGACTCACTTCCAATGAGCTGGCCGCTCAGATCGAGGCCCGCACCGCAGCAGCGTGTCGAGTTGCTCAGCGGTTACCCGCTTTGAGGCGTGGAAAGACCCGCCGGGCGTTGCCTTCGAACAGCTTCTGCTTGTCTTGCGCACTCAGCGCAGAACCTTCGATATAGCGCTTGGTGTCGTCGTAGAAATGGCCCGAACGCGGGTCGATTCCCCTCACCGCACCCACCATCTCCGAGCCGAACAGGATGTTGTCCACCGGCACCACCTTCAACAGCAAGTCGATGCCAGGCTGGTGGTACACGCACGTGTCGAAAAACACGTTGTTCTTCATCATCTCCTCGATGGGCGGCCGCTTTAGATCCTGGGCCAGACCGCGATAGCGGCCCCAGTGGAACGGCACTGCGCCGCCGCCGTGCGGGATGATGAAGCGCAAGGTCGGAAAGTCCTTGAACAGGTCCGCAGTCAGAAACTGCATGAACGCCGTCGTGTCGGCATTCAGGTAGTGGGCGCCGGTTGCATGAAAGTTGGGGTTGCAGGACGAGCTCACGTGCACCATGGCGGGGACATCGAGCTCTACCATCTTCTCGTACAGCGGGTACCAGTGCCGATCGGTCAACGGCGGCGAGGTCCAATGGCCACCCGACGGGTCCGGGTTCAAATTGCACCCAATGAAGCCCAGATCACGCACACAGCGCTCCAACTCCGCGGCGCTGTTGGCCGGTGGCACTCCCGCTGACTGCGGCAACTGACAAACACCTACGAAGTTGTCAGGATACAAGCCGCAAACGCGCTTGATCAGGTCGTTACAGACCCGCGTCCACTCCAGACTGGTCGTCTCATTACCTACATGGTGTGCCATCGCCGAGGCACGCGGCGAGAAAATGGTCAGGTCCGTGCCGCGCTCGCGTTGCAGTTTGAGTTGCGCCTGCTCCAGGCTGGCGCGGATCTGGTCGTCACTGATCTTCAGACTCGCGCGCGAAGGTGTCTGGGCCGGATCTTGCAGCCCGGCAATCTGCGCATCGCGAAACTTCTGCAGCTCGCCGGGAGCAGTGGTGTAGTGCCCATGGCAGTCGATGATCATGTCGCGAGACTCTTTTCCAGGCGATCCAACGTCCGCATTGCGGGCAGAACCTGTGCGATGCTGGCGTTCGGCTCACGCTTTTCCCGGATCGCTGCGAAGAATTCGCGATCCTGCAGCTCGATGCCATTCATGGAGACCGCTACTTTGGTCACATCGATCGGCTTCTGATAGCCGTCCACGAGATCGTCATAGTTGGCGATATAGGTGCCGTTGTCACAGATGTACCGGAAGAACGTCCCTAACGGGCCGTTGTTGTTGAATGACAATGACAGCGTGCAGATCGCGCCCGAGGGCACCTTCAGCCCGATGCTCATGTCCATGGCGATGCCCAGTTGCGGGTGCAGCGGCCCTTGCAAGGCCTGCGCGCGGGACGCCACTTCACCGGTCTGATACTGAAACAGATCCACGGTGTGGCAGGCGTGGTGCCACAGCAGATGGTCGGTCCAACTGCGCGGCTTGCCCAATGCGTTGGTGTTGGTTCGGCGAAAGAAATAGGTCTGCACATCCATCTGCTGAACCTTCAACTCACCTGCCTGGATACGCTGATGAATCCACTGATGGCTGGGGTTGAATCGCCGGGTGTGACCGCCCATGCAGACGAGTCCCGTTTCCTGCTGCACGGCCAATATCTGCTCGGCGTCGGCCAGATTGTCAGCCACGGGGATCTCGATCATCACATGCTTGCCGGCACGCATACATTGCACCGCTTGCTGCGCATGCAGCTGGGTCGGCGTAGCGAGGATCACTGCTTCTACACCAGGCTGCGCGAGGCTTTCCGCCAGGTCGACGGTGCTGTGCGGGATCTTGAACTTCCTGGCAACCTCCGTGGTCTGCTCCGCGTTGCCGCCGGCCAACGAAACCACTTCGATGCCGTCGATCTTGGCAACCGCCTCGAGATGCTTGACGCCGAATGCGCCCTGTCCTGCCAACGCGATCTTCATACTTCATTCTCTAGGATGATGTGCCCGACCGCCGTGTTGGACGCTGGGACGTGATAGAAACGATAGATCTCGCGCACCTTCTCATCCAGGGCGCCGCGCATGATCAGCCACATGACGAGCTCGATCCCCTCGGAGCCGGCTTCGCGGACATAGTCGATGTGCGGTATCTGGGCGAGCTTGCGCGGATCGGCTGTCAGGTTATCCAGGAAGGCGGTATCAAATACCCGATTGATCAGGCCGGCCCGCGGCCCCTGCAACTGATGCGACATCCCGCCCGTACCGAAAATCATCACCTTCAGGTCCTGGTCAAAGGAATCCACGGCGCGACGGATGGCACGCCCCAGGTTGTAACAACGGTTGCCCGTGGGCGGCGGGTATTGCACTACGTTGACGGCGAGAGGAATGACCTGACAGGGCCACTCCTGTGGCTGACCGAAGAGCAGTGACAGCGGGACTGTGAGACCGTGATCCACCGCCATGTTGTTGACGATGGTCAGATCAAACTCATCCAGAATGACGGATTGCGCGATGTGCCACGCCAGCTCCGGATGGCCTTTGACCATCGGCACCTGGCGCGGCCCCCACCCTTCGTCGGCCGGAGGAAACTGCGCCGCGCAGCCGAGCGCGAAAGTGGGGATGATCTCGAGTGAAAACGCCGAGGCGTGATCGTTGTAGACGAGGATGAT